>Ga0307374_10008917_pt1 | contig 14880 bp, 15 predicted proteins | sample OX3MG_FD_202532 | JGI IMG/M metagenome (GOLD analysis project Ga0307374, IMG submission 202532) | Soil microbial communities from Risofladan, Vaasa, Finland - OX-3 | ecosystem: Environmental > Terrestrial > Soil > Coastal area > Acid sulfate soil | place: Finland: Risofladan, Vaasa | collected... | reverse complement strand
TCAATCACCCAGTGCCCGCCAAAGACGGGCCCACCGTTCGCGAACCGGTTGCAGGTCGCGTTCGCGCTCCGGATCGACTCCAAAGAGGCCGCGCGACGCCATTAGGGTGGACAACTGGCGCAGCTTGGTTGCAGTGGAGGCGCGGCGTAGCGCCGCAAGCTCGATCTCATCGAGCAACTCCCAACGCTTGCAATATTCCTCGGCTTCATCCGCGGTTATCGGGACCATGCCGCATCATACTACGCCTGCCAAGCGAGGGACCCAGGTTCGCGGCGGTCTGGACTGGTCTGGGCCAAGCGTCAGCGAGGTGGACGTGTTCCTGCACCGCACACCGCACTAATTCTGGGTATGATTTATTATCATACCGGAGCTTGAGCAATGACCAGCGTGAAGGTTGCCATCACACTCGAACAGGAGACGCTGCGCCGGGTCGACAGCCTTGTGGCGCGGCGAGTTTTTCCAAATCGAAGTCGCGCCATTCAAACCGCTTTGCGGGAGAAGCTCGATCGGCTGGAAGGCAATCGGCTCGCCGCCGAATGCGCCACGCTGGATAAGAAGTTCGAGCGGGCGCTGGGCGGATCTCAATCCGGTCCGTGCTCATGAACAATCGGGCCACCGTCCGGTGCTGATTCTCAGCCACGATATTTTCAATGCCGGATCCGGCACTGTCATTGCGGTCGCGCTGACGAGCCAGCCTCAGGTGGCGGGATTTCCGTTGACGTCGGAATTGAAGGTGGTGCAGCTGCGCAAGCCGGCCTGGGCAAAGATCAGTCAGATCAGGACCTTGTCCGTGGAGAGGATCGGCAAGCGTCTCGGGCGGCTTGCGCCGATGGATGTCACCAGGGTCATCGAGGGTCTGAACGAGATTCTGGGTGCGTAGCGGATCGCCGCCGACCTTTACTAAAGCGCCTAAACCCGCTAGGATTCCGCGCAATTTTCCCTGCTAAATCAGAATATTACGCATGAAAGTCACGATCTATGGCGCAGGCTACGTGGGACTCGTCACCGGCGCGTGCCTCGCCGATGCCGGCAATCACGTGGTCTGCGTCGATGTCGATCGGCGCCGCATCGAGATGCTGCATCGAGGCGAGGTTCCGATCCACGAACCGGGGCTCGATGCGCTGGTCAACAGCAACGTCGAGGCGGGGCGCCTGCGCTTCACGCTCGAGGCGGCCGAGGGCGTTGCGCACGGGTTTTTCCAGCTGATCGCGGTCGGCACGCCGCCGGATGAGGACGGTTCGGCGGATTTGCGCCACGTGCTCGCCGTCGCGCGCACGATCGGCGATCTGATGCAGGACTACAAGGTCGTGGTCACGAAGTCGACGGTGCCGGTCGGCACCGCCGACAAGGTGCGCCAGGCGGTCGCGGCGTCGCTCGGCAAGCGCGGCGTGGACGTTGATTTCGACACGGTCTCGAACCCCGAATTCCTGAAAGAGGGCGCGGCGATCGCCGACTTCATGAAGCCGGACCGCGTCGTCGTCGGCGCCGAAAATACGCGCGCCGCGGAGCTGATGCGATCGCTCTATGAACCGTTCACGCGCAACCGCGACCGCATGATCGTCATGGATATCCGCTCGGCGGAGCTGACCAAATACGCGGCGAATGCGATGCTCGCCACCAAGATCAGCTTCATGAACGAGCTCGCGAACTTGGCCGAGCATTTCGGCGCCGACATCGAACAGGTGCGCGTCGGCATCGGCTCGGACCCGAGAATAGGCTACGCGTTCATTTATCCGGGCGCGGGCTACGGCGGCTCGTGCTTCCCGAAGGATGTGCGGGCGCTCGCCCGTTCGGCCGAGGAAGTGGGCTACGACGCCGCGATCCTGCGGGCGGTCGAGGCGGTGAATGCGCGCCAGAAGCGGCGCCTGTTCGACAAAATCCAGGCGCACTTCGGCGAACTTCGCGGCAAGACGATCGCGCTCTGGGGTCTTGCGTTCAAACCGCACACCGATGACATGCGCGAGGCCCCGAGCCGCGTGCTGATGGAGGCCTTGTGGGCGGCCGGCGCGCGCGTGCGCGCCTACGATCCGGTCGCGATGCCGGAGGCGCTGCGCCTCTACGGCGAGCGCGCGGACTTTGCGCTCTGCAAGACGGGACCGGCGGCGCTCGCCGGCGCCGATGCGCTCGCGATCGTCACCGAGTGGCAGGAGTTTCGCAGCCCGGACTTCGAGGCGATGAAAGCGTCGCTCAGCGCGTCGGTGATCTTCGACGGCCGCAATTTGTACGACCCCGCGCACATGGCGCGCCTGGGCTTCAGTTATCATGCGATCGGCCGCGCCAAGCGCTGAAGAGGGCCTCTCGTGAGTGCATTGATACCGGTCATTTTGTCTGGCGGCGCGGGTACGCGCTTGTGGCCGCTGTCGCGCGAGATGTACCCCAAACAGCTGCTCGCGCTCACCTCCAGGCAAACGATGCTGCAGGAGACCGCGCTGCGGCTCGCGGGCGTCGCCGATGCGTCGGCGCCGATCGTCGTCTGCAACGAAGCGCATCGCTTCACGGTCGCCGAACAAATCCGCGCGATCGGCATCGGCGCGGCGGCGATCCTCCTCGAACCCGCCGGCCGCAATACCGCACCCGCGGTGGCGCTCGCGGCGCTCGCGGCGCTGCAGATCGAATCGGATGCCGTGTTGATCGTCGCGCCGGCGGACCACGTGATCCGCGATGCGCGCGCCTTTCAGCGCGCCGCGGCGGTTGCCGCCGCGCAAGCCGAGCAGGGCAAGCTCGTGACTTTCGGCATCGTCGCGCACGCCCCGGAAACCGGTTACGGCTACATCCGCCGCGGCGCGGGTCCGGGTCCGGCGTACCCGGTCGCCGAGTTCATCGAAAAGCCGCCGCTCGATCTTGCCAGCCAGTTCGTGGCGTCGGGGGATTACTACTGGAACAGCGGCATGTTCGTGTTCGCGGCGGCGCGCTACCTCGAGGAGCTGCGCGCGTTCGCGCCCGATATCCTGGAGGCGGCGACGGCGGCCTTCCGCGCCGCCAAGAGCGACCTCGATTTCGTGCGCATCGACAAGGCGGCGTTCGAGAAATGCCGCGGCGAATCGATCGATTATGCGGTCATGGAGAAGACCCGCGCCGCGGTCGTCTTGCCGCTCGACGCCGGCTGGAGCGACGTCGGTTCCTGGTCGTCGCTGTTCGATGCGCTGCCTGCCGACGAGGACGGCAACGTGCTGCAAGGCGATGTGCTGGTGCACGACACCCATGATTGCTACGTGCAGTCGACCAGCCGGCTGGTCGCCGCCGTCGGCATGGACGATCACGTCATCGTCGAGACCAAGGATGCGGTGCTGGTGGCGCCGAAGGAGCGCGTCCAGGACGTCAAAGAGCTGGTCGCCCTCCTGAAGAAATCCGGCCGGCCGGAATCCGCACTGCACCGCGAGGTGTTTCGCCCATGGGGCAGCTACGACAGCATCGACGCCGGCGAGCGCTTCCAGGTCAAGCGCCTGACGGTGAAGCCGGGCGGGGTCTTGTCCCTGCAGATGCACCACCACCGCGCCGAGCATTGGATCGTCGTCTCCGGCACCGCGCGGGTCACGCGCGACGGCAAGACCTTCTTGCTGTCGGAGAACGAATCGACCTATATCCCGGTCGGCGCGACGCACCGCATCGAGAACCCTGGAAAAGTGGCGCTGCATCTGATCGAAGTGCAATCCGGGTCCTATCTCGGCGAAGACGATATCGTGCGTTTCGAGGACAATTACGGCCGGCAGGGAACCGAGTCGTGAAGCCGATCGCCTGCTTCAAGGCCTATGATTTGCGCGGCCGCATTCCCGATGAATTGAACGACGAGGTGGCCTACCGGGTCGGCCGCGGCTACGCCGCGTTCCTCGCGCCGCGGCGCGTCGTCGTCGGCCGCGATATCCGTCTGTCGAGCTCATCGTTGACCGACGCCTTGTGCCGGGGCTTGACCGACAGCGGCGTCGATGTCTTCGACATCGGTGTCTGCGGCACCGAGGGCGTGTATTTCGCGACCTTCGACGGCGGCTACGACGGCGGCATCATGGTTACCGCGAGCCACAATCCGGCCGACTACAACGGCATGAAGTTCGTCCGCGAACAATCGAAGCCGATCAGCGGCGACAACGGCTTGCAGGAGATTCGCGCCCTGGCAGAGCGCGGCGAATTTGCGGCGCCCGCGCGGCGCGGGGTGCGGCGCGCGCAGGACATCGACGCGGCCTACGTCGCGCATTTGTTATCGTACGTCGACGTGCGCAAACTCGAGGCGTTGAAGATCGTCGTCAACCCCGGCAACGGCGGCGCCGGCCTCGTCATCGACCGCCTCGAGGCGCATTTGCCGTTCACGTTCATCAAGCTGCATCACGAACCCGACGGGCGTTTCCCGAACGGCATCCCGAACCCGATGCTCGAAGAGAACCGCAAGCCCACGATCGATGCGATCCGCCGCCACGGCGCGGATTTCGGCATTGCCTGGGACGGGGATTTCGACCGTTGTTTCCTCTTCGACGAACAGGGCGGCTTCATCGAAGGCTATTACATCGTCGGGCTCCTGGCTTCTGCGCTCTTGCGCGGCGAGCCGGGCGCGCGCATCGTCCACGATCCGCGTTTGACCTGGAACACGATCGAGATGGTGCGCGCGGCGGGCGGCGTGCCGGTGCTGTCCAAATCGGGCCACGCGTTCATCAAGGAGCGCATGCGCGCGGTGGACGGCGTCTACGGCGGCGAGATGAGCGCGCACCATTACTTTCGCCGCTTCGCCTATTGCGACAGCGGCATGATCCCCTGGCTGATCGTCGCGCAGCTCGTCTGCGAAGCGGGTGCGCCGCTCTCGCAGCTCGTCGGTGCGCGCATGCGCCGCTACCCGGCGAGCGGCGAACTGAATTACCGGATCGCCGATGCCAAGCAGGCGCTCGCCGCGATCGAAGCGCGCTACGCGGCCACGGCCGTCGCGGTCGACCGCACCGACGGCGTGTCGTTCGAATTCCCCGATTGGCGCTTCAACTTGCGGACATCGAACACCGAGCCCTTGATCCGCTTGAACGTCGAGGCGCGCGGCTCGGATGCCGTGCTGCGCGCGAACACCGCGCAGCTGCTCGCGTTGCTGGCGGCGCAGGGCGCGGTCGCGGCGGATCATTGAGCCGCTCGCCGAAACTCAGCGTCGTGATCCCCGTCTACAACGAGGAGGCGGTGCTGCCGGCCTTGTTCGCGCGGCTGTATCCGGCGCTGGATGCCTTATCGATCTCCTACGAATGCCTGTTCGTCGACGACGGCAGCCGCGACCGCTCGGCGGCTTTGCTGCGCGAGCAGTTCGCGCGGCGCCCGCGCGAGACCCGCGTCGTGCTGTTTCACGCGAACTTCGGCCAGCACAGCGCGGTGATGGCGGGCCTCGCGTACGCGCGCGGCGAGTACGTCGTGACGCTGGACGCGGACCTGCAGAATCCGCCCGAAGAGATCGGCAAACTGGTCGCCAAGCTCGACGCAGGCTACGATTACGTCGGCACGATCCGCGAGCAGCGGCAGGATCGACTCTGGCGGCGCGGCTTTTCGCGCGCGATCAACCGCCTGCGCGAATGGATGACGCCGGTGCGCATCACCGATCAGGGTTGCATGATGCGCGGCTACTCGCGCTCGATCGTCGCGGCGCTCAATCAGACGCGCGAGGTCAACACCTTCATCCCGGCGCTCGCCTCGATCTATGCGATGCGCCCGATCGAGGTGCGGATCGCGCACGAGGAGCGCCACGCCGGCGCCTCCAAATATTCCCTCTACAGCCTGATCCGCCTGAACTTCGATCTGATCACCGGCTTTTCGGTCGTGCCGCTGCAGCTCTTCTCGATGGTCGGCATGGCGATTTCGCTGCTCTCGGCGCTGCTGGTCGTCTACCTCGCGCTGCAACGCCTGTTCTTCGGTCCGCAGGTGCAGGGCGTGTTCACGCTGTTCGGCATCCTGTTCTTCTTGATCGGCGTCGCGCTCTTCGGGATCGGTCTGCTCGGCGAATACGTGGGGCGCATCTACGCGCAGGTGCGCGAGCGGCCGCGCTACCTCGTCCAGGCGGTGCTGGAAGCCGACGGCGAGGAACCGCCCGAGTGACCCGGGCGGTCGTGTTCGCCTACAGCGAAGTCGGCGCCCGCTGTGTGGCCGTGCTCTTGGCGCAGCAGATCGACGTGGCGCTGCTCTTCACGCACGCCGACGACCCCGGCGAGGGCCGCTGGTTCGCAAGCGTCGCCGAGATCGGCCGCGCGCGCGGCCTGCGGGTCGAGGTGCCGGAGGATCCGAACACCCCGGAGTGGATCGCCGCCGGGCGCGCCGCGGCGCCGGATTTCCTGTTTTCGTTCTACTATCGCCGCTTGCTCGGCGCGGAATGGCTCGGGGTGCCGCGCCGCGGCGCCTTGAACATGCACGGCTCGTTGCTGCCGAAATACCGCGGGCGGGCGCCGGTGCACTGGGCGATCCTGAACGGCGAGACCGAGACGGGCGCGAGCCTGCATGTCATGGTGGAAAAGCCCGACGCGGGCGCGCTCGTCGATCAACAGGCGGTGGCGATCGCGGAGAACGACTCGGCGCTCGAGGTGTCGCTGCACGTCGCGGACGCCGCCGCGGCCGTGCTCGCGCGCTCGCTGCCGAGGCTGATCGCAGGCACCGCGGAGGCGCGGCCGCTCGACTTGAGCCAGGGCAGTTATTTCGGCCGGCGGCGGCCCGAGGACGGCCGCATCGATTGGCGCCGCGGCGCGCGCGCCGTGCACGACCTGGTGCGCGCGGTCGCGCCGCCGTTTCCGGGGGCCTTTACCGACCTCAACGGGTGTAGGCTTTCGCTCTTGGAAACGCGCGTCGATCCGGCGCCCGCCCGCCATGCGGCGCTCGCGCCCTGTCTGTACGCGGCGGAGGGCGTCTGGTACGCCGATTGCGCCGACGGCCGGCGCCTGCGGATTCTGCGGCTCGCGGCCGACGGCCGCGCGGCTTTGGCCGATGCGCCGCCGGCGCCGCTCGCGCGGCAGCCGCTGGCCTTGATTTGACGGCTCTCATTGCGGGTTCGAGGGATTCATCTTGAAAAACGTCCTGATTCTCGGCGTCAACGGCTTCATCGGCCATCACTTGAGCAAGTACATCCTCGAGCGCACCGATTGGCATGTCTACGGCATGGACCTGCAATCCGAGCGCGTCTCGACGCTGCTTTCCAATCCGCGCTTCCACTTCGTCGAGGGCGACATCACGATCAACCTCGAATGGGTCGAATACCACGTGCGCAAATGCGACGTGATCCTGCCGCTGGTCGCGATCGCGACCCCGGCGACCTATGTGCGCGCGCCGCTCAAGGTCTTCGAATTGGACTTCGAGGCGAACCTGCCGATCATCCGCCACTGCGTCAAATACAAAAAGCGCGTGGTTTTTCCGTCGACCTCGGAAGTGTACGGCGCGAGCCGCGACAAGGAGTTCGACCCGGCGACTTCCGAGCTCGTGCTGGGACCGATCCACGAGCAGCGCTGGATCTACTCCTGCATCAAGCAATTGCTCGATCGGATCATCTGGGGCTACGGGCAGCAGGGCCTGCAGTTCACCTTGTTCCGGCCGTTCAACTGGATCGGTTCGGGCCTCGACAGCATGGACGACCCGAAAGAGGGCAGCTCGCGGGTGTTGACGCAGTTCCTCGGCCACATCGTCCGCGGCGAGCCGATCAAGCTCGTCGACGGCGGCACTCAGACGCGCGCCTTCACCTACGTCGACGATGCCGTCGAGTGCCTGACGACGATCATCGACAATCCGGGCGGCATCGCCGACGGCAAGATCTACAACATCGGCAATCCGGCGAACCTGTATTCGATCCGCCAGCTCGCCGAGATGATGCTCGCCGTCGCGCTCGCGCGCCCCGAGTATGCGCCGACCGCGCGCAACACGCGCATCGTCGAGGTCTCGGCGATGCAGTACTACGGCAACGGTTACGCGGATATTCCGGCGCGCCTGCCGTCGATCAAGAACACCACCGCGGAGCTCGGCTGGAAGCCGCATACCGACATGCGCACCGCGCTGTCGGCGATCTTCGACTCCTACGCGCACAGCCTGCCGCAGGCGTCCGCGCTGTTGTCGCGCGATGCTTGAAGGCGCGCACATCGGCCTGAAGATCGATGTCGATACGCTGCGCGGCACGCGCGAGGGCGTGCCGCGGCTCATCAAGCTGCTGTCGCGCCTCGGGATCGATGCGACGTTTTATTTCTCGGTGGGCCCGGACCACACCGGGCGCGCGCTGCGGCGCGCTTTTCGCCCCGGGTTCGCCCGGAAGGTCGCGCGCACCTCGGTCCTGAAACACTACGGCTTGAAGACGCTGCTCTACGGCGTGCTGCTTCCCGGCCCGGACATCGGCCGCGCCGCGGGCGGTGTCATGCGCGGCGCGCATACGGCGGGCTTCGAGGTCGGCCTGCATAGTTTCGATCACGTGCGCTGGCAGGATCGGGTCGCGGCGGCCGATGCGCGCTGGACGCGGATCGAGTTCGAGCGGGGAATCGCGGCGTTCGAGCGCGTCTTCGGCTTCCCGCCGGCCTCGCACGCCGCCGCCGGCTGGCAGATCAACGAGGCGGCGATTGCGCTGGAACGAGAGCGCGGGCTTTCCTTTGCGAGCGACACCCGCGGCACGGCGCCGTTTCGCCCGCTGCTCGCGGGCGAGGCGCCGCAGGGTGCGGGCGGTGCGGGCGGCGCGGACGCGGGCGCGCGGGCGCCGGTGTGCCCGCAGTTGCCGACCACGCTACCGACCTTCGATGAATTACTGGGAGCGGACGGCATCGACGAGAGCAACGTCGCCGAGGCGGTGTTTGCGCGCTCCGGCGCGCCCGGCGCGCCGCCGCTGCAGGTCTTCACGCTGCACGCCGAACTCGAAGGCATGCGCTTGCTGCCGGCGTTCGAGCGCTTGCTCGGGCGATGGCGGGGCGCCGGCGCGATCCTTGCGCGCATGGCCTCGATCCACGCCCTCGCCGCCGAGGGACCCATGCCCGCGGCGCCGATCGAGTACCGCGCGATCCCCGGCCGCTCGGGCAGGCTCGCGGTGCAAGGCGCGGCCGCGGCGGTGCCCGCATGAACCCGCCCGCGCACGGCGCGGGCAGCGGCGCGGCGGCGCGCGCGCTGTATCTTCTGCTCGCGCTGCTCGTCGCCGGCGTCTGGTTCGCGGCGAGCGCCGAGCGCCCGCTGTTCAACCCGGACGAGGGCCGCTATGCGGAAATTCCGCGGGAAATGCTCGCCGGCGGCGACTGGGTGATCCCGCATCTCGACGGCCTGGTGTACATCGAAAAGCCGCCGCTGCAGTTCTGGGCGACGGCGTTCTGCTATCGCCTGTTCGGCGTCTCGGCATTCTCGGCGCGCTTTTACACGGCCCTGACAGCGATCGGCACGCTGCTCGTCGTCTGGCTCCTTGCCCGCAGCCTGTGGAGCGAACGGGCCGCCTGGCGCGCCGCGGCGGTGCTCGCCAGCATGGCGCTCTTTCCGGTCGTCGGCCAATTGCTGTCGCTCGATATGAGCCTGACGTTCTACATGACCTCGAGCCTCGCCGCTTTCCTCGTGGCGCAGTGCCGCCCGCAGTCGGCCGGCCGTGCGATGCCGATCGCCTGGGCGGCGGCGGCGCTCGGCGTGCTGACGAAGGGACTGGAGGCGGCGGCGATTCCGGCGGCGACCCTGATCCTCTACAGCCTGGCGACGCGGGATTTTGCGGTGTGGCGCAGATTGTCGATCGGTGTGGGCATGCCGCTGTTTCTGCTGATCGCCGTGCCGTGGCATTGGCTCGCCGAACTTCGCCTGGCCGATTTCCTGCAATTTTTCATCGTCCACGAGCATTTCGCGCGCTACTTGACGCCGGTCGCCGACCGCGAGGAGCCCTGGTGGTTCTTCGGCGCGGTGCTGCTCGCCGGATCGCTTCCCTGGACGGCGTCGGCGCTCGGCGTGCTCGCCGGCGGCTGGCGGGCGCGCAGCGCGGACTTGGGGTTCGATGCGCCGCGCTTCCTGTGGATATGGGTGGTGTTCGTGCTGCTCTTTTTCTCGCTGTCGGACTCGAAATTGATTCCGTATCTGCTGCCGGCGCTGCCGGCACTCGCGCTGCTGATCGCGATCCGTCCGGCGCCGGCGCTGCGCCGCGACGTGCTCGCGGCGGCGGCGGTGACGCTCGCGGCGGCGCTCGCTTGCCTGATCGCCGGCCTCGATTTGCCGCGCCTGCTGGCGGGCGTCGCGCGCCGCGCCTATTTCCTGCCGCTCGCGACGCCGCTTTTGCGTATTGCCGTGGTGCTCGGCGCCGCCGCGGTGTTCGCGCTCATCAACCGCAAGCGCGAGGCGACGGGCGGCGCGGTCATCCTCGGCAGCGGCTGGTGCCTCGGGATGCTCCTTTTGATCGGCTCGGCGGCGCTGGTCGCGCCGCTGTATTCGGGCCGCGGACTCGCCGCGGCGCTGCCGGCGGCACTGCGCGCGGCACCGATCTACAGCATCGCGACCTACGATCAGACGCTGCCGTTTTACTGGCGGCGCACGCTCGATCTGGTGTCGTACAGAGGCGAACTCGACTATGGCCTGCGCTACGCGCCGGAGCGCGAGATCCCGAGCGTGGCCGCGTTCCTGCCGCGCTGGGCGGCGGCGGGGCAAGCCTGCGCGGTCATGGAGATCGGCAGGTACGAGAAGTTGCGGGCGCGCGGCGTGCCGATGCGCTTGCTCGGCCGCGATGCCCACCGCGTCCTGGTGGCGCGCCGATGAGCATTGTCACCTGGGCGCTGATCTTGAGCGGTGTCCTCTTGAATGCGGCGGCGCAGCTTTTGCTGAAAGCGGCGGCGCGGCCGCTCGCGGGCCTCACGCGCTTCGATGCGGCGACGCTCGCCGCCGGCGTCGCGCTGCTGCTGCGCAGCGCGACGTTCTGGGCGGGTATGTGCTGCTATGCCGTGAGCGTGTGCGTCTGGATCGCGGCGCTCGCCAAGGCGCCGGTCAGCGTCGCCTACCCGATGCTATCGCTGGGCTATGTGGTGGTCGCCGCGGCCTCGGTGCTCTGGCTCGGCGAGACCTTGTCGCCGGCCAAGGTGTTGGGAATCGCCTTGATTTGTCTCGGCGTCGTGCTCGTCTCGAGGAGCTCCGTATGAAGGATTTTCTGCCCTTTGCCCGTCCGGCGATCGACGAGGAGACGATCGCGGCGGTCGCCCGGGTGCTGCGTTCCGGCCAGCTCGCGAGCGGGCCGAAGGTGCTGGAATTCGAGGCGACGCTCGCCGCTTACCTCGGCGGCGGCCGGCAAACGCGCGTCCTGACCTCGGCGACCGAGGGGCTGGAGATCGCGCTCGCCGTCGCGGGCGTCGGCGCCGGCGATGAGGTCATCGTGCCGGCGATGAGTTTCGCGGCGAGCGCGAACGTGGTGGTGCGCTTGGGCGCCAAACCGGTGTTCGTCGACGTGGAGCTCGCAACGCGCAACCTCGACGTCGATCTTGTCGAGCGCGCGCTGAGCGCGCGCACGCGCGCGATCATGCCGGTGCATTTCGCGGGTCTCGCCGTCGACATGGATGCGCTCGGCGCCGTCGCCCTGCGCCGCGGCCTGCGGGTGATCGAGGATGCCGCGCACGCGATCGGCACGCGCCATCGCGGCCGCGCCATCGGCGGCTTCGGCGATCTGACGGTCTTCAGCTTCCATCCGAACAAGAACATGACGACGATCGAGGGCGGCGCGATCGCGAGCGCCGATCCGCAGGCGCTCGCGCTCATCGAGCAGCATCGCTTCCACGGCATCCGCCGCAACGCCGACGGCGAGGTCGACGTCCTGTTCGCGGGCGCCAAGAGCAATTTATCCGACGTCGCCGCGCAGATCGGCATCCTGCAGCTCGCCCGCCTGCCCGAGTTCAACGCGCGCCGCCGCGCGCTCGCGGCGCGCTATTTCGAGCAGCTCGCCGGATTCGATGCGCTCCTGCTGCCCGCGCCGGGCGACGAGGGCCACAGCTGGCACATGTTCACGGTGCTGATCGATTTTGCGGCCCGAGGCACGAGCCGGCCCGCGTTCCTCAAGGCCATGGCGGCGCGCGGCATCGGCATCGGCGTGCATTACCCGTGCATTCCGGGGCTGAACTATTACCGCGGCCTGGGCTATCGCGCGGCGGATTATCCGATCGCCGCGCGCATCGGCCGCGAGACGGTCACGCTGCCCTTGTTCCCGGCGATGCAGGACACGGACGTGGAGCGCGTGTGCGCGGCGCTGCGGGCCGAGTTGCGCGCGCGCTGAAGGCGCCCCGCGGCCGATGCAACGGCGTCTTGATCGCCTTCGGCGATGGGCGCAGACTGCCGATTCTCGAATTTTCACCGCAAAGGACCCAACCCATGAAGCGCATCGCCTTGACCGCGTTGATCAGCCTGGGCCTCGCCTCGCCGCTCTACGCGGCGTTGAAAGTGGGCGCGACGGCGCCCGACTTTACGACCGAAGCGACGCTCGCCGGCAAGCCATTCCAGTTCTCGCTCGCCGCTGCCCTGAAGAAAGGCCCGGTCGTCCTGTATTTCTATCCGGCGGCGTTCACTCCCGGCTGCACCGTCGAGGCCCACGAGTTCGCGCAGGCCGCCGCGAAGTTCCACGCCCTCGGTGCGATGGTCATCGGCGTCTCCCACGACTCGATCGCGACGCTGAACAAATTCTCGGTCACCGACTGCCGCAAGAAATTTCCGGTCGCCTCCGACGCCGATCAGCACATCATGAAAGCCTACGATGCCGTGCTGCTGCTGAACCCGAAGTATGCGAACCGCACCTCCTATGTGATCGCCCCGGACGGCAAGATCATCTATGAATACACCTCGCTGAACCCGAACAAGCACGTCGCCAACACGATGGCCGCGGTCGAGAAATGGGATAAGGAACACAAGCACAACGGCTGAGCACGGCCGGCGAGATGCGCCCATGGCGACCCGAAAGCGGCTGACTTTGCACCGGCTGCGGCAGATGCACGCGAGCGGCGAGAAAATCGCCGTGCTGACGTGCTACGACGCGCTGTTCGCGCATCTTCTCGACGAGGCCGGCGTCGACGCGCTCTTGGTCGGCGACTCGCTCGGCATGGTGGTGCAGGGCAGGCAGAGCACGCTGGCGGTGTCGATGGAGGAGATGATCTATCACACCTCGTGCGTGGCGCGCGGCAACCGCACGGCGTGGATCATCGCCGACATGCCCTTCGGCAGCTACCAGGAGTCGGCGCAGATCGCGCTGCGCAACGCGGTGCGCCTCATGCAGGCGGGCGCGCAGATGGTCAAGCTCGAAGGCGGGGGCTGGACCGCGCCCACGGTGCGCTTCCTCGTCGAGCGCGGCATTCCTGTCTGCGCGCATCTCGGCTTCACGCCGCAGGCGGTGCACGCGCTCGGTGGCTACCGGGTGCAGGGGCGCGACGACGAGACTGCCGGCGTGCTGCGCGGGCAGGCCGCGGAACTCATCGCCGCCGGCGCCGCGGTGCTCTTGCTCGAGATGGTGCCGGCGAGCCTCGCCCGCGAGCTCGCCGCGGCGCTGCCGGTGCCGCTGATCGGCATCGGCGCCGGCGCCGGCTGCGGCGGCCAGGTGCTGGTGCTTCCGGACATGCTCGGGGTCACCTCGGGCAGTGCGCCGCGGTTCGTGCGCAATTTTCTCGACGGCAGCGCCGATATCGCGGCGGCCGTGCGCCACTACGTCGCCGATGTCAAAGCAGGGCGGTTTCCCGACGACGAATTGCACAGTTTTTGATTCGGTGCCCGGGTGCGAATAATCCGGACGATCGAGGATCTGCGCACGGCTCTGGGCGGGCAGCGCGATATCAGCCTGGTGCCGACGATGGGCAATTTGCACGAGGGGCACTTGTCGCTCGTGCGCCTGGTGCGCGGCGGCGCCGGCCCCGTGGTCGCGAGCATCTTCGTCAATCCGCTGCAGTTCGCGCCGAGCGAGGATTTCGCCCGCTATCCGCGCACGCTCGAGCGGGATTGCGAGGTGCTGGCCGCCGCCGGCTGCGACTTCGTCTTTGCGCCGAGCGCCGAGGAGATGTATCCGGCGGCGCAGGAGTACAGGGTGCATCCGCCGGCGGCCCTCGCCGACATTCTCGAGGGCAGCGTTCGCCCCGGGTTCTTCGTCGGCGTCTGCACGGTCGTGATGAAGCTCTTTGGCATCGTGCAGCCCCGCGCCGCGGTGTTCGGCAAGAAGGACTATCAACAGCTGCTGATCGTCAAGCAGATGGCGCGCCAGTTCGCCCTGCCGATCGAGATCATCCCGGCGGAAACGGTGCGCGATGCGCACGGACTCGCGCTCGCCTCGCGCAACGGCTATTTGAGCGAATCGCAGCGCGTCGAGGCGGCGCGGCTCTACGGCATGCTGCGCGACGTTGCCGGCGAAATCCGCTCCGGCAGGACCGATTGGCCGCAAATCGAGCGCGCCGCGCTGGAGTCGCTCGGCGCGCGCGGCTGGCGCCCGGATTACGTGGCGATACGCCGCCGCGCCGACCTCGGCGGCCCGGCCGCCACCCTGCCCCTGGTCGTGCTGGCGGCCGCGCGCCTCGGCGACACGCGGCTCATCGACAATCTGGAGATTTAGTCCGACGATCGGCGCTGGAAGCTCGCCTTAGAAAGAGACCGTCACGTCGCCGTACACCAACCGACCGATGGGCGAGTAGGTGGCGATATCGGCGTTGGTGTGCTGGTTCCCGAATGCGCGCGGGGCGAGCGGCGGCATGGTGTTGGCGATGTTGTTCACCCCGACTGTGAGGGTCAGTTTCCTGTCGCTGTTGGCTCCGAACCGCCAGTCATATGCGCCGCGCAGGTCCCAAACGCTGTAGCTGGACACCGGTATACCGGGACTGGTGGTACCGGCGAGCCCCGCGTCCTCGACGGACGCGACGTAGGTATTGGCAAGCGTCACGTCCACGCCGCGGAAATTCCAATTGACCGTCGAGTAGAAGCGGTACTTGGGCAAGGTGCCGGCGAATACGCCAAGGT
>Ga0307374_10008916_pt1 | contig 14883 bp, 20 predicted proteins | sample OX3MG_FD_202532 | JGI IMG/M metagenome (GOLD analysis project Ga0307374, IMG submission 202532) | Soil microbial communities from Risofladan, Vaasa, Finland - OX-3 | ecosystem: Environmental > Terrestrial > Soil > Coastal area > Acid sulfate soil | place: Finland: Risofladan, Vaasa | collected... | reverse complement strand
CTCTGGGAGGGCGCTCAGCACCACCACCTTCGCCTTCCGCTCCACGCTGGCGACCTGGTCTTCACGCACCGTCCAGCCTGCCGCTCTGAGCGCCTCCCGCAGCGTCGCATCGCGTCCCAGCATCGCATCGAGAGAGCGCAACCAGCCGAGCTGGATCTCCTCCTGGTAGAGCCATTCGAGCAGGCCTGTAAGACCCGGTCGTTGGCCTCGTGGACGGCGTCAACGATGCGCCGGCAGGCGTCCTCGTCCGGCTTCAGCACCCGCAGCAGGTTAGGGTCGAGCGTCTCACCCGCGAAGTCCGCGCGCAGCACGAGCCGCGCCCGCTCCATGGGCGTGAGCTTCGTCGCCACCGCCGCCAGCCGCGTCTCGGCGGTCATAGCGAGACTATCCCGCGATCGTGTCGCGTCATGCGACCGCCTTCTGCCCGGTGAGGAGGTCGAGGAGATGGTCGGCGGCCTCCGAACACGCCCTGTCTGTTCCTTTCGCCACACCCGCCTTTGCGACGCTACCCCTCGTTGGAACTAGCGCAGGCGCCGGCGCGAGACCAGCCTGCGCCCAGCCAGCACGAGCCCCATTGTGACGGCCATCGTGGCGATGCCCGGCAGCCAAATCACCACCCGCGAGGTTCCACCACGCTCGGCGAAGCCGGCGTTCCCCGTGGCCGGCGGACGCGGCGTCGGAGGTGACACGACAACCGGCGTCGGTGTCGACGTCACGGATACTGTCGGTGCCGACGTCGCCGAGCCTGTTGGTGTCGCGGACGCTGTGGGAGTCGAGGTAACGGTCGCTGTCGGGGGCAATGTCGCAGATGCTGTCGGGGTGGACGTCGCGGAACCTGCGACGACATCATTCGTCACGGTCGCCGCGCAGGTCACGAGCGCGCCGCCGCCGTCGCCAGAACCGTTGCAGAACGCAGGCCTTCGCGCGCGGACGTATGCTGGTGGGGCTTGCCACGAGCGAACCGCGTGTGACGCCGATCACAGCAGCGCATGGTGCGAAAGCTGTCCACTTCGCTCACGTGGCACGTCCGGTACTTGAGGTGTTTATCACGGCAGGCTGTCCCGTCTGCCGGCGCGCGCAGCGAGCTCTTGGCGCCTGCGAGCAGGTGAATGCGCTCGTTGACATCGTGTACCGTAATATCGGGGGAGACATGTCAAACCTTCCGGAGGGCGTCGTGGGCGGGCCGACGCTGGTCTTTCGCAGCCGCGTCGTAGGGCTTGGAACGCCCGACTGTGGCGCACTGGCGGCCCAGCTGCGCGCGCTCCTCGCGGGCGCTAACGAGACGGGGAAACTGCCGTGAAAGTGCCGCTGCGTTGGTCACGAACATCCACTAGCCATCCTCGTCCGACCGGCGAAAATTCCAGCGTGCCGGATCGGCGCACAGCATTGCTGCTCGAACATGAGATGTTCCGCGGTGTCGATGCCTCGGAGATGGAGGAAATTGCCGGAAAGCTGCCGATGGTGAGCTCGCGGCGGGGCACGGTCATCTATGCGCCGGGAGAGACGGGCGAGGCCCTGTTCATCCTGAAAAAGGGCCTGATCCGAGCTTACCGGCTGACTGCCGACGGTCACAAGATTGTCCTTGCCACCTACCCCCCTGGTACGGCATTTGGCGAGATGTCGTTGATCGGTCAGTCGATGACGGGCTCCTTCGCGGAAGCAGTTGAAGACAGCATGATTTGCATCATGAGCCGCGTCGATGTCGAGGCGATTATGGTCGAGCATCCCGTGTTCGCCGTGCGCATGGTGCAACTGCTCTCGCAACGCCTGAGAGACGCAGAAGATCGCATCGAACAACTGGCGTTCGCATCGGCCCCTGCGCGGGTCGCCCGGTTGTTGCTCGAACTGGCCAGCGATGGGGTGGTCGATGGCTTCAGTCACCAGGACCTTTCGGACATGATAGGTGCGAACCGGGAGACGGTGTCGCGCGTCCTGGTCAGACTGAAGGCGGCAGGCATCGTCGCCATCGACGGGCGTCGTTGCATCCGCATACTCGATCCTGCCGCCCTGAAGACGCGGGTCGAGGACCTGTAGCTGTAGCGTCGCTGGCAGCCACGACTCTGTGCTGTACCACATCGAGACAGGTTACCCGCCTGCCGGCGGCTAACCTGAGCGACATCGTCTGGCATTAGGACGGACCGGACAGGAGCACTCCCACCATTCCAGATATGCGGTGGTACTTGCAGAAGAATTGAAGGGGCTGAGCACCCTTGGTTACGGTAATCGTGACAACTGTTCCGGGAGCCACGTCAACATCGATTGACTGGCCGGGGACGGAGAAATTGTGGAGCGCACTGCCTGCGTTTCGGAGCTTGATTGTCACGGTGCCCGCAGTCACGCCGGTCTCGCAGGCGGGCGCGAAGAACGAGTCTTCGGCCGTGAGCAGGATCGTCGAGTCCGCCGCGACGGCGGTACCGTGATCCTTCGTCCCCACCGGGAGGCCGGCATCGGCTGGACAGGCGGAGGAGGTGGCCGTTGCCACGACCGCCGTCGGGCCACGTGTTTCGATGGCGTGCGGGGAGGAGACGGCTCCAGTGCCGCCTCCTCCGCACGCGACCGCTCCCAGCATCAGGCCCAAAGGGCCAAGGCCCCGGATGAGGAGGGATCGCATCATTTGACCTTGACTTTGACCTGAGCATTGACGACGGGTTCGAGCGGAGCGTGGCCGTTATCCACAAGGGTCGCGATCAGCGTGTGCGCCGATCCTGGCTGCAGCCCCGCTGTTGAGGCATGGAAAGTCGTAAGGCAGCTCATACCGGCCATGGTGCCCATACCCATCATCGGGCCTGAGGTGCTGTCGAGATTGAGGTGCCAGTGACCGTATCCGGCAACGCCCGGCTTGCCATAGAGATCGCAACTGAGCTTGAAGTTCTTCACAGCCACGACGACATCGAAGCTCCCAGGCCCATCGCGAGCGGTGCTGGAAGATGGACCAGGCGAGCGACCGCGAGCATCCGTGAAGCGGCAAAGAGATATGCGGCTGCTGCCAGTCCGGCGGCGGTGCGAAGGGCCCACTCCGGGACTACCCAGCCTGTGACGGTCAGCCATGCGCCAGCGGCGGCGAGCGCCACAACCGCGAGGCAGAGGCCGACCCTGGCCCGGCTGCGCTTCGACGAGGCAGCCGGCCACCGCGGAAACGACCCTGCAGCGAAGAACGCACCCCCCGCGACCATCCCGCAGGGCATCAGCATGCCCCGCACGGGCTGGCCGTCCAGCAGCTCGGCTGCGTGACCGGCACCGGCGAAGGCCATCGACACACAGCCGAGGGCGGTAAGCCCAGGAGGGCATTCCCCTGTGCGCTGGGCGATGGCGACGATGATGGCACTAAAGAGCAGGCCGAGCACCGCGGACACGATGGTGAGGGCAGCAACCTGCCAGTCGAGGGGCGTGGAGACGCCGGGGCCACAGCTACGACCGCCATGCAGGCCGCCGCTGAGGGGACCCGCCAGTGCCTCATGGAATGTCTATCGGCATGGCAGCGGCGCGAGGGCAGAGGGAATCTTTCCCACGGACGAGGTCGCGCCTCGTTCGTGAACGGAGGAAGCGGTATCTTCGAACGATGCTGATTCGATCGGGCGATCGGGCACCAGGCTTCGAACTGATGGCGTCCGACGGCCGACCACACTCGCTCGAGGGGTACCGCGGGCGGAGCCTGGTGCTCATCTTTCACCGGCACCTGGGCTGACTGCCCTGCCGCGAGCACGCGTCGCAGTTGTGGCGCATCAGGGATGAGTTAGCAACGTTAGAAGCCGATGTCCTCGTCGTCTCGTTCGAGGCCGCGGAGCGCGTGCGCTGGTACCTGGAAGACGTCGATTTCGGCTGGCCGGTCGCGTCCGACCCCAGCCGGGAGCTCTACCAGGCGTACGGCCTCGGACGCGGCGGTTTCGCGAAGGTCTGGCTCTCGCGGGCCACGCTGCGGTTCTACTTCCGCAGCGCCCTGCGTGGTCGCGTCCCGCGCCGTCCGCGCGCGGACACGCTCCAGCTCGGCGGCGACTTCGTGATCGACGCGGCGGGAGTCGTGCGATTCGCGCACCGCAGCACCGAGCCGGCCGATCGGCCGGAGCCAGCGGCGATCGTTGCCGTCCTTCGACGGCTTCGTTGATTCGTCTCGATGGCTGCCTCAGGGATCGAACGGCAGCCCGGCAGCCTGGCGGACGCCAAGCGAGAGGGTTGGGTAGGCCTGCATATTCCATGCCAATAGGCCTACAGGCAGGCGGAGCTTCATCGCGTTCACGATCGGCATCAGCAGGTCGCCGGCGTGTGGCCCGACGAGGCTCGCCCCCACGATCTCATCTCCCGCCAGCCTGGCAAGGCCCGGCACAAAGCGCGGCCAGCCGCGGGCGGTGATGACCTTTATGTACCCGTCGGTCTCCCCGTCGACTACGGCGCGATCGACCTCGGCCAGCGAGACCTTCCAGGCGCGGACCCGCTGGTGTCTCTCTCGGGCAGCCTCCTCCGTCAGCCCCACCGAAGCGACCTCGGGGTCGGTATAGGTGACTCGCGGCACCACGCGGTCGCTCCATTTTTGGAGGCGGCGGCCCAACGGCCCCTGCTGGAGGATGTTGGCCACCAACCGCGCCTGCGCCTCTGCGACATACGTGAACTGGTAGCCGCCGGTGACGTCGCCGACGGCGAAGATGTGGGGCTGCGAAGTGCGCAGGGAGCTATCCACGGTCACGCCGCGCCGGGTGACCGCCACGCCCGCCCTGTCGAGGTGCAATGCGGCGAGTTCCGGAGCCCGGCCGGCCGCTATGACGACGCGGTCGCACTCGATGGTTTGCGGGCCTCCGCCAGAATCGAACGTTACCGCGAGATGCGCTCCGCGGCGCTCGACGAGCGACACTCTGGCTGCGGTGTGAATCGTCGCCCCCTCACGTTTCAGCACGGCACGAATGAGGTCAGAGGCGGCCGGCTCATCCTGCGGCAGGATGCGGTCGGCTGCTTCGAGGACTGTCACGTTGACGCCGAACCGCGTGAGGGCCTGGCAAAACTCGACGCCGATCGGCCCGCCACCGATGATCACCGCAGACACGGGAAGCGTCTCCCAAGCCACGACTTCGACATTGGTGTCTGGACGTGCGTCGCGTAGGCCGGGGATTGGAGGGATGGCCGGCTCGCCGCCTGTGGCGATAACGATGTTTCGCGCGCTGAGCGTACGCTCTCCCACTTGAAGCGTGTGTGGGTCGATGAATGACGCCTCTCCCAGAACAAGGTCCACTCCAGCGGCAGCGATGGCCGCTGCGGAATCGACCGACCCTGTCCTCGCCTGCGACATCGCGATGTGAACCCGAACAGCCCTGAAGTCGAGATGGACGTCACCGGCGATGACTCCCATCGCGGCCGACGTCGTGGCGAGGTGGTACCGCCTCGCGCTCGCAAGAAGAGCCTTCGTCGGCACGCAGCCTGTCCAGAGACAGTCGCCGCCGGGCCGGGCACGTTCGATCACCGCCACGCGCTTACCGGTCCTGGCGGTGAGTCGTGCGACCGTCAGTCCGCCCGTGCCCCCGCCAATGGCCACTAGGTCGTAGTCAGCCATGGTCGTCACCTACGCTCCGCACCGGCGGCGGTACCCGCGTCTCCCATGTGGCGCGGCGAGGTGAGGAACCGATAGGCAATCATGGACGTTGTTGCGACGGCATAGGCCGGCAGGCCCCACGTCGGCTTCGTCCCCCAGAGGTTCGGCCATCGGCGCCACCGCCAGACAAAGGCGGCCATGACGAACGCGCTGCTGGCGACGGCTGTCGCCCTGGCAGCATGTTTCGATGCGAAAAAGCTGACGCCGACGAGCCCCAGGTCGATGGGCACATAAGCAGGGAAGGCGACAAGCGTGGTCCCGGCACTTGTCGCAACGCCCTTGCCGCCGCGAAACCTGCTCCAGATGGGAAAGCAATGGCCGGCGACGGCGGCGCTTGCGGCAAGATAACCCCCGGCGTCTCCCGCGAGGACGCGGCCAGCCTGCGCCGCTATCGCGCCCTTGAAAATGTCGCCGGCGAGGATTCCAATGCCCCAGCCGGTGCCGAGATTCGCGAAAGCATTCGCAGCCCCCGGGTTGCCGGACCCGACACGCCGAAGGTTCGGTGTTGCCGCGACCCGCCGGGCGGCCACTTTCACCACCAGGTCAGCCGTCAGGATTGATCCCACGGCGTAGCCAATCAGTCCGGCCCCCACGAACCGACATTGCGACGGAGGCCTGAAAGCGGGCTCCGCCTTCCCCCTCTCGCAATCGGCCCGCTCCCGCGGCGACGCCCCAGGAACGGCTGCTGGGAGTCGCACTCGCCGACTCAGCACGATCCGTGCCCCTCTTTCGACTGAAACACGATACCGGTGCAGCCGGGTCCGGTGTGAGCGCCCACCGATGGCCCAACTTCGTATTGAACGAGTTCGTCGATAAACCCTGCGACGCGCGACGAAAGAATCCGCTGTTCAAGCCGGCTGGCCAGTTCGCTGGCCGCGCCATTCGAGACGCCAATGCGCAACCGTGCGCCCGGCACCGACCGGCTTTCAAGATACGCGACCATCAACTCCATTGCCTCATCGATTGTTGTCGCTTGGCCAACGGGAGACACTGCGCCGTCAATGAGTGCGAGGACGGGCACGCTCGTTTGCGACCCTCGGGACGCTGCGCGATAGCGGCCGCCCCGCTCCAGCAGCTCAAGCCCACGAACGATGAACACGTTCCCGGAGCGGCCGCCGGCCCTCAGCCCGGCAGAGCCCGCTTCCTCGATACTGGCGCCGGCTTCCAGGGCCTCACACGCGGCCCATGCGCACAGTCCCTCAACGAACGATGCCTGTCCCGTGTCAACGATGTGGACGGGAATGGGACTCATGCCGGCAGCGAGCCGTGCACTATTCACGGTGCCGCTCAGCGTGGACCCGATGTGCACCGAAAGGACTGCCTGGGCGCCCGCCTCGGCCGCTCGCTTGTACGCATCGAGAAATTCGCCCGGTGGTGGCTGGCTCGTCTGTGGCGCCACGCCGTCCGCAAGGCGACCGTAAAATCCAGCGGAATCGATGTCAACGAACTCGCGGAAGGTCTCGCTGCCGATCGTCACGCGCATCGGTACAACCTCCACTCCGAAGCGCTCCCGGATCTGGTGCGGGAGATATGACGCTGAGTCCACCACAATCGCGGTTGTGCCGATCACGCGGTTCCCCCACCTCGGAATAGTGTCCCCGCCGTTCTGACAACGCCCCCAGCAGCCGGACACGCTGAGTGGATTTCCTGGCCCACAAGGCGCGTAGACGATTTCTGAATCTGGTCATACAGCCATCGCGCCGTGAGTTCTGGTTGTTCAACCGGGAGTTGGTGGGTCCCCTCCGCGACCACCTGTAGCTGCCACCGATATCGCATCGCGAGTTCGCGTACCCGGGCGAGCGGGGCCGAGCGGTCCCTCTCACCGTGTAGCGCGGAAACCGGGACATCCAGTTGGTCGGCGAGGATCCCAACGTGGCCGGAGAAGATCACGTTGCGCAGGGCATCGCGGTGTCCGGCAAGAGAGTGGTCAAACGCACACTCAATCACAACGCGTGGTTGGCGCGGAGCAACGACGGGAGCGGCGGGGAGCCACCACCGGCGCAGCCGATGGAGCACCCGGCACCCGGCGTGGGAAAGGCGATCCTCCCGCAAGAGGGCAGCATGCAGGAGGCCGCGCTCGCTCAAGAACGAGCGGGCAGCTGCATCGTCGTCGAAGATGGGGAGACCGACGACCGCGACGCGGCCGAACTGCGCGGGGAACTGCCTGGCGAGAGCCAGCGCGATTATCCCTCCCATTGAGTGGCCAACGACGCAGCAAAAGCGTTCACCGGCGATCATCGGTGCGAGATGGGCGACGATAGCCTCGATGGTCACCGGAGCGCCGCCGCGCCGGGCCGTGCCGCACCCGAGGAGGTCCGGCGCCAGGACGGTCACCTCCGACTCGAGCAGTTTGCGCAACGGGGTCCAGGCTGCACTTCCGGAGAGGAAACCATGCAGCAACAACACACTTGGACGTTGTGCCGGATCGCGCCCGCTCATCGGTCCGTTGCATAGCCGGACGCCAGCTGGCTCGCTCCCCCGATCGCGGCCACAACCTGTTCTTCAGTCAACAATGTGAAATCAGCGCGCACACGGACGCAAGTGTTACCTCTGGCGTCGGTGACCTCGCCGCCGGCGGCACACTCAGTTCCTTCGCCCGGCTCGACCCAACAACTGACGAGATGTGGCTTACCGACTCGGACAGGTCGCAAGAACGTTGTTTCGCACTGCCGCGTGACGCCCATGCGCCGGGCGATCGCAATGACGGCCCACGCCATGCCCTCGTCGAGCAACGCCATGCTCACTCCGCCGTGCGCGAACATGGGAGCGCCGGAATGGTGTGGTTCAGGAGTGAACTCTGCGACCACGCGATTCGCTTCATCATCGAGGTAGAACGGCACCCCGAGGCCTCGCTCGTTGCGGGGTTCGCAAACGAAGCAGTTCGTTCCGAAATCCCATTGGGCATTGTCGAGCAGAGTACGCGTCATGAAGAGCTCACGGGAGAGGGGCCTGGGAGTGACTCTCGCCACCGGCAGTTGCGGCCGCTTCGCGAAGTGCCTCCGTCCGAATCGCGCCGTGCGATGCCGCATAGCGCACCTTCCCCCGTCGCAGGACGAAGGCCTGTGGCGACTCATGGCGGATGCCCGTCCTAGCCTCCACGCGGTCCAAAAGGCGACGATCCGTCGATACGTCAATCAGGTACACATGACCGTTGAACCTCTCCACCTGGCCGAGCGCCTTCCGGCTGATCGGGCAGAAGGGGTCGTGCAGGTAGAGCACCTCCACCCTCGATTCCGATGCGGCGAAGGCCAACTCGAGTTCGTCTGCTGAGTGCACAGCCTCGAATTGGGCGCACGCACCGCTCCCGGTCTCCGAATCCACTTTCCGTCTCCTGAGGAATCTCATGGATCAATCGTAGACGGTGAGGCGAGACTTATTCGGTGACCGCGATCACCGACCGCGGAGCGGTCATCACCATAATTCTGCCATCATGGCAGTGTGAACCTGCGAGTGCTGCTGAGCCTTGTCCCCGTCGCCGTGTTCCTCGTGCTTACCCGCGTCACCGGCCCCTCGCTCGCCGTGCTCGGCGGTTTCCTCGCGTCGGCCGGGGTCTTCTACCTCGCCCGGAGGGACCGGCTAATCGGCCTGCTCACCCTTGCCGGATTCGCCGTCCTGACCGCCTCAGCGGTCGTGGGCATCGTCAAGGGGAGCGAACGCGCGTACCTCGCCTCCGGCCCTATTTCCGACTTTCTCTTCGTCCCCCTGTACTTTGGGAGCCTGCTCGTTCACCGGCCGTTGGTGGGTGGCATTGCCCGCGAACTCGTGCCTGCGATCACGCGCGGGGTGCCGCTCGACGCTCCGGTGTACCGCCAGCTCTCGCTGGCGTGGGCGATTTTTGATGTCCTGCACGGTTCGGCGGCACTCGTGCTTCTGAATCGCCTCTCGGTTGCTCAGTACGTGGTGTGGAGCCGGGTGTTGCTGTGGCCGTTTACCGGGCTCCTGCTCGCGGCGAGCGCGGGGATAATCTGGGAGAGTGCCCGCCGGAGCTCGGCGGCCGAAAAAGCATCCTGAACCAAAGCTCAGGCACTGACGGTGGTTGACCCTGGAGTTGGTTCAAGGTCTAACCTTGGGTCACGATGAGCAATCTCCTCACCATTGGCGAGGTAGCCGCAGCCTCTGGCCTCTCGGCGGACACCATCCGCTACTACGAGCGCGCCGGTGTGTTGCCTCCCGTACAACGCGGCAACAACTCCTACCGCGGCTATCCGGCCGCACACGTGGAGACGCTCCGGTTCGCGCGGCGGCTCCGCGAACTCGGGCTGACGCCCGCTGCCATGGCCGGGCTGATTCGACTCTTTCACGACGGCACCTGCCGGCAGATGCGCAACGCCCTCGCTGAGAGTTGCGATACCACGCTGGCAAAAGTGCGTTCCCAGCGGCTCGAGTTGGAGCGAGTCGAGTCGCAACTGCGCAACGTCCTGGAGGGACTTGAGCACGCGAAGATCGACGACGACCGGATCTCGACCGTCACCCCCTGCCCGTGCGTCGCTGTTGTGGAAGAGGAGGCTTCGCCGTGAAACCGAGTAGCGAGGCTTGCCACAGCGTTCGGGCCGACGGCCGCTCCACCGTTAACTTGAAGAAAGGGATTCCATGTACGACCTCATCATCATCGGTGGTGGCGCCGCTGCCTTCGCCGCTGCCACGAAAGCCAACGACCTTGGTGCGAAAGCACTCATGATCAATGCCGGCCTCCCCCTGGGCGGAACCTGCGTCAACGTCGGCTGCGTGCCCTCCAAGCACCTCCTCGCCGTCGCGGAGGCACTGAACGCGACAACACACTCGGCTTTTGCCTCTGTCCGGCCAGCCGGGATCAGCCGCAGTTTCTCCGTCAAAGCAGCCCGCGCGGAGAAGGATGAGTTGGTAGCCGGCCTGCGTGCCCGCAACTATTCAGCGGTGCTGGAATCGCTCGAACACGTCTCGTTTCGTCAGGGCCGCGGACGGATTGTCGCTCCGGGGAAGGTGGATGTAGGTGGTGAGACCGTCGAAGGCCGCCATGTGCTCGTAGCCACCGGCAGCCGTGCGAGCGTCCCTCCGATCCCGGGCCTCAAGGAAGCGGGCTACCTCACCAACGTCGAAGCCCTCGCGCTTGACGAGGCGCCGGCCAGCCTCGTTGTCATTGGCGGCGGCCCGCTCGGGCTGGAGTTCGCCCAGATCTTCTCGAGGTTCGGTTCCCAGGTAACCGTGCTCGAAGCGCAGCCGCACATCGTCCCCCGCGCAGAGCCAGAGATTGCAGCCGTACTCCAGACGGCGCTTGAAGCAGATGGCATCGCCATCCGCACGGGCATGCGTATCCAGCGAGTGGAGCCCGGCCCAACCAGGACCGTCGTCTGCGGGCCCGCTACCACGGACTGCTTCGAAGCGGACGCTATCCTCGTGGCCACCGGGATCCGCGCGAACACCGAGGAGTTAGGTTTCGCGGCCGCCGGTGGACGCCTGAACGAAGCTGGCTTCATCGAGATGACCAACTGGTACGAAGCGGGGCAGAGACTCTGGGCCGCCGGCGACGTTACCGGGCGCATGCCGCTGGAGACCGTGGCGGCCCGCGAAGGCGCGCTGGCAGCCTCGAACGCCCTCGAAGGGCGTCGCGACTCGCTTGATTACGATGCCGTACCCTGGGCGGTCTTCACTTCGCCGCAGCTCGCCGGGGTTGGCCTGACCGAAGACGAGTCCATGGCCCGTACCCACTACTGCAACTGCCGGACCGTGTCCTATGCGCAGGTCCCCAAGGCGATGGCCGTGAAGGACACGGCGGGCGCAGTGAAACTTACCGCCGACCGTGAAAACCGCATCCGCGGCGCCTACGCCTGTGGCACGAACGCCGCCGAAATCATCCACGAGGCGACGCTCGCCGTGCGCCTTGGGCTGACAGTTGACGACATCATCAACACGGTGCACGTCTTCCCAACGTACTCCGAGGCAATCAAGCTGGCCGCCCTGGCCTTCACCCGCGACGTCTCGGTCATGACGTGTTGCATCGGCTAGGGAGGGCAAACGTTGAAGCGAAATTCCGGCTGGTTCGTGCCCGTCGCTGTTCTAGTCACGTGCATCCCCTGCCTGCTGGTCCCGGTTGCCGCCGCACTCATCGCTTCCGGGGCGGTTGGTGGCGTCCTGTCTTTTCTGGGCGTGCCCTGGGTGCCGGCCCTCCTTAGCGCCGTAGCGGCCGGCGCCGCCCTGCTTGTGATTCGACTGCGCCGGCGCCGATCAGCGTCCTGCGACTCGCTGCGAGTATCGAGCGATCCAGTCTGAGGCGCGGCCGGTCGGCGGCCAACTGCTGGCAGCACCGTCGAGTGCGAGCCTGGGCGGATCGTGCGGGTAGAATCGCACGAGTCAGTGATGGGCGTCACTGTGCGCGCGTTCCAGCCCGCCTGAACGTGGACACCGCGCACGCGCGCCACCAGCTGCAGGGTCCAGCGGGCACGGCCACGCCCACGCGAGGGTCGCAACTGTTGAGCTCGTCCATCGGTCGACTCGGTGCGTGCACCATGAAGGACGTCTGCGATGAGCCCTGCCTCCGCACGGACCGCCAGCCGCTGGAGAGCCCTCGCAGCCGATGCTATCGCTGCTGGATACATCGGCTGTATCGCTGCGCTGGCGACCCTCATCGGACCCTTCTACCTCCTCTTTCCGGAGCTTGGCGCGCTCTCGCACGACGTGCTGACGAGACCGAGGGGGGCCTGGGCCCGCCAGCCGTTCTTGCTGGTCGCCACCCCGGCGTGCACGGCGGTCGTTGGGACCTTCGTGACCCGAACCTTCTCCTACAATGTGATCAGCATCGAAGTCATCGTCTGCTTGAGCATTGCGATCATTGCCGTCTTGAATTCGTCCATTGCACCAGCCCTCTCCGCTGGGCTCCTCCCACTCGTGCTAGGGGTGCGGAGTTGGCTGTATCCCGTGTCTATCACGGCGGGGCTCGTGGGCCTTCTCGTCACGCTCATTCTCTGGCGCTGGCTGACTTCGGAGCGTCCTGTCGGTCCACGCGACGCGAGACCATCGAATATCGATGACATCCTCGAGGTGCGGCCGCGCGGACTGGCATGGGTCCCAACCCTGCTCGTATTCGTGGGGGTGGCCGGGCTGGGCGCCCAGCTTACGGGCCTGCGCTTCATCCTCTTCCCACCCCTGGTCGTGATCGCATATGAGATGTTCGGCCATCCCAATAGCTGCCCCTGGGCGCTTCGGCCGCCCACACTCCCGGTGGCCTGTTCAGCAACCGCTTTCGCCGGCCTCGCGCTCTACCACGCTTTCGGGGTCGGGCCCACCGCCGCGGTGGCGACCATGGTCGTGGGAACACTCGTCAACAAAGTCACGCGTGTGCACATGCCGCCAGCACTGGCGGTTGGGCTGCTTCCGCTCGTCATGCACAACCCGGCCGCGTCATATGTGGCGTCCGTTGCCATCGGGACGTCTGCACTCACCGTCTGCTTCGTCGTCCAACGCCAAATGTTCGCCCACTGGCAGGCGAGGCGGACCAGGCGAAGCAGTCCCGACTGAGCGAGCTCACCGTCACCGGCACTCGCCGCAGGTTGCCCCGGCGCCATCAACGGAGACCGCCGCTACAGAATCCAGATCTGGAATCCATCTTTAACCAGGCCAGCGACGCTCGGGTGGTTCATGTACTGTGCGGAAAGCAGCACGTTGGCTGCGAGGAGCTTTCCCTTGACGCCGAATGCGCCCGAACAGTAGTCACAGATCTCATACACAAGCCCGCCTCCTCGCAGGCCCTCAAACAGTTGAGCCAGGCCCTTCTCCTGGGAGCTCTCCGGTGAATGCAGTTTGGCTGCCCATTCGCTCCCTGCCCCGTCAAAGATTAATCGAACTGGGATTTCTTGCTCGGTGAGCTCCTTGGCGTAGAGGAGGGCATGGAGGGCCCTCGCTAGGCCCTCGTGCGTCTCGGTGCCTGCCTGGAGAATGATGGCAATCTTGGACTCGGGCATTCGTCGATACTCCTGTTGTCACTCGGATACTGGCGTCGGCCTGGCCGCCGAGGACGCCTGCCGCTGATTGCCGTCACAATCAGCGGAGTCGTCTCTCGAATGTCAAATCACTCGATCGGGTTCAGCCCGCGAATCACTCGGCGCTGCGGTTGATCGTTGTGAACACCATCGCCGTTACCACGCCGAACATCACGTGGGCCACCGCCCAGCCCCAGGCGGGCAACGCATCGACGAGAAGGTTGCTGCCCTGCAGGCCATGCACGACGCCGAGCATCATGACCACCCAGACCGCGAGACCGTACATTGCGCCGAGCATCCAGACGGTCATCGGCCTGGCCTTGCGAAACAGCAGCGTCGCGGCAACAGCGAAGACGATGCCCAGGACCAGGGAATTCATCATGTGCCCGGCGACGCCGACAACGACCGAGGGCGCATCGAACCCTCCCCCGTAGTGGGAATCGCCGAACACAACGCTGGCTATCCCACGCACCGGCGACCAAAACCCGTCGCGGCCGATCGCGAGCAGCATCGCGAACATGGCCATGGCCATTCCGCCTATCAGCCCTCCCACGGCGCCCGCAACGATCTGCCGTTTTCCGACTTCTGACCTGCTAGCTGGATGTGAAGCGACGTGAGCCATCTGACTACTCCTGTGCCCGCGGACGGGTGTGATTGACTCCAGTTGACGCTCCTGGCAGCACCACGTCCGTGATCGCCGTCACCGAATCCCTGGTTGTGGCAATTGGCCCCGCATCGGAGTGCGGAGACCAGACAGCAGCGTTGCTTGAGCGAGCGTTGCCGTCGCGCTGACATGGCGCCTGCCACAGCCTCCCCCTGCCCACCATCTCGTGATGGTGCCGCTTCATGCGAGCACCTTCTGGCTGAGGAGCAGGTCGAGGAGACGCTCGATGTCGGCCCCTTGTGGCTCCAGCAGTGCGAACTCGTAGCGCACCGGCGCGTCCGCCGTGGCCAGGCTCTCCTGCATGGCGAGGATGCGCTCGCGGCAGCCTTTGAGCGTGGCGGCCACGTCGGGGTGGAGCAGGCTGCGTCCACCGAGCTCCTCGCTGAAGTGCTCCACGGCCAGCTCCGCCAGGCGCACCTCCTGCCAGCGGCCGAGCAGTTCGCTGATCACGCGCAGGCTCAACTGCTCGGCCGCTGCCGCCATCTCCGGAGCCTTGTGCTGGAAGACACCTGCGAGGAACTGGGCCTGCCCGGCGAGGACGAGGCGCAGCTCCAGCTGGGTGACAAACGCCTCCACCAGGTCGATGTACCAGCCCAGGCTGCCATGCAGGCCATTGAGGATGCGCGCGACGTTGTTCCAGCGGGCGTTGTCGGAGTCCGGCATCGTGCGCAGCAGGGCCGGGTCCGGCTGCC
>Ga0307374_10008913_pt1 | contig 14883 bp, 12 predicted proteins | sample OX3MG_FD_202532 | JGI IMG/M metagenome (GOLD analysis project Ga0307374, IMG submission 202532) | Soil microbial communities from Risofladan, Vaasa, Finland - OX-3 | ecosystem: Environmental > Terrestrial > Soil > Coastal area > Acid sulfate soil | place: Finland: Risofladan, Vaasa | collected... | reverse complement strand
TGACTTCAAGAGGGTAGGTCTGCACTACATCAGCTTTCTGAATGTCACAATTGCAAAGACAAGACTTGCCCTGCCTTCAACACCAAAAATCACAGAATTCGGTGGTCTCGTGACGAAGTTCGGCTAGGCCGCTTGAGAGTGCTCAGCTCGAATGAGCTAAATTCGGAAACGATTCCCGCGAGTAGTTTCTGGAAACGGTCCATCCCCGTTTGATTAGTACTCTGCTCGACAACCAACAAGGCAAGGTCTTCTATGTGAACCGAACCCGAAATCAACGGTCTAAGTAGAACGTTCTTAATGACCAGTTCGGTTGAAGTCGCCCCGAACACGAGCGCGCGCGCAAAAAGCTCCTTGCCCGTGCCGCTTTCGCCGAGCACCAGGACCGCTAAATCGGGATGTTTAACGTAGAAAGATTGAAGGCGCTCAGATGTAAATACTCGAACTGCTTTTTCGTAATTGTCCTCGAAGAACTCCCGGGCGAATTCAGCCGCGTTGTCGCGCACCCACTCGCGAGCTTGTGTTTCAAAATGTTCTTCTCCGGCAGCCTCGTTCTCGGCTTCCCACCTCGCTTCGTCTTCCAAATCGTCGTCTTTCACAGCGCCTCCCTTCTCTTATCGCTGCGCCGCGTTCGTAGAGGGTTAGCGCCTGCGCTCTTGAGCCAACCGCAGGGATGATCCCGAAGGCACCCGTGCCGCGGCACCAAGCGTACAGCATCATACGGAACTCGCAGGTCAAAAAGTGTGGACCCTCCCGGCTCTCCGGGGGTATGGTGCAGGCGGCAATCCACAAAGGAACGAGGAGAGGAAATGGTGGAAGTCCAACACGAAGCAGAGCATCTGGCAAGTCTCGCATCTTACCGCCACTGCGCCGAGCGCATTCAGGCGGCGTGGCCTGACTTTCTGACCAAACGGGAGCAGCGGCTCGAACAACAGCGGAGACTTGGTGAGGCGTGTGAAAAGGTCGCCGAGAACATCCTTGAGGATTTGTTCACCACCGTATTGGACTGGCCGTTGGCTGATTTCAACAACCAAGTCGAGCACGCCGACATTGTGCTCACCGACCACGGCATCAAGCGCCTCATCGTGGAGGTGAAGCGTCCCGGCTCATTGGCTTGGAGCCGTCGTGCGGTCGAGAACGCGCTCGCTCAGGCAATGCGCTACGCGGGTGAGCAAAAGGTCAAGGCCGTTGCGGTCAGCGATGGCGTGATGCTTTACGCCGCAGACATCGCCGATGGTGGGTTGCGGGATAGGGTCTTTGTCTCTCTGTCGGGAAACGACCCGTCCCTCGACCTTTGGTGGATGGGTGTGCAAGGCATCTGGCGAGAGCGTCAGCTAAATCAGGGTGCCCGGCTTCAGCTTATTCCCGAAGAACCCGTTGAAGCCAACCGCGAAGCGCCTGCAACGGATGCGTCCGAATCTCTGCTTCACCCCAAGTATCACCTCCCCGCACAGTGCTTCGCTTACATCGGCGATTATTCAAAACCACACTCATGGAAGCTGCCTTACCTGCTGGCTGATGGAGCCGTAGACGCGAAGCGGCTTCCCAAAGCAGTGCAGGCAATTCTGAGCAATTATCGGGGGGCCAAGGTTTCCGGCATCCCCGAGGAGGCGATTCCCGTGGTTCTTGCGCGGTTGGCGAAAGCCGCTCGACAAACCGGGCACATGCCGCCCGAGGCGTGCAATCCTGCCCCGGTTTACCAGCAGCTTGCCGAGGCGCTTGAGCAGCTTGGAGGAGAACCTTCAGGGATGTCGTGAAAGCAATCGAAAATTTGGCCTGCGCGGGTGAGGTCAGCGATTTCCTTAGATTCGCTCATAAAGAGTTACCTTCCCATCGACCACGTTCGCCACGTAGCGCCCCTCGCTTAGGAACTGCATCACTTTCTTGCCGGACCGCGCCAACTGCGCCCACCGGGATTTGGTCTGGGGGTTCGGCTCCAGCCCCCGAATCTTCCCGCCCTCGAACACGAAATCCACCTGCCGCAGCCCGCGCTTGGGGGTGCTCCGAACAGGGTAACGCTCAGACCCTAGCTTGACGGTCTTGGCGTTCTCCACGAGGGTCTGCCGCCAGACTTGGATCAGCATCTCCTCGAATGGAGGTTTCATTGCTCTGCGCGGCGACGAGCAGGCTACGCTTGAACTGCGTCGGCGTTCGCCTGAACCATGTGTCTAGGCGGAACCTGAACGCGCTCGCACAACGCCTTCAAGTCGGATTCGGTGTAGCTCCCCCACCACGCGAGGACTTTCGCGAGTTCCAGAATCGAGCGACGGCAGCGGTACAAGGGCAGATTCTCTCCAAGCCGGTGCGCCTTGAGCACTTCATAGGCGGCAAAATCCGCCGCTTGAAGCGGTGTCACTCCGACCGTACCGGGGACGGAGCTTTTGCCCTGCGCAAAGATCGGTGCGGGCTGATTGTCCTTGACCAATACCCTTCGCAACTCGCCAGCGTCGGCATCTCCAGGCTTGAAGATGTAATCCACATCGAGTCCGCGTGCGTCCTTTCGGAGCCAGATGTTAGCATGGGCAACGCAATCTCTCCCGGCGAGCGCATAAGGCGTACCGACCCACTCGGACAGGTGATACTGAGCGTTCGTGCGGGCGTAAGGCTCGTGCTCAACGAGGCAAGCAAAGCCCTGCAAGGCGCACGCCCGGATGATGTCCACGGCGTTCCTCAAGAAATTCGCTCGCTTGTTTTCCTCACCCTTCCATGTCGTGAACGCCCCGACACTGTGCGCGAATTCTCGCATGTGAAAGTAAGGAACTTCGTACCGGACGAGTAGAATTCGCCAGTCCGCGTCGAATCTTTCCCACGGGGCAGTGGACGCAACCCAACCAGACACCACGGTTACGGTCGTGGGGCTGTCATAGCTCGCATCAAAATAGCAGCACAACATGTTGTCGATTTTATCCGCGATGGGGGATGAGCAGCAAGGCGATGACAGTTACACAGCGAGTGCTGTTGGTAGAGGAAGATTTGGCTTCGCGGAAGGGCGGAGGAAGGTCGTTTTTTTCAATGCAACTGGGTGCAATCCACGTCGGTCTCGTGCTATGGTTTCGCTCGGCTGGTTACATTCGTGGTTACATTTGGAGCTAAAATAGCGCCATTTTTGATGGAAAAATCGGAGTCAATGCTCGTAAGTGTTTTGCTTTCAGATGCGGCAGAGTCTCCCATCGGCTCCGCCAAATTTTGTTGCGTCGTGCGTCCCATCCCATCCGCTCATTTGAACCAGTTGTATCCAATCGTGAAGAGCACGCTGGCGTTCAGGCCGGGATTGAATGTCCCGAGGCTCGCGTTGGAGTGGTGCACGAACTGAATTTCAAAATCCCATGCGCGCTTCGGGCGCGTGAAGACATGAAAGCCAATCGCGCCCTGCGGTGTGAAATTCACGTAGGAAGTATTTCCCGCAGGCACGTTCGAGGTGGTGAAGAGCACGCCGCCGGCAATCAAAGCATACGGAGCAATTTTATGATTGCTGGTGAAATTCCATTTGAAGATCACGGGCTTGAAACTGGCGCCATAAACCGTCCCGCCGGGCTGCATCACCAGGTACAGCGGCATGAAATCGCCGGCGAATTCGAAATTTCCGCGCGCCCATCCGTGGAGATGTTCGCCGGTCAAAACTTTTCCCACGCGCGCGCCGGCAATGATGAATTGCGTTCCGGAGGCGTGCAGCAGGCCCGTGCCGCCGCCGACGAATGGCTCGAACTCCCAAGTGCCGCGCTTCAACGATTGCGCCGGCAATCCCTGCGCGGACGCGCTTGGCGAAGTCAGCAAACACGCGGCCGAACCGACCAGCAACAACAACACGGCACCCAATAAACGTTTCATCCCGCATTCCCCAGGAAAAGCGAACCGCTCCAACTCGTTTTGCAACGCGATAGACTAGCAAGTCCGCCGCGAATCTGCAAAATGCGCGCGTCAGTGAGATTCGACCTTTCCACTCGCCGCGCCAACAAATCCGCCTTGGGCAACGCGCTTTCAAGTTAAAATACCCGCGCCATGGCCAAAATCACTTTTCTCGGCGCTGTCGGCGCCGTCACAGGTTCAAAATATTTAGTCGAGGCGGGCGGCAAGCGCCTGCTTGTCGATTGCGGACTCTTTCAAGGTCCGAAGGCGCTGACGCAGCGCAACTGGGACCGCCTGCCGATCGATCCCGCAACGATCAACTGGATCGTGCTGACGCACGCGCACATCGATCACACCGGCTATTTGCCGCGCATCGTGCGCGACGGGTTTCGCGGGCCGATCTACGCGAACGCCGCAACGCGCGAACTGTGCGAATTGCTGCTGCCAGATTCGGCGCACCTGCAGGAAGAAGACGCGCTGTTCGCGATGAAGAAAGGCTACTCGCAGCACAAGCCTCCGCTGCCGCTCTACACCGTGGTCGAAGCGCAGCAGGCGCTCCAGCATTTTCAGGAGATTCCGCGCAAGGACCCGTTCACGATCAGCCCGCAATTCACCGTGAAGCCCACCGACGCGGGCCACATTCTTGGCTCGTCTTCGCTGCAGATCACCATCACGGAAAATGGAAAATCGAGCGTGGTCGTCTTTTCCGGTGACGTGGGCCGCTACAACCAGCCCATCCTGAACGATCCCGAACCCATCGCGAAAGCCGATTACATTCTTTGCGAATCGACTTACGGCGACCGCGATCACCCGAAGGATTCGCCGTATGACGCGATTGCCACGATCGTGAATCGCGTCGCCAAGCGCGGCGGCGCGATTGTGATTCCCGCGTTCGCCGTGGGCCGCACGCAAACGTTGATGTACATTTTGCGCCAGCTCGAGGAACGGCAGCAGATTCCGAAATTGCCGACCTATGTGGACAGCCCGATGGCGATCAACGTCACCGGCCTATACGTGCGGCACAAGGAAGATCACAGCCTGCAATTCACGCGCGAAGAGGAAACCGGAAATCACGACCCGCTGAACACGCATGAAGTCCACATGACGCGCACGCCGCAAGAGTCAAAACAAATCAACAGCGTGGTCACGCCGTGCATCATCCTTTCGGCGAGCGGCATGTGCTCCGGCGGACGCATCCTGCACCATCTCGCGCGGCGTTTGCCGGACTCGCGCAACGCCGTCATCTTGGCCGGCTATCAAGCCGAAGGCACGCTGGGGCGGCAGTTACAAGACGGCGCAAAGGCCGTGCGCATTCACGGCGAGGAGATTGCGGTCCGCGCGGAAATTACGGAAGTCAGCCAGTTCTCCGCGCACGGTGATCGCGGAGAGCTGATTCGCTGGCTCTCCGGTTTCACGGCGCCGCCGAAGCAGCTTTATCTGGTCCATGGCGAGCCCGCCGCCGCGCAAGCGTTTCGCGGCACAGTGCAGCAGCAGTTGCACTGGCCCGTGACCGTCCCCGAGTATCTCGATTCTTTCGATCCCCTCGCGTGATTCAAATAAACTTTGTCGAAGCCAGAAAACCTTTTCGGAGCTTTCTCAGTCCAACATTGCAAACGCACCACTCAGGCGGCGGGAAGCGGCCACCACAGGGCAACTAACTTGCTTCCCGCCTCAGTCTTCTTGTGTCGTTATTTTTTCACCGTGATTTCGTACGAACACACCAGTGTTTTTTGAATTCCAAACACAATCATGATCCAGATTTGACCCGTTTTTCTTCGGATGAAGTTCGGGACGGAAATACGCTCGCTATTTGCGGCGCAATTTCGAGAGCCTGCGCGACGCTTCCGCAAGCGTGGCTTCTTTCTTGCAGAATGTGAAGCGGAGCTGTTGCGCGCCATCCGCGGGGTGGTGGTAGAAACTCGATCCTGGCACGGACGCGACGCCAATTTCCTTCACCAGGTACCGTGCGAACTCGACGTCATTCGCAAATCCAAACGCGGAAATATCCGTCATGATGTAATACGCGCCGCGCGGCGTGAAGCACTTGAAGCCTGCATCGTCTAAAATTCCCAGCAGCCTGTCGCGCCGCTGCAAATAATCGCTCGCCAATTGCTGGTAATACGAATCCGGAAACCGCAGCGCGACCGCGCCCGCCTCTTGCAATGGCGCCGCGGCGCCAACAGTGAGAAAATCGTGCACTTTACGAATCGCCGACGTCACTTCCGGGGGCGCAATGGCCCAGCCGACGCGCCATCCCGTGACGCTATAGGTCTTCGACAGCGCGTTAATCGTAATCGTGCGGTCGCGCAGGCCATCGATGGTTGCGGCGGAAATATGCGTCGCGCCGTCATAGAGCATGTGCTCGTAAATTTCATCGGTGATTAGAAACGCGTTGTGGCGCACGCACAGGTCGCGAATCGTTTCCATTTCCGCGCGCGAGAAAACTTTCCCCGTGGGATTATTCGGCGTATTGAGAATGATGGCCTTCGTTTTGCTGGAGAAGGCCCGCTCCAATTCGTCAGCGTCGAACGACCAATCGGGCGCGCGCAGGCGCACAAAACGCGGCGAGGCTCCACTCAAAATAGCATCCGGCCCATAATTTTCGTAAAACGGCTCGAAGACCACCACTTCATCGCCGGGATTGATGATGGCCATCATCGCGGACATCATCGCTTCCGTCGAGCCGCAGCACACGGTGATTTCGCGCTCCGGATCGATGGTGACGCCCTGCGCGCGCTGGAATTTCTCCGCAACCACGTCGCGCAGCGATTTCGCTCCCCAGGTGATCGCGTATTGATTGATGTCGCGCGTGATGGCGTCGCGCGCCGCGGCTTTGATTTCCTCGGGCGCGCCAAAATCCGGAAAGCCCTGCGACAAATTCACAGCATTGTGCGCCAGCGCCAGGCGCGTCATTTCGCGAATCACGGATTCGGTGAACTGCGCGGCCTTATCCGAGAGCCGCGTGTTTCCCGAAGCGCGTCCCGCTGCCACAGGATTCATCGCCTGCCTCCATAGAGCTTGCGGTAAATTGCCTCGTTGCGCGTGATGATTTCCACGTACTGCCGCGTCTGGGTGAACGGAATGGATTCGACGAATTCAGGAAGTTCAGCGTAATTCTGACCCGCCTGCCACGCCGTCACGCGGTCCTCGCCCGCATTGTACGCCGCCAGGGCTGCTTCGACACTGTGAAAAGTCTTCAGCAAATCGGAAAGATAGACCGTGCCCAATCGAAGATTGTAGACGGGATCAAGGAGCTGATCCTCCGAATAGCGCAGACGCAAGCGGAGCGCGAGCGACAATGCTGTAGTGGGCAGGAGCTGCATCAACCCGTATGCGTTCGAGCTTGAGCGCGCGTCCTTCTCGAATGCCGACTCCTGCCGGATCAGCGCGGCGACCAGCATGGGATCGAGCCGCGCCCTCCACGCCGTGCCGCGCAACTGCTGCGCGTACGGAATGGGAAACGAAAGCAGCCAGACCTCGCGAGGCACATCCGCGAAGGGCCGCGATTCCAGCTCAGGATAAATCGAGCGCAGCGCGACGATGGATTCGCCGTAGTCCGCGGCGTTGGCCGCGGCGCGCGCCATGGCCAATTCGAGGATGGGCGAATTCGTCGCCTGATATGCCGCGCGCAACTCGAGCATCGCGGAGTCATCGAACGCAATTGTTTCGAGCGCGACGCTCCGCCGCACCCACGGAAGCGCCTCGGGAGATTCCTGCGCGCCCAGTGCCGGCACGGGCGTCAGCGGCGCGATCGCGTCAAGAATCGGAAGCTGCGCCACAGGGCCGCGCCGCAGCGCGCGGAGCTGCGCCGCCGCGTGGATCGTAAAATAATTATTCGGAAAGCGCCGCTGCAATTCCTGAAAATAGGCGCGTGCTTCGTCTTTCTGTTTCGCGAGTTGCGCCAGGCGTCCCAGCCAGTAGAGCGCGTCGGGCGTATAACCCGTATCGGGATAGGTCGTGAGGAAATTCGTGAACAGGCTCGCGGCAGCGTCACGATGGCCCATGTACGCCGCCCAGGCCACGCGCCATTGCGCGTCGATCGCGTCGGCGCTCTGTGGAAAGCTCGTGACAATCTGCTGGTAATATTTCGCGGCGTTGTCGCGTTCGAGATTCACCCAATAATAATTGCCAACGCCGAAAAGGGCGCGCCTGGTCCAGGGACTATCGGGCGCGTGCGCCTGCAATTGCGTGAGCGCCGCGAGCATGCCCGTCTCGTCGTTCGCCGATCGATAGGCCTGCGACAGATCATAAAATCTCTCGGCGTCAACGTCGGGAGTTTGCAATTGCAGCGCCGCAAGCGTGGCGGGATCGCCGCCCAATTGGACGCGGCACTCCGCGATGCGAAGCTGTGCCAGCTCTTGATCGGGACCGGCGAGTTCCGGCAGCGCTGCGGTGTATGCGTCCTGCGCGTCCTGCCAGTGCTGCGCATCAAACAGCATCGTCGCGCGCGCCAGTTGATCGGCCAGCAGTGGCTTGGGAAACGCCGCGCCGAGAACTCCCTGGAGGTACTGCACTTTCTCGCCCGCTTCCGTCGCGGATGAACTCAGCGGAAACTGATCGTATACGCTCAGGTAATCGTCCGCCGCGGCGATTTCATCGCCCGCCTGCTCGTAGGCCTGCGCGCGCAGAAACAGCAACTTCGGATGTTCCGCGAGGTCGTTCACCGTGGCGAACGCGGCCAGCGCGCGTTGCGGCTGGTTTGCGTCGATCGCCGCTTCCCCGAGCGCCTGAAGCGCCAGGCCGCACATCACGCTTTGCGGATGCTTGCGCAGCAACGTTTCCAGTTGATCGAGCGCGCTGGGGAGATTGCCCAAATTGCGGTCCACCTGCGCGCTCCAGAATAAAACCTGATCGGCGAGCAGCGTTTCGGGTTTTGCCAGATCGAGCCAGCGCCGCGCCTCGGGATAGCGCCCCTGGTTGTAATCGTAATAGCCGAGCGCCAGAGCCGCGCGCGCGCCCAGTTCCGCTTTGGCGTGATAGCGGGCGAACGCCGCGAGACGTTGGTACGCCCAGCCAGGCGTCTTCTCGTTTTTGAGCGCGCGCGCAAGCTGCGTGAGCTGCCGCACCTCGACTGCGAACTGCCGCGCGCGCGCGGCTTCCGCAAGTTTTGCATTGCGCTGGGCGGTAGCGGTTTTTTTTGCGGCGGTTGGCTTTTTCTTGGTTTGTGCAAACGCGCTCGCACTGCTCAAAAACACAAGCAGCGCCAGCGCCGTGCAAAGCGCGAGAGCGGGGCCCTGAATCCTTTTCGCGGAAATCGGATTAGCGGCGTAACACCGGCGAGGGATAGGGATATTCTCCGAGGGCTTCCGGATCGCCGCCGGCCAAAATTTCCACCATCCAGTGATGGAAATAATCCACGGGCTGGTCGAGAATTTTCTGGAAGCGGCGATCATATTCTTTCCGGGCCTTGTCAATTTCGCTCCGAAGACGCACGCAAATGTCTTTGTGTTCGCGGCCTTTGCTGACATCCTCTGGCCGCAGCATTTTAATGTCTTGCATCGAAACTTTAGCGACGCGATTCGCGCGCTTGTGTAAATCCTGCTCGTCCTTCGGAAGCGCGGCCACGTTAAATGCGACTGGCTCGGGCTCAGCGACAGCTTCATCGGAGGCGGCTTCTGGAACAACAGGCTCTGGAGCGATCTCGGCCGGTTCTTCCTGCGCAAGAGCGACCTCTTCGACGGGCCGCTCGTGCGCGTCGACGGCTCCTTCTTGCTGTTCGCCGATTGGCTCTGCTTCTACTTCTGCCGGGGCGCTCGCATGCATGACGGGCGCTTGCGGCGCGGCCGCGCGCACATCCTCGGAATCTTCCTCGCGGGAAAGCTCGTGGTCGCGCCGCTGCATCGCATTGGCAATGAACGACGACAGCACGGACAGGCTGGCGGAAAGCGACGCGGCGGTCGCCTGCGCGCGGAGCATCGCGGGCAGGGTATTCGTGGGCCGCGTGGAAGAACACGCCGAAACCAGATCCGCGAACGCCTGCTGCATTTCGTCAACGGTCCGCTGGAGCGGCGGCAAGCTGTCGCGCACCGCGCGGGAGACTGCTTCTTCCAGCGCACGTTCCCGGGCTTTTTGTGCATCACTCATCGCGCAACGATGCCCTCGTCGCGATTATGGAAACGCGCGCAAACAGTGTCAACACGCATTCCTGCCGCGCGTTCCTTACTCACGATATGCGTAGCGGCGAAGCAGAGGACGACTCCGCGTCCGGAGATGGCCGAAGACCGCAATTCTGCAGCATGCGGTCTTGGGAACTGCATCAGTTTGTCCAGCGAGAACGCAGGCGCGACCTTCCGACGGACGGCATGACTCTCACCGGGCCACTCGTCGCGGCTGGTACGGAGACTTGGCGGTTCTACACGCGCGGGGCAAACAAGGGACCACCGTGATAGCGCCGCCGCTTCTCAGCGACGGCGCCTATCACCGCGATGCGGCCGAAGATTTCGCCCCAGCTCGCTATTTTCCCGCGTGCGCCGCGATGAGCTGATCCAGATAGTCCGGCTTGCCCGCGATGCGCACGAGATGCGGGTAGCGTTCGCCGCCGTGATAATCGATTGTGGCGGTCTGGTAGTAATCATCGTCGACGACGAGCAGGGTGATGGGTTGCGAGCCGTCCGTACTTGCCTTGATCGCGTCTTCGAGCCCCGCCTGCGTGTACACCCGGCCATTCACGCCGGCTACGCTCATGCCCGACGTGATTCCGGCTTTGTAGGCCGGGCTGCCTACGATGGAATCATCCACGTACCCATCTTTTCCGACGACAAGTCCGATCGAATACGCGTCGCTCGGATTCCCGCCGCGAAGGCCCGTCATCGGCGGCGTATTGTTGTACACCACTTTCCATCCGGCATTTTCGATGCCGCCCACGGGCGCTTCGGGCGAAAGAGACGTCAGCTTCTCGTGCAAGAAACCCGCCCAGTTGTACGGCACCACCTGATTGAGCGCGCTGACAAGCTGATCGAACGTGTAGGTTTTGAGTTGAGGCCCATCGTTCGGGCCCCCGTAGAACAGGTGGCAAAAATCGTCGATCGATTTGGTGCCGTGGCTTTGCTGATGAATAATCGTGGCCACGTCGAGCCACAGCAAATCGCCTTCGGGATAGTAATCCTCGCCCCGGCGCCAGTTGAGCCAGCCGCGCGCAAATCCGAGGCCGGGAACAGCGGTCGCCGTATCCTGCAAATCGCGCCACGTGCGCCCCGGGCGTCCCGGCCCGAGTTGCGCGGCGATGCTGGCGAGGTATTCGTGATATTCCTGCGGCGTCCACAAACCGCTGCGCGCCGCCAACATCGGCCCCAGATAATCCGTCAACCCTTCATAGACCCACAGCAGATCATCCTGCATCGGGGTTTCGAAGTTCGGCGTGGCCAAATCCGCTGGGCGGCGGAATTTGCCGTTCCATGAATGCATGAATTCATGCGAGAGCAGGCCGCCGAGCATCATCTCGGCATTCGGCTCCAGCAAAGCGCGCTCCGGCAGGCGGCTGTCGTTGGACTCATGATGCTCGAGGCCGAAGTGCGCGACGTGATCGCTCAATGTGAACAGAAAATGGTAGTCGCGATAATGCCGCGCGCCGAACAGCTTTCCCGACTCGGCGACCAGGTTGGTCATTTTCTTGATGGCATCAGGACTAATGTTGAGCGCCGCTTCGCTATCGGCGGCGATGTCCATCTCGTGGTGAATCGGCTCGCCCGGCGGCGTGATATCGATGATGCGGTAGTATTCCCCGGCGCTCAGCGGCGAATCTACCAGGCGGTTCAACGCCACCGACTTGAACGTGATTTCGTTTCCCGCGTGGCTGGCGATGGGCAGCGGCGTGCCGAACTTCCAGCCATTCGGCAAAATCAGCTTTGGCGCATACATGATGTCCTTGGAGGGCAGGCCGGCGGGATAGAGCACATTCTGGTTCCAACTGATCACCACGAGCTTGTCGGTCGCCGATGCTCCTCCGGAATAAGGGCCGTTGGTCGGCTCCAGATAATCGAAGTTGACGTCGAGGAGCGTCGCGCCCGCAGGAACATCGAGGTGGAACGTAAACACATCGAGCTTATCCCGCTGCCATGGGATCGCCTTGCCATTCGCCGTGAATTTCAATCCCGTGACGTTGGCAATCGGACCATCCGGCGCGTGTTCGCCGGGAATCCATTTCGGATAGTAAAGCGTCAGCGGCCCGGGATGCACCGGCATCACCATGTGCGTGCGCACCATTTTCTCCGCTACGTGCGACGCGTCCACGGTCAGTTGAATGGTTTGAGTGGACTGCGCCAGCACGGCCGGCGCAGCCATGAGGAAAACCACGGCGAGGAATAACGCAGAACGATACCGCAATCGGTTCATGAGCAAGCTCCTTAGTTCGGCGAAATATAATTTTGCTTTTGTTTCATCCACGCGACCTGCACGGGCAACCCGCATACAGTAAAGATGACACTTCGTCTTGAACATACTCAGACGCGCAAGAGGGCGCGCGGGTTTCCGCCGCGCATCATACGCCCAAACAGGCCTGGCTCGCAAACAGGCGTATCGCGCCGTCTAGAATGTAACCGAAGGATGTAACGTCGCGCCATTTAGAATGTAACCCAACCAAGAAGCGATTTGAGGAGGGCAGGTTGGGAAACAAGGGACGTTGGGAGTATCTGCGAGCGATCTATGAGCGTTATCGGACGGCGGGACGGAAGAGCAAGAAAGTGATTTTGAACGAGTTTTGTGCGAACACCGGCTACCACCGGAAGTATGCGATCCGTTTGCTGAACAGGCCGCGGCCGGAGAAGCGACGGAGACCTCCCCGGCGACGCGGGATGAGCTATGGTCAGGAGACTCTGGCCGTGTTGACGGCGGTGTGGGAGGCGGCGGGTTATCCCTGGTCGGTGCGGCTGAAGGCGCTACTGCCCTGGTGGATGCCGTGGATCCGCAAACGCTTTCGGCTGCGGCCGGAAGTCGAGAAGCAGCTGTTGAAGATCAGCGCGCGACAAATCGACCGACGGCTGAAAGCGGCCAAGACGCAGAGGCGACGGCGCATCTACGGACGCACCAAGCCAGGCTATCTGCTCAAGCACCACATTCCGGTGAAGACCGACCGCTGGGACGTGCAAAGTCCTGGTTTCACGGAAGTCGATTTGGTCTCACATTCCGGCAATTCCGCCAGCGGAGAATTCGGGCACACGCTGAATGTGACGGACATTCATACGACCTGGACCGAATCCAGAGCAGTGCTGGGACGGGGCGAAGAGGCCGTACAGCGGGCTTTAAACGAGATTGCCGGGAGGTTGCCTTTCCGGCTGCTGGGAGTGGACTCGGACAACGGATCGGAGTTCATCAACTGGCACCTGAAGCGCTGGTGCGAGCAGAAGGAGATTCAACTCACGCGCGGGCGGCCGTACAAGAAGGACGACAACGCGCACATCGAGCAGAAGAACTGGACGCATGTGCGCAAACTGCTGGGTTGGGAACGCTAGGACACCCCCGAGGCGGTCGAGGCGATCAACGATCTCTACCAGCATGAGTTGCGGTTGTGGCTGAACCTGTTTCTTCCTTCGGTAAAGTTGCTCAAGAAGGTGCGCGTGGGTTCAAAAGTGCGGCGGGTCTATGACGGGCCGCGAACGCCATTCGAGAGAGTGCGGGACTGTCCGCAAGCCGATCGGGAGAAAGTGGCCCAGCTCGAGACGTTGAGGAAGCGTCTGGACCCGTTTCAGTTGGCCAGGACGATCGAGCGCAAGCTGGAACGGATCTATGGACTGGCCAATCGCCGCCTGAGTCCGAGAGAAGTGCAGGAAACCGCTTCCCGCCCAGGAGCGCGGCGGGAAAAAGGCTGTGGAAAAGACGCTCGCTCCGCGAGCTTGGAAATCGCAAACCGATTTCCACTTTCCCCCAGCCACGGCGACGGCGGTCAATCTCCAGTTTCGGTTACATCTCAAATGTCTCGACGATCAGAGCTACGGTTACATTCCTAAATGGCTTGACAGGACAGGCCTGGCTCCCAAACAATCCGTTCTCCCAAACGTTCAATTTATAATGGCGCGCGTTTATAGATGGGCGCGGCGACAAGACGAGACGCGGTTGTTTGTACCGATTAGAATTGGGGCGTGGCTTGTGTTTTCTGTGAGTTACGAGCAATTCTAATAATTTGTTGTACCGATTAGAAGTTTCTGTAGAGGTGCGCGAGCCGTTGGGGATTTTTGCGTACGGTAGTTTGGGCTGCGCTTCGATCAGTGCCTCGCTGGTATAAGAAATGGCGCGCGGCGCCGAAACGAAAAGCGGTTGTTTGTACCGATTAGAACTGGGAGGTGGCGTGTGTTTTGTGCAGGTTACGGGCTTTTCTAATAATTTGTTGTACCGATTAGAAATTCCTGTGGAGGCTGGCGTATTGCTGAGGACTTTTGTTTGCGGGCGTTCGCACCGCCCTGCCGTTGCTGCTTGCGTCAAACTGCTCGCCTCGGAATGACTCCTTGCTCCTGAGAATGGCGTAGCACAGCAACGGAGATTTGTCAGGAACAGCGGATGTGAATTTCACGGCCGTGCAGCGCCAATTTCGCTGCCATGTTAAAATAGAGGCGAGTCAGTAAAACGGGGGCGAAACGGTTTCGACGGAGGCTGTCGCGGCCCGAAGGCATGCCGGGCGCCACCTGCCCGCAATCGGGTGGAACAATACAACTGCCAATACGCAGTTGGCTCTCGCAGCCTAATTAAAAACTAGGCAGCGCGTCTCCCCTCGCGGCGCCCACGCGCGAGGAACGAGGCGTCACATAGTGGGCTGGCTGGCGCGTTTCGGCCCGTAATGCGCCGGCGAGATCATCGGGCTAGCTGGCTGCGTTTCTTGCCCGCTCTAAGCGCGGCTGGCGAACACGCGGATAACCGCAAGGTTAGGCCGCACCGGAACAGGCTAAGCATGTAGTCTTTCGGCTACAAGGCCTCTCGGACGGGGGTTCGACTCCCCCCGCCTCCACCAATCTCATGATGACCCGCCGCACAAAGAAAGCTCGCCGGGACCTACGCGGACGAGGAAATTGACGCCACCGACGCGGACAAGAAAACAGCCGAGCTGCTGGACAT
>Ga0307374_10008912_pt1 | contig 14886 bp, 16 predicted proteins | sample OX3MG_FD_202532 | JGI IMG/M metagenome (GOLD analysis project Ga0307374, IMG submission 202532) | Soil microbial communities from Risofladan, Vaasa, Finland - OX-3 | ecosystem: Environmental > Terrestrial > Soil > Coastal area > Acid sulfate soil | place: Finland: Risofladan, Vaasa | collected... | reverse complement strand
CTCCCTCTCGTCGTGGATCTCGACGAGGGCCGCGAGGCCGACGTCGCGTGCGACCCGCGAGAGCGACGCGAGCTCGCCGTCCTCCAACACCGCGACGATGAGCAGCACCGCGTCCGCGCCCATGGCGCGAGCGTCGAGGACGTCGCGCTCGCAGACGGTGAAGTCCTTGCGCAGCACCGGGACGCGGACGGCGGCCCGGGCCGCGGCGAGGTCCGCTGGGCTCCCCCCGAAGTGGGCGCCGTCCGTGAGCACCGACACGCACGCGGCTCCGCCGCGCTCGTACGACGCGGCGATGACAGCCGGATCGAGGTCGGGCGCGAGGTCGCCCTTGGACGGCGAGCGGCGCTTCACCTCGGCGACGACTGCGATGTGGTTCGGGCTCGCGGATCGAGCCGCGAGCAGCGCGTCGACGAACGGGCGTGGGTCCGCGGCCGCGGCGGCGGCCCGCTCGACGTCCGCCGACGAGCGCTCGTCGGCCAGTGCACGTGCGCGGTGGTACGCCACGATGTCGTCCAGATACGTGGCCACCCGTGCGAGCCTACCGGTGGCCACGTAGCGCACGACGATGGCCGCGGGCGAGCCGCCGGGCGCGGGTCCACGCTCGGGTGGCCACGGTGCGCGACGCTGTGGGCATGACGTCGACGCCCTCTCGCCCCGAGCCTGGCGCGCCGCACGGGACCGTGGTCGTCGTCGAGGACGACCGAAACATCGCCGAGCTCGTCGATCTCTACCTGCGCAAGGCGGGCTTTCGGGTCCTGCAGGCCAGCGACGCGGGTCGCGGCCTCGAGCTCGTCGCGCAGGAGCGTCCGAACCTCGTGCTCCTCGACATCGGCCTCCCGGGTCCGATGGACGGTCTCGAGGCATGCCGCGAGCTGCGCAGGACGAGCGACGTCCCAGTCGTGATGATCACCGCGCGCGGCGACGAGGTGGACCGGATCCTCGGCCTCGAGCTCGGCGCGGACGACTACGTCACGAAGCCGTTCTCCCCGCGCGAGCTCGTCGCACGAGTCCGCGCCGTCCTTCGCCGGTCGGGCGCGACCCGTCGCAACACCGACGCGCCGTCGGTGGTGGGCGACGTCACCGTCGACACCCTTCGGCGAGAGGTCACGATCCCGGGCGGCAACGTCGCGCTCACGGCCCGCGAGTTCGACCTCCTCGCCCACTTCGCGGACAACCCGGGGATCGTCTTCACGCGCCAGCAGCTCCTCGACGCCGTATGGGGCACGGGCTGGTACGGCGACGAGCGCACGGTCGACGTCCACGTGCGCCAGCTGCGACGAAAGATCGGCGACGCGCTGCCACTCGCGACCGTGTGGGGCGTCGGGTACCGGTGCGACTGAACCGACCGAGGCGCTTGCCGAAGTGAGCACGCGGATCACCCTCGCGGTGGTCGCGATCCTCGTCGGGGCGCTCGCGGTGGCGGGCCTCATCAGCCTGTCGCTCGAGCGCAACGCCGCGACGCACCGCGCGGAGGTCACCGTCCTCGCCCAGACGCGATCGCTCGCGTCCGGTCTATCCTCCCGGCCTGGCCTCGCGCAGCTGTTCGCGGATGCGAGCCATCCCTACGCGCGCGACATCCTCGACCTCATCGACCAGATCGCGGGCACGCGGGGCGCCGTCCTCGTCGTCGGCTCGGACGGCAAGCTCCGGGCCGACCTGCTGACCGACGTGCCCGCGAGCGCGATCGACGCGCGGCGGCTCGCGAAGGGCGACGCCGTGCACGGGGTCGTCGGCGGCATCGCCTACGCCGCCGTTCCGATCCTCTCGACGAAGACGACCGGGGCCGTCGGCGCGCCGACCCAGACCGTCGCGTACGCGCTCGAGTCGGACGTGAACCTCTCGGCCGACAGCGCCCTGTACTACCTCCTCGCGGGAGGTATCGCCCTCGTCGTCGCTGCGGTCGTCGCGGGTGCGATCGCGCGGCGCATCTCTCGGCGTGTCGTCGCCGCGAGCCAGACCGCGACTCGCATCGCCGGCGGAGACCTCGAGGCGCGCGTCGACGTCGCACCGAACGACTACCCCGAGCTCGCAGGGCTCGGGGCGTCGCTCAACACCATGGCCGCCGCGCTCGCCCGGGCCCGGCACCTCGAGCGCGAGTTCCTCATGTCGATCTCGCACGACCTGCGGACGCCGCTCACCTCGATCCGGGGCTACGCGGAGGCGATCGCGGACGACGCGGCCCCGGATCCGGCCCGGGCGGCGCAGATCGTCGTGTCCGAGGCGCGACGGCTCGAGCGCCTCATCGGCGACCTGCTCGACCTCGCCCGCCTCGACGCCCGGCAGTTCTCGCTCCACCGGGTCCCCCTCGACGCGGGGTCCGCGGTCGCGGACGCGGCGGAGGCGCTGCGCTACGAGTTCGAGGCGTCCGAGGTCGAGCTGTCGATCGAGCGACCGGGCGTCGAGCTCACGGTGGACGCCGACCCCGACCGGCTCGCCCAGGTGGTCGCCAACCTCGTCGAGAACGCGCTCAAGTTCGCCAGCACCACCGTGCGCGTCGCGGTCATGGGCGACGATGCCCGCGAGGTCGTGGTCGTCGTCGAGGACGACGGTCCCGGCATCTCCGCCGAGGACCTGCCGCACGTCTTCGAGCGTCTGTACACCTCGAGCCGGCGTCCCACCCGCACCGCGGGCACCGGCCTCGGCCTCGCGATCGTCGCAGAGCTCGCGGCGGCGATGAACGGCGAGGTCGTCGCGTCGTCGCCGGTCGCGGCGGGCGGTGGCACCCGGATCTCGGTCCGCCTGCCGCGCCGCCTCGTGACGGTGAGGACCTAGGGGTGCGGCTATTCCAGGTCGACGCGTTCACGGACGCCGTGTTCCACGGCAACCCGGCGGCCGTGTGCCTCGTCGACCGGGCCGTCGACGGGTCGTGGATGCAGGCCGTCGCGGCGGAGATGAACCTGTCGGAGACGGCGTTCGTGTGCCAGGGCGACCGGCCTCACGGGCTGCGCTGGTTCACGCCCGTCGCCGAGGTCGACCTGTGCGGTCACGCGACCCTCGCCTCCGCTCACGTGCTCTGGGAGGCCGGCGAGCGGGCGGCGCGGATCGAGTTCGCGACGCGAAGCGGCGTGCTCCGCGCGACGCGACGCGGCCGGTCGATCGACCTCGACTTCCCTGCGCTCGCGTCCGTGCCCGAGCCGGCGCCACCGGGACTCGCGGACGCGCTCGGGACCGAACCGCTGCTCGTCGCACGAAGCCGGGACGACCTGCTCGTGGAGGTCGCCGACGCCTCGACGGTGCGAGAGCTCGCTCCCGACGTCGGAGCGCTCACGCGCGTCGAGGCGCGCGGGGTGATCGTGACGGCGGCGGAAGGGGCGGCGGCCGTGCACGAGGGCGCTGACTTCGTCTCCCGGTTCTTCGCCCCCCGCGTCGGTATCGACGAGGACCCGGTGACCGGCTCCGCGCACTGCGCGCTCGCGCCGTTCTGGTCGGTACGGCTCGGTCGCCACCACCTCGTCGGCTACCAGGCGTCGCGCCGCGGTGGAGTCGTCGGAGTCCGTGTCGCCGGGGATCGCGTCGTGCTCACGGGCGACGCGGTGACCGTGCTCAGCGCCGAGCTGCACTGAGTCTCGGCGCTGTCTCGGCGCTCAGCCCGGGAAGATCGGGAGCTCGACGATCTCACAGGCAACGGGCGCGCCGGCCGCGGTCTCGACGCGCGCCGGGCCCGGCGGTGTCACGCGGCGATGGATGTACGCGAGCGCGACCGTCGCGGACAGGCGCGGCGACCAGGCGACGCTCGTCAGCTCTCCGACGGGCCGGTCATCCACCGTGACGACCGCGCCGGGGCGCGTGTCGGGGACCCCCGACGGACCCCCGTGCGCGAAGGGGGGGGCTCCGTCGAGCCCGTCGAGCCCGCCGAGCACGACGCCTCTGAGGCGCCGAGGAACGTTGTCGCCACGCGCGTCGATACGCGCGACGAGCTCCTGACCCGGATAGCAGCCCTTTGTGAGGCTCACCGCGCGCTCGACGAGGCCCACCTCCTGCGCGATCGTCCGGTCCCTGATCTCGGCTCCCATGACTGGCTCACCCGACTCGATCCGAACGACCGAGAACGCCTGGTCGTCGCCGAGCGCGATCCCCGCGGGCAGCACTGCGTCGGGGCCGAGGAGGTCGACGCCGACGTTCCCCGGCCACGCGACCGGTGCCGCGACGAGCGCGCCCGACGACTCCGCGAGCTCCGACGGCGTCGCCGCGAGCGGACCGCGAACGCGGACGAGCCGCCAGGTGACCTGCTCGAGATCGGCCTTCACCCGGAGACGGAAGCGCCGGAGCCGAGCGTGCACGACGTCACCGAACCCGGCGGCCACGACGACGGCGGCGGCATCGGAGGCGATGCACGCGACGTGCACGAGCGCCTCGACGTGTCCTTGCGGGGTGAGCAGCAGCGAGGTGACGACGCCACCGGGTGCGAGCTCGCCGAGGTCCTGGCTGCACTGCGTCTGCAAGTACGAGAGGGCGTCCGGTCCCGTGACGCGGACGACGTCGCACGTCGCCTCGCCGGCGACCACGCCCTCGCGACACGCGCGGTAGGTCTCGGCGAGATCGAGCCGCGCCGGCGCGGTCACGTCCGCACCGGCCCGCGCACGCCACCAGCGTGGTCTGGGGGCGGTGCCGCCGTCCCGTGAGGTTCGTCCCACGGAGGCGCGAGCTCGTCCAGTGCCGCGGAGAGCGGCGGCTCCGACACAGTCGCCGTGGGCGGTGGCTCCGACACAGTCGCCGTGGGCGGCGTCTGCTGCGCGCCGGCTTCCGCCGCAGGAGCGCCGCGCTCGGCCGCCATCCGGCGAGCGCCGGCGACGGCGGAGAGGATCGAGCGCGCCTTGGCCTGGCACTCGCGGTCCTCGGACGCCGGGTCGCTGTCCGCGACGATTCCCGCCCCTGCCTGGACCGAGGCGCGCCCGTCCGGTCCGACGACGAGGGTGCGGATGGCGATCGCCGTGTCGAGGTTCCCGTTGAAGTCGACGTACCCGACGACGCCTGCGTACGGGCCGCGGCGGGTCGGTTCGAGCTCGTCGATGATCTCCATCGCCCGTACCTTCGGCGCGCCGGACACCGTTCCCGCCGGCAGGGTCGCGCGGAGCACGTCGACTGGCCCCTTCCCGGCGACGAGCTCGCCGGAAACCTGCGAGGTGAGGTGCATGACGTGGCTGTACCGCTCGAGGCTCATGAGCTCGTCGACCTGCTCGGTGCCGAAGCGCACGACCCTGCCGACGTCGTTTCGCGCGAGATCGACGAGCATGACGTGCTCGGCGAGCTCCTTCGGGTCCTCGAGCAGCTCTGCCCCGAGCAGACGGTCGTGCTCCTCCGTGGCACCTCTCGGCCGCGTCCCCGCGATCGGCCGCGACACGACCCGTCCGCCGAGGAGCTGGACCATTGGCTCGGGCGACGCGCCGACGACCGAGACACCGCCCTGGCGCACGAAGAACATGTACGGGCTCGGGTTCACCTGGCGCAGCACGCGGTAGACGTCGAACGGATCGACCCCGAGATCGAGGTCGAAGCGCTGGGACAGCACGACCTGGAACGCGTCCCCCGCGCGGATGTACTCCTTCGCCGCCTCGACCGCGTCGCAGTACGCGGCCGAGGAGACGACACGAGACACGTGCGCCGGATCGAGCTCGTCGTCCCGGTCCGGTGGCTCGGTGAGCCTGTCGTCGACGGGCCGCTCGAGGTCGGCGCGCAGCCGGTCGATCCGCCGGGAGGACTCGTCGAACAGTTGCCGGAGCTCGTCGCGCCCCGGCGCGTCCGCGGCGGGCCGGCGGGCCGTCACGACGTTGTCCACGAGCATCGCCCGGCTGCGCCAGTGGTCGAACGCGACGAGCTCGCCGATCACCGAGATGACTGCGTCGGGAAGGTCGCGGTCGTCGGGCGGCGGCGAGCCGAGGCGCTCGATCTCGCGGACGACGTCGTAGCCGAGGTAGCCGACGAGGCCGCTCGACAACGGCGGGAGCCCGGGGAGCACCGGCGCGTCGCACGCGTCGAGCAGGGCCTCGATGCACGCGAGGATCCCCTCGGAGCGCGGGACCTCGACCGGCAGCTCGCCACCGGACACCTCGACCGATCTCCCGTGCGCGAGAAGCGTCGCGATCGGCGAACGACCGAGGAAGGAGAACCGGCTCCACCGCTCCCCATGCTCGACGGACTCGAGCAGGAACCCATCGCCGTCACCGACCACCGATCGGAACGCGCCGACCGGTGTTCGGGTGTCCGCGAGGAGCTCCCTCCAGACCGGCACGACCGCGTGGGTCCTCGCGAGCTCGGCGAACCTCTCCGGACCCGGCTCGGGTGGCCGTCTCACCGGGACTAGGTCTCCTCGCCGAAGGCGCGGTAGAAGCACGTGCGCTGGCCCGTGTGGCACGCGCCGCGTCCCTCCTGCTCGACCTCGACGAGCACCGCGTCGCCGTCGCAGTCGTAGGCGACGCGCCGCACCCACTGGCGGTTGCCGGACGTCTCGCCCTTGCACCAGTACTCGGAACGGCTCCTGCTCCAGTACCACGTGCGCCCCGACTCGAGCGTCCGGCGCAGGGCCTCGCCGTCCATGTACGCGACCATAAGGACGTCGCGGGTCTCGATCTCCTGCACGACGGCGACGACGAGCCCGTCCGCGCCGAAGCGGATGTCACTCAGGTCGGCCGCACCCTCGACGACAGGGTGGGCTCGTGCGAGCAGGTCGGGTCCGTGCAGGTCCGCGCTCCCTCGTTCGCCGGCGCCCGGCACGCCAGCCCCCGCCGCCGGGCGCCCGGGCAGCGGCGCGCCGACCGGGCGCCCGATCGCCGCGCTCACAGGTACAGCCCCGTGCCTCCGCCGAGGCGTTCGGTCGCGACCGCGTGGACGTCCCGCTCGCGCAGGATGAAGTACCCCTCACCCTGCACCTCGACCTCGAAGCACTCCTCGGGGTTGAACAGCACCTTGTCCCCCGGCTTCACGGTCCGCGCGTTGGGTCCGACCGCTGCGACGTGCGCCCACGAGAGGCGCTTCGCGACCTGCGCAGTTGCCGGGATGAGGATGCCTGCTCGCGAGCGCCGCTCCCCTTCGGACGGCGGCACCTGCACGAGCACGCGGTCGTTCAGCATCGTGATGGGCTGCTTCGCGTCGCCGAGGGTGACCTCACGCGAAGCGCTGCCTGCACCGTCGTCCATCGTGCTCACGGTAGTGCGTCGCGCCCGGTCTCAGGCTCCCGCCGGACGCACGACCACGCCGTTCGCCTCGAGGTACGACTTGGCCGCGCCGATCGAGTGCCGGCCGTAGTGGAAGATCGAGGCCGCGAGGACCGCGTCGGCCCCCGCGCGCGCTCCGGCGACGAGGTCGTCGAGGCGGCCGACGCCGCCCGACGCGACGAGCGGGACGTTCGTCGCCGCGCTCAGTTGCGCGATGAGCTCGACGTCGTAGCCCTGCTCGGTGCCGTCGCGGTCCATCGAGGTGACGAGCAGCTCGCCCGCGCCGAGCCGCTCCGCGACGACAGCCCAGGTGAGACCGTCGAGCCCGGTCGGCGTGCGCCCGCCGTGAGTGTGGACCTCGTAGTGGCCGTCGCGGTCCCGACGGACGTCGATCGCGACGACGACGCACTGGCTCCCGAAGGTCGCCGCGATCTCTGCGACGAGCGCCGGGCGCGCTATCGCCGCGGAGTTCACGGCGACCTTGTCTGCGCCGGCCCTGATGAGGGCGCGCGCGTCCTCGAGCGTCCGGATCCCCCCTCCGACCGTGAGCGGTATGAACACCTCCTCGGCGGCACGGCGGACGACGTCGACCATCGTGTCCCGGCCGTCGCTCGACGCCGTGATGTCGAGAAAGACGATCTCGTCGGCGCCCTCCCCGTCGTACCGGCGGGCCAGCTCGACCGGGTCTCCCGCATCGCGCAGACCGACGAAGTTCACGCCCTTAACGACGCGCCCCGCGTCTACGTCGAGACACGGCACGACCCTCACCGCGTGCACGCGGCGACCGCCTCCCCGATCGACAGGGAGCCGTCGAGCAGGGCTCGCCCGACGACGGCCGCCGCGAGGCGCCGCCCGCCGTGCTCGAGGCGCGCAAGGGCGACGATGTCCGCGACGCCGCCGATCCCTCCCGACGCGACGAGAGGGATGTCGAGCGCTGCGAGCAGTTCGCTGTAGCCGTCGAGGTCGGGTCCGGCGAGAGTCCCGTCGCGGGTGATGTCGGTCACGACCGCGGCGGCCACGGCCGATCCCGCGAAGCGCTCCAGCGCGTCCAGGAGGTCGACGCCTGCTCCCTGCTCCCAGCCGCGCACGGCGACCTCCCGCCGGGTCCCGGCCGGACCCTCGACTCGGCGGTGATCGAGCCCGACGACGACGCGGCCCGGAAAGCGCCTCGCGAGAGCGAGCGCGCGGCCCGGCTCCTCGACGGCAAAGGTCCCGAGCACGACACGGTCGATCCCCGCGCCGAGCGCGCTCTCCACGGCTGCCTCGTCGCGCACGCCCCCCCCGTACTGGACCGGGAGGGCGGTCGCGTCCACGATCCGGCGCACCGTGTCACGGTTCACCGGCGCTCCGGTGCGGGCTGCGTCGAGGTCGACGACGTGGAGAGCGCGTGCACCCGCGTCGCGGTACGCGATCGCTTGAGCGACCGGGTCGCCGTACACGGTCTCCTGGTCGAAGCTTCCACGCAGCAGCCGGACGCAGCGGCCGCCGCGGATGTCGATCGCGGGAAGGCAGTCCATCGTCGTTCAGTCGAGCCGGGCGGCCCCGTCGCAGCGCGCGACGAAGGCCTCGAGGAGGCGTAGCCCGGAGCGGCCGGACTTCTCGGGATGGAACTGCGTGCCCCAGCAGTTCCCGCGCTCGACCGCCGCGACGACCTCTCCGCCGTAGTCGCACGTCGCGACCACGGCGTCGCGAGACCGACCCACAGGAACGGGCGCGTACGAATGCACGTAGTAGAACCACGGCGCGCTCTCCCCGGCGCCGTCGCCCGCGCCGAACATCGTGCTCCGCGCTCCCGGGACCTTCACCGTGCGGTTCCACTGCATCTGGGGGAGCTTCACGTCGCCGCGAAGTCGCCGCACGACGCCCTCGAGCTCGCCGAGCCCGGACGACGCGCTGTCCTCCTCCGATCCCTCGAAGAGCAGCTGGAACCCGACGCACACCCCGAGGAACGGGACAGCTGTCCGAAGCGCTCGGCGCGCGACCTCGTCGAGCCCGCTCGATCGCAGGGCGCGAGCGCACGCGCCGAATGCGCCGACACCGGGGAGGACGACGCCGGTCGCCCCGTCCGCGCCGTCGCACGAGTCGACGAGGCGGGCGTCGGCGCCGACCCGCTGAAGGGCCTTCTCGGCTGAGCGAAGGTTGCCGATGCCGTAGTCGAGAACTGCTATCACGCGAGCCCGCGCGATCTGTCCGGCGCCCGGTCCGCGTCGCCGCCGGATGCTCTCACAGCACGCCCTTCGTCGACGGGACCGTGTCGCCCTCGACACGCAGCGCGTCGCGAAGCGCCCGTGCCACGGCCTTGAACGACGCCTCGACGATGTGGTGCGAGTTGCGCCCGTAACGCAGCGCGACGTGCAGCGTCATCCCTGCCGAGGTCGCGAACGCACGCCAGAACTCCTCCGCGAGCTGCGGCTCGAATCCCGGCGTGCCGAGGGGCGAGGCGTCCGGGCCGAACGCCACGTCGTAGCGGAGGTACGCGCGCCCTGACAGGTCGACCGCGACGTCGACGAGCGCCTCGTCGAGCGGCACCGCGACCGACGCGAACCGCCGGACACCCACCTTGTCGCCGAGTGCAGCTGCGAACACCTCCCCGAGGGTGATCCCCGTGTCCTCGACGCTGTGGTGAGCGTCGACCACGAGGTCTCCCGACGTGCGGACGACGAGGTCGAAGCCTCCGTGACGCGCGAGCTGCGCGAGCATGTGGTCGAAGAACGGGAGGCCGGAGGTGACCTCGGAGCGACCGGCACCGTCGAGGTCGATCGTGACGAAGACGTCGCTCTCCTTGGTCACCCGCCGCCGCGTCGCCGAGCGACCTCCGCCGGCTCCGATCGCGCCGGCGCCGGCTCCGGCTCCGATCGCGTCCGCGCCGATCGCCGCGCCGCGCCGCATCGTCCCCGGTCCCGGTCCCGTGTCCACGTCCGAAGTGTGCCACGCGTCGCGGGCGCGCCGGACCACCCTCCCAGGTCGAGCGGGTCAGTCGAGAGCGACGGCGAGCGCGGCGAGGAACGCGTCGTTCTCCGTCCGGGTGCCGACCGTGACCCGAAGGCAGCTCTCGAGACGCGGCCAGCCCGAGACGTCGCGCACGAGCACCGACTGGCGAAGAAGCGAGCGCCAGACCTCTCGCGCGTCGCGAGAGATGGTCTTGAACAGGATGAAGTTCGCGTCGGAGGGGTAGACGTCGGTCGCCATCGAGGCGAGCGCCGCGCTGAGGCGCCCCCGCTCCTCGCTCAGCCGCGCCGCCCGCTCGAGCGTCGCGTGCCCGTGGCGCAGCGCGAGGACGCCTGCGACCTGCTTCAGCGCGTCGAGGTGGTACGGCAGCGTGACGCGCCACATCGCGTCGACGACCTCGGCGTCGGCGATCGCGTACCCGAGCCGGAGCGCTGCGAGCGACCAGGTCTTCGAGAACGTGCGGACGACCACGAGGTGCGCGTTGTCCGCGAGCAGCTCCGCAGCCGACCACGGGGCGAACTGCGAGTAGGCCTCATCGACGACGACGAGGCCGGGGGCCGCCGCGAGCACGCGCTCGACCGTGTCACGGGGTTCGGCGCGACCGGTGGGATTGTTCGGCGAGCAGACGAACGTGACGACCGGGTTCGTCTCGCCGGATCGGCTTCCCGCAGTCAGCACCCGCGCGAGCTCGCGCTCGTCGATGAGCAGCTCGTCGTCGCGCTCGCCCTCGATGACCCCCGTGCCCGTCACCCGTGCGATGTGCGAGTGGAGCGCGTAGGTCGGCTCGAACACGGCGACGGAGCGCCCCGGACCTCCGTACGCGAGGAGGATCGACTGGAGGACCTCGTTCGATCCGTTCGCGCAGTAGACCTGCTCGGCACCCACGCCGTGCTGGACGGCGATGGCCTCCCGCAGCGCGCGGGCGTCCCGGTCCGGGTAGCGGTTGAGGTCGATGCCCGCGATCGCCGCCTCGAGCTCGCGGACGAACGCCTGAGGGGGCGGCTCCGGCGCCTCGTTCGTATTGAGCCGCACCGCGACGTCGACCTGCGGAGAGTGGTAGCCGGACATGAGCGCGACGTCTGCGCGCGGCGTGAGCCTCCTCCTCCCGTCGCGACCGCGCGACAGGTCGTTCCCGGGCGCCGGGTACGGTCCGCGCGCGCCGCCGGGGATCATCGTGAGACCGCCGTCATCGGATCCGCACGGCGCAGCGGACCGCCTCGGGTCGGTCCGGCACGCCCGATCACGGCGAGCTCCACGTCGCCTCGCCCAGCCGGAGACGCACCGACTCCGCGTGCGCCGGCAGGCCCTCGGCGTCCGCGATGGCTGCGACGTGGCGCGCGACGCGCTGCGCACCTCGCCGGTCGACGCGAATCGCGTGGACCCGGCGAACGAAGTCCTCGACACCGAGCACGCTCGCGAACCGTGCCGTCCCGAACGTCGGCAGGACGTGGCTCGGACCCGCGATGTAGTCACCGACCGAGGCGGGAGCGAGCGGACCGACGAAGACCGCCCCCGCGTTGCGCACGAGGCGCACGAGGTGGTCCGGATCGGCGACGAGCAGCTCGAGGTGCTCGGGCGCGATCTCGTTCGACACTCGCATCGCCTGCTCGGGGCCGTCGACGAGCACGACATGACCCCCCGCATGGAGCGTGGAGAGCGTCTCGTCCCGGCGCGGGGACGCGTCGACGACGCGCTCGATCTCCGCGGCGATCTCGCGCGCTGCGTCCTCGGACCACGTGACGAGCCAGGCAAGCCCGTCCGGCCCGTGCTCGGCCTGCACGACGACGTCGATCGCCGCCCACTCGGCCGGCACCGACCCGTCGGCGATGACGACGACCTCCGACGGACCGGCGAACGCGGCCGGCACCCCGACGACGCCCCGTACCTCGCGCTGGGCGATCGACACCCATTTGCTCCCCGGACCGACGATGACGTCGACCTTCGGGATCGATTCCGTGCCATACGCCATGGCACCGATCGCCTGCGCTCCACCGACCCGGTACACCTCGTCCACACCCGCGAGCGCCGCCGCGGCGAGGATCTCGTCGGGCAGCGAGCCGTCCGGGCCCGGGGGCACGCAGCACACGACAGACGAAACCCCGGCGACCCGAGCAGGTACTGCTGTCATGAGCACGCTCGACGGGTACTTCGCCCGCCCTCCCGGCGCGTACACACCTGCTCGCTCGACTGCCAGCTCCAGGTGGTCGACCGTGATGCCCCCCCGCTCGTAACGCTCGGGCAGCGGCGCACGGTGGCGATGGAACGCCTCGATCGAGTCGCGCGCCTCGACGAGCGCCTCGCGCAGGCGGGGCGGCACGCGGTCGAGCGCCGCCTCGATCTCCGCCGCGGGGACGCGCAACTCGCCGAGGTCCACTCCGTCGAAGCGCCTCGTGAGCTCCCGCACCGCCGCGTCACCGCGCGAGCGGACGTCCGCGAGGATCGCTCGCACGTCCTCGACCGGTCCCTCGGCCCCGAGATCGGGACGAGGCAGGTGGATCGCCTGAGCGGCCGGCACGCCGCGGAGATCGAGCACGCTGAGCATCCGGCGAAGCGTAGCCAAGCTCCGGCGAACGCCGGAGGGGTCCGGAGGGCCCGCCCCCGCTCGCTCGGCGCGGGTCGCCTCTCTAGGCCAAGATGGCGACATGGCTCTCCCGACTGCCGAGCTGTCGTCGATCGCGACCTTGCTCGACCAGATCGTGGGCAGGGTGACCGCGATGGCCGACACCGCCTCCGCGTCCCACGAGGACGATCTGGCCGCCGAGCTGTACGGCGTCGAGCGCGCGCTCAGCACGGCCCAGCGACGCGTCGAGCGCCTCTCCACCGCGCGCCGCTAGGCCGGCCCCGCGCGCGACACGCCACGTACGCCGCGTCGCGCGAATGTCGGGCTGCCACAACGCGTGCGGCGCGAGCGACGGGCGTGCGGCGCGAGCGACGGGCGTGCGGCGCGAGCGACGGCGCCCCTGAGGGCGCCGTCGTCGAGCGGGTCGAGCGGCGGAAGTGCCCGGCGCCGCAGCGGAACCGACTGGCGGGAACCGGCTCCGGTTCGAGGCTATCGCTCGCGCCGGGCCCGAGGAGGCGGGACCGCCACCCCGACGGCCCCGGAGCCGGCCGACGGGCAGATGTCGGCGAGGAGGCATCGATCGCACCTCGGCCGGCGAGCCGCGCATGTGTCGCGTCCGAGCAGGATGAGCCGGATGCTGAACGCGCCCCATTCTCGAGGGGGCAGCATCGCGCACAGCGCCCGCTCCACCTTGACGGGATCGCGCTCGGTCGTGAGGCCGAGCCGGAGGCTGAGTCGCCCGACGTGCGTGTCGACCGGGAGCCCAGGCAGAGCGAACGCGACGGAACGCACGACGTTCGCCGTCTTGCGCCCGACTCCCGGGAGCGTGACGAGATCGTCGAGGTCGGCGGGAACCTCCCCGCCGAACCGCTCGACGACGGCGGTGGCCATCCCGATGAGGCTCGATGTCTTCGCTCGAAAGAAGCCCGTCGAACGCACGAGGTCTTCCACGACGTGGGGATCCGCGCCCGCGAGGTCCTCGACGTGCGGGTACCGGCGGAACAGGCCGGGGGTCACGATGTTGACCCGTTCGTCGGTGCACTGCGCCGACAGGATGGTCGCCGCGATGAGCTCGTACGGGCTCTCGTGGCGCAGCGCGCACAGCTCTCGGGCGTCCGCGGGATAACGCGCCGCGAGGCGCGCCGAAACCTCACGCGCCCGCCCGGCGACGCCACGCGGTCGGGACATGCGCGCATCGTAACGGTGGAGCGCGGCCTCACGGCAGTGCCTCCCGCTCACCGACACCGTGGCGGCGAGCCGTTAGCCTCGCTCCGTGCACGAGGTCGAGGTCAAGAGGCGCATGGGAGAGGACGACATCACCGCGGTCGCGGCGCTGCTGCGAGCCTCTGAGTCCGCTGACGGGCACGCGCCGCTCGGCGAGCACAAGTGGATCGACCTCGTCCAGGGCGGCCGGTCGGGGTTCGCCGGCTTCGTCGCGAGGAGCCCCGGGTCGAGCCGCCTGCTCGGCTACGCCCAACTCAGCCGTGGCCACGACAGCTGGGGAGTCGAGTACGCGGTCCACCCCGCGGCGCGCTCGACGGACCAGCACGTCGCTGAGGACCTGCTGCGCGCGGCGCTCGCGGAGATCGCGCGCGAAGGCGGAGGCCACGTCCATCTCTGGGTGCCGAAGCCGGGTCCCGCGCACGACGAGGTCGCGCGGGCCGTCGGGCTGAGGCGTGGTCGCGCGCTCTACCAGATGAGACGACACCTCCCGCTCGGGCCCGACCTCGCACACGCGCCGCGCGCCATCGTCCGGGCATTCGTCGTCGGCACCGACGAGAAGGCATGGCTCGAGGTGAACAACAGGGCCTTCCACGGCCACCCCGAGCAGGGGGCCTGGAGCGTCGCGACGCTCGACGAGCGCGAGCTCCAGCCGTGGTTCGACTCCTCGGACTTCCTGCTCCACGAGACCGACGGACGGCTCGACTCGTTCTGCTGGACGAAGGTCCACGACGACGAGGCCGGTCTCGGCGAGATCTACGTCCTCGGGGTCGACCCCGAGGACCAGGGACGGGGCCTCGGCCGCTCGGTCCTGCTCGCTGGGCTCGACCACCTCGCCGCGTCGGGCCTGCCCGAGGTGATGCTCTACGTCGACGCCGCCGACGCGGGTGCGGTTCACCTCTACCGCTCGGTCGGCTTCACGGTCGACCACCGCGACCAGGCCTACGTCGGTGACGTCGCAAAAAGGCCAGGATGAGCCGCTACGATCTCAGCCGCGCACGAGTC
>Ga0307374_10008911_pt1 | contig 14886 bp, 15 predicted proteins | sample OX3MG_FD_202532 | JGI IMG/M metagenome (GOLD analysis project Ga0307374, IMG submission 202532) | Soil microbial communities from Risofladan, Vaasa, Finland - OX-3 | ecosystem: Environmental > Terrestrial > Soil > Coastal area > Acid sulfate soil | place: Finland: Risofladan, Vaasa | collected... | reverse complement strand
GGCCGACCAGGCGGTGACCTTCAAATACACGCTCAAGGCCATCGCCCAGCAGCACGGCCTGCACGCGACCTTCATGCCCAAGCCGGTCGAGGGCATCAACGGGTCGGGCATGCACACGCACCAGAGCTTCGCCTTCCTGGAAAGCGGCAGCAACGCCTTCGTCGACGCCGACGACGCCTACGGGCTGTCCAAGCTCGCCAAGCACTTCATCGCCGGCCAGCTCTACCACGCGCGCGGCATGTCGGCCGTGCTGGCCCCGCTGGTGAACTCCTACAAGCGGCTGGTGCCGGGCTACGAGGCGCCGGTGTACATCAGCTGGGCGCGCCAGAACCGCTCCGCGCTGATCCGCGTCCCGATGATCCGTGCCGGACGCACGGCGGCGACGCGGCTCGAGCTGCGCTGCCCGGACCCGTCGGCCAACCCGTACCTGGTGTACGCGGTCATGCTGGCCGCCGGCCTGGACGGCATCGAGAACGAGCTGCCGCTGCCGGAGCCGATCGAGGAGAACCTGTACCACTTCACCGACGAGGACCTGCGCCGACGCAACGTCGGCACGCTGCCGGCCACGCTGGGCGAGGCGATCGCCGAGCTGCAGGACGACGACGTGGTCCGCGACGCCCTCGGCGACCACGTGTTCGAGCGCCTGACCGAGGCGCAGCAGCAGGACTGGGACAGCTTCCGCCGGCACGTCACCAAGTGGGAGGTCGATCGTTACCTCGAGCTGTACTGACGGCCGGCACGCATTCGCCGTCGCGCAGCGGGGCGCCCCAAGGGGCGCCCCGCTCTCATTGCCTGTCGCATCCTGCCGCCGGCTCCGGCTCAGCCCATATTGGTCTCCGCGGTGGCCTGTCGGGCGAGTATGGCCCGGAACTTCTGGATCTCCTGCTCGTAGCCCTGGTTGTCGATCGTCAGCCGCACCTGGTTGTTCGTGTCGGGCCGGACTGCCAGCTCGACGGAGCCCTCGCCCCCGGTGAAGCGGAGCCGGTTCGGCTCGTCCAGCGCGAGTCTCAGTCCCTGACCCAGCCAGAACTTGCGCGCCTGCCGGTGGATCTCGTCCGGACTCAACCGGATTGCGTGTGTCTGCGCCATCTCACACTCCTCATTGCCCTCGGCGGGGTTGGGTCGACGTCCATGTCGTGCCCTGCCCCGGGGGAATCCCGCGCGGCCCGTGCCACGACGCGCGCGGGCTACGGCGAGAGCCGCTCGACGCACCAGCCGGCACCGTCGGGCTGCCGCGCGTAGCGGAAGCGATCGTGCAGTCGGCTGGGGCGTCCCTGCCAGAACTCGAAGGCCCGGGGCGTGATGCGGAACCCTCCCCAGAACGGTGGCAAGGGGATTCGGCCGTCCGGGAACTCCTGCTCCAGCTGCCGCAGGCGCTCCTCGAGCACCTCGCGGCCCGCGATGACCCGGCTCTGGCGCGAGGCCCACGAGCCGAGCTGGCTGCCGACGGGGCGGCTGTGGAAGTACTCCTCCGACTCCTCGGTGGAGACCCGCGCGGCGGTGCCCTCGACGCGCGCCTGGCGGCCGAGATCGACCCAGTGGAAGACCGCGGCCACGTGGGGGTTGACGGCGAGCTCCTGGCCCTTGTGGCTGTCGTAGTTCGAGTAGAAGACCAGGCCCCGCTCGTCGAAGCCGCGCAGCAGTACCACCCTGGCTGAGGGGAGCCCGCCTGGAGTCGCGGTGGCCAGCACCATCGCGTTGGCCTCTGCGACGCCGTTGTCCATCGCCTCGCGCAGCCAGCCCTCGAACTGCCTGAAGGGATCCGGGTCCAGGTCGTCCTCGCTCAGCCCGGCGAGCGCGTGCTCCTTGCGCAGCCGGACTAGCGCCTCGTTGGTCTCCCCGAAGTCCGTCATCCTCACTCGCCAGTCTCGGTCCCGGCTCCGCTCATCCCTGCCACCCGCGGCCGCCCGGGGCCCGCCGCCGGCGGAGCGGCCGTGGAGACCCCGGCACGCGTGCCCATCGTACCGCAGGGTGCGGGGCGTGCGAAAGCGGGCGACGGTCGCGGTGCGCGGTCCCGACGGTTGCGGCACCGTCGTCGGAGTTCGCGCCCGAAGCCGGCCGGGTTGAGGATCGGCGGACGCCACTCAGTACTGGATCTCGACGCCGACCAGCTCCTCGATCACCGAGACGACCCGCGGCGGGTCACCCAGGTTGGGGAGGACGGCGTCCGGCGCATGGTCCGCCAGCTCGTCGACGCCGTAGCGACCGGTCGCCACGGCCAGCACCCGGGTGCCGCCCAGGCGTGCCGCCTCGACGTCCCGTGGCGTGTCACCGACCAGCACCGTCTGATCCGGTCGGAAGGCGATTCCGAAGTGCCGTGCGGCGGCGGCCAGGCCCGCCTCGACCAGGTGCCCACGCTCGCGCGCGGTGTCGCCGTAGGCGCCGATGGGGAAGAAACGGTCGAGGTCGGAGGCCTCCAGTTTGACGCGGGCGACGGCCTCGGCATTGCCCGTCAACACGCCCAGCGCGAAGTGGGCGTCGCGCAGCCCGGCCGCGACCTCGGCCACCCCGGGCAGCACCCGCTCCAGGCGGCTCAGCCTGGCCACCGCCGCCGCGTAGTGCTCGCCCATGATCGCGATCATCTCGGCCAGTTGGGCGTCGATCTCGGCTTCGGGCAGGCCGTGCCGGCTCAGGGCGAGCCGCGCGATCTGGCTGTCGAGCATGCCCGCCAGCGGCACGCCCTCCAGCGTCGCCGGTAGCCCGTAGACGTGCTCCATCGCGTAGACGAAGGCCGCGTGGTGGTCGCGGTCACCCGGCCGCAACAGCGTGCCGTCGATGTCGAACAGGACCAGTCCTCGCATCCGGTCCGCCGTCCCTGTATGGGCCGGGTATCAAACCCGCCGTTGCTCGCACACCGTACCCATGGGTCGATGGCTACCGCGCGCCGCGTGCTCCGCAGTAGCGGGTGACGATCTCGTACAGCGCCCGCGTGCCGAAGTCCAGGTTGTCGATCGAGACGCGCTCGTCGTGCCCGTGGGCCAGGTCGAACTCCTCCGGATGGTAGCGCGTGGGCATGAAGCCGTAGACCTTGACCCCCGGCAGCGACTTGGCGTCGGTGCCGCCCGGTACCAGGAACGGCACGACCGCCGCGCCCGGGTCGAGCTCGCCGATCACCGAGCCGATCGTCTCGAACAGGGGTGAGCCGGGGTCCGCCTCCAGCCCGCCGCCGCGGCTGGTCAGCTCGACCTGCGCGTCCTGGCCGACGACCGCGCGCACCGCCTCGGCGAAGTCCTCCGGGCTCTGCCCGGGCAGGATCCGGCCGTCCACGTCGATCTCGATCTCGGACGGGATGACGTTGATGCGGTGGCCGCCGTGGATGATCGTCGGCACCGCGGTGTTGCGTGTCCCGGCGTAGAGCATGCGCCGCTGGGTCTCATCCAGCGGCAGGCGCGCCAGGTTCTCCCAGCGTGGGTCGGCCAGCACGGTGTCGACCTGCCGCTCGAGGTCCCCGCCCACCGTCGCGGCGATCGAGCGCAGCATGCGGGTCGCCGTCTCGGTCATGACGGTGGGGAAGGTGTGCTCCGTCAGCGCGATGGCGGCGTGCCCCGCGTGGAGCATGGCGGTGTCGGGCAGCGGCATCGAGGCGTGCCCGGCCGCGCCCCGGGCGGTCAGCCGCATCCGCGCGCCGCCCTTCTCCCCGGTCTGACAGAGGTAGAAGCGATGACCGGCGATGTCGACGGCGAAGCCGCCGCCCTCGTTGATCGCGACCTCGGCGTCGATCAGTTCGCGCCGGTTCTGCCACATCCAGTCGGCGCCATAGTGGCCGCCGGCCTCCTCGTCGGCGAAGGTGCACATGATCAAGTCGCGGTCGAGCGTCAGCCCCTGTCGCTTGACCAGCAGCATGACCATCAGTTCGCAGGCGACCAGGTCCTTGGTGTCGACCGCGCCGCGGCCCCAGACCTGCTCGCCGACGACCTCGCCGCCGAACGGGTCGTGCGTCCACTTCTCCGGCTCAACGCTGACGACGTCGCTGTGCGCCATCAAGAGCAGCGGCCGGCCGCGTCCCTCACCCCGAATGCGAGCGACGAAGTTGCCGCGCCCGGGCGCGCTCTCCTCGACGCGGGCCTCGATGCCGTCCCCCTCCGCCGCGCGGGCCAGGTACGCGGCGGCCTGGGTCTCGTTGCCCGGCGGGTTGACGGTGTTGAAGCGGATCAGTTCCTGCAGGTGACGTGTGACCTCAGCGCGGGTGCTCTGCCAGTCGACCGGCACGGGGCGCTCCTCCCTGTCGCCGCGCGTCGGCGCGGCACTCGCTACGAGGGCTGCATCGTACGGGGTACGGCGTCTCCGGGCAACGGGCTCACTCCTACGGCAGCGGAGCCGGCAGCGGAGCGGCGGTCGCGCCCGGCAGACGCAGCGCCAGCACCGCCGCGACGATCGCCAGCCCGCCGGCGATCTGCGCCGGTCCCAGCCGCTCGCCGAGGACGGCCGCCGCCAGCGCGACGGCCACTACCGGCTCGACCGTGCCGACGATGGCGGCCTTCGAGGGGCCCAGTCGCAGGACGCCGCCGAGGAAGCTGAACACGGCCAGCACCGTCGCCACCGCAACCATCGTTGCCATCACCAGCCAGCCCCGGACCGGGAAGCCGAGGTCGAGCGAGCCGCTGATCAACCCGTAGACCAGGAAGGTCAGGGCGACACCGCTCACGATCCAGGTGCTGGCCACGGTCACCGGGAGATTGCGCGCGAAACGGCTGCTCAGCACGATGTAGCCCGAGTAGAAGACGGCCGAGACCAGCGACAGGGCCATGCCGCGCGCGTCGGCACCCGAGAGGCTGAAGCCCAGCGTCAGCAGGCAGCCGGCCATGGCGAGTGCCAGGGCGCCGGCGCGTACCGGCGCGTACCGGCGTGATCCGCTCGCCCAGGAAGACCACCGACAGCAGCGTGACGATTGCCGGGTAGCAGTAGAAGATAACCGCGACGCTCGCGGCGGGCGCCAGGTGCACGGCCAGGAAGAAAGTGCTCGAGTTGGCCGCGAAGACTATGCCGGTCAGCATCAGCCCCGCCAGCCTGCGCAGCGGCAGTCGTCCCTGACGGCGCAGGAACAGGAAGGGCCAGGCTACCAGCGCGGCCGCGCCGAAGCGGAGCGCGAGCGCGGTCGGCACGTTGATCCCGGCGTCGTAGGCCAGCCGGGTCAGCGTCGGCACCGCCCCGAAACCGAGCGTCGACAGGAGGACCAGCCCGACGCCGACCGCCTGTCCCCGCCGCTCCACGTCGCCTCCGTCCCCCGCCCGCGCGGCCCTCCGCACGGGTCGCGCGAATCCTACGGTTGGCGGCAGAGGGGGTCAACCGGAAGTGGAGATGGGGTCCTCGGCGGGCTTCCTAGCCCAAAAGGATGATCAATTTAGCCAAACCGGGCTATGCCGGCAGCCACCAAGGTCCGCTATGCTCGAGAGAGATCGCGGATCACCCGCGTGGCACCGGTCGCCGGTGAGCGCGCAGGGCGGGCCAACGGCCCGCTCGGGGTGAACCGGCGGGACTCGCCCGATCATCAGGGCGCAGCGAGGTCGTCGCCGAGCCGGCGGCGCTCGCCTGACCGAGCACACTCACCGCTCCACGGACGGGCACCGGGCGTCCCACCGGTGTCCGTCTCCCTTTTCTCCACCGAGGTGTTCCGCTACTGGAGCGTCAGGCGGCGATAGACATCGGCGAGCTTCGTCGCCAGCGCCGGGGCGTCCTCGACGACCACGTACTGGCTGCGGCCGAACATGTGGGGCATGTAGTCGCGCGCCTCGGCGTCGATCGTCAGCGCAAAGGTGGCGACGCCCTTCTGGCGCGCCTCGATCAGCGCCCGGCGGGTGTCCTCGATGCCGTAGCGCCCCCCGTAGCCGTCGAAGTCGTTGGGCCGGCCGTCCGAGATGAGCAGCAGCAGGCGTAGGCGCGCCGGCTGGCGGGTCAGCGCCAGCGTGGCGTGGCGGACGGCCGGACCGATGCGGGTGTAGTTGCCGGGGGCCAGTCCGGCGATGCGCCCCTTGACCGTCTCGCCGTAGGTCTCGTCGAAAGCCTTGACCACCGACACGTCGCAGCGCTTGCGGGTGGCGCCGCTGAAGCCGTAGACGGCGTAGCGGTCGTCGAGCACGGTGAGCGCCTCGGCCAGGAAAACCAGCGCGCGGCGGGTGATCTCGATCACCTGGTCGTTGCGCGGGTCGTCGTCCACCCAGGCGCCGGTCGAGCCGCTCAGGTCGACCAGGCAGGCCAGCGCGATATTGCGCTCCCGTTCGAGCGTGCGGCTGTAGAGCTTCTCGCCCGGGGAGAAGCCCGCGCGCCGATCGGCGTGGTCGTCGACGATGGCGTCGAGGTCCAGGTCGTCCCCGTCGAACTGCCGGTTCAGGCGCAGCCGCTCGGGGCGCAGCGCCTCGAACTGCTCCTTGAGCCGCTTCACCAGCGGCGCGTGCCGGCGCAGGATGCGCTCGACCGGCTCGGCGTTGCCGCCGCGCGGCCGCCGCTGGCGCACGGCGCACCACTCCGGCAAGTAGAGCCCCTGCCGGTAGTCCCACTCGTCGTAGAGCGCGGCGTCGGCCTTCTCCGCCTCGGTCAGCGGGACCTGCTGAAAGGTGAGCGTCGGCTCGCGGTCGCCCAGGCTGAGCGAGATCGCGTGGCGCCCGCCGCTCGACGACGCGCGCCGGTCGCGCACCGCGTGTGGCTCGGGCGAGCGCGCCTCGACGACGAGCGGCTCGTCGCGGCGGGTACCGCGCGGCGCGCCGGCACCGGCCTTCGTCGTGACCTCGTCGTCCTCCGGCGGCAGCGCCGGCCGGAGCAGGACGTCGGGCCGGATGCGCCCGCGGTAGTGGACGGCCGGTCCCGGCTCGGCGCCGTTGCCGGCGGGCGCCAGCGGCGCGAGGTCCAGCGCGACGCGGCGGCTGGCGTCGAGGTCGTCCGCGGTCAGAGCGCTCACGACCGCGTCGGCGATGTGCCGCGAGGGCTCCGGACCGATGAGGGGCAACGCGACCCGCAGGTCGGTCTCTACGACCGGCGCATCGAGCGGCAGCGCCAGTAGCGCGCGCAGCAGCGCCTCCGGCAGCGGGTCGGCGCCGGTGTCGTGCGCCGCCCGGCGGCTCAGGGCGTCGGCGCGCAGCTGAGCGAGATCGCTCGCCAGGCCCGGCCAGAGCGCCGCCAGCCGCCGGTCGAGCCACTCGCCGTGCAGCACCTCGTAGAGCGCGAGCGCCACGCCCGGCCGGTCGGAGCCCGGCAGGTGGCCGAGATCCAGCCCGCCGCTCCGGACCTGCAGTACCTTCCAGGCGGCGGTCGCCCGGTAGAGCCGCCGGGCATCGGACGGGTCCGCGAACAGGTCGATCTCAGGCGGCAGGAAGATCGTGCGGCCGTCGGAGTAGCTGCCGCGCGCCGCGCCCGCGGTCGCGTTGACCCGCAGCGTGCCGCCCGAGAGGGCCGTCACGTAGAGCGCCAGCGTGCCCTCGAGCTCCGTGAAGGGGAGGGCGGTGGTGGCAGACCCGACGGACTCGGCGTCGCCGCGGGTGGGCAGCAGGCGGCTCAGCCAGCTCGGCATCGCTCAGGCCGGGAAGACCGTGGCGACCAGGTCGCGCACGGCGGCCTGCACCGTGGGGTCGTCGGTGATCGGCGCCGCCACCGCCAGCTCGCAGGCCCGCCGGGGGGAGACGCCCGAGCGGATCAGGTGGCCGGCATAGACCAGCAGCCGCGTGCTGGCCGGTTCGTCGAGTCCCGAGTCGCTCAGGTTGCGGATCAGCCCGCCCAGCTTGACCAGCTCCAGCGCCATCGGACGATCCACGCCGCTCTCGTGTACCACGATGTCGACCTCGGTCGCCGAGGGCGGGAAGGCGAAATCCAGCGCCACGAAGCGCTGCCGGGTGCTCGGCTTGAGGTTCTTCATCAGGCTCTGGTAGCCCGGATTGTAGGAGATCACCAGCAGGAACTCGGGCGGCGCCACCAGCAGCTCGCCGGTCTTCTCCAGGCGCAGCCGGCGGCGGTCGTCGGTCAGCGGGTGGATGACGACGGTCGTGTCTTTGCGCGCTTCGACGATCTCGTCGAGGTAGCAGATGGCGCCGATGCGCACGGCGTGGGTGAGCGGCCCGTCGATCCAGACCGTCTCGTCGCCGCGGATCAAGTAGCGGCCGAGCAGGTCGCTGGCGGTCAGGTCGTCGTGGCAGGCGACGGTGACGAGCGGGCGGCCAAGCCGGTGCGCCATGTAGCGCAGGAAGCGGGTCTTGCCGACGCCCGTCGGACCCTTGAGCATGATCGGCAGATGCTGGCGGTAGGCCGCCTCGAAGATCGCCACCTCGTCGCCGACCGGCAGGTAGTACGGCTCGTCCACCACCTCGGCGAGCTGGGCGTCGGCCCAGCGCCCGTTCTCATGCTCCGCGTGCCCCGCGTGCTCCGCCGCCATGCTCGCCCTCCCCGTGCTCGAGCCCCGTCCCGTCCACCCGCGACGCAATCCTACCGCGCGACCCGTTCCCCGGTTCTACGGTGCCGGAGGGCGAGCGGATGAGGGGGAGTGTTCCGGATTTATCCCCGATCCCGAGTGGACATCTCTTACATCATACCGTATCGTTGGCGTGGATTTGGGGGAAACGAGGTGCTCCATGGCAGCCGTCGTTCAGATGTCAGCCACGCCCGAGCTCGAGGCACGCGAACCGGCGCTCGCCGTCACGCTGCGGCGTTTTGCCGACCGGCTGAACGCCCTGCAGCCGGACCGGATCGAGGCCGTGCTCGAGGCCGCTGCGCAGGCGTTGAGTGAGGCCGCCGAGCCGGCGCCACCGGCCGTCGCGGCGCTGATGGGTACGAGGCGGGTGACCGCTGAGGAGCGGGTGGCCGCCGAGATCGACGTGCTGATGCGCGCGTTCGCCCGCCGCCGGGAGTTGCTGGCCGGCACGCTGACCGCGTCCCAGGTGGCGCGGCTGCTCGGGACCTCGCGCCAGACGCCCCACGATCGCCTGCGCGCCGGCACGCTGCTCGCCGTCCTGGACGACGGCGCCTGGCGCTTCCCGGCATGGCAGTTCGATCCGGACGGCGACAACGGCGTCGTGGCGGGCCTCCCGGACGTCATTCGGGCCCTCGACGTCTCCTCGATTGCCCGGATCAGCTGGCTGACTCGGGCTAACGCGCAACTCGACGGCGAGACGCCGCTCGCGTGCCTCAAGGCCGGGGATCTCGAGCGGGTGGTCGCGCTGGCGCGCGCCGTCGGCGTCGACTGAGGTGCTGCGGATCGCGCTACCGCCGCCGGATCGTCCGGTGGCTCCGCGGTTCCTTGACCTCCGGACGGGGAGCCGGCTCGTCCGGATCTTCGACCCCGCACGGTGGAGTGCGACATCGCTCACCTTCCGCGGCTACGGGCCGCTCCGGCGCTTCGACCATCATCGTGGGTCGGGGCCGGAGCACGCGCCGTCCGACGACCCGGATCGCGCGGTCTACTACGCGGGGTGGTCGTCGGTCCTGTCGCAGGCGCTCTCGAGCTGCCTCGTCGAGGTCTTCGGTGACACTGGGGTGGTCGAGTTTGGCGACCGCCGGGTGGCGTTGCCGACGCTCGGGAGGCCACTGCACCTGCTGGACCTGCGCGAACGTGGCGCGATGCGCGCGGGCACCGTCGCGGCCATCGGGAAGTGCGAGCATCCCCTGTCCCAGCTGTGGTCGCGGTACTTCTACGAGACCGCGGTGGACTTCGACGCGATCGACGGCCTCCTCTACCTCAACGCGCACAACGACGAGTCGGCGGTCATACTCTACGAGCGTGGCCGCAGCGCGCTTCACTGCACCGACGCCGATGTTGTCCGCCTCGACGATGCCCAACTGCGCCCGCTGCTCACTCAGCTGGTGCGAGCGAACAACCTCGTGTGGTGAGGTTGGCTGCCGGCGGGCGCCGGCCGGCGCAGCCCGTCGCCCTCCCCATGCTATAGTGCGGCGCGTCACGCTCGGCGTCCACGACGGCCCGTCCGGTTCGCTTCGAGGTTCGAGGGAGGGATTTGCCCATGCCGCTCACCGGCAAGGTCGCGCTCGTCACCGGCTCCAGCTCCGGCATCGGCAAGGCCATCGCCATCCGGCTGGCCCACGAGGGGTGCGACGTCTGCGTCAACTACCACCGCGAGGAGGCCGCCGCCCAGGACACCGTCCAGCAGATCCAGGGGCTCGGCCGCAAGGCCATCGCGGTGCAGGCCGACATGGGCGCCAGCACCGACGTGCAGGCCATGGTCGGGCGCTGCGAGACGGAGCTCGGTGGGCTCGACATCATGGTCAACAACGCCGGCGTCGAGATCAAGGCGCCCTTCATCGAGGTCACCGAGGAGCATTGGGACCTGGTCGTGCACACCAACCTCAAGGGCGTCTTCTTCGGTATGCAGGCGGCCGCCCGCTACATGGTGCCGCGGCGCAGCGGCCGCATCATCAACATCTCCTCGATCCACGAGGACGCGACCATGCCCGGCAACGCGCCCTACTGCGCGGCCAAGGGGGGCGTGCGCATGCTGATGCGCACCGTTGCCGTTGAGCTGGCGCCCTACGGCATCACCGTCAACAACGTGGCGCCCGGCGCGATCATGACACCGATCAACCGCGACACCCTGAGCGACCCGGCCAAGGTGGCCGCGCTGGAGGCAGTTATCCCGATGGCCCGCATCGGTACGCCGGACGACGTGGCCGGCGTGGTGGTCTTCCTGGCCTCCGACGACGCGGCCTACGTCACCGGCGCGACCTACTTCGTCGACGGCGGCATGATCCGGCAGTTCTCGAACGAGTGAGCGCGCCGACGCCCGGGCGTCAGTACGCCTGCTCGTACCAGGCGTCGGCGACCAGGTCGTGGTAGACCGTGCGCAGCGTCCCGTCCTCCAGCACCAGCCGGTAGTAGCGCCGGCTGATCGGGTTGCGCCACCACTCGTCGTCGACGCGCCAGACGTCCTGCACCTGGGCGACCCGCCGCTGGCGCGCGCCCTCGACGACCAGGGATGGACGGCCCTCCTCGGTCCGGATCGTCGTCGCTCGCGGGCGGTTCAGGGGTCGTAGCTGATCAGCGCGCGACGTCGCTCGGGGATTCGGGACCATGGTTCCACCTCCACGATGCGGTAGATCGGGGACGTGCCGTAGCGCTGCTTGAGCTGGCGGACCCCCTCGACGAGCTGGCGGGCCCGGTGCGGGCGGGCGCCCAGCAGCGCCTCCTGGCGCACGGCCTCGGCGGTCAGCCCGCTCAGCTCCAGCGTGAGCGCCTCCAGCGCGCCGGGGAGCTCGACCGCCTGCAGCCGGTGCCCGAGCGCCTCGACGAGCCGCTCCCCGCCGACCGGCTCGCGCAGGACCATCACGTGCTCCCACGAACGGGCTCCCTCGACGAGCCCGCGCAGCCGTGCCTGGCGCACGCTCCGGCCACGCAGGACCGCGCGCCCGAAGGCGCGCGCCACCAGTTGCCGCAGTGCGATCAGGAGCGTCTCGCGGCTGGTCGCGGGCGCCGGCAGGGTCAGCTCCTCGACGACCGTCTCCTGCCGCTCGCGCGGGCGGACCTCGTCGTCGTCCCGGCCCGAGGCCAGCTCCCAGGCCCGGCGCCCGTCCGGCCCGAAGCGGGCCTGGACCGCGTGCGCCGGCAGCGCCGCCAGGTCGCCCATCGTACGCAGCCCGAGCCGCTCCAGCCGGCGCAGCGTCTCGAGCGGCAGCGGCAGCCAGGCGACCGGCTGTCCGGCCAGGAAGCCGACGACCTCGTCCGGGGTGACGACGCGCGGGCTCCCCGGCGCCGCCTGGCCGGCCGCGACCCAGGCGGCGAACTTGCCGGGCGCGACTCCGGCTCGCGGCCGCAGGGCCGGCGGCACGGCCGCGAGGAGCCGAACCGCCGCCTGCTCTGGCGGGCCGTGGTGCCGCTCCAGCCCGCACAAGTCGACGTAGCAGCAGCCGGGCGCCTCGGGCGTGGGGCCGGCCGGCTCGACCAGCGGGCTGAGCCGCTCCAGCCGACTCACGATCTGCTCGAAGAGCGCCGCGTCGCGTACGGGGTTCGGCGCGACTACGATCGCCTCCGGGCAGAGCGCGCTCGCCTCCCGCAGCGACATCCCCGGCCGCAGGCCGCGCTCGGCCGCCTCCGGCGTGCAGTCCAGTAGCACGCTGCGGCTGCCCGGCGGCGCGCCGAGCGCCAGCGGCAGGCCGTCCAGGTCCGAGCGGTCGAGCAGCTCGACCCGGAGCGCGAAGTGCGGGATGCTGACGCAGGCGATCGCCACGGGCGTTTCCCTCCTCTGGCGTGTGGCATGTGGCGCGTGGCCCGGCTGAGCCGGGCTCCGGTAGGTCCGGCGTCGCCGGAGCCCGATCCCAGAATAGAACAGATGTTCTAGAACTGCAAGAGGTTTGCCGCTATACTGCGCTGGTACGGGGTGCGCTCGCGCGGGGGTGGGCGCCGACCCGAGCCCACGCGGAGCCCGCGGAGCCCGCGGAGCCCGCGGACGAGGTGGAGGAAAGCCCAGTGCCGGACAAACCGGACCAGTCGGATCAGCCTACGCAGGAGATCAGCATCCCACCGGCTCAGCCGGGTCAGGTGGTCGCGACACCCCAGCAGGTCGGCACGAGCGACGTGCCGGCGACGACGGCGGTGGAGGACGAGCGTGCGCTGGCCGGGCCGTCGGCCTACGGCGGCGTCAGCTGGGAGGAGGTCCGCAAGGGCCAGCCGCCACGGGTGGTCAAGAACCCCGACCAGGCCGTCTGGTCCGACCGCTTCACCAGCGAGCTGCAGATGATCAACATGACCGGCGGACGCTGGAAGCCGGTCCACCCGCTCTTCGTGCCCGAGTAGCGCCTCCTCCCCGCGCCCCGGCCGTGACGACCGTCCGCCGTCAACGATCCGCGCCGATCGCCGGTCCGCCGTCGGGGGTGGCCCGGACCGCTCCGGATGCATCCCGACCGAGCCCCTGCCGCGCGCCGCGTGGCTCATACCGGCCTCTCCGAGCCGTTCGGCGCGTCTCCCCGCCGGCAGCGAGTCGTTGTGCGCGGCGGCGTGCTCGTGTCCTCCAGGGTGGTGCGGAGCTCCGCGAGCAAGTGATCCCACAGGGAATACATCGCGCGCTGGCGGATGCCGAGCAGCCGGGCGATCTCGCTCAGGTGCAGGCCGTAGCCGATGTGCAGCTCGAGCACGCTCCGGCTGCGGGGATCGAGCCCGGCGCCGAGCTCGCTGAGGAGGAAGAGGTCCGCCGGATCGGGCGGCGTGTGGAGTATGCGGGGCATGCGAGGCATGTCCGGCGTCGCGTCGCCGGGCACGGGGAGCGGCTGCAGCCGGTCCGCCGGCCAGCCGCGCTCGAGCTGATCGATCGCGCGGGCGAGCCGCCAGGGAAAGCGGCTGAAGAAGTAGCCGAGGAAGCTCTCCTGGCCCGGCCAGCTCTGGACGAGGTCGCAGAAGACGATGAACCCCTCCTGGGCGATGTCCTCGAGGTCACAGGCGTGGAGCCGCTCGACCCGGTAGCGGTAATGCCGGACGAAGCGGGCGATCTTGAAGCTGAGCGCGGCGTAGAGGGCGTTGCGGGCGGCGGGGTCGGTCCGGGCCCGGAGCGCCAGGGTGTTGAGTCGCGCGTCGAGGTCGGGGGTCGGGTCGAAGTCGCCGAGTGATTCGAGCGGCTGCGGCAGCGCGGACATGGTGAACCCTATCCCTCCACCGGCCGGGGACCGGCGTCGTCTCGCTGGAGGCGCTTTCAGCGCTCGAATTCGTGGGTGGCTCTTCAGAGCTCGAGGTGAGTGGTCGGGCCATGCTCGGCCCTCCGGCGCTCAGTCCGCCGGTGGGCGCTGCTGGCGGACGTCGAGGACGTGGTGCGCCCCGCAGCGCGGACAGGTCGCTTCGAGCCGGCCGGAGGCGATGTAGTGGCGGTGGCGTACCTTGATCTCGATGCGCCCCGACTCGTCGTAGATCGCCAGCAGCACCGGCGGGTTCGTGCAGTCGCAGACCCAGCGGGTGTGCTCGTGTACCTGTGCGTGGTCGTCCACGCGCTCCTCCTCCCTTGCGCGTCGTCGCAACGCCTGTCGGCCGGCCGGGTCGGACGCGACGGGTCGCGCCCCTGCTCGCCGGGCCTTTGTCGGGGCGGGTCTCCCATCCGCCCGGGGCAGGCTTGAAACCTGCTCCTACGTCCCGGCGCGCGTTACCCGGCGCGGTCCCGTGCGGACGAGGTCCGTCCCGTAGCGCTCGGCCAGCTGATCGAGCGCCCGGTTGAGCTCGCGCCGCCGGAGCCGGTCATCCCCAAACAGGGTCAGCTGGATCGCGGCCGGGCCGAGCGTGGCGACGCGGACCCCGAGCAGGCGCACCGGCGCCCGGCGCTGTGCCAGCAGCCCCTCCACCAGCGTGGCCGCCACCCGCGCGATCTCCCGGTGGTCGTCGGTCGGCTGGTCCAGCCGCCGCTGCCGGCCGACGGTCGTGAAGTCGGCGTAGCGCAGCTTGACCGCGATGACCCGTCCCTGCAGCCCTTCGCGCCGCAGCTCGCGCCCGGTGCGCTCGGCCAGCCGCTCGACCAGGCGGCTGATCTCGGCCGGGTCCACCAGATCCTGACCCAGCGTCCGCTCGTGGCCGAGCGACTTGGCCGGCTCGCCGGCGGGGGCGATCGGCCGGTCGTCGATGCCGCGTGCCCGGTCCACCACCTCCGCCGCGCGCCGCCCGAACAGGGGCGCCAGCACGGCGGCCGGCAGGCGGGCCAGCCCGCCCAGCGTCGTCACGCCCAGCGCGTGCAGACGCGCGGCGGCCTTCGGTCCGATGCCGGGCATGCGCTCGACGGCCAGGGGTGCCAGGAAGGCGGCCTCGGCGCCCGGCTCGACGAGGCGGAGCCCGTCCGGCTTGTCCAGGTCCGAGGCGATCTTGGCCACCAGGCGGTTGCCGGCCACGCCGAGCGAGACGACGAGCCCCAGTTCGTCGCGCACGCGCCGCTTGATCGCCCGGGCCGCCTGGCCCGGGGAGCCAAGGGCGCGCTCGGAGTCGCTCAGGTCGAG
>Ga0307374_10008910_pt1 | contig 14886 bp, 13 predicted proteins | sample OX3MG_FD_202532 | JGI IMG/M metagenome (GOLD analysis project Ga0307374, IMG submission 202532) | Soil microbial communities from Risofladan, Vaasa, Finland - OX-3 | ecosystem: Environmental > Terrestrial > Soil > Coastal area > Acid sulfate soil | place: Finland: Risofladan, Vaasa | collected... | reverse complement strand
GTCTCGCGCCGACGCGCGCCCAGCACTCGTACCTGCTTGGCTGCGCCGGCGCGGCACGAACCGCCTACAACTTCGCCCTCGAGCAGATCCTCGCCAACCAGCAGACCTGGACGGCTGAGCGCGAGGCGGGCGTAGAAGCGGCGAAACGCACCAAACCCTTGAGCGACCGCCAGCTCCAAGACGTCTGGCACGCCAAGAAGGCGATCGTCGCGCCCTGGCATGGCGAGTACCCCTCGAAGATCTACCTCTACGCCCTGCGACGGGCACGTGCCGCGCACCAGTCCTTTATCGCAAGGCGGTCAGGCTTCCCGCGTTTCAAGGCGAAGCGCCGCGACGCCCCGTCCTTCACCGTCTGCGAGACCATCGCCCTGGCCCAGGCTTCCTCAGCTTGTCGCGTATGGGCCGTCTCGGGCTCGGCCCTCTCCGTGTCGCCGCGCCCGACGAGCGCCAGGCCCAGCTCCGCCGGCTCGTCCGTCGTGGCCGGGCACGCATCGTCTCGGCAACGCTGCGTCGGGATGCGTGCGGGATCTGGTGGGCATCGCTGAGCATTGAGCGTCAGACCGTCCGATCGAAGCATCTCGTGGCCTCCCCGACCCGGATCGTCGGCATCGACGTCGGCATCAAGACCCTCGCATCGCGGCATCAAGCGACGGCGAGGTGATGCTCGAGGCGCCAGGAAGCCGGGCGCTACGAGACACCGAGCAGCGCCTCCGGCGTGCCCAGCGCTGCATCTCCCGCAAGGACCGTATCTATGGCAAGGCGATCGGTGCACCGCATGCGCGACGTTCGCCCTCGCGTCGCTGGGAGCTGGCTGGTCGTCGTATCGCCCTCCTGCACCGCCAGGTGCGCGACCAGCGCCAGACTCGCTTGCACCAGCTCTCGCGGCAGCTGGTGGAGCTGGGCGCGCTCTTGGTCCTCGAGGACTTGAACGTCTCGGGGATGAGCCGTCGTGGCGGAGCGAAGAAGCGTGGCCTGAACCGCCACCTGCACGACGCCGCGCTTGGCGAGCTCCGCCGCCAGCTCACCTACAAGCTGCCCACCGATCGGCTACTTCTCGCCGATCGCCTCTATCCCTCGTCCAAGCGCTGCTCGAATTGTGGGGCCGAGAACCAAGACCTCACGCTCGCAGTGCGCGCCTGGACGTGTGCCCGCTGCGGCTCGTCGCATGATCGTGACGTCAACGCCGCAGCCAACCTCGCCGCCTGGGGCGAGGTTGCCGTCACGACGGACGTGCTCGCTTCCCTCTTCGGAGGTGTAGAGCACACCCAGTCCGGGGACCGCCATGGGGGCGGCCCGAGAGCCGGGAGGAGAACTCCGACCCGGCACGCCCGCAGGAGGGGACAACCCACTCGCCGCGACCTTCGTGCCGCGACGAGGTCCCGTGTCAGCGCTGCTGGCCGCAACGGGAACCCGGCAGCCGACGACGTCTCGTCGGCACAGGACCGGGACTGCTCTGGACAAGAGCTCCTCGCTTATCCACATCCACGCTAAGCGAGGCCAGACATATGTTCGTCGATCCAGCCCAGCTTCGGCCAACCGCCCACGGGCTGTTCCGGTTGACGGGCCCGCCGAGCTGGCCTTAGTGTTGTTCTACAATCAGTTTGGCAGACAAACTGCTGATCAGGCCAGTGGATCTGCCGCCTTCCCCGCGAGCGGACTGGACCCGTACTTGTTCGATTCGCCGATCTCTCCCGGTCAGCTCCAGGTCTCCCTCCTGCGCGAGCAGGTCACCGACCTGCTGCGCGACGCGATCGTCAGCATGCGGCTCAAGCCCGGTCAGCGCCTCGTCGAGCGCGAGCTCGTGGAGTGGACCGGCGTATCCCGGGCCACGATCCGCGAGTCGATCCGACAGCTTTCGGCCGAGGGTCTGGTGAAGACGATCCCGCAGAAGGGGGCGGTCGTCGCCGCGCCGACGCTCGAGGAGGCGAAGGAGCTCTACGAGATCCGGGCGATGCTCGAGGGACTCGCGGCGCGACAGTTCGTCGAGCGAGCCACGCCGACGCAGGTCCGCGCCCTGCGCCGCACCTTCGACGCGCTGCAACGGGTCGCCGCGGGGACGGCTGACACCTGGGCGATGCTGCAGTCGAAGAGCCGCTTCTACGAGGTGCTGCTCAAGGGCGCCGACAACTCGACCATCCAGGACATCATCGGCGGGCTCCAGGCCCGCATCATCGTGCTGCGGGCGACCTCGATGTCCGAACCCGGTCGTCCCGCGGCCACCGTCGAGGAGATCCGCTGCATCGTCGAAGCCGTGGAAGCGGGCGATGCCGCCGCCGCCGAGCGAGCATGTGCCGAGCACGTCCGACAGGCGGGCCGGATCGTCGTCGGCGCGCTGTCGTCGACATCGGGGAGGGGGCCGGACGCAAAATGAACGGTCGGGATGGCAGCGGCACTGCACGCGGCTGAAGTCGGTGTGGGTGGACCTGCGGGAGGAGGTCGCGGACTGGTTCGCCGACTAGGCGGGCGCCACCTCCGGCCGCTGACAGGCCAGGCGGTGCCCGACGCCGAGCCCTCGCGGTGGACGACCGCTCCGGTCACGCGGGCGCGCTGGCGAGCGGCGTGCGCGGGACGTCCCCGCGACGCGAAGGTCTGCGCCGGTCTCGCCGCTCCGCCAGGGCCGCGGCCGCACCCGGATCGTGGCGCTCGGTGCCGGCTGGGTAGTGTACGGGCATGATCGACAACACCGTCCGGAAGAGGCCGTCCCTGTGACGCTCGCCGATGCCCTCGCATCCGGCGAGTTCGTGGTCACCGCCGAGCTCGGCCCGCCGCTCAACCCCGACCCCGAGCCGGTACGGCGCACCGCCCGGGCGTTCGGGCCGGTCGTGCACTCCGCCAACGTCACCGACAACCAGGCGGCGACCGTGAAGATCTCGGCGCTCGCCAGTGCCGTGTGGATGCTGGAGGAGGGCCTCCCTCCGATCATGCAGGTGACGACGAGGGACCGCAACGTCATGGCGATCCAGGCCGACTTGCTCGGGGCATGGGCCCTCGGCGTGCGCTCGCTCCTCGCGCTCTCGGGAGACCCGTTGAAGGTGGGTCCCTACGCGGAGCTCACCAAGCCCGTGGCGGACTTCGACTCCCTCGGTCTCGTCCGGCTCGTGAGCGGGATGAACGACGGCCACCTCGCCGCGGGCGAGAAGCTCGAGATCCCGACGGGGTTCCTGATCGGCAGCGCGGCGAACCCGCTGGTCGACACGCTCGAGAAGATCGAGCAAAAGCTCGCCGTCGGCGTGCACTTCTTTCAGACCAACATCGTCTACGACGTCGACCGTTTCGCCGAGTGGTTCGCGCCCGTCGTCGCGGCCGGCGTTCCCGGGCGCGCCCCGGTGCTCGTCGGCGTGACGCCGCCCCGCAGCACCCGGATGCTCGAGCACATGCACAAGAACATCCCCGGCATCGAGGTCGACGGGGCCACGTTCGCCCGGATGGAGGGGCTTCAGGGCGAGGAGGCGAAGGCGGCCGGCGTGGAGATCGCCGTCGACGTGGTGCGGCGCCTCCGCCAGGTGCCTGGTGTCGCGGGCGTGCACCTGATGGCGCCGGGCTGGGAGGCCGAGGCCGTGCCGCGAGTCGCCGAGGGCGCGGCGATCGGCAAGGGATCGCCACGTGGCTGAACCCGGCATCGCGACCTGCTGGCGCGCCGAGCCAACTCGCTACGCTGGGCCCGGACCTCGGCCGGGCGAGAGGGGGAGAGCCTGATGAGCGTTGAGACGCAGGCGACGGAGACGGGCAAGGGGCGCCTGGCGGCGATGAGGCCGGAAGAGCGGGAGCTGCGCGTACAGCTGGCCGCGTGCTATCGGATCTTCGACATGCTCGGGTGGACCGAGCTCATCTTCAACCACATCTCCGTGCGGGTGCCGGGGCCCGAGGAGCACCTGCTCATCAACCCGTTCGGGCTCATGTACCGGGAGGTGACCGCCTCCAACCTGGTGAAGATCGACCTTGACGGCAACATCGTCGGGCATAGCGACTGGCCGGTGAACCGAGCGGGCATCATCATCCACACTGCGATCCATGCCAACCGGCCCGACGTCAGCGCGGTGATGCACACCCACACCACCGCCGGCTCGGCCGTGGCGTGCCTCGACGGCGGGCTCGACCGCAACAACTTCTACGCTGCGCAGGTCGACGGCAAGGTCGCCTACCACGAGTTCGAGGGGATCACCCTCGAGATCGGTGAGCAGGAGCGCCTCGTCGCCAGCCTCGGCCACCAGCCCCTGCTGATCCTGCGCAACCACGGGCTGCTCTCGTGCGGCCGCTCGATCCCCGAGGCCTTCACGTGGCTGTGGACCCTCGACCGGGCGTGCCAGATCCAGATCGCGACGGCGAGTGCCGGCCCGGTCCGCCAGATCTCCGACGAGGCGCGCCAGCGCTCGAGCCAGTGCATGGACCGCATCATGGCGCCCGCCGACGCCGGCTCGGATGTCTTCGACGCGCTCTGGCGCCAACTCGACTCGTGCGACACGTCATACCGCGGTTGAGACGGGACACGGGGCGCGTCCCCGGTTCGCGTACCGCCGCGACCGGATCCTCCGGCCGCGGCCGTGACGGACGTGCCCGGAGTCGCCGGGCGGAGGCGAGAGGCTCGATGGCCCCATGCGTGTCGTAGAGGCGGTGGCCTTCGGCGGCCCCGAAGTGCTGCAGCCGGGCGAGCGTCCGGATCCGGTGCCCGGCGCGGGCGAGGTCGTCGTGCGGATCGAGGCGGCGAACGTGAACCCGACCGACCTCGGGGCGCGCTCCGGCGGCGTACGCGCCCGGATGCCGGACCTGCAGCCGCCGTTCGTGCTGGGCTGGGACCTTGCCGGTGAGGTGGCCGGTGTCGGTGAGGGTGTCGACGACTATCGGGTGGGGCAGCGGGTGGTCGGGATGATCCCGTGGGGTCGCATCGGCGGTCGCGTCGGTGCCTACGCCGAGATGGCCGCGGTCGAGACCGCGTGGATCGCCGCCCTGCCCGACGGGGTGGAGCCGTCAGTGGCGGCGACCCTGCCGCTGAACGTGCTCACCGCGTACCAGGCGCTCGGCATGATCGACCCGGCTCCCGGCTCGACCCTGCTCGTCACCGGCGCGAGCGGGGCGGTCGGTGCGTACGCCGTGCAGCTCGCCACGCGCGCCGGGGTGCGAGTGCTGGCGGTCGCGAACGACGGGGACGAGGCCTGGGTCGCGAGCCTCGGCGCCGCCGAGGTCCTCTCGCGCGCGGTCGACTTCGCCTCCGTGGCCCCCGTCGACGCCGTGCTCGACGCGGTGCCCGTCGGCCCGAACGTCGTCGGGGCGGTGAAGGACGGCGGCATCGCCGTGTTCACCCGTCCGCCTGGCGGGGACGACCCCGGGCGTGGCGTGCGGACGAAGGTCGTGCTCGTCCGCTCCGACGCCGAGGCGCTCGCCACCTTCGCCGCCGAGCTCGCCGCCGGCCTGTTGCAGACGCGCATCGCCGAGATCCTGCCCCTGGCGCAGGCCAGGCTGGCCCACGAGCGCGTCGAGGCCGGCGGGCTGCGCGGCAAGCTCGTGCTGGCCCCCTGAGCGCTCTCGCGCCACCCGGCCCGCGGTCGAGGGTCCTTTTGATCGTGTGGACCGCGCCGGTCGGGACGGTGTTCGTCAGCTGACCGACGGCCCCCGCCTCGCGTTCGCCGCGGTGAGGGGGAGGATGACCTCGTCGACGATCATGTCGATGTAGCGGTCGTCCATCGGCTCCATGGCGAACAGCAGCCGGTGGCCCGTCAGCGCGGCGACGACCACGGTCAGCGCGTCGACGTTCAGGCCGGGCGCGATCTCGCCGCGCCCGGTCGCCCGCTCGAAGATCGAGGCGATCTCGGAGCGGTCCTTCGGCAAGAGGTACTCGCGGAAGAGCCGGTCGAGATCGGGGTCTCGCCGGCGCGCCGTTATCAGCCCCGCCATGACCTGGTGGTCGAGCTCGTCGACGGAACCGATGCGCTCGTACGCGGCGCGCAGGTCCCCCCTGAGCGTGCCGGTGTCCGGTACCGGGGCGGCCGGACGGAGGGCGTAGACCGCGTCGACGACGAGCTCGGCCTTGGACGGCCACCTCCGGTAGATGGTGGCCTTCCCGGCCCGGGCGCGCAGCGCGACGGCCTCGATCGTCAGCAGGTCGTAGCCCGACTCGGCGAGGATCTGCTGGGTCGCGCGCAGGATGGCCGCGTCGCGCGAGGCGTCGAGCGGCCGGCCGGCGGCGCGTGCACGCGCCGCCGGCCCCCCGCTCGGCGCGGTCTCCGCCCCCGCCGCCCGGCATGCTTCGCCCGTCGCACCGAGCGACTGGTCGGGCGGCGGCACCGGCGGCGTCAGAAGCCGGCCGGCATGCCGAAGTGCACCTTGGCGAAGATCTGGGCGAACTTCCCGTACTGTGCCGAGAGGTGCCCGCGGTACATCGCGACGTCCCGGTAGTAGCGCTGGAGCGGTTGGCCGCGCTTCGCGGCGGCCGAGCCCCCGGAGTTGAACATGAGGCGGACGGCGTCGCTCGCCATCTCCCCCGAGCGCTGGATCATCCCGAACAGGCGCATGTCCATCTCGGTCGTGAACGGCGTGCCGTTCTCGGCCCAGTCCCGGCAGTACTTCATGTAGAGGTCGGCCGCGCGAAGCAGGATGGCCTCCGACGCGTCGACCATCGTCATCGCGAGCCCGAACTCCCGCTGGAAGTCGACGTCCTCGTAGCGCAGCACGATCGGGGGGAGCATCGTCTTTCTCGTCGTGATGATGTGCTCGAACTCCTCGAGCGCCGCCTTGGCGGCGCCGACGACGGTGGCGACGAGCTCGGCGTGGAAGTAGCCGGCCACCGGGCAGAGGTACATCGGGTTGCCGTGCAGGCGCGTGCCCTCGCTGCCGTTCGAGTAGTCCCCGCCGATCCAGTCGAAGGGCACGACATGGGAGGCCGGGACGAGCATGTCCTCGGCGACGACCGTGTTCGACCCGCTTGCCCGCTCGCCGAGCGTGGCGTCGCCGCCCCAGTCGTCGAGCACCGTGCACTCGTCGGTCGGGACGAGGGCGCACACGATCGCCGGCGGGCCTGCCGGCGCACCGCCGCCCTCGGGCTGGAGCGCGACGTTGAGCGTCGCATGGGTCGAGTACGGCACGCCGGACTGGTAGGGCGAGGTGGCGTTGATGACGTAGCCCCCCGCGACCGGCGTGGCCGTCCCCGAGGGCACCGCGCTGTGCGAGGCGCGGAAGTAGCCCCGGGCGTGGCCGAACACCTCGTCCTGGGCCTCCTTCGGCCAGTGCCCGGCGGTCGTCAGGTTGTGGCCGTGGCCGAGGCAGTAGCACCAGCCCGAGGCGGGGTCACCCTGGGAGATCTCGATCACGCACCTGAGGAAGGTGGGGACGTCGTACTCGTAGCCGCCGTAGCGCTTCGGGGTGAGCACGTGGTAGAGCCCCGCCCCGACGAGTGCCCGGTGCACCTCCTCGGTGTAGTGGCCGATGCGCTCGGCCTCGTCCTGCTGGGCGCGGATGAGCTCGCGCAGGCCCGCGGCCCGGCGCACGAGCTCCTCCGGAGTTGCCGAGAGGTCCGGCTCGGGCGCCGAGCGCGCCTCCAGTGTGACGTCCGCCGCGGCTGCTCCCTTGTGGTCGAGAGGGTTCCTAAACGGAACGGATCCGTATCATAAAGGCTGCTCGGCGGCCCGCTCAAGGCTCCGTGCCGGGAGCGGGCGGGCTCGTCGCGAGTAGCAGGAACCGGAGGATGGTGAACCTCCCTACGGGGTCGGCGCCTAGCTGATCCGGCCCGACCGCTACGTGATGGGCCGCGTCGCCGGCGGGGACGACGCGGCGCTGCGCCCGCTCCTGATCGCCGAGACGACGAGCGCCCGACCGGTTGCATGGGGGCCGACGAGCTGGACGGCGCATACGTCGAGCTGTGTCGGGCCCTCGCCCCCCCGAGGCGGTCGAGTTCTTCCTGGCCAGCTGGTCCTCGCGCTCGTCGCCGACCTCCGCGAGCACGCCGCGCTCTCCACGGCGACCGACGACGCGGTGCACGTTGTCGAGCACGCCGGCCGACCACGTTGCGTGGTCGGGCCGGGGCGCCGTGTGTGCCCGGGCTTGCGCCCGCGTCTATCCTGCCGGAGACGCAGCTGCAGTGCCCTGCCCGCGAGCCGCCGGCCCCGGACAGGAGACGTAGGTCGTGGGGCGCGCCGGCTGCACAGCCCCGACCTGCGAGGACAGGTGTCTCAAGCCGAGAGGGATCGAACCTCCGCGATGGGAACTCCCGACACTCCCGAGCAAGCAAAGGGCGCCGACGGGCCGGGCTCGGCCGGCGCGTCCGACGTCGGGGCGCCCGCGGCGGGCGGGGACCAGCCTCCGGCGGTGCGGCCCGAGCGGCGCCGGAGCCGCGGCCGGCGCGCCGGGGAGACCCAGGAGGACCAGGTCATCCTCGCCCGCACGGTCGTGCGCCTGGCCGACACGCTCGCCGAGGACTTCGACCTCGAACGCTCGCTGGCCCTGCTCGCCGCGGTCTGCTCACGCCTCGTGCCCGGCGCCGACACGAGCATCCTGCTCGCCGACGAGCAGAACGAGCTGCGCGTCGCCGTGGCGACGAGCGAGCCGAAGCGCGTGCTCGACCAGTACCAGGTCGAGCAGTCCGAGGGTCCATGCGTTGACGCCTTCCGGACCGGGCGTGCGGGCATCGGAGAGGCCCTCGACGCGGCCGAGACGCGCTGGCCGAGGTTCGCACCCCTCTCGCGTGCCGCCGGGTACGCTGCGGTGCACACGGTGCCGCTCCGCTTGCGCGACGAGACGATCGGCGTGCTGAGCCTCGCCGACCCCTACGGCCACCGGCCGTCACCGCTGCAGATCGAGATGCTCCGCACCCTCGCCGAGAGCGCCACCATCGGCATCCTCCACCAGCGCAAGTTCGACGTCACCAACGAGCTCGCGCATCAACTGCAGGGCGCCCTCACGACTCGGATCCTCATCGAGCAGGCCAAAGGGGTGATCGCCGCGTCGCTCGGGATCAGTACCGACGAGTCCTTCGAGCTGCTCCGGCGCTACTCCCGCCACCGCAACCGGAAGATCCACGACGTGGCCCGCTACGTCATCGACGGCGAGCTGGACGCCGCGTCGCTGCGCGCCGAGTAGTCGCACGAGCCTGGTACAGGGCGCCGCAGGGCGCGGCCGCCGGGCCGGCCGGCCCGATCAGTTGCTCGGGCAGATCGTGCCCTTCGGGGGGAGGGTCAGCGACGTGAGGTAGCCGTCGGCCCAGCTCCGGACGCACGCGCTCGAGAAGTAGCCCGTGTGGCCGCTGCCCGCACGCGTGAGCAGGACGGCGTGGTCGAGCTGAGAGGCCACCGCCTGCGCCCAGGCGTACGGGGTGGCAGGGTCGCCGGTCGAGCCGACCACGAGGATCGGCGGCGACCCCGGCGCGTGGATCGCCGCCGGCGGTCCGGCGGGTGGGACCGGCCAGTACGCGCAGGCGAGCGTCCCCCAGGCCTCCGACGCCCCGAAGTCGGGCGCCTTCGCCGCGAGCTGCCGGGCGAGCGCCTGGTACTCGGCGATCGTGGTCGGGGAGGGGCGGTCGACGCAGTTGATCGCCGTGTTGGCGTCGTCGATGTTCGAGAAGGTCCCGTCGGCCTGGAGGCCGGCGTAGTTGTAGGCGAGCTCGGCGAGCAGGTCGCCGTTGCCCCTGAGGCCGGTCGACAGCGCCTGGGCGAGGGTGGGCCAGTCCTGCTTGGAGTACAGCGCGCTGACGACCCCGATCTCCGCGACGCCGAGACCGACGGGCTGGCGGCCGCCGAAGAGCGGCTGGAAGTTCGCCACGATGCTGTGACCGGCGGTGAAGCTGTCGAAGAGGCGGTTGTAGTCCTTGCGCGCCCCGTCGGGGAGGCCGGAGTGGCAGGTGGCGTTCTTGTCGCACCAGGCGAGGAAGTCGTTGAGGTCGGTCTCGAAGCCCAGCGCCTGCTGGAGATCGCTCGTCTGGGTGCTGAGCGCCGGATCGACCGCGCCGTCGAGGATCATCGCTCTCACCTTCGAGGGGAAGCGCTCGGCGTAGAGCTCGCCGATGTACGTCCCGTACGAAAGTCCCAGGTAGTCGAGCTTCGGCTCGCCGAGGGCGGCCCGCAGCCGGTCCAGGTCGAGCACGGTGGTGCGCGTGCCGACGTTCGCGAGGAGCAGGTGCGAGGTGTGCGCCTTGCAGTCGGCGACGTAGCCCTTGACCGCCGTGACGACCGTGGCGATCTCGGCCGGTGTGGTCGGCGCGGGGTCGAGCGCCAGCAGGTGCCTGGTCTCGGCGGCCGAGGCGCACACGACGGGGTCGCTGCGGTCGACCCCGCGCGGGTCGAAGCTCACGAGGTTGAACGACGCCCGGAGCGAGGCCGGGAACGAGCTCCAGGCCTGCTCCAGGAAGTCGACGCCCGAGCCCCCCGGCCCCCCGGGGTTCGTCACCAGATCGCCGACGGGGTGCTTGCCGCTCGCGGGGAGCATCACGACCGACAGGTCGAGCGTTCCCCGGCCCGGCCGGAGGTAGGAGATCGGCACGGCGAGCTCGGCGCAGCGGAAGCGCTTGTCGCAGCTGTGCCAGGACAGCACAGGGGCGGAGCGCGCCGCGCCCGCTCGGGCCGCTGCCGCGCCCGCCGGGACCGCCCAGGGCCCGACGGCCGCCCCGGTACCGACCACCGCGGCGACGAGCGCGGCGACCGTCCTGGCCATCAGCAGCCGCATCGTGACGACCTCACCTGCCCGCCGCGGCGACCCGGCGTTCAGGCAAGGGCCCCCCCGTCGGCGGTGAGCACGGTGCCGGTGACGTACGACGCTCGGTCGCTGAGCAGCCAGCAGGCCGCCTCGGCGATCTCCTCCGGTTGGGCGGCCCGGCCGAGCGGGTTGTGCCCGAGCATGTCGTGCACGCCCGGCAGCGCCGTCGACCAGTGGTCGATCATCTCGGTCAGCGTGCCGCCCGGCGCGACGCAGTTGACGCGGATGCCCTCCGCGCCGTGGTCGACGGCCGCTTGGAGCGTGAGCCCGATGACGCCGTGCTTGCTCGCCGGGTACGGCCCGAGCCGCGGGCCGGCCCTGAACCCGCCGATGCTGCTCGTGTTGACGATCGACCCGCCACCGTTGCGGCGCATCGCGTGGACCTCGGTGGCGATGCAGCGCCAGACGCCGACGAGGTTGATGTCGATGAGGCGGATCACGTCCGCCTCATCGGAGTCCCCGATCGCGCAGCCCCCGAGGTAGGTGACGCCGGCGTTGTTGAAGGCGCAGTCGAGCCGTCCGTGCACCGACAGGGCGCGCTCGACGACGGAGCGGACCTCGGCGAGGGAGGACACGTCGGCGACGACGGTCTCGGCGTCGTGGCCTGCGGCGGCGAGCTCGGACGCGAGTGCCTCTAGCCGCTCGCCCCGCCGCGCGGCCAGCACCACGAGCGCACCCTCCCGGGCGAACAGGCGCGCCGCGGCGGCGCCGATGCCGGAGCTCGCACCCGTGATCATCGTGACCTTGTCCTCGAGCAGCCCGGTCCGGTCCGACATCGGCGTCACGCTATCCGGGGCGGTGTCAGCGGGCCACCTCGCCCTTCGTCGGCCGGGCGACGGCGGCCCGCGCCCCGGCACGCTCGGGAGGCGCCCCCCCGGTGCCACCCGTGGGCGCGCGTAGAATGTTGACAGTCCTGTTTGCAATTTCCTACACTCGGTTGCGTCCGAAGGGGGCCACCGGGGTGTAGAGGTGATCCCGGCGCAGCGTGCGCCGGGAAAGCGGGGCGTCCGTGCACGCCAGCACCGCTCTGCGCCACCTCGTCTCGCGCCGCGGCCGCAACGGTGGCGCGCACCCGATGACCAAGCGGAGGAAGGTCCACGATGCTCACCAGCGAGGAGAACGACTACCTCTGCCGCGTGGGCCCCGGGAAGCCGATGGGCACGATGCTGCGCCGCTACTGGTCGCCGGCCTGCCTGTCCGAGGAGCTTCCCGGGCCGGACTGCCCCCCGGTCGCCCTCGAGCTCTTCGGCGAGCGGCTCGTGGCCTTTCGCGACTCCTCCGGCGCGGTCGGCGTGCTCGACGAGCTCTGCACGCACCGTGGAGCGTCCCTCGCCCTCGGCCGCGTCGAGGACTGCGGCATCCGCTGCCTCTACCACGGCTGGAAGTTCGCAGTGGACGGCACGATCCAGGAGACGCCGAACCTGACCGACTCGAAGTTCAAGGAGCGGGTCAAGGCTCCCGCCTATCCGGTTCGCGAAGCCGGTGGCCTGGTCTGGGTCTACCTCGGGCCGGCCGAGAAGGAGCCCCCGTTCCCGGAGTACAACTGGATGGCGGTCGCCGACGACCACCGGGTCCCGATCAAGGTCGTCCTCGACTGCAACTTCGTCCAGCAGATCGAGGGGGTCATCGACTCCTCGCACGTCGGGATCCTCCACCACGACGAGATGGACGCCGCCCGTGGCGGCGCTTACGAGACGACGGCGCAGGGTCGCGACCGGTTCCCGACCGAGGACGACGCGCCGAGGATCGAGGTGGAGAACACCGACTTCGGCTTCCACTACGCCGCGGTGCGGCGGAGTGCCGGCGGCGAGCCGGACCTGCGCTACGTGCGGGTGACGCCGTTCGTGATGCCGTTCCTCACCTGGGTCCCGCCGGGAAGCCCCGTTTCGCTGTTCGTGCCGATGAACGACGTCGAGACGGCGTTGTACGTCATCGCCTGGGACCCGGAGGTCCCGCCAGAGCGGGAGACCTTCCTCGCCCTCCAGGGCCTCGACCGGCCGGGCGTGTGGGGCGAGGACCGCCGGCTCCGCCTGCCGGCGCAGGACCGCGGGGCGATGTCGGCAGGCACGAGCAGCACCGGCTTCATCGGCCTGATCGTCCAGGACAGCGCGGTGCAGCGTTCGATGGGACCGATCGTCGACCGCTCACGCGAGCACGTCGTGCCGGCGGACCTCGCCATCTTGCGGATGCGCCGCCTCCTCATCGACTCGGCTCGCCGCGTCGGCGAGGGCGGCGAGCCGATCGGCCTCGACCGGCCGGTGGACACCACCAGGATCGAGGCCGCCGCGGCGGTCGTGCCTGCGGAGACCCGCTGGCAGGAGCTCGTCCCCGGCAACGTCGCCGTCGAGCGGGCGCGGAGCGGCCGGTGAGCCAGGCCCCGGGCGCTCGTCGGGCGCCAGCGCGCCGCGGCGCCGGCGCGCAGCGCTGAGCATGGCGACCTTCGTGCTCGTCCACGGCGCCTGGCACGGTGGATGGTGCTGGCAGCGCGTCGCCACCCGCCTGCGGCGCGCGGGCCACGAGGTGCTGACGCCGACCCTCACCGGGCTCGGCGACCGCTCCCACCTGCTCACCCCCGACATCGGCCTGCGCTCCCACGTCGAGGACCTCGTCGCGACGCTCGAGTTCGAGGACGCGAGCGACGTCGTCCTCGTGGGACACAGCTACGCGGGGCTCGTCATCAGCGGCGCCGCGGGGCGGGTGCGCGACAGGTTGCGCCAGCTCGTCTACCTCGACGCCTTCCTTCCCGACGAGGGCGACTACGCGCTGAAGCTCCTCCCCGGCGAGATCGCCGACACGATGCGCAGGCTCGCCGCGGAGGACGGCGAGGGGTGGAAGATCCCACCTCGCTCGCTGAAGGCGCTCGGGGTGGTCGACGAGGAAGCGGAGCGGTGGCTGATGGGCCGGCTCGTCCCGCACCCGTTCCGCTCGTATGAGGAGCCCGTGCACCTCACGGGCGACCTGACCGCCGTGCCCGCCGCGTACGTGCTGTGCACGGGATGGGCGGCGGTGTTCCGGCCGCAGGCCGCGAAGGCCCGCGCGCGCGGGTGGCCGGTGCTGGAGATCGAACGCGACCACGAGGCGTTCGCCACGGCGCCGGACGAGCTGGCGGAGATGCTTGTCTCGGCGGTCGCGGCCGTCGACAATCGTGGCCGTGACGGGGCCGGCGTGGCCCGTGACGGGTCCGGCGGGGGGTAGCGGGCGATCAGCGCCCGGGCGGGGAGGGGACGCATGCGGGGCAGGGTGGGGACGAAGGCCGACGCGAGGTGCGCGAGATGACGGGCACGGCCGCCCGGGCACGTGCCTCGGGGCCGGGTGCACCGGGCGCCGGGGCGGCGCTCGACCTCCTCGGGCTGATCCGGGATGCGATCGTGCGCGGCGACTACTCGCCGAACGAGCGGCTCGTCGAGAGCGACCTCGCCCAGCACTTCGAAGTCAGCCGTGGGGCGGTGCGCGCGGCGCTGATGGAGCTGGCGGGCGAGGGGCTCGTCGAGCGTGAGGCCAATCGCGGCGCGCGCGTCCGCGCGATCACGCGCGACGAGGCGATCGAGATCTCCGAGGTGCGCATGGCCATGGAGGGCCTGTGCGCCGCGAAGGCCGCCGAGCGCATCACCGATGCCGAGGCCGACGAGCTGCGGGCGGTGCTCGCTCAGATGGAGGCGGCCCAGGCGAACGGTGACCTGATGCTCTACTCCGAGCTCAATCAGCGCCTGCACCACCGCATCCGCGAGATCAGCCGCCATCCAACGGCGTCGCGCATCGTCGAGCGCCTGCGCAACCAGAGCGTGCGACTCCAGTTCCGGCTCGCGCTCGCGCCCGGCCGGACAGCGGTCTCCCTCTGCGAGCACCGGGCGGTCGTCGCCGCGCTGGTGGCGCGCGATCGGGACGGGGCCGAGCGCGCCATGCGAGCCCATCTCGTCAGCGTGGTGGCGGCGTTGCGTGCGATGGATGACCAGTCGATCCGCTGAGGGCCGGCGCCGGGCGCCGAGGCGCGCCGCGGGTCACGTGCGGTGGCGGCGCCCGGCTGGGCCGGACCGGCGCCGGAGGTCGACGGGCGTGCCACGACTGGCGCCATCGCGGGCGATCGCGCCCGGCGCGCCCTACGCGAGGGAAGCGGGCAGCAGTGCCCGGGCGAGCACCTTGCCCTCGTTGCCCAGGTGCTCGCGCATCGCCGCCTCCGCGCCGTCGGCATCGTTGCGGCGAAGGGCGTCGATG
>Ga0307374_10008908_pt1 | contig 14888 bp, 12 predicted proteins | sample OX3MG_FD_202532 | JGI IMG/M metagenome (GOLD analysis project Ga0307374, IMG submission 202532) | Soil microbial communities from Risofladan, Vaasa, Finland - OX-3 | ecosystem: Environmental > Terrestrial > Soil > Coastal area > Acid sulfate soil | place: Finland: Risofladan, Vaasa | collected... | reverse complement strand
ACCGCGAATGACTTGGGCTTGGCATGTTCTCCGCACGATGAGAGCCTGCTCGCCGACACTAGACGCCGTTACGTAGAGAAGACGCACAGACATGGCGCCAGGTTCCAATTGGACCGGCGCATTCAATTTGCAGCGCATACTCTGTCCGATCTGAGAGCGCCTGATCGTATAGTTGGGGATACCTGTGAACGACCAACATGAGACGGTGTGTTTGTCGGTAGGGAGGGCGCGTCTCATGCAGTATGTGTTTCTCGGGCTGTTCCTCATCATTATCGCATTATCTCCGGTGGCCTGGATGGCGCTTCCGTTCGCCTCCATCCACCTCGCCCGTTGTCAAGTAGAGGAGGGCGCCTGCGCTGTGAGCGCATGGACTAGCCGTTGCCTCCTACCATCTGTGTGAGACGTGGCGTTGTGAGAGGATTGGTGGGCATGCGAATCTTGCTGTCGGGCGGTGGCACCGGCGGGCATATCTACCCTGCGCTGGCGGTGGCGCACGAGCTGCGCGCACGCTATGGCGCCGAGCTACTCTACCTGGGCGATGTGAACGGGCTGGAGACGAGGCTCGTGCCTGCGGCGGGCGTCCCCTTCGCTGGCGTCGCGGCGGGCAGGCTGCGTCGCCACCTCTCGCCGGGCGCGCTGACGGACCTGGCGCGTGTGCCGGTGGGGGTGGCGCAGGCGATGCGCGTGGTCGGGCGCTTTCAGCCCGACGCCGCCTTCACCAGCGGTGGCTACGTCTCCGTGCCTGCCGGTATCGCCGCGCGTCGGCATGGCGTCCCCCTGATGATGCACCAGCAGGATGTACCGCCCAACCTCGCCAATCGCCTGCTCACCCCCTTCGCCACCCGCATCTCCGTCTCGTTCGCCGACTCGATGCGCTACTTCCCCCCCGCGCGCACCACGCTGACGGGCAATCCCGTGCGGGCGGAGGTCCTGGCGGTGGCCGACGTGGATGATGCGCGGCGGGCTGCGCTGAAGGCGCAGTTGGCCCTCGAACCCGCGGCGCCCGTCCTGCTGGTGACGGGTGGCAGCCAGGGCGCGCGGCATATCAATCAGGTGGTGGCGGCGGCGCTGCCACGCCTGTTGCCCGCCTGCCAGGTCCTGCACATCACCGGCGAGAAGACCTACGACGAGACACGCGCGCAGGCGGAGTTCGCACTGGACGCCGCCGACGCCAGCCAGGAAATGCGCGCTCGCTACCATGCGCACGCATACCTCAACGAGGAGATGCCCGCTGCATTGGCGGCGTGTGACGTGGCGATGTGCCGGTCGGGCGCGGCGACGCTGGCGGAACTGGCGGTGGTCGGACGACCCAGCCTGCTCGTGCCGCTGCCACCCGGCTTCACCGGTTCGCCCCAGGCGGTCAACGCCGCGCTGTTCCAGCGGGTTGGCGCCGCTGCCGTCACGCTGGACCGCGACCTGAGCGTGGAGGGCGTCTGCGCCACGCTGCTGCCACTGCTGGCGGATGCGCCGCGCCGCGCCGCGATGGGCGCCGCTGCCCGCACGCTGGGTCGCCGCGACGCCCTCAGCGCGCTGGCCGAGGCCGTCGCCGCCCTTGCCGAGGGCCATGTGGGACGCAAGGGGCAGCGCCAGGCATAATCGCGCGTTGTCGAACGGACTTCTGCTCGTACCGCCGGACTCCGATCCGGCGCGTCTGCTCGTGGCTGGAAGCGTCTCAAGGCATGCGCGCCATTGCCCCACATTATCCACGCTGGATCGGCAAAAGTATGGCTATGCGGCGGATGGTTGTGTTATACTGTGCGGCGTCATAGGGTAAGGTCCCGGCAGACGCGCAACGCCAGATCAGAGCCAGGAACGTGTCGGTCTCACTCCGGTCGGACTCCATCGGTCTCGGTCCAGCGCGGACGGCGGACGCATGCAGCGCGGCATGCCAGTCGCAGATGCGGCAGCAGATCACGCGGCGCCACGACCGCCAACATCGCCATGATTCGAGGGAGGCTCACATAGTATGAAAGACCAGGCGTTGGATAGTCTCTGGTTGGCGCGGGCCATGTATGACCTGGACGCCGTCACATTTGGCGACTTCACACTCGGCGGCAGCACGATCAACTCGCCCGTGTTCATCAATCCGCGGGCGATCATCGGCAACCCGACCGCGCTGGCGGTAGCGGCGCGCCTGATGTATCAAGAGGTGACGCTGGCGCAGTCGCTTCGCCGCACGAAGGCGCAGCCCTACGAGGTGGTGGCGGGCGTGCCGGTTGGCGGCTTGCTGCTGGCGACGGCCTATTCACTGGAGTCCGGGGTGCCGCTGATCTACTCGCGTCCACAGCCCGAAGGCACCGGCGCGCGTGGTGTGGAGGGGCGCTACCAGCCCGGCGCACGGGCGCTGCTGGTGGACGACATCATCGCCGGTGGCCGCAGCATCACCGAGACAGCGCGCTTCCTGGCGGAGCATGATGTCGTCGTGCATGACGCCGTCGTGCTGGTGGACCGCGAGGTGGGCGCTCGCCAGCGGCTCAAGCAGATCGGCGTCAACCTGATCAGCATCATCAAGCTGGACGTGATGATGAATCTGTATCAGGCGAACGGTCTGATCAGCGAGGAGCAGTACGACCACTATCAGGACTACGTGCGCGCCACCCGCGCCGCGCTGGCCGCCGCAGACGATGCGCCCACCGCCGAGGCTGGCGCCGCCAACGGCTCCTACGACCCGGAGGATGGCGACGAGGAGTAGACTTGCCTAACCCTGCCGACGCCCCCTGCGAGGCGCCGACGGTCCCCATCTGCCGTAGCGCCGACTGCCAAGCCGGTCGCCGTGCCTCGTGCGGCGCCGCTTCGTGTCCCCTTCAGCGGTGATGGCGCCGGGGGACTGTGGCGGCGATTCACCAGGCACGGCGACCAGCTTGGCAGCCGGCGCTACGGCAGTTCCGGTGGTGGCATTGCAGTCCACGGCGATTCTGCAGGCTGAGCGGCGGGGGGCGCCGCTGTGGCTGGCGTATACCCGGCTGACGGCGCAGGTTGCGGAATGGGTGTATACGCCATGACTGGCGTGTATGCCTCTGGCGGCGGATAGGCCACCGGCTGCGGGAACTGCGAGGAATCATAGAGACTGGGTGGCGCGGGCATGGGCGCGGCGTAGGGGGTCGCCATCATCGGGGTCGCGGCCCACGGCGAGAGGGTTACTGGGTAGCGTAGCGTCGGCACGGGGCCAGGCCGCTCGGCTATCGCTGCGGGCGTGATCGGCGCGCTCATCGTGTACGGCCCCATCTGCACCGGCGTCAGCGCGGGGATGGGCTGCGCGGCCCACGGCGCATACGGCCCCGGCTGTAGCAGGGATTGTTCGATGGCGTGGATGCGGTCCAGCGCCGAAGGCAGCGTGGCGATGTAGCGGCGATCCAGCACGACGCCACTGAGCAGGTTCACGCCCAGGATCGCCGCCATCAGCGCCAACGGATCGCCACACAGCGCCACGGCGACCGCATCGCTGGCCGAGTAGACGTTGTTCGCCGGTGGCCCGTGCCGCCGCGCCCGCAGATTCAGTTGCACCTGCCGCGCAAAGAGGATGAACAGCAGGATGACCACCAGCAGTGAGAGGAGGTTGATGAGCAAGGTTAGGTCAATGGGAAACGGCAGCCCCTGCGCAATCTGGCTCGAGAATGCTGTCAACATGGCGACGCCCACAATGACGCCTACAAAAATGAGCAGACCGGGTCCAGAGATGCGGACGGTATTTCCCGACTGACCACGTTGCCCGCGTTGCTGCCGCCGTTGTTGCGCGCCCCGGCGTCGGCGGTCGCTGACGGCCAGCAGCAGGCAGATCAGCGCGTCGCGTTGCCGCCAGTCGCTGTTCTGCAGGAAGACATCGCTCAGGAAGAGCGTCTGCGGTCGCCTGCCGGAGGTGGCGCCATCGGCAAGGCCGAACGGCGCCGTAGAGCGCACGTAGACGCGGTGGATCGGCACGCCAGCCAGCTGCGACCACGCCCGCGCGCGGTCGCCCCACTCCGCCCACGGCGTCTGTTCGATGGGTTGCGCGGGATAGTACCAGCGCACCAACACCGGCCCGATCCGTGTGATGACGGAAATGTCAATGAAGACGACGATGAAGGCGCCGATGAAGCAATACCACCCGCCGACGCCTAACGCATAGCACACCGCCGCCAGTTCCATGATGAGCGCCAGCGGCAGCAGGTTGACTGTGTACGACTTGAGGCGCAGCGCCACCAGGTCCGCCGGGCGCGTGGGCAGCCCGCGTAGCTGCGCGAAGGCGGGCGCGTCGGCCCAGACCGCCGCCAGCAGCGTATACGTGAGTGCGGGCAGGAACAACGGAAGTGGCAGCAGCAAGTAGAAGAGTCGGTAATCCTCGGCTAGTAGCGTGCCGAGGCCTGCCAGATTATCCGGCGTCGTCAGTCCCGTGTAGACGACATAGCCAATCGTCGCCACCAAAACGAGAAAAATCACGCGGATGGCGAGAATTCTTCCCCGGTTGTTCACCTGGGCATAGCGTTGGTAGGCCACGAGTGGCGGATACTGCCCGGCGCGCAGCGCCGCCAGTTCGCGTTGGAAGGCGCGCCGCCGCCGACGCGCGTTATTCACGCTGACGAGGCAGAGCAGCGCCACGAAGGCCAGCCATACTCCCGTCGAGACGAGTTGCGTCTGATCCATATCCCCCTCTTTGGTTTCTAGCGTTGGTTTCTAGCGTTGGTCTCTAGCTTCCCTGTTCGGGCGCACCCTGCCAGGGCGAATCGGTGACGGGGTAGCGCGTCTCCGGGACAGGCGCTGATCGCTCATCGCCACTGGCTGCCATCAATGGTACGCTCAGAGGAAACGCTTCTAGCGCTGGCTCGACGGGCAAAGGCTCCATCGTCAGGATCGGTTGGAACGCCCAGGGCGCATACGGCCCCGGCTGGCGCAACGTCCGCTCGATGGCTAGGATGTGATCTTTCTGCGTCCACCTGGCCGACAGAAAACTGCTTTCGAGATCGATCCCCTGCAAGCGCAACGTCGTCACGAGCGTCGCCGCCAGCGCCAATGGGTCGCCGCAGAGCGCGATGATCGCCTGGTCGCTTTCGATAGCGTCATCAATGGTTCGCCTGTCACTGGTGCGAGCGTTGAACGCAAGCAACGTGAAATTCAGACCATTGAGGACCATGCTCGCTGCGAGTACGGGAAGCACGTACTCCATTGACAGGGTCAATGGATTCACGAGAAATACGATGACTCCGTATCCAATGGCAGCGACGCCGATCAGCGCAGCAAGGGTTAACTGCAAGCGCAGAATGCGACTTAACCGTCGGCGTTGGGTGGGATGCCGTGATACCAGCAGTTGGCAGATGAGAGCGTCGCGTTGGCGCCACTCGCTGTGATTGAGGAAGGTGTCACTCAAGGAGAGCGTGTGGGGAGATCGCAGCGTTATCGAGTTGTTCATCCACCCCAACTTCTCAATCCGCCGCACATAGACCTTGCGAAGAGGAACGCCTACCTGGCGCGCCCACGCATGGGCGCGTACACCCACCTCCGCCCATTGCGTCCGCTCGATTGGTTCCGTGCGATACAACCAACGCGAGATCGGCGCGCCCAGCAACACGATGGCGACGTAGGCGCCAATCATGAGATATATGCCGCCTATCCAACAGCGCAGACTGGACACACCCGACAAGTAAAGCGCCACACCCAACTCTAGGGCCAGTAGCAGCGGAAGGATCAACAAGGCGTTGCGTTTGAGTCTAAAAGTGCGCAGATCGCTTGCATGTGTCGGCAGACCTTGGAGTTGCGTCAGAGCAGAAACGTCACCATCAGCGCTAAGCCATGACAGCAGCAGTAGTGGCGCGATGAGAACAGGCCCCATTAGCGCGAAGAAGGTTGCTATGGTGGGAGATGGCGGCGCACTCAAATCCTCGAAGCTGACAACCGCTGAGGTATTGCTGATAGCTAACGACATCACAACCGCAATGAACAACACCAGGATAATGCAATACCACATGAAGGCGTTTGTGAACCGCCGGGAGCTGGCGCGCCGATAGTAGCGATAGGCCACCTCTGGGGGGTACTCGCCCGCGCGTGTCGCCGCCAGTTCAGCCTCGAAGTCGCGGCGCTGCTCACGCGCCTGCCGCGCCGTCAGCAGGCAGAGCAGCGCCAGCAACCCTGCCTCGGCGATGATGATCCCTGCCTGATCCATGCCCCGTTCTCTCCCCACCTGCGCCGGACATGCCATGTGAGCCGTATGATATACGTGAACCCACCACAACTATCTGCAAGGAGCGACTTTACCGTGCAGCGACATACTACCCTGCCCGACGCCGACCGCGCGCCCGACGACGCGACCATAGCGGCCAGTCACGGCGGCGCGCCCACGCGACCGCAGACGCGCGATGAGGTGGAAGCGGTTTATCTGGAACGGCTCGACCGCTTCGGCCAACTCCGCGACCAGTATAACAGACGCCGCTACGTTGCGGCGAATACCGGCGTCGTGCTGTTGATCGCCGCCGTGCTGGCGCTGATCTTTGGCATCGGCTACCACTTCCTGCTGGTTCTGGTCCCATTTCTGGCGGTCGGCTTCATCGTCGCCTTCGTGCGCCAGATACGGGAGGATACCCACCACGACCGTTACGCCACGCTGTGGAACGTCAACGAAGAAGGCCCCCTACGCTTGAACCGCGACTGGGACCGCCTGCCCCTGCGTCGCCCCGCCAGCGAGGTCACGAGCCTCTTCGCCGGGGACCTCGACGTGCTGGGCCACGCCTCGTTGCAGCATTTGCTGGATACGGCGACCACTCCGGCGGGGCAGATACGCCTGCGCGATTGGCTGCTGACGCCCGCGCCCATCGCCGAGGCGCGCCAGCGGCAAGCAGCGGTCGCCGAGCTGGCGCCCATGATTGACCTGCGCGACGAACTGACCCTGTTTGGCCGCTTCTCCTCTATGACGGAGGGCGCCTACGCGCGATTTCTCGAATGGGCCGAGCAGGCGCCGTGGCTTGCCCCGCGTCGCGCGCTCAACGTGCTGACGTTCCTCTCGCCCGCGCTGCTGATCATCCTGCTGGTGGCCGAGTTGGTTGGGCTGCTGCACTATCCCTTCTGGCTGATCTTCATCGCCCTCAACCTGTTTCTGATCCAGACACAAGGCAAGGTCGTGGATGAGCGGCTGGATCAGGTGGCCGAGCGGCAGAAGGTCTTCCAGCCGTATGCGGGCCTGTTCGGGCTGATTGCGCGGCAGCCGTTCGCCGCGCCGTTGCTGCGGCGCATCCAGGGCGATCTGGCGGCGGGCGACCTCAACGCCGACGCCGAGATGCGGCGGCTGGGCGTCATCATGCAATGGGGCGACGTGCGGCTCTCGCTGATCTCGCCCATCCTGCAATGGATCCTGCTGTGGAACTTCCACATCCTGCGCGCGTTGGAGACCTGGCAGAGCCGCGCGGGCCAGCGTGTGCGCGTCTGGCTGGATACGCTGAGCGAACTCGAGGCGCTCTCGGCGCTGGCGACGCTCGCCTACGACAATCCCACCTGGGCCTTTCCCACGTTCGTCCCCGCCGACCGTGCGGCGCGGGTGACGGCGCGCAACCTGGCGCATCCGCTGCTGCCGCCAACGGTCGCCGTCGGCAACGACGTGACGGTTGGCCCACCGGGGACCTTCCTGCTGGTGACGGGATCGAATATGTCGGGCAAGAGTACCTTGCTCCGTGCGCTGGGCCTCAACGTCGCGCTGGCCCAGGCGGGCGCCCCCGTCTGCGCCGACGCGATGACGCTGGCGCCCGTCACGCTGGCCACCAGCGTGCGCATCCAGGACTCGCTGGAGTACGGTGTCTCGTACTATATGGCGGAGTTGCGTCGCCTGAAAGAGGTTGTGGACATCGCTGACGCCGCCCACACCGGCGACCTTAGCAACTTCGATGCGCTATCGAGCGGGCATGGCGCGCCAGTTGCGGCGTCCCCTGGCGCTGTGGTGGGCGCCAACGGGGCCAATGGCCCAACTGGCGCGAACGGGACGATTGCGGCCAATGGGGCGACGACGCGGCTCAACGCGAAGTCCGCGAAGCCCAAGGCGAATGGCAAGGGCGAGAGCCGGTCCGCACGTAACGGCGTGGGCGCGTCGCTCCGCTTCCCTGACGAAGGCGAAGCGATAGCGCCGGACGCCAGCCATCCCGACGACGACCGCCGCATCCCGCTCTTCCTGCTGGACGAGATTCTGCACGGCACGAACACCAGCGAGCGGCAGATCGCGGCGCGGCGCATCATCAAACGGCTGCTGGTGTTGGGCGCGACGGGCATCGTCTCCACGCACGACATCGCCCTGGCCGACGCGCCGGAGTTCAAGCAGGTCAGCAAGAACGCCCACTTCACCGAAGACTTCACCCGTGGCCCCGACGGCCCCACAATGAGCTTCGATTATATGCTGCGTCCAGGGATCGCCACTTCGACGAACGCGCTCAAGCTGATGGAGATCGTGGGTTTGCCTGTCGAGTAGGCAGGCTCATAACCCACAAGGGTGGCATGTGATAGAATGCCTGTGTTGTTTAGCGCTCTATCGATAGATCGCTGGCTGGCAGTATTTAGGAGGGAACAGGATGACAGCACAGGCAGATTCAGAGCGGCAAGGCGTTACACCTGTCCCTACAATCACTCCTACGACACAACGGCTTGCAGAGCAGTATGCCTGGCTACAGCAAAATCCACCGACGCCAGAGGAGCAGGCCGCGATAGATGCTGTTGACGTCGAGATCGCCCAGGACATCGCAGAACTGCATGCACAGTACGAGCGTATGCTAGCTGATGATCCGGCGCTGGCGGAGCGCATTCGCACTGGCCCCTCGATGGTTGATGTGTTGACCGAGGAGCGCGACGAGGAGTAGACAGAATGGCGATCTACTTCTTCGACACGAATGCGCTCGTGCGACGATATTTACCAGGGCCAGGGTCAGAATGGATTGGGCAAGCCCTCAAGCCGCAACGCCCTGCCCATGTGCTGTTCATCAGCGAGTTGACGCGAGTTGAGATGCGGTCATCTTTGTACAAACTGGAGCGCATCTTCCAATATCACTCAGCATTCACCGACGCTGCCATTCAGCGGTTTGAGCGACACCTGTCGCTTGTCGCTTCCACACCGAAAGATACAGCCTACCGGATCGTCGCGCTTGGTCCCGATGTACTCCTGCGCGCAAGTGTGCTTCTCAGGGCTTATCGTAGTGGTAAGCCACATGCAATCAGGACACTGGACGCTATTCAACTTGCCTGCGCACTCATCGCCCGTGACAGTCTGCCACCACAAGAGCGCGAACACCTGCTCTTTGTCACGTCTGACAAGCAGTTGATTGGCGTCGCAACTCATGAAGGGCTTACAGTGCTTCGGCCAGAAGACCAGCCAGTATGGTAGGAACGCTCATATTTCCTCAGCCCGTGGAGTAGCTTGCGGCGGCTCTTTTGGTAGCGGGCATTGACGCGGGGCGCTTCGTCGCCGTATACTGGCGTACAATATGCAGGGAATGCGCTACGGGCAGTTCCTGCTCCTCGACAGGCAGGCGGCGCGTGGTGGCCCATTTGGTGGAGGCTTGCACATGATCGTGATGGACGGCGAGGAGTTCCTCACCGCGCAGGAAGCCTGTGCGCTGCTGGAGGTCAAGGCGGCGACGCTCTACGCCTATGTCAGTCGCGGCATGTTGACGAGCTATCGCCAGGGTATCAAGCGCACCCGGCTGTATCGCCGCGCCGAGGTCGAGCGGCTCACGCGCCTGCATGGCCCCGACGACCTCAGTGGGGCCTCGCTACATGGCGTCGGGCCGGGCGCGCGTGACGATGACGACCGTGACGACGGCGCATGGATTCCCTACGTGTGACCGAAAGTGTGACCAAGTTCACCGTAATACAGCAATGGGCGTCACTGCCAGGCGCCCATTTTGCGTGGCGTCGTGGTATACTGGATGGGCGTGACTTCGGTCACGCCGCGCTGGTCGTCGTGTACGCCAGCTCAGCATATCGGGCGCGGCTGCCATCGGGCGATAGGTAGTCATAGTCATGGGTGGAGCAGGGTGGCTTCTCGATGTCCTGGAAAATTGTGATCGAACGCGGCAATCTCGGATTCGCCGCCGCGCACTTCATTACGTTTGGTGGCCTGTGTGAGCCATTGCATGGCCATAACTATGGTGTGAGCGTCGAGCTGGTGGGCGCGTTGACCCAGGACAGCTATGTGTTCGATTTCGTCGCCTTGAAAGACATCACCCGCGCGCTCTGCAAAGCGTGGGACCATCGCTTTCTGCTGCCCTTGCAGAACCCCAGCTTGCGGCTGAACGAGACGGAGCGCGAGTGGGAGATCATCTACACCGGCGCCGGACGCGCGCCCGCCCACTCGGCGGCGCCGCGTCTGCCCGGCCTGGAGGACGCCCACACCGCAACGATCCGCTACGTGATGCCGAAGGAGACGGTGGTGGCGTTGCCCATTGACAACGTCACCGCCGAACGACTGGCGCAACTGCTGGCGGCGGACATCGTGACCCGCCTCACCGAAGACCTCGCCACGATGCCGGACGCCCTCCGCGCGCTCGAACGGCTGACCGTTGGCGTCGCCGAGACCGAGATGCAGACGGCGTACTACACGCGCGATCTCCGCAACCCTGATCACGACTCCACGTAGAGATGTATACCTGACGATGGAGACAGTGGTCACAGGCGCTTTGGTACCAGTGAAGCAAAAGCGCGTTATTCCCCTCCGCTCCATCCGTCAATGTACACATATTTCGCAAAACAGGCGGGGGCGTTGGCTATTTGAGGCTGTGTGACGGTTTGCTCCTTTCGGACTTGCCGGGTAGATGTTATGGGTTGACATCCTTCGGCGCGCAGGCTGCAAAACGCTCACTTCCCCACCCGGACGGAGACCAACGTCTGGTCTCACAATCTCGCTAGCGGCGGTCTGGCCGCCGTTCGCACGGAGCAACGTCGCTCCAAAATTGGCCGTTGATGGCCAAACCAATGGGAGGATATGCAGTCGTGGCGATTAAGCAACCCAAAGCGCTTAACCCATTTGTCGAGGCGGTCACACAGTTCGACGCCGCCGCCGATCTCCTGGAGTTGGACCCCGAATTACGCGCCATTTTGCGCATCCCCAAGCGGGAGCTGACCGTCAACTTCCCCGTGCGGATGGACGACGGGACGGTGCAGGTCTACACAGGGTATCGCGTACAGCATAATATCAATCGCGGGCCGGCCAAAGGTGGCATCCGCTATGACGCCAACGTCTCGCTGGACGAAGTGCGGGCGCTTGCTATGTGGATGACCTGGAAGTGCTCGGTCGTCAACATCCCCTTCGGCGGCGCCAAGGGCGGCGTCATCGTGGACCCCCGCAAACTCTCGCGCGCCGAACTCGAGCGGCTGACCCGCCGCTACGCGACCGAGATCGCCAGCATCATCGGGCCGGAGAGCGATATCCCGGCGCCCGATGTCAACACGAACCCGCAGATCATGGCGTGGATTATGGACACCTATTCCATGCACAAGGGCTACTCCGTCCCCGCCGTGGTGACGGGCAAGCCACTCAGCATCGGCGGCAGCGAGGGTCGTATGGAGGCCACCGGACGCGGCGTCTTCGTCGTCACCCGCGAGGCGTGCCGCGCGCAAGGCATCCAGTTCGAGGGCGCGCGAGTTGTCGTGCAGGGCTTCGGCAACGTCGGCTCGGTGACGGCCAAGCTGATGCACCAGGCAGGCGCGAAGGTCATCGCGTTGGCCGATGTGTATGGCGGGGTGTACAACGAGCAGGGCATCGATGTCAACCTGGCGCTCCGCTTTGTGCAAGAGCATGGCCAACTCAAAGGGCTACCCAACACCAAAGAAATCTCTGGCACAGCGATCCTTGAGGTTCCCTGCGACATCCTGATCCCGGCGGCGCTTGAGGGGCAGATCACCTACGCCAACGCCAACCGCATCCAGACGAAGCTGGTGGTCGAGGCGGCCAACGGACCAACCACCACTGACGCCGACGCCATCCTGCGTTCGCGTGGCATCCCCGTCATCCCCGACATCCTGGCCAACGCCGGTGGGGTGACGGTCAGCTACTTCGAGTGGGTCCAGGACCTGCAACACTTCTTCTGGACTGAAGACGAGATCAACGCCCGCCTGGATAGCATCATGGTGCGCAGCTTCAACGCCGTGCAGGCGAAGAAGGACGAACGCAACACTGACTATCGGATGGGCGCCTATCTGCTGGCCGTGGCCCGCGTCGCCGAGGCGACCCAGGTGCGTGGCATCTACCCGTAAGGTGTAGGACCTTTCTCCCAACCCCCTCTCCCACAGGAGAGGGGGCTTTTTGTGGCTTCTGATGTCGGTGAGGCGGTGTTGCTGCGCCGAAATGGCCGGGAATGTGCGTTGGATGGTTGATCGGGTACAATGCGGTGACAGCAGTGGCGTGTGTGGCGGAGGGGCAAGACCAAGGGAAGCGCGTATGAATGGTAAGTCAGCTTTGGATACGGAAGTGACAAACACGACGCCCGTCACACCGGACGACCGACGGGCGTTGCGCTGGGCGCGGCAGCGCGACATCGTGCTGACGATCATCGGCTGGCTGTTTGTTGTTGCCGTGATCCTGTGGGCGGCGTCGCATATCGCTCGTTCGCTTTTGGTGCTGTTGATTGCCGTGCTGCTGGCGTACGCGCTGGCGCCGGTCGTCACCTTTCTGCGCCGTTTCATGCCGCGCTGGCTGGCGATCCTGGTGGTCTACCTCGTTGTCGTCGCGCTGCTCGCGGGCCTGATCTATCTGATCGTCACCTCGCTGATCTCGCAACTCGTCTCTTTGACGCACACCATTGCCCAACTCTCGAAGCCAGGGGGAAATAGCGCGCTAAACGCCATGCTGGCGACGTTACATCAATACGGCGTCTCGGACAGCCAGTTGCTCTCTGCCCGGCAGCAACTGCTCAGCCAGTTGGAAGGACTGGCGCAGAACGCCATTCCCTTGTTGACGGGCATCTTTAGTGGCGCGCTCGATGCTATTTTGGTGGTGGTGTTGAGCGTCTATTTGCTCATAGACGGCGAACGACTGATCGCCTGGCTGAAGGCAAACGCGCCGCTGTCGTATCGCTCACGGGTGCGCTTCACGTTCAACACCCTTCAACGGGTGGTAGGGGGCTACATTCGCGGTCAGCTCCTGCTTTGTACGCTGGTCGGTGTGCTGGTGGGAGCAGGCATGGCCGTCTTCCAGGTGCCGTATGCTCTGCTGTTGGGCGTGTTGGCGTTTGTGTTCGAGTTCATCCCCATCATCGGCGTTTTCTTCTCTGGGGCGTTCTGTGTTGTGCTGGCGCTGGTCAGTCATGGGCCGCTGATTGCCGGTCTCGTGCTGGTCTACTTCATCATCGTCCACATCATCGAGGGCGATGTCGTGGGACCGCGCATCGTGGGGCAGGCGGTGGGCGTGCATCCCGCCGTCTCCATCTTCGCCTTACTGGCGGGCGCGGAACTGTTTGGCGTGTGGGGCGCGTTACTCGCTTCGCCGGTCGCGGGGGTGTTGCAGGTGTTCCTGACGGCGGTATTTCGGCAGTGGCGGATGGCCAACGCGCAGCAGTTCCCCGAAGAGTTTGGCCCCACCATCGTGCCGGTGACGACGGCGCAGGCGCAAGTCGCCAGCGGCGCGTCGCCCGGCGTAGCGCCCACCGCGACCGCCGTTACCGTTTCACCGGCGCTTGGCGATGCGACCGCTGAAGCGTCCGCAGCCAACACTGGCGAGCCCGACGCGCCGAAAGAAGCTGCGCCAGCTCCCGATCCACCGGAGTAGCGAGCTATGCGACACCGTACTGCGCTAGGGCATGGCAAGAGCGCGCCTCCCACCTATGTGAATCCGCCAGGGCGCGGCCATCGTACCGCCAGCCTGCAAGCTGCCGTCTGCCGTACCGCTGGGCTCCAGCCCGGCGCGTGTCCCTTTGCCTATCTCGCCGCCCCAGATGTCGCATGGAATGTCGCGCTCGTCCTTGGGCGCCACTTGCTAGTGTTAGGATGGCAGACTCGCCGGGCTGGAGCCCAGCGGTACGGCGGATGGCAGCCGAGCGGTTGCCCTACTGATACCCTACGATCAGCTTGAATGTCGTGATGACGAACTGCTGGCTGTTGGGTGGCAGGACCTTCACCGTGATCTGCCAGTGGCCTGCCATTGTCAGGTCGGCCTGGGTGGCGTAGGCGCCGGGGGCCGACGCGCCGATCTCCTTGAGCTGCGCGCTTTGCGTCCCCATGTCCATATCCAGGTCGCTCGTTTGGATGAGGACCGCCGCGCCGCTCACTGCCTGGCCCTGACTGTTCGTCACTGTCACGGTGAAGGTGTTCGTCCCGAAGGTGTCGGGCGTCACTCGCAGTGTGACATGGTACCCGCCCGCAGGCTGCGTCTGCACGAACGCGCCGGACGACCTGGTGGTTGGCGGCAGTGGCTGCGAGTACAGCGACCCGGCGAAGGCGCCGAGCAGCGCCACGCACAGCAGCACGCCCACCCCCAGCAACGCCTCGCGTTGTAGCCACTCCGCGAGCGAGCGCGCCAGACGGGCTACCGTCGGCGTTGGCGTGTCCGCGTCGTCGGGCGCCGCGCTGGGGTCCGTGGTCGGCGTGGCGTCGTCCGCCTGCGCATGCTGCGGCGCGCGTCGCTCATCGCTGATGGCGCCGACTGGCTGCGTCGCGCCCAGGGCGAGGCGGGCGGTCGCGCCGCCCGGCGCCCCAGCATGCGCAGCCAGCGCCAGCGCGCCACCTTCGCTGGCTGGCCGCGCGCGTCGCGCCGTCTCGTTCGTGCGCCGCGCTGGGCTGCGGCCGCGCGTATCGCCGCGCGTATCGCCGCGCCCGTCGCCGATCAGCGACGCCTTGGATGGTTGCGCATCCGGCGAGGTTGCGGCCAACTCGCGGGCCAGCCGTGGCCGCAGGAAGAACGCATGGTAGGCGCTGATCGCCGCCATCAGCAGGAACAGTTCGATCTTGACGGTTAG
>Ga0307374_10008907_pt1 | contig 14890 bp, 13 predicted proteins | sample OX3MG_FD_202532 | JGI IMG/M metagenome (GOLD analysis project Ga0307374, IMG submission 202532) | Soil microbial communities from Risofladan, Vaasa, Finland - OX-3 | ecosystem: Environmental > Terrestrial > Soil > Coastal area > Acid sulfate soil | place: Finland: Risofladan, Vaasa | collected... | reverse complement strand
CGCAGCGCGGCCAAGCGGGCCGGCGTCGCCCCGGCGACGGCCTATACCTACTTCGCCTCCAAGGACCACCTCCTGGCCGAGGTCATGTGGCGTCGCATGGAGGCCCTGCCGTTGGCGGCGGAGGTCGAGCCCGACCCCCTCGCCCGGGTCACCGCCGAGCTGCGGGTGCTCGGGCTGTTCATGGCCGACGACCCGATGCTGGCCGCCGCCTGTACCACCGCCCTGCTCGGGAGTGGTTCCGAGGTGCGCGCCCTGCGGTTGCGCTTCGGCGTGGCGGTCCACAACCGCCTGCGTAGTGCCTTGGGGGAGGAGCGCCAGGCGGTGCTCCAGGGATTGGACCTCGCCTACTCGGGGGCCATGTTGTGGGGCGGGCTCGGACACCTACCGCTGGCCGACATCCCCGACACCCTGGCCGACGTGGCCCGCCAGCTCCTGGTGGGAGCCCCATGACGACCTCGGTGTCGGCCCCGTTCTCCTACAGCCCCTACGACTACGCCATCCACGAGGATCCCTACCCGACCTATGCCCGGATGCGGGCGGAGATGCCGCTCTATCGCAACGAGGAGTTCGACTTCTGGGCCCTATCGCGCCACGAGGACGTGCTCGGCGCCTTCCGCAATCCGGCCCAGCTCTCGAATCGCTTCGGGGTGTCGCTCGACCCGGCTGCCTACGGCCCCGACGCGCATCGGGCCATGTCGTTCCTGGCCATGGACCCACCCCGGCACACCCGGATGCGCGCGCTTATCTCCAAGGCCTTCACCCCCCGTCGAGTGGCCGAGCTCGAAGGACGGGTCCGAGCCATCGCCATGGAGCACATCGAAGCTGCACTCGAACGTCGGACCTTCGACTTCGTGGCCGACTTCGCCGGGCGCCTGCCCATGGACGTCATTTCCGAGATGACCGGCGTGCCCCGAGCCGACCGGGCCGAGGTGCGGCGGCTGGCCGACCTGCTCGTGCACCGGGAGGAGGGGATCTTCGACATCCCCCGGGCGGGGATCGAAGCCGCCTTGACGTTGGCCGGGTTCTTCAGTGACATGGTGCGCACCCGGCGGGAGTCGGCCGCCGACGACCTCACCTCGGCCCTCGTCGATGCCGAGGTGGACGGCGACCGCCTGACCGATGACGAGATCATCTCCTTTCTCTTCCTCATGACCGTGGCCGGGAACGAGACCACCACCAAGCTGCTGGCCAACGCCTGGTATTGGGGTTGGCGCTTCCCCGACGAGGGGGCCAAGGCCTTGGCCGACCCGGCCCGGGTGGGGGACTGGGTGGAAGAGACGCTGCGCTACGACACCTCCACCCAGATGCTGTTGCGCGTCACCACCGGCGAGGTGGAGCTCTACGAGTCGCTGCTTCCCGACAGCTCCCGGGTGCTCCTCTTGCTCGGCTCGGCCAATCGCGATGAGCGGGTCTTTCCCGACCCCGACCGCTACGACCTCGACCGCGACACGTCCAAGTTCATCAGCTTCGGGAGCGGCCGCCATTTCTGCCTGGGGGCGGCCCTGGCTCGGCTCGAGGCGCGCGTCGGCCTGTCGGAGCTAGTGGCCAGGGTGGCCACCTACGAGATCGACGAGGCGGGCGCCGAACGGTTCCACTCGATCAACGTGCGGGGCTTCGCCTCGCTCCCGACGACGGTGGTGCTGACCTAGCCATGGCCCGCTTCGCCCCCCACCCGCGCCGACGCCCGGCCATCGTCACCGGGGCCTCTTCGGGCATCGGCCGGGCCACGGCCCTCGCCCTGGCCGCGGCCGGGCATCCCGTTGCCCTCGGCGCTCGGCGCATCGAGCGCCTCGAGGAGGCGGCCGCCGAGATCGTCTCGGCGGGCGGCTCAGCCTGTTGCTTTCGTCTCGACCTGGCCGAGGCCGGGTCCATCGAGTCCTTCGTCAAGGCGGTGGGAGACGCGCTCGGCGACGTGGACGTGCTCGTGTCGGCCGCCGGCCAGAACCTGCCCGACTCCGCCGTCGACCCCGCCCCCGACCAGTTCGCCGCCACCGTGGCCGTCAACCTGCTCGGCGTGCAGCGCCTGGTGTCGCTCGTCCTTCCACCCATGGTGGCTCGGGGTCACGGCGACATCGTCTTTGTGACTTCGGAGGTGGTGGCGGTGCCCCGGGTGCGCACGGCGGCCTATGTCTCCTCCAAGTGGGGTTTGCACGGCTATGCCCGCACCCTCCAGATGGAGCTCGAAGGGACAGGCGTCCGCGCCTCGATCGTCCAGCCCGGGCAGACCACGAGCGAGATGGGCCAGGACTGGGACCCTGAGGTCACCACCGACGTGCTCGGCGAGTGGATCCGGTGGGGGGCGGCCCGCCACGGGAACTTCCTGCGCCCAGAGGCGGTGGCCGACGCCGTGCGAAGCGTGGTCTCAGTCCCCCGCGGAACCCACCTCACCCTCGTCGAAATCCAGCCCCAGGCCCCCGGAGGACGGTCATGAACCGCGACACCGCTTTGCGCGAGGCGCCCTTGGTCTCCGGCGGCGACGCCGAGCACGGGCATCTCGAGGAACTACGCCGTGACCCCATCGGCCTCATGCAGCGCGTTCGAAGCGAGTGTGGCGACGTAGGGCGCTTCCGGCTGGCGGACCGGACGGTGGTGCTGCTCACCGGGGCCGAGGCCAACGAATTCTTCTTCCGTGCGCCCGAAGAGTCCCTCGACCAGGGTGAGGCCTATCCGTTCATGACCCCCATCTTCGGAGAAGGCGTCGTCTTCGACGCCCCACCCGAGCGCCGACGGGAGATGCTCCACAATCAGGCCCTGCGCGACAAGTTCATGCGCGGCCACGCCGCCACCATTGCCGACGAAGTGGCGGCCATGGTGGGGCAATGGGCGGACGCTGGGGCCATCGACCTGCTCGACTTCTTTGCCGAGCTCACCATCTACACGTCCTCAGCGTGCCTCATCGGCCGCAAGTTCCGGGCCGAGCTCGACCGTCGCTTCGCCGAGCTGTACCACGACCTCGAGCAAGGTACCGACGCCCTGGCTTATGTCGACCCCTACGCCGAGATCGAGAGCTTCGTCCGGCGCGACGCGGCGCGGGCTGGCCTCGTGGCGCTGGTGGCCGACATCATGGACCGCCGGGCTTCGGGCCCGGCCCCCACCGACGCCGATCGGGATCTGCTCGACGTGCTCATGTCGATCCGCACCGAGGACGGGAGTCCTCGCTTCTCGACCGACATGGTGACCGGCATGTTCATCTCCATGATGTTCGCCGGCCATCACACCACGTCGGGCACGGCCGCCTGGACCCTCATCGAGCTGCTGCGCCACCCGCCGGCCATGGCCGCGGTGGTGGGGGAGCTCGAGGAGCTCTACGCCGGGGGCGAGGAGGTGAGCTACCAGGCGCTGCGGGAGATGCCGGTGCTCGAGTCGGCCATAAAAGAAGCGCTGCGGCTCCATCCCCCGCTCATCTTGGTGCTCCGGGTGGCCAAAGAGGAGCTCGTCGTCCAAGGACTGCGCGTCCCACCGGGGACGCTCGTGGGGGCCAGCCTGTCGGTGTCCAACCGGCTCCCCGAGGACTTTCCCGACCCCGATTCCTTCGTGCCCGAGCGTTACCTGGACCCGAGAGCCGAGGACCGGGCCAACCCCTGGACGTGGATCCCCTTCGGCGCCGGTCGCCACCGCTGCGTGGGGGCGCCCTTCGCCATGATGCAGTTGAAGGCCATCTTCTCGGTCCTCTTGCGAGGCTGGGAGTTCGAGTTGGCCCAGCCGCCCGAGACCTACCGCAACGACCACTCGAAGATGGTCGTCCAGCTGGCCCGGCCCTGTGTCGCCTCCTTCCGACGCCGCCCATGAAGATCGTGGTGGACCGAGACCTGTGCCAGGGACACGGGGTGTGCGAATCCGAAGCACCGGGGGTGTTCTCGGTGTCGAAGAGAGGGGAGCTGACCGTGCTCGTGGAGGCCCCCGGCGAGTTGCAGCGGGCCCTCGTGGCCCAAGCCGTCCGGTTCTGCCCCACCGGGGCGCTTCGCATCGAGGAGGATTGAGGTGGCGTACCCCTACGAAGAGCTGGCCGCCATGGTCGAGCGGTGGCTGGCGGCCAACCGCCAGGCCGAAGTAGCAGGGGACTGGCGGCCCATGGCCGAGCTCTACACCGAGGACGCCACCTACGGATGGAACCTCGGTCCCAACGATGAGTTCATGGCGGTGGGGCGGGCCGAGATCCGCGACATCGCGCTCGGCCTCGAGATGGGCGGGCTCGACGGCTGGACCTATCCCTACCAGAAGGTCCTCATCGACCCGGTCCTCGGCGAGGTCATCGGGTTGTGGAAGCAGGTGGCCGATTCCACCCGGCCTGACGGCAGGCCCTGCGAGGTGGCGGGCATCGGGGGCAGCTGGTTCCGCTACGGAGGCAACGGGCAGTGGTCCTGGCAGCGTGACTTCTTCGACGTCGGCAACGCCACCGCATTGTTCTTCGAGATGATGAAGGCCGGCACTTTGAGCGACGGCATGCGCCGGCGCCTGGAGCGAGCCGCCTCGGGCGAACCGCTCCCGGGGCACTACCGTCCCGGCCAGGCCCCGGTCGGACTCTGGGAGTAGCGCGCTTAGAAACGGTAGAGGCCGCCGGTGCAGTCATAGGCCCCGGGCTGTGACGGATACACGCGGCTGAAGCCGTTCTGGGTGATCTTGAAGTAGGCGAAGCACGGGCTTGGGACCTTCTGGCCGAAGTTGGTCACCGGCGGCACCACGCCCCCGCCGTTCCAGGCGCCGATGGCCTTCAGCTGAGCGAGCAGCGCGCTGCGCGTCAGGTGCGGGCCCACGGCGGTGGCTGCCTGGGTGAAGAGTAAGCCGGCGGCCCAGGCGAATTCGGCGAAGATGTCATGGGTCCAGCCCGGCGCCACCCGGTTCATCCACGACTCGAAGAGCGCCATGCCCGGTATTTGCGAGCTGTCCTCGTAGGGGGCGGAGGTGAGCAGGACGAGGTCGCCCACCGCGTCGCCTTGGGTTTCTGAGAGGAAGGCGGGCGAGTACATCTCAGGGATCCAGTCAACCACCTGGGGGGCGAAGTTGGCCTGTTGCATGGCCAAGGCCAAGCGAGCCGCCGAGTTGTCGTCGGAGTACTCGCTCACGTATTGCACGCCCTGGTTCTGCATTTTCTCCACGTAGGGCGAGTAGTTCGGCTCGGTGGGCGACACCGAGGCGGTGTAGACGTAGGTGAAGCCCTCGATCCCGTAGACGTGCATCTCGTGCTGGGCCTGTTCCTCGGTGGCCGGCACGTTCAGGTAGATCATGGCCGCGTGCGTCACCGCCTGGGGGTAGGTGCTCTTCAGCCATTTGGCTGGTCCCTCTGGCCAGTAGACGAGGTCACCGGGATTGGCACCGAAGATGTCGGCCGTGTCGGTGGCCGCCTGTGTGCTCTCTTCGGCCGGCACGTCGGGGATGGAGCACGACTGCACGGCCGATGCCGAGCCATCGTCGAAGCCCGAGGCCCCACCCACCATGGCGAAGTCACCGGCGCACGCGCGGGGGCCACAGAGGTCGTGGTGTCATCCATGGACGGCGTGGCCGACCCGGTGTCCTTCGTGCTCGGCGTGCTTTGCGCCGTGGTGTCGGTCGTGCCCGCGGCCAATCCGAACGACGAACCCGCCAGGCGCGAGCCGCAGCCGGCCAGAGCCATGGCTACGGCGACTAGTGCCACCCCCACCCTCAGTCCTGCTGCCGCCGGGGACATCTGTTCCTGATGCTAAGGACCCGCCGCCCCGCCCACAAGGGCTGGCTTCCAGAGCGTGTTCACGACCTCGGTCACTGCTGGGTTTCATACCTCAACGCAGCATCGAGCGTGGTGAGGAGCTTCGTCGGCGTAACCGGCAACGTGAGCGGCTGAAGCCCTTCGAGCGCCGGCGGCCAATGTTCGGCTTGGTGCCGAGTGCAGGGCACGATCACCGGAGGGGTCGAGTGGCGTCGCCCAAGCGCTTCGAGCACCTGTCGGGATGGTCCCTCGTCGAGCCGTAGCGTCGAGACGATCGCATCGGCGTCCTCGACCAGTGGACAGGACCCGGTGCCTACCAGCGGACAGCGCCTCCCAGGCGAATCGTCCGGCCCCGGGCACCAAGCGACCTCAAAGCCGGCCCGCCCCAGGAGTTTCGAGGAGGCCCAGGCCTCGGCGAAATCGGGCATCTCGAGAAGCACCCGGCGCTGGCGTCCGCCGGCGAGCTCAGGTCCGGTGTCAGGGCTGACGCCCCAGCCCGTTGCTCGATCTGATCCAAGCATCTCCATTTCTTGGAACCGCATGACGCCTTCTTTCTTTGGCTTGTTGGAAACCCAACGGGAACCGGTAGAGACGTCCTCGTCCTCGGCCAATACCGGCATAGCGGGTGCTCCCCGGTTGGGGAGAAACGCCACCACCACGACCACGCCGGCTACCGCCACGCAAGCCCCAATGAAGACGGCCAGATCCATCCCGCTCAGGAATGCCGACCGGGCAGCGGCCTGGAGGCCGGTACCGAGGGAGCCACCCACGCCCTGGCTTACAGCTATAGCGCCGCCCAGAGAGCCCTCGATCACGTGTCCGATCGACACCGGTACGTGATGCGCCGACAGCAGGGGAGCAAGCTGAGCACGGTAGCGGGCATTGAGCAGGCTCCCGAGGACGCCGACACCGAGCGCCCCGCCGATCTGAAGAGCGGCACCGTTGGTCGCAGATCCGATCCCGGCTCGCGCTCTCGGCAGGGAGCCCATGACCGCCTCGATGGAAGGAGCAAAGGCGAACCCGACGCCCAGGCCGATGAGCACGAGTGCGGGGACCATCTCCGGGTAGGTCCCCGCTGTGGTGGTGCGGGCGAGGAGGGCCAGGCCGGCGGCGACGGCGCTCATGCCGAGCCCGACCACCGGCTTGGTCCCCACCCGGCGAGCGAACACGCTCGAAGCGGGCGCGGCGACCAGAATGACCAGGGCGACGGGGCCGATCCGCAAGCCAGTGGCGAGCGGGCTGTAGCCGAGGGCGAACTGGAGCCACTGGGTCAACATGAACAGCAGGCCCATGAGGGCGAAGATGACCAGCGCCATTGCCGCTATTGCCGCGCTGAACCGGCGGGACGAGAAGAACGACAGATCGAGCATCGGCTGGTGGCGTCGGCGCTCCCAGGCGACGAAGAGCCAGAGGACGACACCACCTGCGCCGAGGGCACCGAGCACGAGGGGTGACGTCCAGGCGCGCACGGGTGCCTCGATGATCGCCCACAGGATCAGGCCGAGGCTCATGGTAGATAGAACAGCGCCAGCCGGATCCGGACGGACAATCCGGGTATTGCGCGAATCGGGCACCAGCCAGAGTGATGCCACGAGGGCGAAGATGGCGATCGGGACGTTCACCAGGAACACCGAACCCCACCAGTAGTGGGTGAGCAACCAACCCCCGGCTATGGGACCGAGGGCAACGCCAAGCCCCGTGGTCCCCGACCAAATCCCGATGGCCTTGGCCCTGTCGGCATCGTCGGTGAAGACATTGGTGAGGATCGACAAGGTGGAGGGCATGATGCAGGCCGCCCCGATGCCCATGAACGCTCGCGACACCATGAGACGATCGGGGCTCGACGAGAAGGCTGCCACCGCCGAGCCCAGGGCGAAGATGATGAGCCCGCTGATCAAGACCTTCTTCCGCCCGAAGCGGTCGCCCAGGCTCCCCATGACCAAGAGCAGACCGGCGAACACGACAGCGTAAGCGTCGACCACCCACTGCAGTTGGCTAGACGAGGCGTGGAGGTCCCGGACGATTGTGGGAAGGGCCACGTTCAAGATCGTGTTGTCGAGGTTGACGATCAGGAGGCTTACGCACAGCATGGCGAGCACCAGCCACCGACCGCCGGCGGTGTCCGCTGAATTCCATCGGGCTGCGGAGGCCGCCTCGCTCGGGGTCGCCACCGACGCGGTCATCGCTTCCTGCCCGCCGGTTCCAGGGCCGCCGGTTCATCGGCATCCGGCGCCGAGGCCTTCCAGTGATGACAGGCCGGCCATGGGTGTCCTGGCCGACGCCGGGACTCGATCAGCGGGACCGTAGCCGCCGGCCGGTGCGCATCGACAGGGACCTGGTAGCTGCGGCTCGAAAGGGCCCGGTCCCGCTCGCACAACTCGGCCAGACTGGTGGCAGCCAGGACGCTGCGCAGGGCTGAAGTCGCCATCACCCAGGTCTCGTGCAGTGGACAGACCTCCTGCCAGTAGCACGGCCCCTCGCCAAGCGCGCAGCGGTCGGCGACGAGCGGGCCCTCGCCGGCCTCGACCACCTCGAGGAGGCTCACCGTTTCTGGGGGGCGGGCCAGGCGGTAGCCGCCGTGGGCACCGAAGGAGGAGACGGCCAGACCAGCCCGGTGCAGGTCGCCGAGGATCTGGGAGACGAAGCTGCGGGGTACATCCATTTCGGCGGAGATCTCCCGAAGCTTGGTGTGCTCGGGGGCATCGTACGCACGGCCCAGGCGGATCGCCGAGCGCAGGACATAGTCTCCTCGCCGCGAGAACCTCAGGTTCACAGGCCCGGCGCCTTCCTCTTGGCTTCGGCCAGAATCGCCTGGGCGGCCCGCTTGCTTTGAGCCATGGATTCCACCACGGTGCTGGCTCCGATCAAAGCGTCGCCGACCACCCACACCTGCGCGCTGAACGGGTATGCCGCTCGGCGGAGGGCTACCTCACGCGTCCAGCTCAGATTCCCGATGCCGTTGCCCGGGGCCGCAAACACGCCGCTACCCATCCATTGCCGATCGGGCAGACCACCCATGTGGTCGGCAGCACGCCACGGAGTCCCTGGAGCTACCCGGTCGGCAAAGCTGGAATCGTTGCGGTATCCCATGGCCGCCACGACGAGGTCGACATCGATCGTCTCGGCGGTGCCTGAAAGGATCGTAGGCATGTCTCCACGCTTGCGCTGGCGGGTCTTTACAAGCGTCGCCTTGGTAACGCGGCCGTTGACGCCCTCTAGCTTTGAAACCGATGTAAGGAATCTGATGTCGACACCCTCGTGCTCAGCCTCCGCCAGCTCATCCGGACGCACGCGAGCAAATTGCCTGTCCATCCAGTCCACCGCTATGACGTGGCCTCCGAACCGCCGGATCGTGCGCGCCACGTCCATCGCCTCCGTGCTGCCTTCATCCTCTGGCGCTTCGCCCGCCCCAAATCGCCGAGCCGTGCGCGCCACGTCCATGGCGGTGTTGCCGGCGCCGACGACGAGCACTCTCGTGCCCATTCCCATATCAGCCAGCTTCTCGCCATCGGACAGTGCAGCTTTGGCTCGTGAAAGGAAACTCGTGGCGTCCTCCACGCCTTCGAGGTCGCTGCCGGGAAAGCGCAGGCTCAGCGGAATTGGCGCTCCATTGGCGAGAATCACTGCATCATGAGTCCCAAGAAGCTCGTCGATGTCTCCGGGCCCGACCTCCGTATTGGTGACCAATTCGAGTCCGGCGGTCACCAGATCTTCGATGGGCCGGTTTACGACGGAGTCCGGTAGGGAGAAGGACGGGATCCCCCAGCGGAGGACGCCTAGAGGTTCCGAATTCTTCTCCAGCATGGTCACCTTCGCCCCGTGAGCAAGGAGCTCCCATGCTGCGGCGATCCCAGCCGGTCCCGAGCCCACGATTGCCACTGAGAGGCCTTCGCCGTCTGTTGATTTCCGTTCTACTCCCGGCACTCTCAGGCTGTCGGTGACGAAACGCTCGAGCGCCCCAATGGCAACGGGCTCCGCGCCCGCTAGTGACCACGTGCACGCACCCTCGCACTGGTTCGACCAGTCGCAAATCCTCGAGCAGATGTCGGGGAGCATGCTGGTACGCCGCAGTACGTCGTGTGCGCCGACGAGGTCGCGGTTTCGGATGGCCGAGATGAAACCGCGAATATCGTTGTGGGCAGGGCAGCCCTTGACGCAGGTGGGATCGGGGCAGGCGAGGCAACGATCTGCTTCGGCGACAGCTTCATCGAACGAGGCAAACCCCGGATGCACCTCCGTCGTATTCCCTAGAATCGAAGTAGGGCGGATCGCATCGGCACGCCAGCGCTTCGTGACAAGCGTCGGGCCTTCGACTTGGATCGCGCTGAACGGGCAACTGCGCTCGCACTGACGGCAGCCAACACAAAGGGTGTCATCGGCGACCACCACCCAGCGCCCGCTGTCCATCGAGAGCGCTTCGACGGGGCAGCGGATCACGCACTCCTGGCATCCGGCGCAGCGGTCGGTGAGAACGCGCACCCGTGGATGCATGCCAGGGGCGTCCGGCACGCGCTCCTCCGTAATTGTCATGAGTAGCGTCTCCTTCGCTAGTCCGCCGCGTGCATGATCACGTAGAGCACCCCTGCTGTCGCCCCACAAGCCAGGACGAAGCCGAGCGTCGCCACGCGCACGCCGAGTTGGTTGCGGCTTATAGGCACCAGCTCGCGCTCGGCGATCCGCCATGTGGTCCAAGCGGCACCAAGAGTTCCGAGCACGATCACAGCCACCTGGGTGAAGACGATCCAGCCGTTGGTCATGATCGAGAAGGAATAGATCGGCGAATGGACGCCGGAGAACCCGAAGATGTGCTGGACAGAGGGGATGACCCTGGGTGAGGACTGGAGAAACTTGGGCAGCTGGCGAGCGAAGTAGTCGGCTCCGACGACGGGGATGAGCCCGTAGGCGATGGGGGCAAAGTAGGTCCTAAAACGCGACGTGCGGTCCATGAAGTTCCCTGAGCGCGCGAACGAAATGGCGTGACTAGCAAATCCCTTGGCCACAAGCCATGCCACCGCGGCCGTGGCCAGGGCCCCGAGGGTGATGAACCCGAGGTAGCCGGCGGGGTCTGGGTAGTGGGGGAAGTGCAAATTGGCGTTCAGCCAGCTATCGGCGGCGGCAAAGGCGCTGGTGGCATTCACTTGCTGGTAGAGGACGAGGCTCCACAAGAAGGCGATTCCCCAGGCGACATCGATGCGACGCCGTTTGGGCGCAACGACCGAGGTGAGGGGCTTCTGGAGGAAGAGTCCCACGTTCCCCTCCGGGCAGGCCTTGTAGCACTCGGTGCACAGTCCGCAGTAGAGGTTCGAGTCGGCGCTCCCCGGCCAGGTGTACCAGGGGCAGCCGTAGCCGTTCTCGCCACCGCGCATGCAGTCCTTGGTCTTGCAGCTGAGGCAGATATCCCGGTCTTTGGTGCGAAAGCCGGCCACCGAACCCATGGAGCCCACCGTGGCGATGAGACTGTTGAGCGGGCAGATATAGCGGCAGAAGGTGCGGCGCTCGAACACCAAGAAGAAGATGAGCGCCGAGGCAACTATGCCGACGACCATTAATGAGGTAGCGGACGGTGTCCCCGGCGTGGCGATGTTGAAGAATTCCTCGATCCAGGTGAGAAGCAAGAAGGCCGCAACCGGCAGCAGGAACCCGTAACGAGCCAACGGTTCGGGGAACTTGAGGCCGAGGCCGAGAGCGGACTGGCTGCGCCGCCAGAAGCTCCGGCGCTGGACCCACTCGGCGAATCCACCGAAGGGGCACATAGCGCACCACGCCCGGCCGACTACGACCATCATCACGAACACCAGGCAGAACCACACGTACCAGGTGATCGCCGCGCCGAAGTTCAGGCCGGGCACCGCCGTGCCGAGGAACCCCACGAAGATCACCGTCCAGAAGATGAGCTGGTTGGGCAGGATCAAGAAGAACTGGAACTTGCGGTTGCGCACCAGCCGAGCGACGCCGGGCGAGCGCGTGAGTTCCCAGCAACGCGCAGGATCGGAGGCAGAGAATCGTTCCTCGATGCCCTCCCTCTGCGGCTCCCGCAAGTTCACCGGTGTGACCGCCGGGTCCTCCAACCACTCCGGAGTCCCTGGACGTCTCGAGGGGTCGCTTTGGGTCTCGAGGAACTGGTCGTCGGTCTTCAGAGCCATGGGCGCCTTCTCCCTGCTGAGATGTAGTGGTAACCCCTACGTAGAGTAATAAAGTAGATAATAGGGAAACGGGGCGCAATGTCAAGCCCATCGCTATACTTCCCTTGGTGACGTTGGTAAAGCGGTCCGTAGGTAGCGTCTCGCCGAGCACGAAAGCGAATCCGCAGCCATGAACATGACCCTGTCCAAGCGCGGCGATTACGTGATGCGATCGGCCATCTCTCTCGCCCGAGTCTTCGACCAGGGCGGTTGGAGGAAGATCAGGGAGGTGGTGGCCGACACCGAGGTGCCAGCCACCTTCGCTTCCCAGATCCTCGCCGATCTCGTACGGGCTGGACTCGCCCGCTCCAAGGCAGGCAGGGACGGTGGCTACCGCCTCAGTCGGGCGCCGTCGGACATCAGCGTGCTCGAGGTCATCGAGGCAAGCGAGGGTCCCCTGCAGGCGGAACGCTGCGCCCTCGGTGAGGGCCCTTGCCGGTGGGAGGCCGTCTGCCCGCTACACGAAACGTGGTCGAAGGCGACAGTGGCCCTGCGGGAGCTACTGGTCGACACCAGCCTGGCTGAGGTGGCCGTCCGTGACGCAGCCATCGAGGCCGGCACCTACCAGACCCCCGCCGATTCGCATCGCGCCCATCCCCTTGCCGTCGCCGTCGTCGACGTGGTCCAGGTCGAGCTGGCCGCTCCCGAGGTGCACGCACAGCTGGCACGAATTGCGTCCGCCCTCGGGCCGCTGGCGGCACAGGCCATGGCCGATGCCTTACTCGACGACGACGCTCCGCCAGCCGCTCGCCGCCAGCTGCCGGCAGCGGAGGTATCCCTGGTGCCGATAGGCGAAGCGGACGCGAGCGAGTCGTCCGAAGCCCGCCGGTACCTCCTGGCTTGGCGGCTTCCCGGTTCCCTGGGGCTGGCGCGCCTGGAGGCCGAGCTGTCAGTCGGCGCCGTCGACCCTGAGCGGAGCGAAGTGCGGGTCGTCGGGACCTGGCGCCAGCAGGCGGGGCCCGACTCCGAATCCGTGCTCACCGGTCCAGAGCTCGAGAGTCGGGCTCGCCGGACCACGCGTCTGTTCCTACGTCAGCTGGCGGGGATGGTGGAGCAGGTACCGAAGAGCCGAGATGTCACCCCAGCACGCGCCAGGTGACGGCGAGGGGCCGTCACGGGGCCGGCGACCATCACGTGCCCACTTGCTCCCCGGCGCCCCCACCCCGCTGGACCGCGTAGTTGCCCCGCCTCGAGAGATTGAGACCGAGGCAAAAAGTCTAGTTTGACTCTTGATGTATAGTGATATGGTCAGCAATACTGGTAGGAATGATGAGTTCCCGGTTCTCGACGACACTCAGGCCCGTCGTCAGCTCAAGCGGGCGGATCCGCTCGACCAATGCGGCGCGGGACGCCTCGCCCGACCGATCGAAGGAGATCCGCTAGTGGGGCAGCTCGGGGGGCTTGACGCGGCGTTCCTCTATTGCGAGACGCCGACCGTGCACATGCACGTGTGTGGGTTGCTGATCCTCGACACCTCGACTATGGCCCAGGGCAATTCCTTCGAGCACATTCGCTCGATGCTGATCGAGCGCCTGCCGGAGATACCGGGAATGCGCCACAAGCTGTCCACCGGCCCTCTCCACCTGGGGCGTCCGTTCTGGGTGGACGACGAGGACCTCGACATCGACCGGCATGTGCACCTCGTGCACCTGGCCGCTCCAGGCGACGAGCGTTCGCTGGCCAATGTTGTCGGAGAGATCGCCAGTCGGCCACTCGAACGCGACCGACCCCTGTGGGGGCTGTGGGTGATCCAAGGACTGGCGGACGGGCATGTCGCGGTCCTTGTCAAGATGCACCATTCGACAATCGACGGCATCTCTGGCGCCAACCTGATGGGCCATTTCTTCGACCTCGAACCCAAGCCCCGTGCCCGTCCGGTCCCCAAGGACGGCTGGCAACCGGAACGTCGGCCTGCTCCGCTGGACCTTCTCGTGCGAAGTATGCGCCGGCGTTTGGCTGAACCGTTCGACATCTTGAGGCTCGCGCCGAAAACCGCTTTCCGCCTGGGGACGACGCTGTGGAGGATGGCAAGGACCGGGGACCACGGGGCCCCGATGGCCAAGCCCTTCACAGCACCGCGCACGTCATTCAACGCTACGGTGACCGCTCAACGGTGCGTTGCCTTCACGGATGTGGCTTTAGCCGACGTCAAGGCGGTGAAGCGTGCGTTCGGAGTGACGGTCAATGACGTGGTGACAGCGGTGGTTGGTGGCGCACTGCGACGCTATCTCGACGAGCGCGGTGAACTACCCGAGAAATCACTTATAGCCGCCGAACCGGTGTCGGTCCACGACCAGATGGAAGGCTCCGGAGATGCCACCAAAGTGTCGGTCATGTTCGCGACCCTCGCCACCGGCGTGGAGGACCCCGTTGAGCGGCTCCGCGTCATCGCCGCCGCCAATGACAAGGCCAAGGAGTTTCATCGCATGGTGGGTGCCGATATCCTCATGCAGTGGGCCGGGCACTTCTGGCTGAACGCCTTCTCCCTCGGTTCTCGCCTCTACTCCGGCCTTCACGTCGCCGACCACCACCGTGTGGTTCACAATCTCATCCTGTCTAACGTGCCTGGGCCGCCTATCCCGCTCTATATGGCGGGGGCCCGTCTGGTCGGTATCTACCCACTTGGGCCGATCACCGATGGGGCCGGACTCAACATCACTGTCCTCTCCGAAGAGGACCGGGTCGGCTTCGGCATCATCTCCTGTCCCGAACTGGTGCCAAGGGTCTGGGATGTGGCCGATGCCATTCCCGACGCGCTGGAGGAGCTAGTAAAGCGAGCCGTATCCGCTGAAGCAGCGGTCAGCGGAAGCGTGCGGGTTGGCGGCGTCGGTGGGCGGGCCCGTCATAGAACCTTGGTCGGATAATCGGCCATCCCCGATCGACGGTGAGCAAGACGAAGAGCTCAGCGTTATTGGTGGCGGCGGATTCAACCGGTCAGCGCAACAACTCCTGTGAAATAAGCGAGAGCCGATCACGGGAGGACGACAATGCGAGGAAACTACGAGCGCCTGAGCTCTGAGCAGAA
>Ga0307374_10008903_pt1 | contig 14893 bp, 6 predicted proteins | sample OX3MG_FD_202532 | JGI IMG/M metagenome (GOLD analysis project Ga0307374, IMG submission 202532) | Soil microbial communities from Risofladan, Vaasa, Finland - OX-3 | ecosystem: Environmental > Terrestrial > Soil > Coastal area > Acid sulfate soil | place: Finland: Risofladan, Vaasa | collected... | reverse complement strand
CTTGCCCGTGAGGACCATGGCACTATCAGGTGTCATCACCAAAATTCCCTTGGTATGCATCAGCATGGTCGCTTCAGCGTTCCAGTACGGCTGAGCACCGACGTTGATGCCTGTGACCACCACGTTTATCTCCCCCCCCGCCTGGGTGAACTCGATTATGCGGCGAAGAACCCGCCCCACCCAGTCCAGGTTCTCGGTGCCGCTGTCCATTGCGATCTTGGCCCCCGATGACACAGCGAACCACTCAACGGGCACGCCGAGGAAATGGGCAAGATTGATGGCCGCAACGATGCGGCGGCACTCCGGTTCAGAGACCGAACCCAGGGATTTGGTGGGGTCACCGAGGATCGCCACTCTGGTCATACCTTCGGGGTAGCGCGCGGTCGGTGTCGTTACTGTTCCGATGACAACGCCAGCGCTGTTCTCCCCGTATGGCCGCTCGACGGGCCAGGCATCACCGTCGGCGTCAAGGTCGTACTCAATGAACTCGGCCTTGGCCTGGTTCCGAATTTCGATCGCGGACTGGGGACCTCGGGGGCGGCGCAGTAGTAAGGGAATCAGCTCGTAGGGGTACACCGTGCCGCTCCGCCGTGCCCGCATCACAAGTTGTGTATAGGCGTCGCGGGGTTTGAGGGTGGCTTCCGGCGGCGAGGTCATTTCGACAGTCACACCCCTCCCGACCGAGCGGACCATCCGTAGTCGCATTTCGGTGGTCCCCCGCGGACCTCGGAATCTTCCCTGGACGCTCACTTGCTCCAACCCGACTCCCTCGGTTCGGGGGGCGAGTATTCGAACGATTGAGAGCATCTCATCCTGGTCGAATTCAATGGGTGGCCATGCTTGGATGTCGATCCGATTCCATTGAGGCGGATCGTGAGTGGATCGATCAGCTATTGCCCGGCGCATCCCGTCTAGACAACTGTCGAGGACCTGCTCAAGGACGGGTACACCCGTGACAGATCCCGAGGCATCGCGCAGCGGGGTCAAGTCGCGAACTTCTGCGAGGGCGAAGAGTCGCCGGTCAGCGGCATTGGCACGGCTGGTGGCTTCGAAAAGATAGACGTCTTCAGGTGCCGGCAGGCGCTGCACGTCGAACTCGACCAGTCTCCACAGATGCAGGCGATCGGCGATCATCGGGTGCAGATCGCGTAGGACCTGGTTCTCCGCGAAGTCGTCTCCATCGCGCTCGAAAGTACGGCGGGACATGTGCGTTGTCGTAGTCGGGACCGATATTGTCACTCGTCGCAACCCACTTGGGAGAGACACAGCCTTGATAGCGTCGGCAATGCGCTGTCCGAGGTCGTGCACCTTGGGCATCATCCTTCCCCCGCCCTGTACATACACGTCGGCGACTCCGGTTGTCGCTTCACCCAGTTCTTCACCGATTGCGCCGAGAACGGCGGCCAGACCCTGTGGCTCAGCAGTTGACGCTTCACCAGCTACGACGACGACGCTCTGGCCTTCCTGTTCGAAATTCCCGATGACCATTCGTCGCCCATCCCGATCGACACAGCGCACATCGCTCAGACCCCGCACCTGGTAGTAGCGACGGGTCTGCACCTCAATCAACTCTCGCCGTTCCGAATCCTGGGATTCGCCCAGACCGGCCATGAGCCGGATCAACTGCAAAGGGCACGAGACGAGTACCTCCATGCTCGCCGCCCTGATTTCCGGGTCACGGGCTGCAGCCAGTACCGAGAGCTGTTCGCGCATCAATCTGAGGGTCTCATTGCGGCCGGCCTCAATAAGCGGCTCGTCAAAGAGGCGGAACCTGACCCGGCGCGCCAGCTCGCCCACAACTGGATGACGTAGCTGTGTGGCAAGAATCACCTGATCGAGGGTGTCGAGTAGCTCGTGACTCAACTCGCTCGGTACGCCTGGGCGATCAAGATGGAACTCAAGAATCGCCAGTATCGCGGGGATCAATCTCGCATTGCGCTGCTGGGCCAAGAACATCCACAACAGGACCTCATCCAGCGATTCTGTCCGCTCGAGTCCCGAGACGCCGTAGTCAGCAACTGCGGCACGAAGCTTCTCCTCAAAGCTCGGAGGGAGTCCGGCTCTGACGGCATCCATTGTCCTCAGGAATGCGTGGAAGAACTCGCGAGGACTATGAACGCCGTCAGCTCCCATGTCCTCACCAGTGCGCCGGTTCCGGCTCAGCAGGATGACATCGGCGAAGGCATTGAGCGCTACGAGCTCGCGGCGGAGGGTATCAGCGTCTTCGGGACCCAGCTCGGGGCGATACCGTCTGAAGACACCAACCGATCGTTGTGCTTCTTCATCGCTGTAGTCGTAGCCGAGGATCTGATACCGGAGCTCCTCGAGTTCCCGGGCAACGCTGAGACGAGGGTCGTCAGAGTCAACCGTTACGAGGTGAGAGAAGTCCGCGCGATCCTTCGACACTTCAAGGATGGCATTATGGGGTTCCATTTCGAGGCGGAAGAGCGGACTTCCAGCATCGACCGGCGCCCCGACAAGGGCCAGTATTTCGCGCACTCGCCCGTGCGTCGGTGCCCGGAGGGCAACCTCGATCTTCATACTCTCAAGGGTGGCGAGAAGACTGTCTGCCTCCACTACCTCGCCTTCGGACACCGCGACATGGACCAATACGCCGGGTGAGGGAGCACGGACTAGGCCGCCGTCGTCCTGAGAAACTCGATGCGGCAACCCATCGACTTCCACCACCGTCTCGGTTCCCTGGCGGATTGACACGACCCGGAAGCGCAGACCGGCGGCAATCAAGTGTCGCTCATAGGGTCCGGCCATTTCGACATCGACATCAATGCGAACACCATCGATGACTAATCGATAGCGGCTCGCCCTGATTTGGTACACCTCAAATATGTAGGACACTCCATCGATTCGCAGGTCAACCCGGACACCCAGTTCCATGTCGGTTTGTGGTCGTCCTCTGACCGCAGAAGCGAAGAAACGCCCCCGCTCGACCTTGCGGTTATCGTCATAGGCGTCGATCGCCACGGAAATAAGGGCCACGGCGCGTCGCTCTGGTTGCCGATGGAGGCCGTCTTTCATCAGCTGATCGAGCCAGCTTGTGTCGAATCGGCCGGCGATCACATCCGGATGCTTAAGGAGCCCGGCCAGGAACGCCTTGTTCGTCATGCCGCCTCGAATGACCACAGTCGTCTCGCGCAGAGCCCGCAGGACCCTTGCATGTGCCTCGGACCGGTTGCGTCCGTACCCGATGATCTTTGCGATCATGGAGTCGTAGTCGGACGGGATGGCGTCGCCTTGGGCAAGTCCGGTCTCGACCCTGACACCGGGACCGGCGGGCCATGCCAGGTACTCGACGCAACCCGGGGCCGGTGCAAAGCCGCGTTCTGGATCTTCGGCGTTGAGGCGCACCTCAATGGCATGACCCGATGTTGGTGGAGGCTCACCGGCGAGACGACCCCCGTCCGCCAAGTGGAGCTGAAGCTTCACCAAATCGACCCCAGTCGTGATCTCAGTGACGGGATGTTCAACTTGGAGTCGAGTGTTCACCTCAAGAAACGACAGACGAACCTCCTCGGGTTGGTACAGGTATTCGACCGTCGCCACGCCCTGGTACCCGGTGACCCTGGCCAACGCGACAGCGCCGGCTTTCGCTTGCTCTTCCATTTCCGCATCGAGTGCTGTGGATGCCGACTCTTCGATCACCTTCTGGTTCCTGCGCTGAATTGAGCAATCCCGGACACCCAGTGCCCACACTCCGCCTTGACCGTCGGCCGCGACCTGAACTTCAACATGCCGGCCCCCGCCGATCACCCGCTCCAAGAAGAGCGTGTCATCGCCGAATGCGTTGGCGGACTCTCTTCGCGCGCTCTCAAAGGCAGCAGCCAAACCATTCTCGTCATCCACCCTGCGGATGCCCCGGCCGCCGCCGCCAGCGGCGGCCTTGATCATAAGGGGATAGCCGATGACTGCTGCGTGCCGAAGAGCCTCCTCAGGATCTGCGACCGGGCCGCCACTCCATGGGGCGACTGGCACTCCGACTTCTTCTGCCAGGCGTTTGGCGCCGATTTTGTCTCCGAGTCGTCGCATGACTCCGGCGCTGGGACCGATGAAGGTCAGACCCATGTTGTGAACGCGCTCGGCGAATTCGGGACTTTCCGATACGAATCCCCAGCCGACCCACACGGCGTCGGCGCGGCTGTCCCGGAGCGCTGCCTCAAGGACGTCGTGGTCGAGGTAGGCGTTCCGATCAGCACTATGGATGTGCACCGCCTCGTCGGCGGCGCGAACGAACATTGAATTGCGATCAACGTCGGTGTACAGGGCGATTGTCGAGAGCGGCTGCCCTTGCTCAAACTCGAACTCGCGAGCGGCCCTTATGAGTCGCATCGCCGCTTCGCCTCGATTGACGATGGCTATCCGGTTGAACATGGTCCTCACTTTTCCGGACACTTCTCCGGGCGGTCAGATCTTAGGCGAGGCAAAATTGGCTGCCCCTGACCGGCCGTATCTCTCATCTCCCATTGGCGGCAGTCCCGGCGGGAAGGGCGGCGCGGATTCGGCCCCTGGTCCCGAAGCTCTCAGGCCTCTGCCCCCGGTCAGGCCGCAGAGAATCGGAGATCATGGTTAGGCTGCCGGGTTCATGCCATGAAGCGCCGTCGCCTAGCGGAGCCATAGGGTCCGGACAGAGGAGGGCACCGATGACCAGCACCGATCTCCTGGTGGACGCCTTTGAGAGGATCCGCGATGCCCTCCACCCCGCCGTGAGCGACCTCTCACCGGACGAGCTGGCTTTCCGACCAGAAGGTGCGTCCAATTCCATCGCCTGGCTGGTTTGGCACCTGACCCGAATTCAAGATGATCATGTGGCCGGGTTGGCGGGAAGCGAACAGGTATGGACCGCAAGTGGATGGGCCGAGCGGTTTGACCTTCCCTTCCCGGCTGCGGACACCGGTTACGGACACGGACCCGGCGACGTGACGGCGGTCATCGCTGACGCCCCCCTGCTCCTTGGTTACTTTGAGGACGTTCACAACCGGACGCAGGAATTCATTCGGTCACTATCGGAAGGCGACCTGGCCAATGTGGTGGACCGCCGGTGGGACCCTCCGGTGACGATGAGCATTCGCCTGGTCAGCGTGATTGCCGATGACCTCCAGCACGTAGGTCAGGCGGCATACGTAAGGGGTCTTCTTCAACGGCCATGATTCCGGGGAACCGGGCTTCGGCCTGCCCTTGGGCGTGAAACCCCGAGGTGGCACAACCGACCCGGACCCCAATCAGATCCACGGCCCGGCTCTTGAGGATCAGGAGAACCGGGGTCCTTGCCGAGTCCTTGGCGGGCAACTTGGACCGACGATGACCGAGCCGCAGAATCCGAAGGTCTTCCGGCGCACCCCGCTGGCCACCGGTGGGCACCCCAACGACCACAATTCGGGATCAAGATTCGAAGTGAGCACGGAAGGGACCGGGTGGTCATGCAGACAAAGGACAGTTCGACGAGTGCGATGCATAATGGGGTTTTGATCGGCACAGCCGAATTTGGCCTGTTTCTTCCCCGCTTGTGCGCTTTCCCCGAAATGGGATCAGCTATCACCAACCGACCCGATGTGCAGGGCGGCCGGCATGCATTTGGCTCCCTATCAGGCAGGAGTGCACATGGATGCAGGGGATGCTCCCGATGACAACGACCATCAAGTCCGCTGAAGAGAGTGTTGCATGGTTGATCGACGAGACCAACCGAGTACATCTTGACTGTGTCGGGGACCCCTGGTGCTACGAGCTTACGACTCAAGTCGACAATATTGGAGTAACTGTCACTGAGACCTCGAAGACCCTGCGGATAAACCCCTGCTGGCTGCGGTTCGTGGTGGAGAGTGGCGATTTCAAGGTCTGCGTGGCGGATGAAATCGTTGCGTGGTACCTCATTCAAGATCTCACCTGCAACATCTGAGTGGGTCAGCTGATCGCCGAGAGCTCTCTATCCCACTACGGACAGCACGACTCCGACGTCTACCGAACTCGCCTGTAGACACCGGCCACCACCCATCGAAACCAACCTGATTCCGTATCCCGCTCAGGTCGATAGATCGTCCGCTTCTTCCGGCGATATTCGCGGGTGAACCTACGCAGTGTGTGACTCTGAACTGTCACCGCCCCCGTTCCGCAAATCATTTCCCAACGTTCCGGATTGGCCCAGCCCCAGTTCGATTGACTCCCCGTCCGTGACGCGGATGAAGTCGAACCGGTTCACGGTGACAGCCCAGTTCTGGCCCTCCACCCAACCGCCTCTCCCCCACACAGAGCGGCGGCGTCTCGGTTTGCACCCTTCGCTCGCATCCGCGTTTTCCGCTCCCTTGGGCAGTAGATTTTTGACGGGACTCGTGGGTCACCATCAAGGTCTGATTTCGGATTAGTCCACAATCGAGGTTGCGCCAGTTGGGAATATGATCTGTCGCCGATACCGCTACGGAGCGAGCTTCATCGACCGCGATTCGGGGGTGCGTTTCGAAGGACACCATCCCTTGGAGCGGCCCGACTTGTGGCAGTGCTACCTGCGCGAAGCAGAGGGTCGCTACCGCAGTTTCGGCTTTGAGAACACGCTACGCCGACAACAGCTTGAAGATGGAGACGGGGTTTCGCTGTTCTTCCTGGGTTTTGACGGCAACGGTGAGCCGGTAGCCGGCGTTCGTTGCCATGGACCCTTGGGTTCCAGTCACCATGCGTTCTTGGTGGATGAAATGGGGGACTCGCCCGAAATCGACCAGATGGTCCGCACCATCGACGACCAGGTTTCCACCGGCGTACTTGAAATTAAAGGTGCATGGTCCAAGGGTGAGGCAGCCACGGGATACCGGCTCATTCAGACCATCTCGCGTTCGGTGACCCACGCCATGAATTGGTTGGGAGCGGAGTTCGCCATCGCTGGTGTATCCGACCTCCTGCTTCCGGTCGGTTTGGACACTGGCGCCCGGATGATCGGGACGTGCTCCGTCCCCTACCCGGATGAGCGATACCGGACCATCGCCCTTACGTGGCGCCGATCCCGAAGTCACGAGCTGAGCACACCTGAGCACAGCCAATTGATGCGACTTGAGGCAGAACAGCTCTCCCGCTCTCCCTCTCTTCTGGGCGCCGGCCCGGTCTCACCTGCCTCGGTGCGGACGCGCGCCTGGCGCCCACTCGTACTCGACATGAGAGCGCGCGATCAACGCGAAATGCTCCGGGTTCTGCGTGAGGACCCCTCTCTTCAGGTGATCGACCGTCTGGATGAGCAGCGCAAGCAGCTCGCTGAAATCAAGCCGGCTCCCAAGGAATCCCTCACTGAGGAAGGGCAAAGGTGGATCTACTACCCATGGAGACGAGCGGTGGTGCGACTGTTGGCGCCACACTCGTTTGCCACACTCCGGCTCGATCGCAACCGCAACAAGCTGACGCGCGCCGAACAAGCCCGACAACGGACGCTTCGCATTGGAGTGGTCGGAGTCAGCGCCGGCCATGCCATCGCACACGTCCTCGCCATGGAAGGTCTGGCGGGAGAACTCCGACTGGCTGACTTCGACACCCTCGAGCTTTCCAATCTCAACCGCGTTCCGGCAAGTGTGCTCGATCTTGGCGTGAACAAGGCTGTGGTGGCAGCTCGACGGGTCGGTGAGATCGATCCTTATTTGCGAGTTGTCGTGATCCCCGAAGGAATAGGCCCTGACAACCTCGGAGCATTCCTCGATGGACTCGATTTGGTCATAGAAGAGTGCGACTCACTTGACGTGAAGATGCTCGTGCGTGAAGCGGCTCGTGAACGTCGGATCCCTGTAATTATGGAGACGAGCGACCGGGGTCTCCTCGATGTTGAACGGTACGATCTGGAGCCCGACCGACCGATCTTTCATGGCTTGTTGCCAGACCTGCATTCCTCGGACCTGTCCGGCCTTTCCTTGCAGGAGAAGGCACCTTACGTGCTTCGTATATTGGGACCACGGGATGTCTCCTCCCGGGGGGCCGCATCGCTGCTGGAAGTTGGGAGCACCATCACCGGATGGCCGCAGCTCGGCAGCGAAGTGACGCTTGGTGCCGCAACCGCAGCAGCTGCCGTGCGACGGATCGGGCTCGCCGGAGAGCTCCCGTCCGGCCGGGTCCGTATCGACATAGAAGACGCCCTTGCCGACATCTCGCCGGTTGAAGTGCCAATTGAAGAAGACGATGATATTCCGCCAGACGCGAGGGAGATTCCGCTCCCGGAGGGTGCCGATCTTGTCGATGTAATCGTCGACGCTGCTCGTTGGGCTCCTTCAGGGGGGAACATCCAGCCGTGGCGCTTTGAGGCCAACTCCAGCGAAATTCGGATGTACCTCGTTCCCGAGCGAACGACCACCATGGACGTGAAACATCGGGGCAGCTTTGTCTCAATCGGGGCCGCCCTGTTTAATGCTCGCGTTGCTGCCGCATCATTGAAGAGCCTCGGGCCGGTGCAGCTATTTCCTGAGGGACGCCCTTCTCATCACGTTGCCACTTTGCAGGTCGGGGCATCCACCGATCATGAGATCGCCCCTCTACAGTCGGGCGTGCGAACGCGGGTCGCCAACCGCCTGATAGGCAATCCTTCGCCTATCGATGAGAGAGTTCTCACACAGCTCGCCCAAGGAGTCGATCGAGAAGGAGCGCTCCTTCGCATCACCACCGACCGCAATCAGATCAATGCCCTGGGCGAGTTGTTGGCGGAATCCGATCGAATCCGATTCCTCACCCCGAAGTTGCACCACGACATGTTCGGTGAGGTCCGCATACCTGGACCGGATGCCCTTGAAGAGGGGCTCGACCTCCGCACGCTGGAGCTCTCTCCACCCGAGTTGGCCATTCTCGAACTGATAGGTCGTCCCGATGTAATGGGCCATTTGACCGATTGGCGGGCCGGAAAAGCCCTGGGGGCACGTACACAGGTCATGGTCGGATCGAGTTCGGCCCTGGCCGTGGTCACGGTGCCCAGCCCCGACCCGATCTGGTATGTGAGAGGCGGAGCCGCCGTAGAACGCTTCTGGCTCACCGCAGAGCTCCAAGGGCTCGCCGTCCAACCCGTTTCACCGGTTTTCCTCTATGCCGTCGATGACGAGGACCTCCTTCACCTCGGAGGGGAGCGGCAAATCGATGCTCTCTTCAGTCTGTCGCAGCGGTTCAATGAGGTATGGGGGCTCACCGATGGTGAAAGGGTCGCTCTGATGCTCCGGGTGACCCATGCGCCCTCACCCGCGTTCCGCAGTGCGCGGCTGCCGCTTGAGCACCTCCTCAGCCGCGAACGTGAGATCGCATGATCCCCAAAAAGGGCGCACTTATTCAGGGTTAATGGCGCTGGGGGTTTCCCCTGAGCTCATTGTCTGCCATACTCGGTTGCCCGCTTTGTGGTACCGGGCTGGCGTGAGGTTCGCCTTGTGTTCGAAGCGCTTTATGAGGGAACGGTCTTGTATGGCAAGTCTCAACGGCATGTCGCCAGGAGTGACGGACCTGCAGAGTCACCTTGTCATTGAGACGCTCTCCCAGGTCGTCCCGGGGACGGGGATCGTCGAGATCATCGCCGCTTCGGAGCATGCCATTCCTGGCCTTGACGTGGAGTCGTGGGCGGCACCCGGTTCGGAGGACGCGCTGGCCCACATCCGTGAGCGAATTCAGGGCCAACTCGGCGCCAAGAACCCCCTTGAGTCGTTCTCCTGTATCGCCTCGGGCGTCACCTGGGGGGTCCTGGTCGAGCCGATTGAGGTCCAGGAAAGCGACGTGGTGGGTGCGCTGGTGGTGGCCCGCCAGGGCAAGGCGTGGTCCAGCCGTGAACGGGCCCTCACCATGGCGTTCGGAAGCCTGTTGAGCCACGCGGCGACGCTGGCCACGAGCGAGAACGCCATGCTGGTCCAGCGGCGGCTGGACGAGTTGGTGAGCCAGGTGGCCGAGCGTCTCATGTCGGCCTCGTCCCGCAACCGCCAGGAGATGCTGACCTGGGTGACCCGGGTCCTGGCCGAGTTCCTCGGGTCCGACGTGGCCTTCCTGCGGCGCAACGACCACAGTCGGGGCCTGAGCATCCTGGAAGCGGAGTGGCCCCCGCGCGACGTCCCCGCCCCCGATCCGCTGGGCGAGGTCCCCTTTGACGCCGACCCGGTCTTCGCGGCCACCCGGAACCTGCGCCAGCCCTACCTCGACGGGGTGACCGACTCTCCCGACGAGTACCTCAACCGGGTCCAGGAGGGCTCGGGCGTGCCCATGGTGGCCGGAGCGGCGGTGCCGCTCCTCCTCGGCGACACCACCTGGGGCGTCCTCGGGTTCTTGCACTTCGGCCTGCACGCCTGGACCCCCGAGGAGATCAGCACCCTGCAGGCCATCGCCTCCATGTTGGTGCAGCTCCAAGGGCGCATCGACGCCGAGGACCGCATTGAGTACACCGCCCTGCACGACGACCTCACCGGCCTGCCCAACCGCCGCGCCCTGCTGCGCGAGCTCGAAGAGCGCCTGAAGGCCGACCGGGAGACCGCGGTCCTCTTCTTCGACCTGGACCGCTTCAAGGTGATGAACGACTTCCTGGGCCACGCCAGCGGCGACCGGGTGCTCACCACCATCGCCGACCGGCTGCGCACCAGCATCCGGCCCGGCGACTACGCGGCCCGCCTCGGCGGCGACGAGTTCGTGGTCCTGGTCGACCAGGCCACCACCTCATTGGAGGTCATCGCGACGGCGGATCGGATACTGCGCATATTGAGTGAGCCCATCGACTTCGCCGGTTACCACGTCACCCATACCTCAAGCATCGGGATCGTGCTCTCCGAGCCCGGAGCCAAGAGCGGGTCCGAGCTCCTCGGCTGGGCCGACGTCGCCCTCTACGCCGCCAAGCGCCGGGGCCGCAACCAGGCCGTGGTCTTCGACAAGGACCTGCGCAAGTCCGTCGGCGAGCGCTCCATGACCGAGCTCACCTTGCGCGAGGCCATTGAGGGCGACGGGTTGCGCCTGCACTACCAGCCCGAAGTCGACCTGCGCACCGGCAAGCTCCTCGCCGTCGAGGCCCTGGTGCGCTGGCAGCATCCGACCCGGGGCCTCCTGCCGGCCGGGGCCTTCATCACCGTGGCCGAGGAGACCGGGCTGGTGGTCGAAATGGGCCGTTGGGTCTTCGAAGAGGCGTGCCGCCAGCTCGCCGTCTGGCAGCGCGAGTACCCCGAACTCCCGCTCGTGGTCCGGGTCAACATGTCGCCCACCCAGTTCGTCATCAGCGGCCTGGTCGAGTTCGTCGAGAACTGCCTGCGGGTGCACCACATCCCCGGCGAGCGCCTCTGCATTGAGATGACCGAGCATGCCGTCTTCCAAGAGCCCGAGCACACGGCGCGCATCCTGCGCGGGTTCCAGGACCTGGGCGTCGAGATCGCGCTGGACGACTTCGGGACGGGCTACGCCTCCATGACCGAGCTCAAGCGATTGCCGGTGAACCATCTCAAGCTGGACCAGAGCTTCGTGAGAGGCATCACCACCGACCCGAGCGACCGGGCCATAGTCGAAGCGATCACCAGGCTCGGGAATGCGCTCAGTCTTGGTGTCATTGCCGAGGGGATTGAGTCTGGCGCAACCATTGAGACGCTGCTCGAGCTTGGCTGTGACAAGGGCCAGGGATTCCTCATATCGGTACCGATGTCGGCCGAAGAACTGGTGCCGGTACTGAAGGCCGGTGCTGTGGCCCCTTCGGTGTTTCAGGGAGTGAAAGACCAAGTTCCGTCGTTGGCAGACTTGAATTTGTGACATTGGTTGACGACCTGATCCCGGGGGAACCCGATCCCAACGGCAACCTCTACGAACCTTGGCTCTTTCTCACCATGCTTGATCAATTGTCGTCGAGCGAGGTCAGTATCGGATTCATCTACTCCGTCCTCGATCTCCTGGCACAACGCTACCTACTCTCCGACGCTGTGGTCGTGCTCAAGGACGAATCGCTCGGTACGCAGACCTTCCGCCTGGGAAGGAAGGGTGCGAGTGGGGACTCGCCAGCCAGGTTGGCGAGCGCCACGGGCGTATTCACCGAGCCAGATGTCGTTCCCGAAGTCGTTCAGGACGCCGTCCGGAATGTCTGTCAACTTGCACTTTCCCTGCATCTGGCCCGGCGCGGGACTGATCATGATTCCCTCACGAACATTGCCAATCGCCGTCGTTTCGATGACTCATTGCGTTCCGCGGCCGTGCAGAGCTCCCGATACGGATGGGCCTTCACCTTGGTGCTCCTCGGATTGAATGAGTTCAAGCTCGCCAATAACCGGGTCGGGCAACTCGTCAGTGAAGATCTTCTACGCTCGTTTGGAGGTGCACTCCGAAAGACGGTGCGTAATGGAGACACGGCTGCCCGTGTCGGTGATGATGAGTTCGCCATTATACTTTGCAACTCGGTTGGTGCCGAGTTCTTGGCCTTTACTGAGCGCCTTCGCTCTGTTCTTGCGACGGTCCCCGACCTCAACTTCACCATCGGCACTGCGATGTCGCCTCGCGATTCAACCGACCCAGCCGAATTATTCCGTATTGCCGACGCTCGTCTCAATGAGAAGAGGGGTACCGTACCGCAATGATGTCTAAAATTGAAGAGGACTTCGAGCTCGAACTTCGATCTCTTCCCGGGGTACTCAATGTAGGCATCACCCACGAAGACGGAGACTTGAAGGCGGTTGCGCTCCTCGTACGCGGGCAGGACCCCGATGAAGTTCGGGACGTCGCCCTGCAAGTGGCGAGCTTGTACTACCCGGACACCATTGTGACCGTGGAAGACGCTAACGGCGTTGGGTCCGTTCGCGAAGCGAACGGTGCGAGGGTTGCCATTGTGAAGACAGATTTCAATGCAAGCGACGGAATAAGTGAGATCCAATTGAGCCACCTCGGTCGGATTGGAACAGGCCGAGCAGGTAGCGGACCTCTCATTGGGGGCGCGGAGGCAACTCTGGCTGCTCTACGGGACCTTGGATTTGCCATCCCGTACTACCTTATGATGGCGACGAAGATCGACACGGTGACCGGGTGGTCGGTAATCGTCACCTTCCGTTCGCTCTCCGATGGTACGGATCAGATGGGTATCGCGCGGGCAGAGGGAGACCTTGTGGCTTCCGCAAGGGCGACCTTGAACGCACTCAACCGGTACATCACCAGGGAACATGATCGACCACGGGATAGCAATAGCTCAACAGGACCGAACGCCAACGGCAGCTACTGAAGGACCGTGCTCACCGCTGAGTCGCGGAGACGACGAAATGACGCCTCAGCGGGATCACCGGGCCCAGGTTGCCTACTTGGCCAGAACCAATGGAATTATGTCTTGGGTACCGCAGCCATACCCACAATGGGCTTGTTGAGCGGGACTCCACCCTCAGAGCCGGAGTACTGGGCGTCCCCGAAGGCGAAGACACCACCGTCGGAGGCCACCAGCCAGTAACCGCCTCCGTCCGGCGTGGCCGCCATGCCGACGATGGGCTGGTTGAGGTGCAGGTTGCCGGTCGAACCGGAGTACTGGGCGTCCCCGAAGGCGAAGACACCACCGTCGGAGGCCACCAGCCAGTAACCGCCTCCGTCCGGCGTGGCCGCCATGCCGACGATGGGCTGGTTGAGGTGCAGGTTGCCGGTCGAGCCGTTGTACTGGGCGTCCCCGAAGGCGAAGACACCACCGTCGGAGGCCACCAGCCAGTAACCGCCTCCGTCCGGCGTGGCCGCCATGCCGACGATGGGCTGGTTGAGGTGCAGGTTGCCGGTCGAACCGGAGTACTTCGCGTCCCCGAAGGCGAAGACACCACCGTCGGAGGCCACCAGCCAGTAGGACGACCGCGGCGGCGCGGGGGGAGGCGCTGAGGGCGGTCCGGGCAGGCCGGCCGGCCCCTGAAAGGCAACAACACGGTCAGCCGCCGGTGCGAGAAGCAGCCCAGCCCCTACCGAGGGTGTGGGGAAGTGGTTGGCAACCGAGCCAACGGACACCTGTACCACGCTGGTGCCGTTTACCGGATTCAGACCGAAGAGCGTCCCTCCCCTGTTCATCGTCCATATCAGCCCCCCGGCCACGATCGGGGGGCCTCCCGAACCGGTTGGTGTCTGCCAGTTCTGGGTCATGTGGGGCGGGCTGCCCGAAACCGACACCGAGAGCACTCCATTCCCGCAGGGCAAATAGACGGTGTTGCCGGAGATGGCAGTGCCCCCGTCGACGTCACTGCCTGCACAGACCGGAATGTGACTCTCCTGCCCGCCGATGCCCCCTAACGCGGTTTGACTCAACAAATATGCGGTCTGGGACTTGCCGGCCTGCATCACGGTGCCATTGGACATGAGAGCGGGCGACGATGAACCCAAGTCTCGGTCCTGAGCATTGTCGTCATACCAATTCGTCGGGGCGAAGAACTGCTTGAGAGCCAACGACGGTGCGAGCTCGAGTACCGAGTCGCTGTAGTCGTACGGTTCCCCCGAAGAACTGACCGACCCGTTTCCGACCGCCACCCAGACGTTGCCTGAGGCATCGATGACCGGGGCGGCTCCTCCCATCCACACCGCACCCTGGCTCTGGCCGACGCCGCTGTCCACTTCGAATGTGCCCACAGGACCGCCGGTCTCAGGCACACTGACCACCCATCCGTGGTACGTCGAGCAGTCCCCGGCGTTGCCGCCGTAGCCGAACACCACATTGCCCTGGTCCAATGACAATGCGGTCCGCTGGAGGATGGCGGAGGTAACAGCCCCTGGTGGATCCACATTCTGCCGCATCAGGACAGCACCGTTGTACATATTGAGGGCGACCAGGAAGTGTGCGGGCGCGTTGTTGTCGAGCTCATCATCGACCACAAAGATCTCGCCCAGGGAACGGTCGATCGCCGGTGTGGATGTGATCCCGACCGTCGGACTGATATCTCCACACGGGAGGTCGCCGTTCGGCACTGGGTGTCCCACGACAGTGCTCCAGAGGACG
>Ga0307374_10008901_pt1 | contig 14894 bp, 11 predicted proteins | sample OX3MG_FD_202532 | JGI IMG/M metagenome (GOLD analysis project Ga0307374, IMG submission 202532) | Soil microbial communities from Risofladan, Vaasa, Finland - OX-3 | ecosystem: Environmental > Terrestrial > Soil > Coastal area > Acid sulfate soil | place: Finland: Risofladan, Vaasa | collected... | reverse complement strand
GCTGGAAGCCCTCTATGACAGCAACCGCTCCGCCGGTCTGGGCAGTTCCTCGCCCAACGTGGCCCGCTGGCTGGGCGATATCCGCGCCTATTTTCCCGCCTCGGTGGTCAAGGTGATGCAGCAGGATGCGCTGGAACGGCTAAAGTTGCGCCAAATGCTGATGCAGCCCGAACTGCTGGAGGCGGTAGAGGCCGACGTGCAGTTGGTGGCTAACCTGATGTCGCTCAGCAAGGTGCTGCCGGAAAAGACCAAGGAGACCGCCCGCATGGTGGTGCGAAAAGTGGTGGACGAGATCCAGCGGAAGCTCGCCAATCCCTTACTGCAAGCGGTGCGCGGCAGTCTGAACCGGGCTACCCGGAGCAGCCGGCCCCGCCACAATGAGATTGACTGGCACCGAACGATCCGAGCCAACCTCCAGCACTACCAGCCCGCCCAGCGCACGATCATCCCCCAAAAGCTGGTCGGCCATGGGCACAAACGCGCTTCCCTACGCGATATCGTGCTGTGCGTGGACCAGAGCGGCTCCATGGGGGCCAGCGTCGTCTATTCGGGCATTTTCGGGGCAGTGCTGGCCTCGCTGCGCAGCGTCAGCACCCGGATGGTGGTGTTTGATACGGCGGTAGTGGATCTCACGGACGATCTCAAGGATCCCGTGGACCTCCTGTTCGGGGTGCAACTGGGCGGCGGCACAGACATCCACCGGGCGCTTGGCTATTGCCAGAGTGTGATTACCCGCCCGAACCAGACCATTCTGGTGTTGATCACCGACCTCTACGAGGGGGGCGACAAGGAGGGGATGGTCCGACGGGCGGCCGAGTTGGTAGGGAGTGGGGTCACCGTGATCTGCCTGCTGGCCCTGAGCGACCACGGCGCCCCCGCGTACGACCACGGCAACGCCGCCATGTTGGCCGGGCTCGGCATCCCCACCTTCGCCTGCACGCCTGATCTCTTCCCGGACCTGATGGCGGCGGCGATCCAACGCCAGGACCTGGCCCTATGGGCGGCGCGGCACGAGATCACGGTGGCGCGAGGGGAGTGGTGAAGTGCCAGGGGAATGGGGCGAGGAGCGGGCGTCCGGAAACACGGATGGGCAGACGCGACAGATTCCACGGATGACTACCCTGGTACGATACCCCAGACGTTTTACTGCTCTCCTTACTCGGGCTATGCCACCTAGCTTTCTGTTTGATGTTCTGAAAAGTCGCGTCCAAGCCTTGACAAAATGCCAGGTGTTGCGCACATACGCCTCCAGCAGATCCTGACGCTCCGCTATCTCGGGTTCTCACTCACGTCCATCGGTGAGATCCTGAGCCGACCCAACTTTGACCTGGTGGCGTCGATGCGCATCCAGGGGGACGTGATCCGTGCTCGCATCTCCGCTTTTGAACGGGTCGGCCAGGCGCTGATCGACCTGCTTACCCATCACGCGGAAACGGGTGGGTGGGATTGGGAGCTGGTGACCAGAGCGTCGTCGGCAGCGCGAGAAGGGCTCGCGCAACAGGAGGATAAGATGAGCGAGTATTATTCGCCAGAGGAACTGCCTCAGCGGATGAAGAAGGTTGGGAAGGGTGTCTCCCCCGAGGAGATTCAGGCCGTCCAGGAGGCGTGGCCGGCGCTCCTGGCCGAGGTCCGGGCCAACCATGACCTCGATCCGCGGAGCCCGCGGGCCCGCGATCTGGCGGATCGCTGGAACGCGCTGACCGAGCGCACCATGCGCGGCTTCCAAAGCGATCCGAAGATCGGCAAAACGATCGCCGAGAACTATCGGCGGAACGTCTATGCCGATAACGAGGGCGCGCCAAAGCCCGAGGATTTCGCGTTCATCCAGCGAGTGAACGCGGCTCGCGAGCCGCAATAGGAGTCTACCACGCCACCTCGACCGCGACTCCCTCGGGCGAGTTGGCGTGGCGCAGCAGCGCTGTTCGTGAGGCGGCATCCCAGGCCGCCGCTACCATCGCCCCGTCCAAGAGCACCTTGCGAGGCGGGGCGGGCAGCAACAGGCGGGCTACCAGCGGCGTGTCCGACGGCCCGGCGGCGGTGAAGCGCAGGTAGTCTGGTCCTGCTTGCTCATCGCGCACGCGGCCGGAAGCGGCTGCTACGCGCCCCTGGTCGGCATCGAGACGATCGAGGTCGACCAGGAGCGCTTGGCGCCCCGGCAGGATCTCCATGGAGGTCCGCACCGGCAGGTCGCCATCGAACAGGTCCACGAAGCGCCCTTCCAGGCGAAGCGCCTGATCGGTTCCGGTCCCGAAGGCGGCGGCGATGATGTAGTGGCCGCGCCGCAGCAGGAGGCGCCGCGATTCATGGTACGGCGGCGCCGCCAGACCCAGCGCTTCGAGCGCTACCCGGAGCCGCGCGCGCACCAGATCGGCGCCGTCGGAACGCTGGGCCAGGGTGATCGGTCCCTCCGGCTCAACCAATACGACGCCTGCTCCTACCTTGTGGATCCCTGGAGTGGGGGCATCGTCCAGCCCCAGACGCCGGTAGAGATCGGGCCAGGGACCGCGCCCAGCCACTTGCTCGTTCCACCAGGCGGGGAGCGTAGCATAGGGGTCGTCGCCGGTCCCGAAGCAGATCAGCGCGTTCCCCGCGCGCACCCATTCCGTCAGGCGCTCGTGGGCGGCGGCATCGGGCGGAGTCATCCCATCATAGCTGAGCAGGAGCGCCTGTATCCCTTCCGGTACGCCCAGTTCGCCCAGCGCTTCCAGGCCGGTGGGCCGCGCCGGGATCCCCGCCAGAACCAGGGGCAGGGCCATTCCATAAAAGGCGGAAAGCTCGGGATCGTCCTGCTCCGGGCCAGCGCGGCGGAATCCCAGGCTATCGGCCAGCAGCACCCCCACGCCCCGCGTACCGCTCTCCCAGGCCAGCGAGCCGGCGGGCATGGCGCTCATGGCGTTACTGATCGCCAGCACTTCGGCGGCATAGTGTGGTGCAATGAGGTCTCCCGGCGGTCCCTCTCGCCGGCGCGGGAAGCGGCCGTTGAAGACCCTGGAGGGCCAGGGCATCACCTCGTAGCCGCCCACTTCGGGGTGGAGAAGCGCGGCGGCGACCGTGGCTTCATAGCCGGAGCGATAGAAGTCCCATCCGTGCGAGGGCCGATCCTCCACCGGATCCACCAGAAACCACAGACGCCGATCGCTGTCACGGACCAGGTCGAGACCGGAGCCGTACTCCAAATACGCCACGGCGAAGGGTTCCTCACCCTTCGCCCCCCGATAGCGCACGGGGAAGCGGGCCGTATGGCTCCAGACCTGAAGGATCACCCCCGCGCACTCTGGCATGGCGCGCAAGGCCGCGTGCGGACTGACGATCCGGTTATGGGCGTAGTTGAGTACGCTATGGGTGGCCACGTAGCTGGGTACCGGCCGCCCCACCCGGACGCCGTGATCATGCACGGCGCGGCAGAGATCCGCGATCAGATCGCGGTAGAGCCCATATTGTAGATCGGAGCCCATGGCCCAAGTTCGAGCATCGGCGGTTGGATCCGGGCAGGGGGCGTCATAGCGATCTTGCCAGGCGCGCTCGAAGGCCGGTCCATAACGGGCGGCGGCCCAGAACTCCGGCTCCTCGAGAAAAACCGCCTCCGCCCCCAGATTGATCGCCTGGCCGAGGAGTTCCGCCAGATAGCGGGCATAGGGATCGCTGGGGACCATGTAGGGGACATGGGGACCATGGACGCGAGGCGCGCCGCCAACCATGCACTGTGCCTCATCCTCGTGGTCGCGCCCATCCCACTCCCCCAAAATATACGGCTGGTACTGGCCCCAGGCCAGGCCAGTCATCACCCCAACTCGGTAGCCAAGGTCCCTCCAGTCCGCCATACGCGCCGGAAGAGTGCTGTCCAACCCATAGGCGATCGCCATATCCACCTTAAGGTCAAACCGCGAACCTACCGGCTCTTGCTCCTGAATGAGGGTCCGATATGGCGGATATGGATTCGGACTCGGCTCCATTTCTCGCTCCTTATTGGTGCTTTTCCAGGCGGCGTCGTTTGCCGTGACGCACCCCCGACCGCGGTCGGGATATCAAATGATGCGGTCTAATCTTGCCCTGGGAGGATACCAGGAAGCAGCAAAACCTCCATGCCCAGTGGCCCGAAGCCTGGTATATTCCGATCATGAACAGTGTTACCGATCTCGCGCCTCGATTTCCGGCCGCCGTGGAAGAGACCCTGGCCAGGCTTCCCTCCGAGCCTGGCTGTTACCTGTTCAAGGACGCCGAGGGGACCGTGCTATATGTGGGCAAGGCCCGCAGTCTGCGCGACAGGGTGCGTTCGTATTTCCGCAATCCAGGCGGCCTCAGCTTGAAGAACCGGGGCCTGGTCCCCAAGATTGCGACCATTGATTACCAAATGCTGCCCAGCGAGGACGCGGCCCTGCTGGTCGAATGCAATCTGATCAAACAATATCGGCCCCGCTACAATATCCTCCTGCGGGACGATAAAACCTACATCGCCATCCGGGTGACCAACGAGCCCTACCCCCGGATCGAAACCGTGCGCCGCCGCTCGGACGACGGGGCTCGCTACTTCGGCCCCTACACGAGCTCCCAATCGGTGTATCGCACCCTGGACCTCCTCAAACGTCTCTTCGCCTATCGCTCCTGCCGCCTCCGCATCGTCCCCCCCGCCGGTGCCGACGCGGTTCCGACCCAAACCGAGCCGCCCGAACGGGTGGGACGCCGGGCCCTGCGCGCGGCCAGCGGGAAGCCCCCCCAAGAGCGGACCCTTACCGTGGCCAGTCCCCAGAATCGCGCCTGCCTGGAGTATCACATCCACCGCTGCACCGGCCCCTGCATCAACGCGATCTCCCAGGCGGACTACGGGGAGCGAATCGAGCAGGCGACTCTCCTGTTGCAAGGAAAGAGCGAGCAGCTGGCCACCCAACTGGAAAAAGCCATGGAGGAGGCGGCGGACAACATGGATTTCGAGCGGGCCGCCGTGGTGCGCGACCAACTCGCCGCCGTGCGCCGGATCAGCGAGCGTCAACGGGTCACCGTGATGGGCGGACGCGACCAGGACATCGTCGGCCTGGCTCGGATCGAGGACGAGGCGTGCGTCGAGTTGATCGCCGTGCGCGAGGGGAAAATGCTTGGGCATCAACAATTTATCCTCCAGGGAGTTTCCGACCAGGAGGACGGGGCTATTCTGCGCGCCTTCCTGGTGCAATATTATGTAGATAGCACCGAATTGCCCGAGGAACTGCTTCTCCCCGCCGAACCGGACGATAGCGAGGCGCTCGGCGCGTTGCTCACCATCAAACGGGGCCGCAAGGTCACGGTCACGGTTCCGAAGCGGGGCGATAAAGCGGCGCTGCTGGAGGTGGCGGCCACCAATGCCCGGCAGTCCGCCGAACTGAGGCGCCAGAAGCTCCTGAGCGACAACCAGAAAGCCGTACAGTCGATGACTGAGTTGCAAACTGCCCTTGGATTGCCAAGCCTGCCGCTGCGCATTGAGTGCTACGACATCTCCACTATCCAGGGTACCTCTACCGTAGGCTCCATGGTGGTGTTCGAGCAGGGGAAACCGAAGACCGCTGCCTATAGGCGGTTCCGCATCAAGACCGTGGTGGGGTCGGACGACTTCGCCAGCATGGCGGAGATGGTGCGCCGCCGCCTCAAGCGCGGGCAAGCCGCCGCCGAGGGAGCGGACGAAAAACCGGCCGAGGCGAGTCCAGGAGCGCTTGCGGAGCAATCCGAGCTTGCGGACCCTGCCTCGGCGGCTGGGCTGGATGATCGAAGCCTGGATGAGGACCCTGTGGAGTCGCCCGAGGCGAACGCCGCTGGGGACGAGGCGCCAAGCACTCCGGTCGGCGGGCTGCCCTCTGAAGACCTTTCCGCCGAGAAGGTGGACACGGGCGACTGGGGAAGCCGGCCCGATCTGCTGCTGATCGATGGCGGGAAGGGCCAGCTTGGGGCCGTGATGGCCGTCCTGAAGGAACTGGGGATCGAGGACCAGCCGGTGGCCAGCCTGGCCAAGCAGCACGAGGAAATCTTCCTACCCGGCCGTCCCCAATCGATTCTGCTCCCCTCCGGATCGCAGGCCCTGTTCCTGGTCCAGCGGATCCGTGACGAGGCGCACCGTTTCGCCATTACCTACCACCGCTCGATCCGCGGCAAGCGCGGTCTTGAATCAGGGCTGGATAGCGTGCCCGGAATCGGTCCTCGGCGGAAGAAGGATCTGTTCCGCCACTTCGGCAGCGTGGCCGGCATCCGAAAGGCCACCCTGGAAGAGATCGCCGCCGTGCCGGGCGTGGGCAGCAAGACCGCGCTGACCATCAAGGAGCATTTGGGCGAGCGGTAGGCCGCCAAGCGTACCACCAACAAAGTTGGTACGGATCCCCGCCCCATGCCATACTAGGGTTAAAGGGGGAGTTATGCGCGTATTGGTGGTGGAAGACGAGCTCAAGATCAACCGGACGGTATGCCAGGCCCTACGCGAGGAGGCATACGCGGTCGATTCGGCCAAGGACGGTGAGGAAGGCGAGGAGTTGGCGCTGATCAACCAATATGATCTGATCATCCTCGATCTGCTTCTCCCCAAGAAACCGGGAGTCGCGGTGTGCCGAAGCTTGCGCGAACAGGGGGTCACCACCCCCATCCTCATGCTGACCGCCAAGGATACGGTGGAGGACCGCGTACAGGGATTGGATAGCGGCGCGGACGACTATCTAGTCAAGCCATTCTACATGGATGAATTGCTGGCCCGCGCCCGCGCCCTCCTGCGCCGCGAAACCACCACCAAAAGCGCGCGCTTGCAGGTGGCCGACTTGCAGATGGACACCAGCTCACATCGGGTGATCCGAGCCGGCGGGGCTATCGATCTGACCAGCAAGGAGTACGCCATGCTGGAATACTTCATGCGGAACCAGGACCAGGTACTGACCCGGACCATGATCAGCGAGCATGTCTGGGACGAACAATTCGATAGCCTTTCCAACATCATCGATGTCTATATTCGCCGGCTGCGGCGGAAAATTGACGAAGCCTACACTCCGCGTCTCCTCCATACGATCCGCGGCAGCGGCTATCTGCTCGGCATCTTGCCGGAGGACGCGGCGAGCAATGAGTAGCCGGGCCCGCGATTCTTGAACGATCTCTTGACTGTCGCTTCTGAACGATCCCCCGGCTGCGGCCGGATGGTAGCGGACGCCGACTGCGGTCGGGAGGCGCGGCCTGATCGTCCAGCTTCACCCCAGCGCTTGGTTGAGGTCGGCGATAATGTCCTCCACCCGCTCGATCCCAACCGAGAGGCGAATCAACCCCGGCGCGATCCCGGCCGCGTCGCGCTCGTCCTGGCTCTGGAAACTGTGGACCATGGAGGCGGGATGGGTGATCAGGGTCTCCACGGCGCCCAGGCTCACCGCCAATACGCATATCTCGGTGCGCGCCACCAAACGATAGGCCGCGTCGTAGCCGCCCTTCACCTCGAAGGTGACCATGCCTCCGAAGCCGCCGGTCATCTGGCGCTGGGCCAGTTCATGTTGCGGATGCGAGGGCAAGCCAGGGTAATAGACGCGATCCACGGCCGGGTGACCCTCCAGGAAGCGGGCCACCGCCATCGCGTTCTGGTTGTGCCGCTCCATCCGCAGGGTGTAGGTGCGCAAGCCGCGTTGCAACAGCCAGGCGTCGAAGGGATGGAGGACCGGCCCATATTGGCGTAGATAATCCCAGGCGTCGTCGATCCGCGCCCGACTCCCCAGCACCACCCCAGCGGTCACGTCGCTGTGCCCATTCAGGTACTTGGTGGCGCTATGGATCACCAGATCGTACCCGAGGTCGAGCGGACGCTGATTGTAGGTGGAGGCGAAGGTATTGTCGGTGATCGCCAGGGCGCCGGCCGCGTGCGCGATCTGGGCGGTGGCTCTCAGATCAGTCAGATCCAGGGTTGGATTGGTAGGAGACTCGGTGTAGATCACCCGCGTATTGGGGCGCATGGCGCGGGCAAAGGCCTCCACATCGGTCTGATCCACCTGGGTCACCTCGATCCCGTAGCGGGGGAGGGTGGTGGTCATCTGCGAGAGGGTGGCCGTATAGTGGGTGAGTTGCGCCACCACATGGTCGCCGACCCGTAGGTTGGCCATCAGGGCGATGGTCACCGCCGCCATCCCCGATCCCACCGCCAGGGCGGCTTCGGCCCCTTCGAGGTCGGCCAGCATGGCCTCCACCTGCTGGGTATTAGGGGTACCGAGCCGCCCATAGAGCATCGAGGGGGCGATGGAGGTGGCCATGGCCGCCCCTTCCTCGGGCGTCCGCATCTGAAAGGTACTGGTCTGGTAGATCGGGGGTGCCACGGGGGCCGCCACGCCCGCCACCCGCGTCCCGTGGATTAAGCGGGTCTCCGGAGCGTACGCCCGCCTTTGGTCGTTCATATGGTCACCTCTCCCCGCCCAACCGGGCTGGACGACTGGCATCGCGTCATCCAGCCAGTGTACCGCGGGAGGGAGGGGCAACTGGTCCATGGTGAAGACAACGGGTGCATTGACCTGGGGATACGCGAGTAGAGCCGGGAGTGGTAGGATATGCGTACGGGGAAGCTATGGCAAGCTCTATCAAGTATGAGCAAGAAGCATGTGCCGGGTCAGAGGAATCGGTTGGGGAGATGCTGAACGCTTTGGCGTGGGTGGAAGCATTGGACGAGGAAGATCGCGCGGCCATGCGGACTGAGCTGGTCCCGCTGTTCTCGACTGCCGTGGCTACGGGGGAATGGCAATCATATCGGAATGCCCTCGAGGCATGGCGATCCACCGCTGAAGTCGTGAGTGATCCTGAACTGGTAGAGCGGCTGACCTCGCCCTGGGATCCCGCCGAGGAAGTCCAACTGACTCGCCCCTAATTGTTATAGGATGCCTGATGGCACTGATCCTCAAGAGCCCGACGAGCGACGGCTTCCCTATGTGGAAAGGCCGGAAGGTGCTCGAATACCGCCGGAACGAGTCTTCACCTATAACGTTCGGGCAAAGAGCCGTTCCGCGGTGGCGGAATGGGACAAATTGGCGGTAAGCCACAAAGGAAGCCTACGGACTTGCTTCGATCATGTAGCTTCCACTCCCCGGGACACTACGACTGATCCAGAACGGTGCCACCAACTGAAGCCGTCCAGGAAACGTGGCTACGAAGAAGACGAGTAGCCCAGTAGCCCAGTAGCTCGGTAGTGCAGCCAACCAGGCCATCATCGGACCCGGTGATCTACAATTTAGATAAAATATCAAATACCCGATCACTGGGCGAGTGGATGTGTACGCAGCACATATGATGGGCGAGTGGCAAGGGAGGAGTGATGGTACACCCGGTCTTCACCACGGCGGAATGGGATCGGCTGCTAAGTCAGGTTGGTTACGGCAATCCCGAGGCTCCATTGTGGTTTCTTGGCATGGAGGAAGGTCTCGACGAGCATACGCTGCCCATCAGTGAAAACCTCAAATGGCGCCTCAACCATTTTAAGCAGCCCTTTGACACCATGACCAACCATCTTCAGGCGCTGTTCATGCCATACGCAGCTGGCGTGCTGATACTGCCGAAAACCCAGACGTGGCCTACCATGGCGAAGATCGCTCGCTATCTAGCTGGGGCCGCAAATTGGCAAGATCCGTCTAAAGCAAAGGCATACGTCAAGGAGTGCCTGGGTACGGCTAGAGGTTCGGCGCTGCTGCTAGAATTGTTGCCGTTGCCGAAGCCCTGCTTCACTTGTTGGCCACCCCTGTACAATGAACGTTTCACGGGAGGTCTCGCTGCTTACATAGCTGAAATGCTTCCGTTACGAGTCGCTCGGTTGAAGAGACTCGCCGAGGATCACAAGCCTACGAGAATTATCTGCTACGGCAAAGGATACTGGCAGTATTACGAGCAGATCTTCCCGGAAGTGGCCTGGACGGAACATGTGGTTGGGGCAAAAACTAAGGTGAAGAAGGGCATGTCGGGCGGCACGATCGTGATGCTCACTCCATTCTTTGGGAATGGTGCCCTGTCAAACGCCGCTCTCATTGGACTTTGCGCGCAGTTGTAGCAGAGTAAGATCCTCGATTAGCCGGAGAGTCAACTTGGCCGAGGCGGCACGGTCAGCGACTCGGCCGACCTCCACGAGATTGCTATTCGCCAGAATGTGCGGCGCCTTGCTTGAATACGGTATGCATCCGGAAATGGATTATGCGGCTATTTGGGACAGAGGTGCCCCGAGGATGGAGAGATGCCACATGAAATATCTTCGCGAAACCCTTCTGCTGCTCTGTATTGCCGGAGGGTTAATCTATCTTGCCCTAGGGGGCTCCCTACCGGCACTCCACCTCCCGGGTGCCGCTACTGCACAGGCAACCATGACCGCCGTCCCGCCCCCGCCAGCCCCCGTACAGGTATGCATGCTTGCGGATTACAATTCCGCCTCAACCAGCTGCATCCAAGATGATTCCAGTGTGAGTGGCACTGACTTAGGCGGTATCTACATCGCTTGGGGGCCGGGTGTTGCCAGTCTTGAATTACAGATCCGGGATGGGGCAGGGAACTGGTTCACCCAAGGGACGGCGTACGTCGGAGCGGATCCCGGCGGGGATACCCTGATGAATATCGAGGAGCACGCAGCACCAGCCATGCCGACTACCTGTGGAACCGTCATCCAGATAGTAGGACTTTCCGAAAACGGCAGCACTCTTGGCAGTACCCAGACGACCATTACCTGCGGATAGCTGCAATCCCCAGCCGAATCCAGCCGGGGTTGTCCCATCGCGTGCCTATTCTTGGCCTGTCCAACCGGCATACAAAGGAGGCCGATGCAATTGAAGATGGCGATGACACGGATTTGCCCGTCGATAAGCACTTGCGACGAAGACAGCGAGTAGCCCGGCCTCTACTTCCGCTTTTATGGTCAACTCCCTGATATTTCCATGTGTCGATGAGCAATCGACAGGGAAGGGAAGAGCATGAACAGCCTCCAATCCGGCGATCATGCGGGAGGTCCCTTTGAAGCTCTTCTATAGCCCCTCTTATACTCTGGCTGGGCACGATTTCGCCACCACGAGAAAGTCCGGCTGGATCGCGGAGTCGCTCGCGGCCCAGCCGATCCCCGGCGTCGAAATGCAGGCGCCGGTTTCCGCCACCGAGGAGCAGGTGCGGTGGGTCCACGGCGCGGAGTATGTGGAGGCCGTGCGCACGGGCGAGCCGCGGTCCCTGGCTGAGTCGCAAAACCTTACCTGGGATTCCGGCTTGTGGCCCATGGTGCTGGCCTCGACCGGCGGGGCCATGGCGGCGGCGCTGGCCGCGATGCGCGACGGCATAGCGGGCTCACTCTCCAGCGGCCTGCATCATGCGCGGCGAGACACCGGGGCCGGCTACTGTACCTTTAACGGGCTGACGATCGCCGCGCGAGCGGCCCTTGAGGCGGGTGCGGGGTCGGTGCTGATTCTCGACCTCGACGCCCATTGCGGCGGCGGGACGCACTCACTGGTGGCTCATGACCCGCGCATCTGGCATGCGGACATCGCGGTGGATGCGTACGATTGCTATGAGCCGGAAGAACGCGGCTCGCTCTCGCTGCTCCACGATGCCGGCGACTACCTACCCGAGATCGGGAGGCGATTAGACTGGCTGGAAAAGCAGGTCCCGGCATTCGGCCTGTGCCTGTACAACGCGGGCATGGATCCCTCCAGGGCTGCCCGATCTGCGGCCTGTCGGGTATCAACCAAGAGATGCTGAGGGAACGCGAGGAATTGGTCTTCGCCTGGGCTCGCCGGCGCGCCATGCCGATCGCCTTTGTCCTGGCAGGCGGCTACCTTGGCCCACGGCTGGCCCAGGAGACGCTCGTCGGCCTGCATCGGCTGACCGTGGCAGCGGCGGCCGGCGCCCAATGAAAACGGGGGGCCGGGCTTGCCCACGGTGACGGTGCGGGCGGTGGGTACGGCTAGCGGAGAATCAGAGGCGATGGCGAGTGCAAGCGGTTACGCGGCGTCGATCCGCGCAAAGACGGCAGATCCTGGCCGGTATGGTCGGTAAAGTTTGCGCTCCGCGCGGACTATTGATCAGGATAACACCGGTTGGCGCGTACGTACCCCCATGCTACACTGGGCACGAATCTGGGCCCGACGGAAGTCGGGGAAGAGCACCGTCCGGCTCCGGCCGGCATCTTGAAACTGACGAAGGCGCCATGAAACGAACCGTCGCCGTGAGCCGGGCTACCAAACGATCCAAGAAGCAGCCCTCCCGTGCCCCTCTCGTGATCATCCTTTCCGCCGCCTTCACCTTCGGCACCACCTTCTTGATCCTGGTGGCGCTCGTGGTGGCCGGCAGTATCGGCGTCTATCGCTATTATCAGTCAGTCGTCCCCACCGGCATGCAAGGCCTGGCCGCCTTTGAGCAGCAGCCCTATCAGGTGAGCTACGTCGACGATCGGGCTGGTTTTACCTTGCAGGATCTGGTGAATCCCGATCTTGGGGTGCGGTCGCTGATCCCCCTGAAGACGATTCCCCTCAATTTGGTGAACGCCACCATCGACACCGAGAACCGGACCTTCTGGACCGACCCCGGCATCGATCCCGCCCGCATCATCAAGGCGGGGCAGCATGACCTTGCCTCGGCCTCCACCGGCTTACAGGGCGCCTCCACAATCACGGAACAATTGGTCAAACTGGCGGATTTTGGCTCGGCTCTCGATACACGCCGACAGCTAAACGCAGGCGGGATCCAGCAGAAGATCAAGGAAGTATTGATTTCTATCGGGGTCACCCAGCAGATCAAGAATTGCAGCTTGCATTGCCGCAAGGAGGCGATTCTCGAGATGTACCTGAACGCGGCCCCGTACGGCGGCACCCTCTATGGGGTCGAGGCCGCCGCTCGCTACTACTTCAATGAGCCGGCCTCCAAGCTCGATCTGGCGCAGTGCGCCTTATTGGCCGGTATCCCCCAGGCACCCAGTGAATACGATCCCGATAGCCACCCGGACGCCGCCCAGACTCGACAGCATCAGGTGTTGGATTTCATGCTCACCCAGCACCATATCACCAAGGCGCAACACGACGCGGCTGAAGCCGAAACCCTGCACTATACCTTCACCAGTCTGATCCAGCACAGCGCCAGCAATACCATTGAGTCCTATTTCGTGAACTGGCTGGTGAACGATTATTTGTCCGACCCCAAGAACCTAGCCCAGTTCGGCATCCCCGATCTGCAGCAGCCGAACGATATTTACCGCGGCTTCATCTTCAAGACGACTCTCGACCCGGTAGCCCAGCAGACCGCGCAGAACATCGTGAACCAGCAAGTGTCGACCCTGGGTTGGGCCAACGTGAGCGATGGCGCCCTGGTGTCCATTGATCCCAAGAGCAGCGAGATTCGGGCCTTCGTGGGCGGGATCGGCTACAACGCCAATATAAACTGCCCGCAATGCGACATGGCCTGGGATTATCGCCAGCCCGGCTCCTCCATTAAGCCGTTCATGTATTTGACCGCCTTCATGAACGGGCACTTCCCCGGCCAGTCGATCTCCGATTCCTTCGTCAAATTCCCGGACGCCAGCGAGCCCAGCGGCTTCTATACGCCAAAGAACTATGATTTGCAATATCACGGCATGGTGACTATCCGGAAGGCGCTCGCCAATTCATACAACATCCCGGCCGTGAAGACCCTCTATTCCCTGGGCCCGGATGGTCCCGCCAAGATGCTCCAGGTGATGAACGCCATGGGCTATCACATCGAACAGCAAGATCCCAAGAAGCTTGGCCTATCCCTGACCCTGGGCGGGTATCGAGGCCGGCTCCTGGAAGAAGTGAATGGCTACGCAACCTTCGCCAATGGCGGAATCTATCGTCCCTATATGCCTATTCTGGCTATTTATCGGCAAAATACCGATGGATCGCGAACCCTGCTATGGCAATACAAGACGCCGAAGGGGGTGCAGGTGGTGCCTCCGCAGGATGTGTACTTGATTACCAACGTGCTCGCCGATACCGCGGCGAAGGTCCCGGCGTTCGGGGACGCCGCGTTCAGCTTGCTGGGCCTTCCGGATCGTCCGTTGGCCAGCAAGACCGGCACCACCAACGACTTCAAGGACAATCTGACCATGGGCTACACCCCCAACCTGGTCACTGGGGTGTGGGTAGGCAACCCCAGCGATACTCCAATGTATGGGACGACCGGCATCACGGGCGCCGCCCCCATCTGGCACGCTTATATGTCTACCATGCTGCAAAATATGCCGGTGGAGAACTTCATTCAGCCGCCGGGCATCGTCACCGCGACGGTTTCGGTCTACTCTCCGCCCGGCGGCCTCCCCGGCCTGGCGAGCACGGGCTATGGGGTCACCGATATTTTCGCGGCCGGCAGCGTTCCCCGCGCCTTCGATGTTCCTTCCCAGGACGATTATTCAAGCCGTGGGGCAGTCGGTTCGTCGGGCGCCGCCACTCCGTCGGGTACGGCGACGCCGGGCACGGGCACGACGAAGAACACCAGCGGCTGCCCCGGCGCCTATACCTACACGACCAGCGTGGTGAACGGGAAGACGGTGTACCACTACACCTGCGGCGGCTAGAATCTGCTTATTGCGGACTACCCATTCACCGGGTACTCTGAGGGAAGCGCGCCGCGCGGGCGCCGTCAGCCGGATTGAGTGGGCCGTGATCGAGTGTGAGCAACTGGGCAAACAGTTCGGGCCCAAGTGGGCGATCCGAGAACTAAACCTGTGCATTCCTCCCGGCGCTATCTTTGGCTTCCTTGGTCCCAATGGGGCGGGAAAGACGACTACGCTCCAGATGATGGTGGGTCTCCTTCGACCCACTACCGGCTTGGTGCGCATCGATGGCCACGATATCGAGGTGGACCCAGTCGGCGCCAAGCGTTGCCTGGGCTACGTGCCGGACGAGCCTTATCTCTACGAGAAATTGAGTGGGCGCGAATATCTTGAGTTCACCTGCGGG
>Ga0307374_10008900_pt1 | contig 14894 bp, 13 predicted proteins | sample OX3MG_FD_202532 | JGI IMG/M metagenome (GOLD analysis project Ga0307374, IMG submission 202532) | Soil microbial communities from Risofladan, Vaasa, Finland - OX-3 | ecosystem: Environmental > Terrestrial > Soil > Coastal area > Acid sulfate soil | place: Finland: Risofladan, Vaasa | collected... | reverse complement strand
ATTTTCTGCAACCGTGCGCATCGATACTCCGCAGGAGATTCTGTACTACCAGCACGGCGGTATTCTGCTATACGTGTTGCGGCAACTGGCAGGGAAGGCGTAGACACATTGCAATCGCAGTAACAAAAAGAGCCCGGAGCGATCCGGGCTTTTTTGCGCTTACCGTGGTGCCCGCGCCGTTGTATCGTAAGGGAATCTGCTTCTACTTTTCGGATGCCATCCCCACCAACATCGCGCGTCGATCCGCAGCTCTCCCTAGCAGAGTCCAAGGGACATCGATGGCATCTGCGGCGGATTACGTCCGGTGGGTCCTGGATCCCGGAAATCGACGGACTGCGCTTTGTCGCGATCAGTTCCGTGGTCCTGTATCACATTTATGCGCAGCTGCTGGTGAAGAGCGGCCACCCTGTGGCGGTGCAGGCCCGGTATGCATGGCTCGGCACTGCGGTTGGCAATGGCGATCGGGGAGTTCGCCTTTTCTTTGTCATCAGCGGATTCATTCTTGGCATGGGATTCGCCCGGCAGCATTTGCACCTGGGCAAGCCGGTCAGTCTGAAAAAGTATTTTCTGCGACGCGTTACCCGGCTGGAGCCGCCCTATATCCTAAATCTCGTTTTCTGCGCACTCGTGGCCTTCTTTTATTACCGCCAGTCGGTGGGCTACATGGTTCCTCATTTGCTTGCCAGCATCCTGTATCAGCACAACCTGGCCTATCGAACTCCCAGCGTCATCAACGGCGTGACGTGGAGCCTGGAAGTTGAGATTCAGTTCTATATCCTGGCGCCGTTGATCGCTCTGTTATTTCGAATCTCGAACGCAACGGCGCGGCGTTCGATCTTCCTCGGCCTGATTGCGATCCTTGGTATCGTGCAAATACTGCTGCACGCCAATGCCACGGTCACCGGTCTGACCATCGCTTTTTACATGCAATATTTTCTCGCGGGGATGCTGCTGACGGACCTGTACCTGACAGTTCGTCCGCATGTTGGAACGCATTGGGCGTGGGACATCGTCAGCCTATGCGGCTGGCCGATCGTATTCCTGGTATCGCGGGATTTTCTGTGGTTTCACGCGATCTTGCCCTTCCTGATCATGCCTCTCTACATCGCTGCATTCCAGGGGGTGATATTTCAAAGGTTCTTCAGCAATTTTTGGATCGCCATTATCGGTGGCATGTGCTATTCGATCTACCTGTGGCATTTCTTCACAATTGGAGTGTTTTTTAAACTGACGCGGCACCTGATCCTGTTTCACGATTTTCTGCTGAATTTCAGCGTGCAGGTGGTTGCATTGGCGATCCCCATTGCTGCGGTCAGCCTGCTGGCCTATGTGATGGTTGAGAGGCCGTGCATGGATCCCGCGTGGCCGCGGAAACTATGGCAACTGCTGACGGGCAGAGGAGTTACACAGACTTCAGCACAATGAAAAAGGGCTCGGAGGAATCCAAGCCCTGCTTTCGAAACTTTGTCTGGGGTCTAGATGCCGACGCCGTATTCCACATTATTGCTGCCGTTGTCACCGGCGTGGGAATAGAAATCGTACGGTGTGCGATGATTCAGCAGGTAGCGGGCACGAAGGTTGCGTCCAACGTAGATGCCAACGGCTACGGCACCAGTCGCCACTGAAGCCCAGCCGATGATGCGAACCCAAGGTTTTTTCGCCATGCAAGCACTCATTTTCGTCATAATTTCCGGCCCAACCTTCCTTTGAGGCTGCTCCTGCCCGATCAGTCGTAAGCTCAGACGCCGCATGCCAAAATCTTATCGCAAAACCGTTCGAATAGTGTGTTCATCGGTTAAGAATCGAAAAAATGTACTTACTTTGGTACATGTCGAGTTGTATGCGGAACCGGGGCAAATAGTCGGATGGCCGACAGTTCTATTCTTCTTCCGGCGCAGGATATTGCTCGACTCGCTGCAGCAGCTCCAGCTTTTTTCGTGGCGGCAGAAAACTAGCTTCAATAGAATTTCCCGCCAATTCGCGAAGATGCTCCAGCGTCAGGTGAAACTCGGTGTGCGCCAGGCAATATTCCGCACAAAGGTCGCTGCCAAATAACGCCGGATCGTCCGAATTGAGCGTCACCATTAAGCCATTCTCAAAATATTCGCGCACCGGGTGATCCTCGAGACGCGGACAACAGCCCGTGCGCAGATTGCTGGTGATGCAAATCTCGACCGGCACCTGCTTGGTGGCCAGGACTTCAATCAGTTCGTGATCCTGGCTTGCCGAAAGCGCATGACCAATCCGTTCCGTGCCGATATTGAGGGCCGACCAGATGCCCTGCGGTCCCACTGTTTCTCCCGCGTGCGCGGTGAGATGCAGACCATTTTGTTTTGCTTCTGCGTAGAGTTCTCGAAAGGGTTCGGCGCCGGTGCGGCGTTCGTCTCCGCCAATGCCGATGCCGATGATGGAGGTGTGTTTCGCCCTCAGTTCCGCAGCCTTGCGAAATACGCGCGCGGCTTCTTCGGGACCGAAGTGACGAACAGCGTCGAAGATCCAAAACACGGAAACACCGAATTCCTTCTCACCACGAATCCGCCCACGTTCCATACCTTCAAAGAGCGGTTCAAATTCGATGCGCCGCCAGTAGTACACGACGCCGACAGAGACATACACTTCGGCGTGCACCACACCCTGGGACGCGAGCGCCTCGATCATGCGATAGGTGATTAGCTCGTAGTCGTCCGGGGTGCGCAGGCGCTCCGTAATCGCTTTAAAGGCCAGCATGAAGGCTGTGAAATCTTTGTACTGATAGAGGGCCCGAGCAGCGTCCAGCGTCAGCGGTTCAGCATCATTATGCTGGCTCAGTTGCACCAGGGTCCCCGGCGCGATGGTGCCTTCCAGATGCAGATGAAGCTCTGCTTTAGGCAGATGGCGAACCCAGGACTGCGTATCGAATTCCGGGACGGATTTGGCCTTTGCTGGCATCAGGAGTTGAGTCGCTTGCTCGAGGAAAACTCGCTGCGATGGCGGCTGTAGAAGAAATAGATCAACAACCCGATGGCCAGCCAGATAAAGAAACTCACCCAGGTAAGTATGGGCAGACCCAACATCAGCAGCAGACAAAAGAACACGCTCAGTAGCGGGATTACGGAGCCGCCGGGGCAACGGAAAGAGCGGCGGCGATCCGGTTCCTTATAGCGCAGAATGATGACGCCCGCGGAAACGAGCACGAACGCAAACAGTGTGCCGATGTTGGACAGATCCGCGAAAGTGCCGATATCCAGCAGGCCGGAGGGAAGGCCGACAAATAATCCGGCAATCCATGTTGCGGCCGAGGGAGTGCGGAATCGCGGATGCACACGGCTGAACAGGGAAGGCAGAAGGCCGTCGCGCGACATGGCAAACCAAACCCGTGCCTGCCCAATCTGGAAGACCAGGATGGAGGAAATCATTCCCAGGATGGCGCCGAATATCACCACCAGCTGCACCCAATGCAGGGTCGAGTTGTGGTTCTCAAGATAGAGCCGGCGAAGTGTGTTCACCACCGGCGCCGCATCTTCCATCAACAGCTGCCAGCGGACCAAGCCTGTCAGCACAAGGGCTACGCCGACGTAGAGAATAGTGGCGACCACAAGCGTCGCGATGATACCGATGGGCACGTCGCGTTGCGGATTCTTACATTCCTCGGCCGCAGTAGAAATGGAATCAAAACCAATATAGGTGAAGAAAATGATGGAACCGCCGGTGAGCACTCCCGACCAGCCGTTGGGATAAAAAGGATGCCAGTTGGACGTGTGGATGAACTGGGCGCCGAAGATGACGAACAACAGCACAGCGCCAATTTTGAGCAGCACCATAATGTTGTTGGTTTCGGCCGACTCTCGGATGCCGCGGACAAGGACCACCGTCAGCAACATAACGATGAGGAACGCAGGAACGTTGAAGCCGAAGTGCCAGCCGGGTGGGTAGAGTGCGTGACCGCTCAGATCCTGCAATCCGCTGGGAAGGTAAGCCGGCGAGATCCAGCGCAATGCCGGATGAATTCCGAACCAATCCATCAAGGCGACGACATGCGCGGCGAAACCCACACTGACCGCCATATTGGAAAAGGCATATTCCAGGATCAGGTCCCAACCGATAATCCACGCCACCAGCTCACCCATGGTGACGTAGGTATACGTATAAGCGCTACCTGCGATGGGGATCATGGAGGCCAGCTCGGCATAGCAGAGGCCGGTAAACGCACAGACGATGGCGACCAGCACCAACGAAACCGCCAGCGCAGGACCAGCACCGGGACGCCCAAGCGAGGCGGTGTGATGGACGAGAAAGTCCAGCACCGGAGAGTTGAGAATGGAGGAAGTATCGAAGCGCTGTCCGGCGATCGCCGTGCCGATGACGGTAAAAATTCCGGAGCCGATCACCGCGCCGATACCCAGGGCGGTCAACGACCACGGGCCCAGAGTCTTCCTCAGACTGTGGGCAGGATCCTCAGATTCGCGGATCAGCTTGTCGATGGATTTTGTGGCGAAGATCTGTTTTGACAGGGTTTTGCTCCTGAAATTGCATATCGCTCAATCCATCATGGAGTCGCCGGGACCGTAGCATGGCCCCGGAGAAGGATGACAAGTCTATCGCTGCTAGCGCTTGGCTGCTCCACGGGCAAGCTTCTTTAGCTTTTGTTTGTTGGAGCCGCGTGGAACCGTGCGCTTCGGTTTGGGAGCTGCCTTTTTCCGGGCTGCGCGTTTTACTTTTTTCCGTTCCGTTGTGTCGGTGATTGCCTTCGTGTTTGCCATTGGGTAAGGAATTCTCTCTCTTCAAAGCTAATTGTTGGTGCGAATGAAAATGGAGTCGGGAGACGTTTCAGACCCGCTCCAACTGGGCGAACTTCTCCACAAGTTTTTTTATGCCGAACCGAGGAAATTGTACCGTAATCTTCGCATTTTCCCCTTCCCCTTCGCGTTTGAAAACGACTCCCTCTCCATATTTCGGGTGTCGAACACGTTGACCGCTGCGAAAACCGGTTTTGCCGGACGGCTCGGCAACTGGGATTTGCGGGCGTGGAAACTTCTGACCGCGGGATGCAAAAAATTGCGCGATGTTGTCGATGGAGCCGCCCGCGGGTCTGCCAGGCGTTTTGGTTCGTGCGCCCGATTTGTCGGAAGCGACATTTTGGGGACGCTGATCTTCGTCTTCATAGCTCCAATGCTGATCGCCGTCACTATCGCGTGGAGTGCGATGGGTGTTGGGGCGCGTGCTCTGCGCAGCATACCCTCCCCAGGTATTTGCTGGTACGGGCGCGCTTAAATCTTCAATCAAGTGGCCGGGAATTTCGCCGAGAAAGCGCGACGGCGTGGAAAACTCCGGCGAATCGTTGCCGTAGCGGCGGCGAAAGCGCGCGCGGGTGACCAGCAGCGCATCCATGGCGCGAGTCATGCCGACATAACAAAGACGGCGTTCTTCTTCGAGGCCCTCGCCATCGTTAATGGTGCGTGAGTGCGGAAACAGCCCCTCTTCCATGCCCGCAAGAAAGACCAACGGGAATTCGAGGCCTTTGGCCGCGTGCAGCGTCATCAGCGTGACTCGCGATTCTGGATCGTACTTGTCGGTGTCGCTGACCAGGGCAGCATGGTCGAGAAACTCCGTCAGCGTCTCACCGCGTTCGTGAGCATCCTGTGCGGCGTTCACAAGCTCACGCAGGTTCTCAATGCGCGATTGCGACTCCGGCGTGGCTTCTTCTTCCAGGACCTTGATATAGCCGCTGCGGTCAATCAGGAACTTGATCAGTTCCGGCAAAGTGGCTGCATCTCCCGGCTTACGAAATGCATTTTCTTCCGATGGAGGAGTGGCGGCCAGCAGGGATTTGCGTTCATGCGGTGAGAGCTTCTTCGCTTCAGGATTGGCCCGCGTGCTCGCGAAGGGAGAAAATTCTGCCGGATCGAAAGCCTCGGCCAGTCCATCGCGAGTGTTCTCCGCTTCCGCCATCTCGGCGTCCGTCATGCCAAAGTCAAAACTGATGGCATCGTCGTCGGAGGCGGCTGCAGTTTCATCGGTGACTTCTGAATCGTCGGCGGAGGCTGCAATATCCAGGCTCAACTTGTCTGCAAAACTTGGAGCCAGCATGGCACGCGCGTCTTCGATGATTCCGCGGAAATGCTCCAGCGCTGCAATTGCCCGCGTGGAAACCAGACGCTGCACGATGGTTTCGCGGATTGCATCCCAGGTGCTGATGCCGGTTTCAAGCGCCAGGCGTTCGATGGTGTCGAGTGTCGTCTTGCCGATGCCGCGAGGGGGTGTATTGATGGATCGCTGCAGCGCAATCGAGTCGCTGGGATTTAGCACCAGCTTCAGATAGCTGAGCATGTCCTTGATTTCCGCGCGATCGTAGAACGAAAAGCCACCCACCATGGTGTACTGGATGCCGTATCGGCGCAGCGCTTCTTCCACCAGGCGCGATTGCGAGTTGGTGCGATAGAGCACGGCGATGCGGGGCGGTTCGGCCTCATTGCCGGTTTGGCGAATATATTTCTGGATGTGATCGGCAATGAAGAGCGCTTCGCCTTCGCCGTCCAGCGCCTCATAATAACCGACCTGCGCGCCACCGTCGCGCGAAGTCCACAACGTTTTTCCTTTGCGCTGCAGGTTGTTCGAAACGACCGCGCCCGCTGCTTCAAGGATCACCTGCGTGGAGCGATAATTTTGCTCCAGGCGAATGATTTTGGCGCGCGGGAAATCCTTTTCAAAATCCAGAATGTTGCGAATGTCGGCGCCACGCCAGGAATAAATGCTCTGATCTTCATCGCCGACGACGCAGATATTCTGTTCCTCGCCGGCGAGCATCTTCATCAGTTCGTATTGCGGACGGTTCGTGTCCTGATATTCATCGATCATCACGTAGCGAAAACGGCGATTGTAGTAACTGCGGACGGCGGGCACGGCGCGCAACAGGCGAACTGCTTCCAGCAGCAAATCGTCGAAGTCGAGCGCGTTGGCCCGCTCCAACTCCTTGTTGTAGAGGTCGTAAAGATGGGCAATCCGTTCCGACTTTGGGTCGGACGATTGCAGGTACATCTCCTGCGGAGCCAGCATGTGATTTTTCGCCCAGGAGATGCGCGAGAGCACAATGCGCGGAGTGAACTGCTTATCTTCCACGCCGAGTCGCCGCATCAGTTGTTTGATCAGGCTTTGCTGCTCGGTTTCGTCGTAAATCACAAAATCTTTGGTGCGTCCCTTGTCGCCAATGCGCAAGGCTTCAATATCGCGACGCAGAACTCGCACGCAGAAGGAGTGAAATGTCGCCAGCAACGGCCGCGCCAGGCTGCGATGGTCCATCAGGCGCTCGACGCGCTCTGACATTTCCTTTGCCGCTTTATTGGTGAAGGTGACCGCCAGGATGGAGTCCGCCGGCACACCGCGTTCTTCAATCAGGTAAGCGATCCGATGCGTGATCACGCGGGTTTTCCCGGATCCGGCACCCGCGAGGATCAACAGTGGGCCATCCACATTCTCAATGGCCGCACGCTGCTGCGGATTCATATGTTCAAGCAATCGGGACACGAAAGGGAAAACTCCTGCGGTTGAGCGCGCGACTTGCATTCATTCGCTGCACCACCTTCAGTGTATCGCGTGGTGCGGTCGATCTGCGTCGCGATATCCTGATCCTGGGATGTCAAAATCAAAAACAATTTGTGTGTATTGCGGGTCCGCTGTGGGCGTGCGTGCGGAGTATCGCGCCGTTGCAGTTGAATTGGGAACTGCGATGGCGGAGACGGATTGTCGACTTGTCTATGGCGGGGCGCATGTCGGCCTGATGGGTGTGATTGCCGATGCAGTGCTCGCTGCGGGCGGCGAAGTGATAGGCATCATTCCACAGCAACTTGCCGATCGTGAAGTGGCGCATCGCGGCTTGACCGAGTTGCATGTTGTCCGCAGCATGCACGAGCGGAAACATATGATGGCGGAGCTAGCGGACGCCTTTGTCGCGATGCCTGGCGGCTATGGCACCCTGGATGAATTGTGCGAAGTTCTTGGCTGGGCTCAGCTGGCAATTCACGAGAAACCTATCATCCTGCTCGACACGGCGGATTATTGGCAGCCACTATTTGCAATGCTGGATCGAGCGGTGGAGGAAGGCTTTCTTCAGTCGCATCATCGCCGTCATGCGCTGCGAGCCGCAGATGTGGCGGACGTCTTCAGACTGTTGCGGGCGGAAGGCCAGATTCCCGGGTAAGGTTCGCGCGGCACGAATCGCAATTGCAGACCGAACGCAGATAATGCCAGGAATAAATGCCGCTGGTATGGCCATCGTTCCAATCGAAGCTGATGGCATATCGTCCGACGGCGTTCACTTGGTTGGGTCGCACAGCGGGCTTGAAAATCGGCAATGGTGTTTTCGGTTCGGGTTTTTGTACGCCCGGTGCTCGACCTTCCGCTTCGCGTTCTTCCACGCAGGTGGCGCATGGGCACGCGGCGCGCAACCATGCAAAGGTCCAGTGGCTGGTGTGGCCATCTTTCCATACAATCTCGACGCCCGTACCTTCCGTCTGGTTGACACGGACGTGCTGCGGATCGATCGCGTCGCGTGAAAATTCCTGCTGTGAACCGGATGCTTTGCGCGCGACATCTTCCGCAACGATGCGGATGCCTTCATGGCTCATACTCTTTTTCTACACCTGAACGCGATGCGCCGTCTGTGAACGCCGCCTTTGAAAGCCCAGCGCCTGCAATAACAGTGTGATCAAGCCAAACGTCGCGACGGTTGCGACAAATGGGACATGCTGTTTTTCCATGGTCTGGTACGCAATCGTATGTAAAAACGCAAATAGGAACAGAACGTAGTTCCAGCGCTGCAACTGTTTCCATTTGGGCGTGCCCAGGCGGCGCAATGCGTAATCGTTGGATGTGACGAAGAGAAGAATCAGAATGATCGTCGCAATCAAGCCGGTTTCATTGGCGAAGCCGAAAATATCGTGCCGTATCGGAAACGTGTGTCCCTCGCTTCGCTGATAGACAAAATATAGCCAAGGGCGGCCACGCAGGTGCACGCAGAGCCCGATGGCGGTGTGAAGAATGCCGAGAATCCCTGCCCAGATCCCTACGTCGCGCCGAAGGTCGCTCGACACTGGAGTACGTTGGCCCCGTAACAGATTCCATGGTCCAATCCAAAGCGTGATGACAAGCAGGACGAGTGCCGGATAGGCCGTCGAAAAGCTCAACCTGGTGATGACGTCACGATATGGGCGCGTGATGTAAAGGCCAAATACGGCAAAGGCTGTCGCGAGTAGCAGAAACAAATGATGGGTCCATACGCGGCGCACCAGACGTCTCGCTTGCGATCGTGCGGTTCGAGTTGCGGCAACTTCGGTTGTCGACCGACTCATTAGTAAAGTTTCCAGAAGAAATAAGTTGTTACGATACACCCCATGGTGACGACCACCGCGCGGATGCCGCGTGGCTTGTGCTTGCGTGCCGCGCGTGCGCTCAGATACCCGCCGACACTGCCTGCAATCATCATCGCAGCGCCATAGCGCCATAGAACCGCGCCATAGAAGATGAAAGTGGCGGCCGCAATGGTGTTGGAAGTGCTGGTGATCACGGTTTTCAAGGCATTGATTTCGTGCACGCTGTCGACGCCGGCAAAACTGAGGGTGGCCATAATCAACAGGCCCGCACCGGCACCGAAGAAACCGACGTAGAGCGAGATGGCAAAAATTCCGATCGGCAGCAGAATGCGTGCCAAAGGTCGCAACCCGGTTGCGTGGGTATCATGCTTCCCTTGAAACATGCGCTGCTGAAACGTAGGTCCTAACGCAAATAACAGAGTTGCCGTGAGCAGCAGCCAGGGCACCATGCGGAGAAAAGTTTGCTGGCGCGTTGCCAGCAAAAGCCGCGCTCCCAACAGGCCGCCTACAAATGCCGCGGTCAGCAGGGTTGGCAGCATGGTGTGGTATCGCCGCAACTCCCGTCGATAGGCCGCTGCTGAGGTGATTTGCCCGGGCAGCAAGGCCACTGTGTTGGTCGCGTTGGCATGTACCGGAAGAACGCCAATTTGCAGCAGGGCAGGGAATGACAGCAACGACCCGCCGCCGGCAATTGCGTTGATGCCCCCCGCAACGAAAGCAGCGAAACAGAGCCATGCGAGATGGAGCAGGGAAAAAGACAGCATTTGATTGAAATTGTAGCGTGCGGCAATTTGTCGAGGCGCTGCGACGAGCGGTGCATTGGCCCGCAGAGCGTTTAGCTGACAGCAGCGTTGCGCGGCAGGCCGACACTGCCATGCATAATCTCAATGAAAGCCTGGGCAGCGCGGCTGAGCGATTTGTCTTTGCGATAGATCAACACCAGGTCGCGCGCAATGCGAACATCTTCCAGTTCGACGACGCCAAGCAGCCCCGCGGCAAACTCCGTCACCGTGTTGGAGCGAGCCTGGAAGCCAACGCCGACGCCGGCCGCAGCGAACCGTTTGATCAGCTCATTCGATTCCAGCTCCATGGAAATCTCCGGTTTGAGTTGTCCATTGGCAAACATCTGATCAATGGCATCGCGAGTGCGACCCTGCTTGGGAAGGATAAGAGGATAGGCGGCTACGGCCGCCAGCTTGGTCGTGGCCTTGCTCGTCAGCGGATGACCGACCGCCGTGATCACGACCATCTCATCCTTGTGAACCGGCACGATGGTCAGGCGCGGATCGTTGACCGGCTGCGTCGTCACGCCGAAATCAACCTCCTGCGACAAGACGGCTTCCATCGTGCGAGAGCGTTCATGGCGCGCGATGGAAACCGACACGCGTGGATATTTTCCCTTGAATTGGGCAAACACCTGCGGCAGGATGTAGAGGCACGTGGCCTCATTGGCACTGACGACCAGCTGGCCACGAGGCGTGCGGGCCATTTCCGCCAGCGCGCGAACAATATTGCGGCGCGCCTGCAAGGTCTCTTCCGCGTACTCCAGAAAAAGCCTGCCTCCGCCGGTCAGAGTGACACGGCCGCCTGTTCGGTCAAACAATCTGGCTCCAATATCTTCTTCCAGGGCACGGATCTGTGCAGAAATGGCCGGCTGGGTTCGAAACAGTCTCTCCGCAGCGCGAGAGAAACTCGCATTCCGTGCCACCTCGACAAACGCTTTGAGCTGCTCAAAGTCCATGGTTTTCAGTTCGAATTCGGGATTGTTGCAATCGCGCCGGAACTGCCAGCATAAAAAAATACTATTTGAAGAATAAAGGAAATCTATTTCAGTGTACCTGCGAACCGGAAATACGAGGAAACGACAGAGTGTCCAGGATTGCGCTGGTTGGGGCGAACGGTCGGCGATTCTAGTGGCTGGCTGGCGCGGGTGTTGCGGGAGTTTGTGACTCGGGGTGAGAGGCACCCTGCGCATCTTTCTGTGCAGCTTCGCGGGCTAACTTCTCCGCCTTCTTTCGCTTATAGTGGCCGGCGATATCGGGCCAGAATTCGATGAGTTCAGCGCCGACCGCGCCTTCGACCGTGACGGTAATTCCGCGCTGAATGGTGTCTCCAACTGTACGTTCCTGGTCGGGATAGTACACATTGGAAATGGCTGCACCAATCAGGTTTCCCGCTACATTGGAATAGTTTGGTCCCCAGGTGCCGTTATCGCGCTTGCACCATCCCGTACTTCCTGCCGCCCACAGGGCGCGGGTAATGAATTTGCCTTTGCCTCTCTGGTAATAGCGAGGATCTTCATGGAAAAGGCTGGGTAGAACCGCATTTCCGAAGAAATTACCGGTGAAATAGTCGGTATAGGCAGCGCCGTATCGCTTGGCGTAGCCTTCCATGCCCTGTCCGTATGCGGAGAAATCATCGTCGGCCTGCGATATACCGGCAACCACGGCCGTCAGGGCAAATGGCCAGGGATCGGTCACGCTCTTGAAGAACAGTTGATACTTCTGGCCAGGGCTAAGAGGAAGAGCGTCGTGGTTTTGTGTGGTGTTGAACGTCGCCATCACACCCAGGATCCGCTGTTTTTCCTGCTGCTTTAATTGCTCCGCAGCGGTTTGTGGCGGCGTTGCCGGGGGCGTTTGCGTCGAGCTGCTCTGACCCGCGGGCTCGGCGCTGCCTGTCTGCTGTGCTGGACTGTTCTGAGAATCACTGTGCTGCACCTGCGGAGACGGATTGTCTGGCAGGGTCAGGGAAGCGTCTGCCGATTGGGATCGTGCCACGGGGACCGCAAGAAAGAAGAGTATGGCCATTGAGGCAGCCGCCAACCGACCAGTCTGAGCCAACCTATACCTCTATCTTGCGAAAAAGTACGGCCTTCATCGGCCAAGCCCAGGGGCATTTTCTGGAAGATCGGCGTGATGGAGCCATGCCGACTCAATCTCGAGCGAAACGTTCACGCAGACAACTCGCATTCGAGCGAAGCAGCTGCCCACGATGCAAACCCACCAACAAGACAATCGTTTCTATTTTAAATTAGATTTGTGGCGCGCCGTAGAGGGTTGGTGCGTATCCCAAAAGGATCAGGCGGAAAGCGCCTGACCTGCGCAGAAGCCCGATGCCCAGGCCCACTGGAAGTTGAAACCGCCCAGATGGCCGGTGACGTCGACCACTTCACCGATAAAAAACAGCCCCGGCACGTTTCGACATTCCATTGTCTTCGCGGAGAGCTCATTCGTGTCGATGCCGCCCGCAGTGACTTCCGCTTTCGCATATCCTTCCATTCCCGCGGGCACAATGGTCCAGTGATGCAGCTGACGTTCCCACGCGCTCAGAGAGCGATTGGTCCACTCTTCCGGTGGATGCAAAGCCAGCCAGCGATCAGCAAGACGATGGGGTAGTGTAGCGCGCAACAGCTGTTTTGCCGTCGTCAGATTTCGCGGAAGGTTTGGATCATGCCATGGCCGCGTCCATTCAACGTCGGGAGCAAGATCAATCTCCACCGCGTCGCCCGGCTTCCAATAGGAAGAGATTTGTAAGATGGCTGGGCCGCTCAGGCCGCGATGTGTGAACAGCAGGTTCTCGCGAAATTGCCCCGCGCCGCAACGGACCAGAACGGAAGTCGCAACTCCGGCGAGGTCGGCATAGTCGGCCAGATCATTCTTCGAGAAGAGAAGCGGTACCAAAGCGGGGCGGCAGGGTTGAATGGCGATTCCAAATTGTGTGGCCAGTTCGTAGCCGAAGGATGTTGCGCCCATTTTCGGAATCGACAATCCGCCGGTCGCTATGACTAATGCCGCGCAAGAGAAAACTGCATCCTGCGTGTGGATTTCAAAGCCACTCGTGCGGTCCACCTTCTCCACATGGGCGTTCAAGAAGATTTGCACGCCGGCTTCGCGACACTCTTCTTCCAGTAACCCGACGATGTCGCGCGCGGATCGATCGCAAAAGAGCTGGCCCAGCGTTTTCTCGTGATAGGGAATTTGGTGTTTCGATACCAACGCAAGAAAATCCTGCGGAGTGTAACGGGCGAGCGCGGACTTGCAGAAATGTGGATTCGCGGAGATGAAGTTTTCTGGGCCGCAATGAATATTGGTAAAGTTGCAGCGGCCGCCGCCGGAGATGAGAATCTTCTTCCCGATTTTGTCCGCGTGGTCCAGCACGGCCACCCGCTTGCCGTGCTTTCCGGCTTCGATGGCGCACATCAGGCCTGCAGCACCAGCGCCGAGAATGAGGACATCAAAAACTTGGGTCACTTTAGATGGGCCAAGGCAGAGAACTTCTCCATTATGCCTTGCTTGTCGAGGAAGGCCGACGCAGGCAGCACACTGGAACCCGCTTGATGTGCAAAGATTACGAACAGGCGGATGGAACCTAAGCAGCGCTAGGGGACGAGGGCGGAAAATTTCTCCCCGTCGGTTTGCGCGTCAGCAGATAGATCATGCCCAGGATGATCAAGATTGTGACGCACGCGGCCAAGCCCAACACACGCAGGATAGAAACCGTGTATCGACCGGAGGACGGATTGTAATTGCAGCAGTAGAGCAGAAACAGATCCGCTGCGGTGCCAATCTTATGGTTCGAGGCGTCCACCATCGCCAGGCGCAGATCGCGCGGCTCATATTGGATGCCGGAGAAATACTTTGAGAGTCGACCGTCCGGGGTTGCCACCATAATCACGCTGGAGTGGGCGAACTGATCCATCTTGCCATCGGGACCGGGAACTCGCACGTAGTGAAAGCCCGTCGCGGAACTGAGTGCATCGATCGACGGTTGTTGACCGGTGAGGAAGTGCACGCCGGAAGCAGCCCCCGGATCGCCGAGCCAGCTAAGGAATAATTGCTTTTCGCTGGCCGCCTGCTGCGCCGTGTCTTTGGGATCGAAGCTGGCGATGATGATTTCGTAATCCTTGCCTGCCTTCAGGCCGGTCTGCTTCAGTGCGTCCGCAGCCCCATGCATCACCTGCGGGCACAGCATGCTGCAGCTGAAGTAGACTTCCGCCAGAACGACAGGGCGCTTGCCGAAGTAGTCTCCCAGCGTGACGGGCTTTCCGGTGGAGTCGATATAGGCCGCGCTTAATGGCAATTTGCGATTCAAATTTTGCGCGATGCCGGCATGCTTCAAATAGGTTGGCAGACCATTCGAGACGGTGCCCATGGACGGGTTGCGCGCGCCGCCGTATTGCGCCTGGCAGAGCGGGCTAAAGCACGTGAGCAGCAGCGCAGATAGCCACGCGCCTAGACGCAGAGTCAAACCGAATGAGGAGGAAGGAGTATGTTGGCGAATCGTGCGTAGGTTGAATGCTGGCACATCTTCCATCCTAGATGAGTTTGCGAATATCGTGTAGCGCAGGCATCGCGTTCGAGCATTCGCCGATCAAAATGCTCCGAGTTTGTCACCGGCCGTGACCTGGCGGCAGCAGAACTGGAGTGGTAGCCTGATCAAGGACAATCCGTTTACAAATTGGAGATGGTACTCAATGCAGGCAAGTTATAGTGGCGTCGAGCTGCCCAAAGATGGCAAGCCGATCGAATATTCCAACGGAACGTATCAAGT
>Ga0307374_10008899_pt1 | contig 14895 bp, 14 predicted proteins | sample OX3MG_FD_202532 | JGI IMG/M metagenome (GOLD analysis project Ga0307374, IMG submission 202532) | Soil microbial communities from Risofladan, Vaasa, Finland - OX-3 | ecosystem: Environmental > Terrestrial > Soil > Coastal area > Acid sulfate soil | place: Finland: Risofladan, Vaasa | collected... | reverse complement strand
TCTGGGACTTGAACAGCGTGGAGTTGGCCACCACGTATGTTGAATTGGTGACGGAGTACGAGACAATCACATAGGGCGCAAGCTGCGCGCCGTTGTTGTAGGTAAGCAGGTTCTGGCTGGAGATGTGTGCCCCCACGGTGGAGAACGGCGTTATCACATTGGCTGAAAGCGCGGCCTGGGCCTTGTATGCGGATAGCACCGAGGTGGTATAGAGCACAATCCCGACTACTGCGATAGCCACGACTATGGCGGCTATTATCGCAATCTCCTTGATGCTGAAACTCTTGAGGTTTATCGGCATCAGCTCAGCTCAACTCATCGTAAACTATTGCGTGGACATCGCCCCCTCCTCCTTCTTGGTGGGGTTGAAGATCTTGGTGAAGAACTTCGTCATGAAGGTATCGCGGTGGCCCACCTTCTGCTTTATGGCGTAGACCTTTATGTAACGCAGCCGCTTGTTTACCCTGACCGTGTATATCATCGTATCATCCCTTCAGCTCTATGTAGTTCAGCGAGACCATCTTGTTAAGCATCTCTTCCACCCTAGTCGGTACTATCTTGTACGTGTTGGCGAAGCCGTTGACGTCTATGGTGTTGTCGTGCGACTCTATCCAGTCCTCAACCATCACCATCAGCGCCTCGTCAGAGTAGGTCTCGAGCACCTTCAGCCTCGAGGCCAGCTCCTGGTTCTGGTCGCTGAGCTGGGTGGCCTGCACTGTCAGGTTCTTGTTGGACGACGTGAGCTCTATGTTCCTCCTCTTCAGCTCCCTGAACTCGTTGAACAGCGAGTCGTAGTTGTTGAACAGCGTGGAGTAGCTCTGCGAGACCGAGTTCAGCACCTCGTCTATAGATGAATCGAGATGCTGAAAGAGCTCGGTGTCATCCACGTGGTAGAGATCGGTCACAAGCGCGAGTATGCTCAACAGAGACTGGAGCACGTAAAGCCTCCTCATCTTGGGGCTTGAGTCAAGGCCTATGGTGTACTTGATCGAGACGCTGTCCCTGCCTAGCGTTATTATCACGAAAAGGAAGGGCCTCTTCTGTATGTCCCTGCTTTCCACCCGAAGTATCGTAAGGCCATCGTTGGTTATGTCGGTGGAGAAGAGCTGCAGTGAGGAGAGCCTTGCCTGTATCTGCTCGTAGCTTCCCGATAGGGCGCCCTTGAGCTTTATCTCATCGGTTTTAGGCTCGATTACGTTGACTTCCTCAGGCAAATGACCAACCCTGTCCCGAAAAGCGGGATTACTTGTATTAAGAAAAAGCTATATAAATAGCTTTGCGTCGGCATTTATCGGCGCAAGACGAGAGGGAAAGCTGTGTGCAGCAAACGCGCTCATGCCCTCTTCTTCGGCTCGTTTTTCTTGGGCTGCGCGGCGGTTATTACGTCCGGCATGTAGCTTATCTGAGACAGGGCGTACATGAACACGATGACTATGCCGCCATAGAGGATCGCGGGCAGTATGTTGCCTCCCGAGAAGATACCCAGTGCGAACGCGAACAGCACCCCTATGCCAATGTAAATCCCCTGCTTCCTGTTGTATGAGTCCTTGGCCTTCTTGTACTTGGGGTAGCACTCCTTGCACACCACCAGGCCGTAGCCTTTCTCGTTCCTCAGTATGCTCTTCTTGAACCACCTTATCGCCCTTATCTGGTAGTCCTCCTTAACCCTGAGGCCGCGCCGCGGCTCCCCGCAGATTATGCACCTGTCTTCCTTGGCTACCATGTAATCAATCCAAATCAGCTGAAGTCAATCGTGACGTTGTATACCCTTCCGGTCTCCGCGCTTATCTTCTGCTCGTCGACCATGTTGAAGATGGTCCTTATGGCTATGTCGTCCATGCCGAGCCTCCTCAATATATTGGCGCTCTTGTCCCTGTCCACCCCCGCCTTCTCCAGCAGCGCGGCGAAGGAGATGACGTTTATGTGCCTGTGGGCCTTCTCCATAGAGGCGAACAGCCCCTGTATGTTCTTCTCGCTCACGCTGTAGATGACAAGTATCCTCCTCAGGTCCTGCCTGGGTATCGTAAAGGTGCTAGACTTGGGCATTCTCTATACCTGAACTCGAGATTATCCTCGTTATGAGCGGGTCGTCGATGCTTAGGCTCTTGAGGAAGGCCACGATGTTCGCAATGCTTATCCCGCTCTTCTTCAGCTCCTTGACCAGGTCAAGCATCTTCATGTTCCTGCTCTGGCTGTTCATCATGCTGAATATCTCATCTATCCCGTCGCTGCTCATGTTGTACTCTATGAACTTGTTCTTCAGCTCGTCCTTCTCGAACTGGTAGTCCCTCTGAAGAACGTTTGCGGATAGCTCACTCTGGGTGAGCACGTCCGACATGTCGAGGGTGTATACGTAAAGCGGCTCCTCTCCCTGTATCTTCTCGAGCAGGAATGTCTCAGGGAACCTGAGCGCCGTCTGGAATGCCATCTCCACCGCGGCCTGGCCCACCCCGAACTTGCTTATCTCGCTCCTTATGAAGTTGGAGAAGTTGAGCGACCCCTGCAGGTAGTTCATGAACTTCTCGAACTTTATCCTGAGTATGAACGATGTGCCCACGTTGGAGAATATCGCCTCGTTTATGTCGGTCGGGTTCTGCGATGCGACTATCAGCCCAAACTGGTACTTCCTTCCCTCCCTCACTATCATGATGGCGTCGCTCTTCTCGTCGCTCGCGACCTTCCATGCCTCGTCGAGCACCACTATGGCCTTCAGCCCCTTGATGTCGGTGAAGCCTTCGCTCCTCATCTTCTCCTTGAGTGTCTGGAGTATGAACAGCGCTGCAAGCGCCCTGAACTTCTCGTCAGGCAGGGATGAGAGGTCGATGGAAACAAGGCCAGACTGGGCGAGCTTGCCTATGTCCAGTGTGCTCTTCCTCGAAAAGTAATCCTCGCCCTCCCTTGCGAACTGCCTGAGCCTGTATATCGCGTTCTCCAGCTCGGCGGGGTACTCGTAAGTGCCTTCCTGCAACTTCTCCTGCAGGAGGCTTATCACCTCCTTCAGAGTGGGCGCATCCTTGCCTTCCGGCGCCCTTTCGGAGGGTATGAATCCTGCGTTGAGGTACGCCTGCTCAAGAGCCTCCTCGGTTATCCTCTTCTGCTCAGGATAAAGTGCGATATCGGTGAGTATGTCGAATGAGTTCATTATCTGCTTCGACCTGTCAAGCGGCTTCATGCCCGAGAGGTCCATTATGTTGAGGTAGTCGCCCTTGGCCAGCGAGACTACTATGCCGCCCGTCTGTTTTACCCATGCCTTGTACTCCCCGGCCCAGTCGATGATGACCGCGTTGGTGTTCCAGACGTAGCTCGCCCTGATCAGCAGGGTCTTGACGAAGTAGCTCTTACCTGAACCGGTTATTCCGACCACCGAGATGTGGGGGTTGGTGAGGTTCATGTAGGACCAGGTGAACGGCACCTTGAATATCTTGGTTGTGCCGACGTAAATGGACTCGAACGGGTCGCTCAGCAGCACCCCGGCAGGAGGCTCGGGCGGCCTCGACAGGAATGACCTCTTCCCTATCTCGTTGCTCATTATGTGCTGAAGCTTCAGGAGGGTCATCTTATCGATAACACTACTGATTGCAGGTATAAATAGTTTGTGCAACCGGTTGGCCGATATTCCTGTCGAGAGCGGCGAATCCCGGCTGGGCGTATTTAAAGCTTACAGTCGAAAATCGCAACATTTATATATAAGGAAACCCACTTTTTATACAGGGAAGTACCGTCGTAGGGGATCAGGCATTAGGACGGAAATAGGGGTTTAAGGCAATGTACCAGACCAAAAGGAATACCTCAACAGATGTGCTGAAGGCGTTGCACAAACACTGCAGGGAGACGGCAGTAAGGGGCATAGTAGATCTGGACGCCTGCGTGCAGGGGCTGGGCAAGGTTTATGCGAAATCGGATGAGAACGGATTCAGCCAGGCAACGAAATCGGTCAAGTACCTTGCGGGCAAGATGTCAGGCACTGAGATAGTGGAAAGCTCCAACAAGTTCGCATCGGAGATACTTCTGGAGCTTAATTCGATTTACGATGAGACTGGGGGCCACATGCCATCCTTCATCTCCGAACTCAACATAAAGGTCAACAGCGCAATGGGCCACATAAAGGACGATATATCTTTTGTGAACAACATAGCCTCTGATGAGTTCAGGGCGCTGTTCACGGTCCTCAACGCCTCCAAGATACCGATAGACGAGTCGAAGGGCATAATCGGGGATGCTACGATAACGATGCTGAAGGCAAAGGGCAGTGACACGAGGATAAAGGACGCCGTGGACCGTCTAGTCAGGGAGATAATGGAAAGCTGCAAGGACGATGATAGCATTGACAATGCCTTGGTGACTGCTGAGGGCTCGAGAAAATTCCTCAGGTCGGCGGCAATGCTTCTCGCGGCGTTTGAGAAGATAAACGGCGATGATGCCAAGAGGAAGGAGGCGATAAAGACATTCCTCGGAACCGATTTCGAGGGTGAGGAGCCGATACTGAGGGCTTTCGACAAGAACGCAACGGTAAGCCAGAGGCTGATTGACAGGATGAACTCGTATCTTCGCGTCCTGGACTCCCATTATAGCATGATAAGGAGGGATATACGCCAGCTCGATGTCGACTCAAAGGTGACGGATGCGATATCAATGTTTCTTGAGATGAACGCTGTCTGGATATCCCATTCGCGCCTCCCTGACAGGGAGAGGAACGACCTGCTCAAGAAGAATGCAGAGCTTGAGAGGATAGTGGGCAAGAACCTCATGGAGAACAGGGTAGTGGAAGACATAAGGCGGCTGAGCAAGGAGGGGCTGGAGCGCTACATATTATCTTTGAAGATAGACGTGTCAGCGGAGATAGGCGAGCACGCATCGACACTACTTTCGGATCACACGAGGTACTACGGCCGCGACAAGGAGTGGATAGGCCTTTACAACGAGCTGTACGCCAGATATGAATACTTGCGCAAGGGAGGAAGGGAGGTGGCGCTGCCTCCTCCGTCATTGGTCTGATCCTGGCTAGCCCTGCTGGTCAAAGTAGAGTGCCATCTCCTCGAAGCTTGTCGGGAGGCCGAAGTTGAACTTGAACAGCGTGTAGAGTTCCCTGCCCTGCACCCTTGCAAGGTCTATGTCCATAGAGCCCATGGATATCTGGAGCGCCTTTATCTGCGATGTCAGGGAGTCGAGGGCCGCCTTCTCGCTGACTCCTATGGCAGTCGTCTCGAAGTACATCACCGAGGCAAGGGGCCTCTCTCCCTGTGACAGCCTGTCAATCTTTGTCTGGAAGATGTTTATCTTCCTCTGTATGTCCGTTATCGTGACCTCGTTGCCGCCGCCCTGCAGCGCCCTAGAGAGCTGGAACTCCTGGTACGACCTCTTGCCCTCGTATTCGTCCCTCACCTTCTGCGAGTCCAGCCCGGCAGCTATGACGTGGAACTTGAACGGGAAGTCTATGCTCATGATGCCCCTCTCCCATGTGTCGGGTGCCTGTATCATCTTGCCCTGCTCGTCCTGCAGCGCGGTCTCCTGCTTGAACGAGTATCCGAACAGGTTTCCTGTGACGAAGCCGGTGGCGTAGTAAAGCCCGTTTATCTCCTTGAGTATGGTGTCCTGCCCCTTGACTATCTTGTAGCCTGACGCGGGCTGGAATGTGATGCCCAGCAGGTTAGTGACCAGCGGGAAGAGTATGAAGTCGGCCCAGTTCATCAGCATCACTAGGATGACGTTGAGTATGAGGAGCGCGGCGGCGACTATCGCGAATCCGCCCTTGCCGAAGCTGGGCAGTATTGTGAAGCCTATCAGCGGCATCAGAAGCGCGAACACGAGATACATCACTCCTTCTTCGTCCATCAGATCACCTCCTCCTGTATGTTCTTAGTTATCTGCTCGCTTATCGTCGAGAAAGGAATCAGGTACTCGGGCTCGATGAACTTGAGCAGCTCGTTGCCCAGAACCACGTTGGGCGATACGCCGAATGTTGCCCCGATTCCGGACATCAGCTCCCTCGCCTTCTGCTGCACCAGGCTCACAGCCTCGAACTCCTTCCCCCCCTTCACCGAGAGCGAGGCGTATGAGGAGAGCTCGAGCGAGCTTCCCCTGCCCACATTGTCAAGCATCTTCCTCCACATCGCGGCCTTTCCTCGCACTCGCTCTATCTCGTTGGCCGGGGCGTTTCCAGTCACCAGCTTTGCCTCCTCCTCCTCGACGGTAGTTATGGTGTCCCTGAGCTTCTGAATGTAAGAGTCTTTGTTCATCACGTACAGCTGGGTAGAGAACCTGGTAGGCTCCTTGCTTATGCCCACCATCCTGCTCACCTGCTGCGCGAAGTTGAGCTTGTCCTCGTCGCTCATCTCGGTCGCGGAGCGGTAGAGGGGTATGTTGATGTAAACCGTTGCTATGAAGTCGTCCCCCGCCTTCTGGAGAATGGAGTCGGATGTGCTTGAGAGCCAGTACGGGCTCTGGTCTGCTATCACTATGTCCCTCTTCCTCTGCTGGAAGAGAGGGAGTATGAGGTACAGATAGTACCTTGAGGAGAACGCGAGCACGTTGGCGACCACGGCCACGGCGAGTATGATAAGCTTGAGGACGTCGGCCGCGGCGCTGAGCGGTATCACCGATGCTATTATGACCAGCACGAATGAGAGGCCGAGCAGACCAAGGAATACCAGAAGTTTCTTGTCCATGTATTCGCCCGCAATCATTCTTGAACGTTAAGCCTTTTATGTGTTTTTTATCCCTGCCTTTAGCGCTCACGGAATCAGATGAAGCCCCTGAGCCTCGAGCCGGTCCTGCTCGCGCCGCCCAGAAACCTTGAGAGCTGGGTGGTGAACGCATAGGTTATCGCTATGATAAGCGCCGGGAAGAACAGCGCGAGCAGCCAGAACGCGCTCATCGATGTCGGTATAGAGCTTAGGGTCGTGGCCAGGGGGCTGGAGGCACTGATTGACTGCGGCTGGATAGAGGCTCCGCTGGAGTACTGGCTAAGCTGGTTGATCGAGTTCTGCATGGCGCTCTGCAGTGTCGGCGCGGTGAAGTAGAATGCCAGGGCGAACAGAGTGGGCGCAACGAGGTAGAACGCTATGCCCAAGGCTATCAGGAAGCCGCCGAGTGCCCTTGTGGGAAATATGGACCTGAGCACGATGCCGGGAACTATGAATGCAGGTATGGCCGCGCTGGCAAACATCTGCAGAGCGTAGTACTCAGCCGAGAGTGCGAGAGTGGAGTCGACAAGGAATATCCCTATTGTCCTGGCGGGATCCAGTATGAATACAGTTATGGGTATCGTGTAGGCTGCAGTGGCAACCGTCCCCAATCTGCCTTCTGCGGAACTCTCACCGAGTCCGAACTTCTGCTGCCCGAGTATAGGCACGGATGATGTTATGCCGAAGTTTACGCTGAGTACGTAGTCAAAGTAATAGTATATGTTATAAATCGAGGTGTAGAGCTGCTGCGATGTCGCCAGCGTGCCGCTTATGAGATGGAAGGATGCGGCATACGGGTTGGCGCCGCCGACCAACACTGCGGGGATGAGCCCGAAGAGCACAGCGCAGACGTATAGAAAGCCCGCGACTATCATCGCGGTGGCTATGGCCTCGTAAAGCTCGCCGGTACCGAAGTTGCGTATCTTGTCGCTCTTGAGTGCTATGCCCGCCATTATGATTGCGGCGGCTATCATGAACGAGACTATCACGGCAGCAAATGCGAGGGGCAGCGAGCCTTTCCACTGTGCGAATATCTGCTGGTTGATTGGACAGTACCAGGGTTCTGATGAGCTTATCTCCTGTGCGATGCTGGGAGGGAGGAGTGCGCAGCCCGGTTGAACGGCGGTCTGCTGAGCTGTCTGGGCGGCGGTTGTGGACGGTAGGACACCGACTATTCCAGTGAGCGCGATTAGGGCTACCGCAAACAGCGCCGCAAACCGCTTTGTCCTATTGTCCATCCAATCACCTATGCAAGAGTCGTGAGCAGCGACATGAAGTCCATTCGCTCACCTACTGCTTTTGAGAAGTCAACTATAAATGTGTCCACTATCACGAAGTTCAGGAAGGGTATGAATGTGAGGCCTGCCACAAAATACCCGATGCTCATTACGAGTGAGGATATGCCGGACAGGGTGTTCGTCGTGGCGGAGACCGAGGGCGATATTATTCCCCAGAACATGCTTGGGAAGGTCTGAAACATGCTGAGGAAGCACTGCTGCGGGGCGGCTGATGCGAGGCACTGTATTGACGGGAAGAAGGAGTTGGTGTCCACAAAGCCGAAGGTTATGCTCACCATCAACGGATATATTATCCCCAAGCCCAAGCCCAAGGCTATCATCGACCCGCCGAAGCCCCTGGTGAAGCCGAAGGTCCTGGAAATGAGCCCCAATGACATGAAGAACGTGAAGAACAGCGTGGATGCCGAGAGAAGAAGCAGCTGGACCTGGCTCAATATGAGCACGAAAAGCATGGCGGAAAGCGCCCTGCCGAAAAGCGCGGGCCCGGACCAGGGCACGAGCGCCTTTACCCTAGTGTCTATCTTTATGTTCTTCTGGCCGTTTATCGGCATTATCGAGATGCGCATGTCGGGAACCAGGCTTACGCCCAGAGAGATCAGGTAGGAGTAATCGGCGAGCTGGAAGGCCGCCTTGTTGAAGGCCGACATGTCGCATGTGCCCAGCGTCTGTATGGTAGTCGCGCCCGTGCACTCCGACGGGACGAGCCCCATGCTCTGGAAGGCGTTTTGAGGGCTGAGGGTGAATATGAATGAGAAAGCTGCAAAGACAAGCACCATCACTATCGATAGGAGCCCTTCATAGACCTGGATGCGCGACCACGCCCTGGCGTTCTGGCTGTTTGTGAGGCCGGACAGGACGAATACAAGGGCAGCCACGGCGATGATGGCCAACACACCGACACCGGCTACAGGAAGCCATTGCAGGGTTGCGAGCCTGGCGTTGTTTGGCGCCTGGCTTTGTGCGGCCGCTATGCCAGGGACCAGCCCTATCATGCATAGGGCAGCTACAGCTACGAGCACCAAAGTGGTGGCGATTGTTGCACGCATGCCCTTATTGTGTCTTGTTGCAGCCATGGCATCAGATGATCTTCTTTAGCACGCCCTCTCCTGACAGGCTTGGCGCGCCAAGTATGTTGCCTGCAGCCTCTATGAAATCAAAGCTGATTATGAAGGATATCACGAGCGCGAATCCGCCATATGCGAATGGCTCTATCCCGCACTCGCCCAGATAGGTCAGCATCCCCTGGCTGCTTATTGTCCAGGCACTCGCCAGTTCGGTCTGGATGAGGTTAAGGAAGGTGCCGACTACCGCGGTCGGGTCGAACGTGGGCGCGGACTGGCCGGAAACGAGGCTGTTTAGCGACGATAGGGTATTCACGTCGTTAGCCTGCGGGCATATGGAGGGGAATGATGTGGTGTAAGCACCGAGCATGGAGTAGAGCAGCAGCGGAAATATTATGTAGAAACCGAGGAACACGCCGAGGAACGAGCCTCCTGCCGCCCTTGTCCAGGGGATGGTCCTCAGCGCTATGCCAACGTAGAGGAATAAGGGGAATATGGAGTATATCAGCCCAATGAGCACTGCTGCCGCTACCATCACCATGAAGAAGGCCCCGAGGAACAGGTTGAGGAAGTTGATCACGGAGCTCGCCGTCTGAAGACCGAGGAAGGGCTGGAAGCTGATACCGAACTGATTGGGCATTATTGATATCGATGAGAAGAAGAAGAACCCAAGAACCTTCTGGAAGGAGTTGGTAGCTATTACGGAGGTGAATATCTGGTACCCGTAGAAGTAGAGCAGCGAGCAGTCGCTCACGAACACGTTGTTATTGAAGCTCTGCCCAGCGACCGCGAACAGGTGGCTGCTGGGCCCTATCGCCGAAGTGCCCACCGCGAAGGTTCCCACAAAGAGGAAGACTACTATTATGGTGATTATCACCTCGTTGAGCTCGGTCTTGGCGAACCTTACAAGCCTGTCGAACTTGAACGCGTATCCTATGCCGTAGACTGCGCCGGTGAGGAGCGCGAACATGAGCATTATCACGAGCGAGATGGAAAGCAGCGACTGCGCAGAGCTGTTGTTCACGTTGAGTATGGACCGTGAGGGGTCGACTATCCCGCCATGGCCGTTGGTGCCCGCGCAGGTGAAATATGCGATGGAGTATACTGGATTTGCGGGCTGTGAGCTGGTGCTCTGCGCGGAAGCTGTCATTGACATGAATGGCACGAGCAGGATGGCGAGCACCGCGGCTATCGGAAGCACGCGCATGACCATCCTAGATTTTTCCGACATCGTGACCACTCATACCAGTTTTGTGAGCCCGGCGAGGCTCGTGTCCCCACCAAGCTGGCCCGAGAGGCCGAGCACTCCGGTAAGCATTATGAAAAGGTTTATTATCGGCAGAAGGAAGGCGGTTATGCCCGTTATCCCGTAGGACTGGATGATTGGGAAGAAGGCGTTGAGCCCTGAGGCCTCGCTGCATGTGGCTGGCATGGATGTGATGAACGGCACCGCAAGAGTGCCGGTGCCCAGGCTGCTGACCTCCAGAAGCGAGAGAACGGTAACCTGCGGCTCGGAGAGCGAGGCGGTGTCGTAGATGTAAGCCTCTGCCGGCGGCACGGGCGCACCGAGTATAGTAGGCCAGCACCCCTCGTGCAGGAAGACCCTGCGCATGTTGGGCTGGACGAAGAAGTTGAGCTGGTAGTTCTGGTTCACCGTCGGTATCGCGTTGTTCGGTATGCCGGTGTCGGGGCTGAATCCGTAAACCTGGGAGGTGGAGGCGGGCACACCGTTGCCCATCGCCAGGTACTCGAACGCGTACACCGCTGGGAAGAACATCACGAACCCTATCGATATCGCGATGAGAAGGCCGCCTATCTTCCTCGTGTAGAACACAGCACGGAGTATTATCCCGGCGAACAGCAGGGTGGGCCAGATGTATAGGAACAATACGCTCATCATAAGCTGGCCGAGCAGCGCCTCGGTTGCCCCGCCAAGCAGGGTACCATAGGTTATCATGTTGGTGAAAAGCAGGTCAAAGCCCTCCTGGGGCTGCGCGGAGTATGTAACCGTGCCCGCGGCGGGCTGGGACCTGATGGGGTTTACGCAGGCGTTGTTGAAGCCCTCCTCGGAAGGCACGCAGAATGTCACGGTCGGGGTCAGCTGGGAGAAAAAGCCTATGAAAGAGTCGTAGACGAACGTGCTGTCCAGGTTGCCTATCGTCTGGTTGGTGACGTTGGCGATAATCACCGATGTGGCGGCCAGGGGATAGTCTATCTGGTCGGTGATGGATGGGGCAGCCTTCTTGGAAACCAGGTTGCAAAGGCCGGGGAAGCCGCCCGGCTTGGTGCTTGGCGCCAGCACCGATGTGGAGCCGGAGAGCAGGTCTATGCTGTGGCCATTTTGTATGTTGGCGCACATCAGGCTCATGGCGGCGGGGTTCATAAGCTTCGTTGCCCCGAGCGAGGAGTAGAACAGCCCGCTGAATATCACTAGGGCGCCTATGATAATACCCATCATCACCGCGGTGCCTATGAGCTGGTAGAACTCTTCTTTGGCAGAGCCCCTCACGGTGTTGTTGTTCAGCACGAAGCCGGTAATGTACCAGATGCCGACTATCGCGCCGTCCAGCGCAAGGGCTATTGCCACAAGGGGCAGAAGGCCAAGTCCCGGAAGGGTTACAAGAGCAGGCATTGATAGTGGAATCATGGCATCATCTACAGACCTGCCCAGAAGTTCTGGGCGCCCTCAAGCCCGGCGTTGAGCGCCTTGGAAAGCCCTATGGCGAACCCGACGGTTATAGCTATGTCGAGGGCGAAGAGGACTACGCCCTGGAAGATGAACTCCGCTATGCTATTTATGAGCGATTGGATCGCGCCGAGTCCGGTCAACGGGATGGGCAGCCCGCTGAATACTCCGCTGCTGAGAAGGTTGAAGAACGAGCCGAGCGCGGTGCCGTATGGCGAGGCATCGGATGTGCTTGAGGGTATGCCCTGCGCGAAGAAGCTGTTCAGATTCAGGTCCGATAGCGTGTATGTTGATTGCAAGTACGTGGCGGATGGGTTACACGCTACATGCTGAGCCAGTATTGCTGGGGTGCAGGTGGTGAAAAGGTAATTCATGGTATAGGCATCGAACGCGATTGTTAGCGGATAGATTATGTATCCGGCTATGGCTATGGCGAGCAGCGCATTGGCTGCATTCCTCAGCTCGCCGTTGGTGAACGCGAGTGAACGCATCACCAATGAGATAGGCAATATGACGGCGAAGGCGGTGTACTGGAGGAAGGGAAGCGTTATGTACTGTATGAGGAGCGTGCTTATGGCCAGCGTAAGCATCGGGGAAAACAGCCCGAGCAGCATCTCGGCGAGGTTGGCGAAGAGCAGCCCTATGTCCAGCTCCGGAGGGAAGCTGATTGAGATCTTGCCCGCGAATTTGGATGTCACGGGAAGATTCAGCCCCAGCCCCTTGCCGGCCACCGATGAGAGCGTGGGGCCGAATACCTTGACTATGAAATTGTTGAAGTACAAACCCGCCTGAGCAGACAGCAGGCTGTAAAGCTCATAGCTCATGGCTTGGGAGTAGACGGTGGTGAGCAGCGGCAATCCCTTCTGGAAGGTAAGGGTCCCGATGTAGTATCCGGCAAATTGGAACGGAGTGAGCTGCGACTGGGCAGCCTGCCCCGAAGAGGAGAGTATGGACTGGCTAAGTGACGCAGTAGTGTTGCAGGCGAAGAACGTTACCGATATCAGCGCCACTATGATTATCGCGCTTGTAAACAGCTGCGTCATCTCCGACCTGACGAAGGAGTTGATCTTCCCCCTGACGTTGTCCGGAAGGAGCTTGGAGAGCGAGTACACTGCGGAGACCGCCATCAGGCTGGCGAGTATCACAAGCGCGTTTATGCCTATCCAGCTGTTGGTGTAGTTAGCCCCACCATATACAGCGCATGCGAGTACCATTTGATTCAGTCCACCATTTTATATTCAGTATTGCCAGTCATGCCAACTTAACCTTTCCTATGCCCAGCCTGAGCTTGCCTCCGAGGGCGGTGGCTATAGCGCCGGCCACGACTATGCCAATGACGAGGTCGAACACTAGCAGGAACGCCTGGAGCACCATCGCGTAGGTGTCGTAGGTAACGAAATTCAGGGCGGGTATTATGCTGTTGAAGGACTGGTAGTATCCCGTGTCGAACCCCCAGTTGTAGGCCTGGCTTATCGCCGGGGTTGCCGCCTGGCTGGTTCCCAGGAGCACTGCCATTGCCGCGGGGCCGCCGCCTGGGGTCGCGCCGTTGGCTGCGACTATCATGGTGTGCACCACGGTCAGGAAGCCGCATGCCAGGGTTGGAACAATCCCGAGAGTTGGGTCGGTGGTGTATGTGAGGGCGCAGTTTGTGTTGGGCGGCTGCTGCACCGAGTTTGCGAATATGGTGTTGAATATGTTCGTGACAGGAAGGTTGACAGTGAGCAACATGGCGGGATATATTATCGATGCGGTTATGGCGATGGCAATCATAGTACCGCCTATCCCCCTGAGGAACGGCATCGACCTCAGCATTATCCCGGAGGGGAGGAAGAAGCCCAGCCCCAGGTAGACCACGAAGTAGAACATGCCTGACTGTATCGACATCACTACCGTAATCGGAAGTATGATTATGTCCTCTATGTCGATGATGAACGAGTTGGTAGAGCCGACGTCTATGCTACCCACGCTGTTGGTTCCGGAGATGTATGTGCTCACGAAAAGCGGCGTGGAGGTTCCGAACTGGAGCGAGAACACGAATAGGCCGATATCCGGGATGGGTATGGGTATCGGTATTGGCAGCCATGTGGTGATGGAGGTGCCCTTTAGCGCGTTGACGCCGGATTGAAGGCCTATTATACCAGCCATCGCAGTTTGGGATGCGGTAACCTCGTAGGTTAGGTAGTTGTTGACCACTGAGGAGTACAACCCCGTGGCACCCAGTAGGTTGGTCGTTATGGAGCCCTGCGCTCCGGAGCCGGACTGGAATGATGATGATCCGCCATAGAGCGCATTGGCTATTCCGCTTACAATGACCAGCAGCGAAAATATGGATGCGACCAGCATCAGGCTCTTGGCGGTCTCCCAGAGCTCGGTTTTGTACCATCCCTTCAGCCCCTGTATGTTGAACATCTCGCCAAGCATGTAGGCGAGCGCAACTATCATCAGCGAGAGCAGGATTCCGATCCCGGAGTAGGATATTGCGTCGGTTAGGCATGTGCCCACGCTTGTGGCCTGCCCGTGCAGCACCGCGCAGCATACGTTCTGGGAGGACGATGAGTCGCAGGCGGGCTGGGCATTGGACTGCGCGATGGGGAGCCCGGCGCTCAGCATGATTGCAAGAATGGCAAATGCTGCTATCGGTGCAAGGCGGCTATAGCGCATGGTAGGATATTCCAGAGAAGGTATTTATGCCCTGTGTCGGCGTGAAGAGGGGGCAAAGCGAACCGCGGAGCGGGGGGATTTTTGCCAGGATTATTCGGCGGCGCCTTCCTCGGACTTGGCTGCGGCATCCTCTTCCGCTTTCTTCATCGCATCTTTCTCCTTCTGGGCCTGCTCCTCCGCCTTCTTCTTCTCCTCCTCCTTCCTCTTTTCGTCCCTGCCGCTTTCAGTATACTTGTCGTACCATGGTTTGTAGATGGTGCCGACTGTGGCGTCAACAAGCGCGGCCTTGTATGCGCCGCTCATGGCTTTCAGATACCCGTTCCAGCCGGTGTAGTCGCTGATCGGTGTTGTTGAACGGGTCACGTCCGAATTGGGGACAAAGGGCGCTGCTGAACTTACTTTCTCCTCGGTTTTGTACGAATCAAAAAGCTCCTTTGCATATTTTTGCTGCGCCTGGCCAGAGGAGGTCATTATCTTGAAAGCCTGTTGCATCACCACCGCAGATG
>Ga0307374_10008896_pt1 | contig 14899 bp, 13 predicted proteins | sample OX3MG_FD_202532 | JGI IMG/M metagenome (GOLD analysis project Ga0307374, IMG submission 202532) | Soil microbial communities from Risofladan, Vaasa, Finland - OX-3 | ecosystem: Environmental > Terrestrial > Soil > Coastal area > Acid sulfate soil | place: Finland: Risofladan, Vaasa | collected... | reverse complement strand
ATGCCTTGTAATAAATTCTTGTGCTCTTGTGTGCTCATCGTGCTTCCGAGCTCAAGGGCTTACGTATCGTAGACAAGGAAGTTGCCAACCCAAAACTCACTTACACTCTCCGAGGTTCGAGCACAGGCACAGATGCGGCAGCTTCGGCGCTGGCCAACGTGACTTGCGCACTCCGATATCGCTCCGGCGTGCCAATATCGATGCACTGACCTGGATGATGGACCGCCCGAAGATGCTTGCCTTCCCGAAGCCAGCGCGGGAACAGTGCTGCCTCAAGCGACACCGGGATGCCCGCTGGTATTTCGCTCAGAATCCGCTGGCTCGCCATATAGATTCCTGCGTTGACGTATTGATTGCCGAGCGCGGATTGTTTTTCGTCGAACCGCAGCACTGTTTTATCGGAACCCACCGATACCAATCCACAGTCCGTGCGGCCATCGGCGGGCACGACCAGAACCGACACATCCGCGCTCGAGTTTTGGTAGTCCACCAAAAACGACCGTAGGTCAGCGTCGGTGTAGCTGTCGCCATTCATAATCAGCGCTGCGTTCGATTCCATCAGATCAAGGGCGTTTCGCAACGCACCTCCGGTCCCCAGAGCCGCCGATTCTACTGAGTAGCATATCTTCATACCGTTCGCCTGATCTCCAAAATGCGACCAAAGCAGATCTTTCTGATACCCAACCGCCAAAATGACTTTGTCGAATCCCTGACGCCGCAATTGGCCGAGCAGTATCGCCAAAAACGGCCGTTTGCCAATATACGCAAGAGATTTGGGAGCACGTCCGGTAACGCTCTTTAAGCGAAGGCCAGCGCCTCCACACAAGATAATTGCGTCAGCTGCGTTGGGCATAGATCTCGGACCGGTTAATGGCCAGTGATTCGTCATAGGCTTGTTCCGGTTCGTAAACCACCACATCACTGCCGCGGTTCGAAAACGAGAAGGGGACACAAAGCAAACCTTTAAGGGATGCCCTCAATGCCTCGCGCCGCTCCGGAGGAACAAAGAACAGCATGAACCCCCCGCCGCCAGCGCCCAACAGCTTGCCACCGAGTGCACCAGCCCTTCGTCCAGTCTCGTAAATTTCATCGATTCTAGTACTAGATATTCTCTGTGTAAGAGTTTTCTTTATCTGCCAGCTCTCATTCAACATCCTGCCGAATTCATCCAGTGGGCGGTGGGAGTTGGCAAGAATGGCTTGTGCTTCTGCCACCATTTGCAGCATTGCGCTCAGCTCTTTACCGCGATTTGGAGTCTCCTTTAATTGCTCCTGGGCCACATCCGATGCTATGCGCGAAAAACCGGTGAAGTACAGTGCCAAATGCTGTTCAAGTTCAGCCAGCCGGCGGTGATCAGTCAAAATTCGCTTCACCTCGATCGCGCCGCTGGCATGAAAGTCGATGCGGTTGAGGCCTCCGTATGCGGCGCTTACCTGGTCCTGCGCGCCGACAGCCTCCTTCAGCAATTCCTGTTCAACATAAATCGCATCATTGGCAAGCGTGCTTTTGTCGCGCATCCGGTTCTTCAGGGCATAGAGACCAAGCAGCAGGCCGACAGTGAACGCGGAGCTCGTGCCTAACCCTGTGCGTGCGGGGAGGTCCGCAATATGATGAATTTCGATGCCCTCCTCAATTCCCAGGTACTGAAGACACGCGCGGACCGAGGGGTGCTTGATCGAAGAGTTCTCCGCGACGTTTTCCGCCTGAGAATAGAGTATTCGACTATGGTACTCGAAAAAGGGAGGCAACCAGCGACAATTGAGGTAGCAATATTTGTCGATGGTCGTTGATAGCACTGCACCGCCGTGTTCTCGATACCATACCGGATAATCGGTTCCCCCGCCGAAAAAGGATATGCGGAGTGGCGTGCGCGTCATGATCATCCTATGAGTCCCCGATCTGGATCATTTACACTATCTGCGTAAGTTTCCGAGGCCGCGAAGTTCGGTTTCGGTCGATCACTCTGATTGTTGTCAACGTTCACGAAACCTTCGGCTTGGACTTGAGAGAGCGCTCTGTCCCAACTTCTTATCAATGACCATTTGATTCTAGGCAGGAGCACTTGAGTCCGCTTCGCCTTGGGCCTGCCAAACAGCGAGTCGATCCATGAGTATTTCCAGGACAACGGTGGAACTCTTAATTTTCCTCCGAGGCTCTTCGCAAGCTCTTCCGCTTCCTGGAAGATGTCGAGCCTTTCGGGGTAGAAAGAAGACATCCAATTCTGCATATAGGTTACGCAGGCGGCTCTAGCTCGTTGGTCATCCTGAAGCGAGCGGAGGTATTTGATGTGTAACTTCATGGAGATCCATTGTGCCTCGAGCTTCCGGTTTGAAAATCCAATATAGCTTAGGCTGCCAGCTCCCGCCTGGCGGTAATAGACCCTCGCCCCTGGCACGAATCGTGTGCCCTCGCTGGCCAGAAGCACGCGGCAGAAAAACTCACCATCATCGTCGCCCAACAAGCGCGTGTCCCAAGGGCCCGCTGCTTCCGCCAATTCGCGGCTTACAAGCCACGTGGCCGTTTGCATGTAAGTGTTGTTTTCCATCTTGCGCATGAGCCATTCCGGAGGAGGAAGATCGTGCCACAATGGGCCGGGCCGAAATTTAGCCCGGTAAGGCCTGTGCATGAACAGTCCCCATGCGCTGGAGATGAGCAGACGTCTATTGTGGGCATGCTCGACAACCTCAACTTGTTTTGCCGTTTTTTCTGGCGACATCAAATCATCGGCGTCTAGCCACTGAACGTAGTCGCCTTGACACATCGCGAATGCGTTGTTGCGAGTCGCGGCAGCACCCTGATTCTCTTGAGTGAAAATATTTAGGAACTTCGATTCGAATTGTTTGGCAATGGCCAGCGTCCGATCCTTGGAACCATCGTCAACGACAATAATCTCTTTGTACGGCCAAGTCTGGGAGACTGCGCAGCGTAAGCAGTCGGCAATCCACTGCTCCGCATTGAACGCAGGAATAAGGATGGAAACCAAGGGCTTCATATCGTTTAGTTCCTGATCGACTCCTCGTAAGCCTTTCGGGTCAGTTCGGCAACCGCGTCCCAGGAATGCACCCTGCGCGCATATTCTCGAATTTCCGCCCGGCGCGTGCGCAGGTCACGATAGAGATCGCTCGCGAAGTACTTCTCGAGGGTGCCAGCCAAGTCTGTGACGTCTCCCGGTCTGCACAAAAATCCCGTTTCCCCTTCGACAATTTCCTCGCCAAAGGATCCCACGTCAGTGGCGACCACGGGCAAACCATAGCTGTACGCGAGGAAAAGTACACCGCTCTGGAAGATCTCCTTATAAGGAAGAACCAGAACGTCCGCCCCTTTGAGATACAATTCCATTTCCTCGTCGGGAATGAACTGGATCCGCATGATGACCTGCTCTTGATTGAACTCCGTTTTGATCGTTCGTTGGATTTCGTGAAGATACTCCTCGGATCCTTTCTTCGGCTCGCCGGCAATAATCAACCGGTAATTCTCTTCTCTATTCGTCGAGAGCAGCTTAAACGCTGCAAGCAGGTGTTCAATGCCCTTGTACGGCCTGATCCTGCCGAAAAATAAAATCGTTCTTTCGTCATCCCTGAGACCCAGGCGCCGTTTTGCCTCGGCCGGCGTGAGTTCCGTATCGGGGAAGGCATTGTTAATCGGATGCCGGATCACAGTGACCGCCGTCTCGACCACATCAAAATCATGGCAAAGCTCATTTTTCATCTTTTGCGTGTGGACGAAAATGTGATCACAAAGCCGGTACTGAATTTTGAGCGTTATGCGATTCAGCAATGAGTCTTTGGAGTCTCGTCTCGCTTGATTAACATTGTGCGCGGTGAGGGCGATCTTCTTTCCCCGCACCTTGTAGTACAGCATCAGAATCGTGCGGTCAAAGAACTCGAACTTGTTGTTCCATAAAATGTGCAATATTGAGGGTTTGGAACGCGCTCCATATCGGATTAGCTTCGCATAGTAGACAAGCAACTTCGACAACTTCTCCACGATGTTGACATTATTGTTTTGGTTGCCGCGAAAATTAAGGAAACGCAAATTTGGAGCCGCGTGCAGCTCAGGGCTGTCGATATTATCGCTTCCAATAATATCCACATGTATATCTTTCGAGATGAGCGCCATCGCCAACCCGAACGCATAAGGCCTGTCCTGGCAGCCGGTCAGCAAACCAATCTCAATTCCCGCAGGGGGATTGTGTATTGGCTGCTCCCGAACCTCAACCTCCTTAGCCAGGGACGTCTCAGCAACGCTACTCACTTGGGCGATCATTCACGCCCGACTTCTAGCCTGGGATCCTCGAGGCGCGTACGTGCGGGGCCCGATTTTGATATATGAATATGGTTGAATTCGCCGTTTTCGATAAATGTCTTGCCACTAGCAGCAGTCCGGGAGGAGCCAATACCGGCAGCTAACGCTTCTGGCGGCGGAAGATCTGGCTTTGGACCCTGCCTTACGACCCAATGCAGCACTCGCGTAGTAGCCTGCGCCTTCGCATCCCAAGTTAGGCGTTCCCGCGCATAGGCCATTCCTTGCCGCCGTAAGCGCTCGAGCCGATCCCGATTGTTGGCCAGTTCTGTCAGAATCTTTTCCATCTGCGCCACGACGTCGGTTTCATTCGTAAGAGGCACCTTGTACCCCACATCTGGATGAACGATATCGCCGGGCCCGCCGAAGTCCGCGACCACCGGGACGGCGCCGGCCGCGAGGGCTTCAAAGACCACGCCTGCACCAAAATCGCGAACCGATGGAAACACCATCACATCCGCGGATCGTAACCGCATGAGGACTTCCCCATGGCTAACCCAACCACAGAAGGAAACAGTCTTCTCAATCCCAAGAGATCTCGCAAGCTGCTCGAGGCGATCCCGCTCCGGGCCATCGCCGACAACGGTAAAGCGGGCCAAATCGTTTCGCAAAAGGGGAGCAGCCGCGCGCAGCGCGAGGTCACAAGCTTTGCAGGGGATCAACCCCCCGACGAAAATGAGCTCAAGTTTGGCGCCGCGCTCTGAACTGCGCGTGTCACCGAAACACAGGGACCGAGCGATGCCGTTTTCCGGGACAAAAAACAGTTTGTCGGGATAAGCGGCAAACTCGGCGTACGTTTGGGACGAAGCGACTATAATCGCTGCCGCGTTGCGGTAGGTGGATCGAGCGAAAGGCAGAAACCGGTACAGATGCCTCAGGCCGGAGATCCATTGCTTCTGGTTATCAGCTTGGCTGAAACCCTGCACGTACGGCAGTCCGCCATTAAGCGGCCCGATCACACAGGGTATAGGTCCCTTCCGCAGGAAGAAAGCGAAAGGACTCGGGAACACGGCATTCATCGGGTAGACGCGCAGAACGACATCGAACTCGCCCGCGAAGATCCGATCCCGCAACTGCCGCCAAGCGCGCCTTTCGAAGGCAAGATAAAGGGGATAAGACGAGGCTGTCAACGCCTGGTTGTTAAAGTTATATCTGAAGATCCATCGTAAACTCCAGGCATAGATACGATCGAGCCAGGGCAGCCGGACGACCTCGATTGCACGAAACGGCGCCTTTGCGCGGCGCACCGGCTCCTCACTCGCAGCCCGCACAGCCAACGTGACATCATGGAGTTGGGCCAGCGCGGCGGCATGAGAGAAGGTGACATATGGCATGCTGATCTGCTCCGGATTGCAGTCCGGCCCTAACACCAAGATCCGCAAGCGACTCACGTATGATCTCCTTGCGAAAAAGCCCGGATTGGAAGAGAAGTGTGCTTGAGTGTACGTTCCGGCAGCAGGTCGCGAAACAGCGAAAGGGTCTCGTTGAGAGGCCTAAGCCCCTTGTGGAGTACAATCACTCCCCCGAAATACAGCCCGAAAAATAGCAAGGAAACTGAACTCATTCTCACGAAAGCGCTTGGGGCCCGGAACGCGGTCGCAAAACGCGGCATAGCCCTGATGATCAGAACAGTCCCACAGCCAGCCCCAACCGATGCGACAAAAAATCTCCAGATGGCGGCAAATATCGGCCCAACACCCAGCCCGATCGGCTTTCCGGCGTACCAGAAGCCGGGAAACATCAGAAGGAAATACGAAGTCGTCCAAGCCAACGCGATTCCGGAAGGACCCCAGCGTAGAGCCAGCAAAAACAGACTCGCAGTACACACAAACTCCACCAAACCCCAGCGAAACCATCTGTCGGGGCGGCCGATCGAAAGATGAATCCACCCTTGCGTGTTATACAGCAACATGACTCCCATTCCCGGACCGAATAAAACGAAGATTCGACCAGCTTCCTCCCAGCCAGGCCCTAGAAGAAAACGAATGAGATCCTTTCCCACTAAAGTAAAATCCGCTCCGATTCCCATCCCTACGAGCGCCAAAACCGATATCGCCCTCAGAAGGTAGCGTTGGAATTGTTCGCGGTCCCGGTTGACGCGGCTAAGAGTACTCACGACCACGGCGGAAATTGGAGCAAACAACTGTGTTTCTGGCAGAACAAACAAGTCGTACGCCTTCTTATAAAATCCAAGTGCCCCAGCGCCATACCGCCAGCCGACGAGAAGGTTGTCCGTATTGCGAGTCGAATAGCTGAAAGCATAATGCGCATAGACGTTCATCGCGAACTTCAACCCTGAACGGGTACCCGAGCCGCGACGCGGCCGACTCGGTCTCCAGCGGCACATGAACCAAACGCCTGCTGAGATGAATGCCGTCTGCGCCACACTGCCCCAAACCAGCGCCCAGTAGTGCCAGGCCGCCATCGCCAAGACGACAGAGACAATCACCTGGAGTAGCTGCCCAGCGAAATTAATGATTGCGGTACTCCTGAAGTGCATGGCACGCTGTAGCAGACCCAAGTGAATATACCCCAAGCATCCAATCCCAATCGTCAGCGACATGCCCTCAGTTACTTGAGCTACGGCCGGGTTGTGATAGAAACGCGCCAGCAACGGACCCGAACTAGCAAAAAGCAGGGTGAGAATCGTGCCGATTCCTAAGTTAATCCAAAAGAGATTGCTCGCGAGAGAATGCGTAACTTCCTCGCGCTGGATGATCAATTCCGTGAATCCATTCAGACCGAAGCTGCGGAACATAAGGCTAAAAGTGGTGACCATGGTCACGATCCCGAAATCAGCCGGAACAAGTAGCCGTGCCAGGATGACGACTGACCCGACCTGCATAGCGAAGTTACCCACCTGACCAGCAATGGTCGCCCCGGCGCCGCGAACTGCGGTCCGGCGAAGTCCCTCGCCCGTGGCGAGGGGATGGAAGTTGCCGTTGGAGTCGAAGGGTTTCAACGCTGCTTATCCTTGGAGCGATGTCGCGCGACGAAATAGAGCAAGCCTAGCCATCAGATCGCTAAACCGGTCCGATTCTACGTGGAAGTTGGAGCTCTGACTTTTTAATGAATGCATCAGGAGGAATTGGCGACGCGCGCTCGACCAGTGAACTAGTGAGCGGCCGGAATATGGGAACGCTTGAAAATGACATCAAACTCCGGTGCTAATCCATAGGCATCCCGTGTGCCCAGTGGATAAAAGCCGATGGGAATGAACCCGAGCTTCCGGTACAACTGCAGCGCCTCAACCATCGGGACCATCCCCTCGTAAATCTCGGCAACAGGCAGTTCCGACTGAATGCCGTACACATATTGAAGATGGCCTATCGCGCCCAGCACAACCGCAGTGTCGAGGCCTTGCGCATCCGTTTTCAGGAATACGCGCGGCGACTCGACGCCGTTCGTGATCTCATCCCAAATCGTATCAATTTTGTGGAGCTGAATTTCTTCGGTCGCCCTGCCGTCCGTCCCGACTTCGTAGGCGCGCGCCCCCTCGTCACGAAGAGTCAGCAGCGAGCTCATCTCACCCTGGTCGTACTTGTTCAGCGTGGCGGCGGTATCACGGTCGGCCAATCCGAATGGGTATCCGCGCCATTTCCGATCAGCGCTGAGCACACGGAAGGATGAAGCACATGGTTCAAAGCTTGCTATTAATCCGATCTATCTTGCCTCGGTCCGCAAGGTCTCGCAGTAGGCGCCATGGAAGGCTCCTACGTCGAGAACAATGTTGATGTCGTGGTCCCGAACGAACTCCCCAACTTTGCGCGACAACATGTGAGGACCAGGGAACCGCGTGATAGAAACCCCGATGTGAGACAGCGGGCTCCGTATCACCTTCTTCGTGTTCATACTTTGCGACCTCGCCGGTAACTTTGGCTAACGGGGTGCGAACTGGAAACCACTTGGAACCGAGATTATAAAGATGTGAATCGCCTAGAACGCAAAGGCTTGATGACTTTGCTTGAATGAAGTAGGAATTGGGGACGCAGCTCGCTCAGTGGCTCGGCGGCGGTCTCCGGAACCGTGTCGAGCAAACCTTCGGCGACGCCACTCGCACCGACCACAGCCAGTAATAGAAAAATCCAAGAAGGTGTCATCATCCGGAATCCAGCCTCGGTTATGCTGTAAACTGCGCCTGTAGCTATATAGGCAAGGAACAAGCTCCCAAGCTCGGGATCACGCTGAAAAGCTTTTCCCGCGCGCCGATAGCCGCTGATTAAAATGAGGGCGATCAGACACACGCCGATCCAGCCGAGATCCAGGTAAACCTCAATATACCCGTTATGTGCGGAGACAAGATTTTTAATATCCCAGAAATAATAGAGGCGTTGTGCTACTTTGCCGGCGTTGGCATTCCAGAAGCTCTCGAAACCCGCGCCGATCACTGGGTTTCCCGCCGAGGCAAGCACAGCTTGCCAGATTACGGTACGCCCTGAAAGATTCGCCTTCCTACCCAAGGCATGTGCGACATCTGCTTCGCCACCGGAAAGGAAAGCAAGCCCCCCGATGAGAACGATCGCCAAACAGAGCGCATGCACTCGGGCGGGCCGGCTTCTGACCGCGCGAAGACTTGTAGCAAAGATCAGCCCGGCACCGAGAATAAAGCATGCGGTAGATGTTGACGAGTGGGCCATCTCCAAAAGCACCAAGCCAGATGCAAGTAAGGTGCCCTGAGCCACCAGGCGCCGAGCACGATTCGGAGCTTCCTTATCTTTGAGGAGCGCGCGCGCGTTCCACAGCGCGCCTAGCGTAATGACGAACACGATGAGGCCGAGCGAATTCTTGTTTGTTGTTACCCCTGTGTTCATGGGATTCCCATCGGGGTCATACCCCCGGCCCAGATCGGTATAACGAATCAATACGATGGAAAAGGGAAACAGCATAAAGCCCACCCGGGAGTAAAGTCTCCGGAGCGCCGCAAGCGGCTGGCCATCCGTTAGAATGATGAGCACCATCACCAGATCGCCGACGGCTTTGATCCAACGCTTAAAAGCGGGCTCATGAAAAGGCGACCACGTGACGCTAATGAGGCAGTATAGAAAGTATATAATTATTGGAGCAATTACTGCGAGATAGGCCCTCGTTGTCTTCATGCGGCGAAGTAGAACGATAAGGCCGATGGCTACAAGCGCCCCAAAAATAGCCGCGTCCATGGGATTCCCGTCGAGTGTAGCGGCGAGACTGTTCGCGGATCCGCCTCCCATCCCAAACCACGCGGAGACAGGTCTCGACCCCACAATCCAAAGCCAAATGACGGGCAGCCAGAGAGCCTTGGAATTTCGCACGGACTTATCCCGATCAAGGAAGAAAAGTCCTGCGATTCCAACGCCACAGATCAGAAAGGCGAGCGGAGCGCCCATTCAATGTTCCTTTGAAAAGGACCTTGCCGCTGACCCAAGGCGACAATCTTGACGTCCAAACCTGGTCCGTTCCACGGGTCGAACCAGAAGCGTGGTCCCCCGTCGACAGTTTGTTGGCAATCTCTCAAGCAAAGACTGCCTTGTATAACCTGTCCATACTCGCGGCTCTCGCCCTGGCGCGATCCACCACTTCTACACTGATTATAGTGAGAGCGAACGCGGCTATGAAGGATATACTCAACACCGCAAACCCGACATTGACGTGCCGGACGCTAGCTTTTAGGATCTGAAGAATTGCAATCTGTGATATATAACCGAACAACGAGTATTTCCCAAGCAGAATGACCTCACTTCTTATTGTGCGAGATTCACTACCGCTAACGCCCACTAGGTAGATGACCATGACGCTCAGAGGCACCCCAACAATCTGGAGTGGATACGGGACATTCCATATCGTTATCGCAATCGTGTAACAGAGGTACGCAAATGCGAGCAGGTACGGGTGTCGAACGAATTTGTTCATTGCGGCAATAGGTGTGAATCCGACTAACACACCGAGCATTCCGATAGTCGTGAGCTCCAGATTTTGACTCTGCGCTCCGATCAAGCCAAGAATCAAGATGGATAATAAGAGGAAGGTGCACACGACGTGAAACGTGTACCTGTAAAATCTGTATGGGAGCATGAGTACGCCAGAAAACATGAGTAAGTAAGCGATAGGCACCAGAATAATGAAGGAGGCCAGTTTGCCACCCGCAACCGGGAGATTCCCTGATACAAAAACAGTGAAAAGGTTCCCAAGGTCGAGCAGGTTCCCCACGAGGACCCCAGTGCCCAATACGGGGACAACAAGGGTTCGAGCCACATTTAGGACCACAAATATGGCCAACAACTTCAAACCTCTCGTAAACAACCTTTTCGACAGACGTGGGTCGGCGGCATCATACTTCGAGAGGTAAATGTGGGAAACCATAAACCCGCTTATGAAGATGAAAGACGGAGTCAAAAACCGCAGGTATAAATAATATGGCCATTGTGGCCCAATAAAATAATTTATCCAGTGGTAGAGCACCATGGTCAGAACGAGTGCCCCTTTCGTAAAATCTAGAGCGGGAATACGTTGTGCTCTGGGCGAAATTGCCTTCGTTTGCATAGCAAGCCTCGGTACGGAGGTGCGGTATCCTTGAGATTCCGTTTCGCAGGGCCTTCTTGCCGATTGAAATTGTATGGTTTCGTGGCCAACTAGCTTTTGGCATCCAAGAAAAGCCGGTGCAACAGCTCGAGTGAGAGAAGCCGGTGAATCTCCGTGGTGTAGTTGCGATTCCCCTTCAAATGGCCGCGCACGACGGCCTCGACGCCGCTACGCTCCAGATACGGGCGTCCGAGCGTCCTGGGATCGAGAAGGATCTCCTGAACATACTTTGCAAGGATGGTCCGGTACCACCACCGAAAATGGAAGAGCTTGTGGCGGCCCATCCAAAGGCGCTCCAGATGAAGCGGCGCAAAAGCGTGATCCGCCTTGGCAACCCACTGCGGCATGCCGTAATCGTAGGCGTATTCGGCTTTGAACGTGAATTCCAGATGGCCCCGCCTAATGGCCGCAGCGATGCGATTGGGCCCGCCAAGCCCGCGATCGGTGCGCAGCCGGGCGAGCGCCGGGCTGCCGTCGCGAATCAAGCGTAGCCGCACGTCCTCGCCTTGCTCCACCTTTGGCGCTCGAAACACGGTGCGAACAATTTCGTTGTCCAGGTATGGTGAACGCAGTGTGAGCTGCGACTGTTCCAACATCAGCACGCCAAAATGGTAAGCCGCTGGCTGGCGAAAGGCGACCATGGTCGTCCGGTGGCCGCGCAATTGGTCGCGATATGTCGCAGCCGCGCGCGACACTTCAGCGATCACCTCAGGCCGGAAGACATCAGCCGCGGGCATGGTCGGCTTGAACATCACCGCGCCGCGAATGATCTCGCTGCCAAACGTACCCACCATCCGCACCGGTGCGATCTGCCGCGCCATTTCGTTGTTGTAGAGGTCCGCGGACCGGCTAACATCTACGCAGCCGTCGGTTAGGTAGAGAGTCCGCTCGGCGTAATGTGGAAACTTCGCCAGACATTCGCCGTCGACGGTAACGACCTGATAGGGCTGGCCGCAGATTTCCGCAACGCGCCGCGCCAAGTAGACGTCTTGGTTCTCGCGATACATGCTGCCAAAAGTGTAGCAGGGCAGCGATCCGGCCGGCGCCTTGCGCCAGGCCATGATGATGCGCGTGTCCAGACCGCCCGTGAGCGAAACGCCAACTTTTTCGTGGCCATTGAAGTAGAGCGGCAGACGGGTCGTGAAAGCGTCGCGTAATTGGTTGTAGTAACTTTCCGGTTCGAGCGGCTCTTGTTCCTCCCATTCGCGCGGTTCAAAGTAACTGCTCGTCTTTTCAAGAGCACCTCCCCGAAAGATCCAAGCCGAGCCAGGTGGCAGCGCGCGTATGCCGCGGAAGAGCGTGCGATTCTCGAGGACGCACCCGCAAGCGATGTATTCCCCAAAGCTCTGCGGGTCCGTCCTGCGCAGTTCAGGGCGAACCGCGAGGATGGCCTTGGCTTCCGCCGAGAAATAAAACGCGCCTTGCGCTTCATGAAAATAAATCCGTTGCAGGCCAAAACGATCGTTGAAGAGAGTTGCGATACCGCGGACGCTGTCGGCGACGAGGCCTTGAAAACGGCCATTCAAATTCTTGAAAAAGTCTGGATCCTCTTCATAGAGGTGGATCAGATACGAAGGCCCCCGTTCCTCACACTCGTGCCCTCGTTCTTTGAGGTGCCGCGCCGCACCCGGCTCGGGATAATCCTCGCCTGAAAAAACCAGAACGACATCACCACGTTCATTCCGGATTGGCATGCCGTCTGAGAATGAATTCTCACGCGCCGCCCAGCCCACATATACGCCCAAGGACTCATCGATCCATGTACCCGTCACATAGAAAGATTCGTGCCTCATGGATTCGACCATGCGGGCAAGTTGCGGCTCGGCCCACTCGCGCGGCCTCTTGGTTAGCAACCCGACGATTCCCGGCATAGCTCAAGTCCTCCTAGGAATCTTGCGCCGAAGCCGGAAACCTGTATCTGTACCATGAGTAGCGAAAGTCGCGGGCCTTCGCCAGTAGAGGCTCGGGAAGACGATCGACGAACTTGTGGTGCATGCCCAGGCGGAACGCGGTCCAACCGATCCGCGTCAGTGGCACGTAATAGCGAGGCAGATTGATCCGTTGGAACCCGTTGCGCTCCTTAAAATCGCTGAGACTGCTGCGCTCTTTCTTTCCATAAGCGAAGTTCGAATACACCAAATGCGAAATTCCTCGGTCCGCGCAAGAGCGGACGGCTTGCGCCACTAGCGCATTTGTAGGAGCTTTATCCCTGTGCTGAGTCATCGAGATGATGTGCATCAGACCAGCTTGCGTTCGGGTGTCGTCCGCCGTCAATTTGATGAAGCCTATCAGCTTCTGGCGGAGATAGGCACCTATGAACACGCTGGTATCCAGAAATGTCGCGCTCATCCGGCGCACGCTATCAATGCTCTTGCCGTAATGGGGGAACCGTCTGCCCTGGCGTACTGGGCTTTCGTTATAGATTTCGCTGATCCCTTGAACGAGGGCATCATCGAAAGGCACTTCTCGCACGATCACACCCTTTCTCCCGGCTTGCTTCGCTTTGTTCCGCGCCTTGAACCCTATTTGCTCTGTCCACCAGTGTTCGAACGTCGAAACAGACAGCACGGCGAGATTGTCCCACTCCATGGGGTATGTATATTTCGGTGAGTTCCCGGGCAATCTCTGCATGAACGTAAAGAGATCAACCCTTGTATCAGACTTTCGCAATCCGTCCAGCACAGGCTCTGGATCGTCTAGGAACTTGTACTTGTCCCCGTCGAGCCGCGCGATTCGGAAGAGCCGCCCTTGAACTTGAATATCCCTGCCGCAAACGTTCATGCTGCGTGTTCTTTGCCGCGGCGGCATCTAAGAGTACTCAATGCCATTCTCTCTATCGCTAAGTCCGAGATGGAGTTCGTCAAGGTGAGATATGCCTGGTCGCTTCGCGTTACCATGCTTCTTGCCCATTCCAATTCCACTTGAAATCTCGAAGTTCCATTGGCGCGGCCTTGAACTTCAGCATGCTTTGTGGTTCGTTAGCATGTGGCCCGACTTGCCCTCTAGTTCAAGCGGACAGCAGGATGGAAGCGGCGCTGCATGACCAACTTTAAACGCTGCAATTGATCGCGACGGCGAAGGGACATCAGGTCTTCAGGTATGGTTCTTTCGGCGCCGCGAAGCGAATTCCACAGATACGCGGAGAGAACTAGAAATCCTCCGATGAAGTACGGTTTCTGCTGCATCTGATAAATGCTTCGAAAAATCTCCCACAGGGGATGATTACCTAGAAGATAGTCCTTCCGGCCCATGTAGAGACGTTCGCGAAGCCCAGTGTGCAGCGCACCGCCCTGGGTGCGATGATGCACGAAGGTCTTTTCAACAAATGTTCTGGTTTCCCAACCCTTCGCCCTAGCACTCAACACCGCGATCAGATCGATACCTCCCGATTTTATCGGTGGGTAACCGCCGATGGCCTCGAAGCACTCTCGTCGGAACATCTGACACATGCCTGAAACGTGCTCCAGGCCGACGAACTCATAGTTGTAACTCAGGTTTCCTTCTTGAAAGGCTGTGCCACACACGCCCAGCTTGGGGTTTTCTGCGAATCTATCCATGAGAAACGCAAAATAATCCGATTCGAAGGAAACGTCGGCGTCCAGGTTCCCAATGACGTCGTAGGGCAATCCGGTCAATCTACTGCACCCAACGTCTACGGCATGGGCCTTTCCTGCAAAATGCCGCTCCCGACGTTCGGGCATCCTCACCAGCTCAATCCAGGGATGAACTGCAGCATACTTAGTTACGATGTCGTGGGTGCCATCGGTCGAGCCGTCGCTGACGATAACCCATTTGATGGGAGGGATCTTTTGTGACACCACGGAGTTGATCGTCAATTCAATAAAATCGACCTCATTTCGAGCGGGGGTTATCAGAACGTATTTGGGGAAGTTCGGCATAGTTAGACGGCAGCGGAAGCGTGTGAGGTTACATTGCGGAGCGATACACGGCGGAGTAAGGTACTTTCGTGCGGTATCAGGCCTTCTTCACATCCCGGCAGCGCCGAAGGAATTCGAAGCACCTGACTGATTGGGCCAGTTGA
>Ga0307374_10008895_pt1 | contig 14900 bp, 17 predicted proteins | sample OX3MG_FD_202532 | JGI IMG/M metagenome (GOLD analysis project Ga0307374, IMG submission 202532) | Soil microbial communities from Risofladan, Vaasa, Finland - OX-3 | ecosystem: Environmental > Terrestrial > Soil > Coastal area > Acid sulfate soil | place: Finland: Risofladan, Vaasa | collected... | reverse complement strand
GAGGTTCGTGCGATCTTGGGTCGCCATCTGGGGGCCGAGCGCGAGAGCGAGGACGCCCACCCCGGTCATCCCCAGGCCTGCGGCGGCAGCGCCGATCCCGGCCCCGCCAGCGGCATCTGCCGCGACCGCCCCGCCCGTGTCCGCAGCAGCCCCTCCCTTGATCAACTTGCCGCCAAGGGAGGTGATCTTGCCGCCGAGGACCTTGTAGGCCAGCCCCGCCGTCAGGGCCTGCCCGAGCAGCCCCCCGACGATCGGGAGATGCTCCATTTCCCCGAGCATGGTCGCAATCTCCTTGATCACCGGACCCAGGCCCTTGAGGAGCACGTTGAGCGCCACCGGCATGTCGACGGCGACCTGGTCCAGGATCTTGCCCAGCGGCGGCCAGACGGGCTTGAGGTCCTTGCCGAGCGTCTTGAGATCCGGGGCCAGGCCGTCCGCGAGGTCCTTGAAGATCTTGAGGACGCCAGGGCCGGCCGGGGCGATGGCGCCATAGAGCAGCCCGATGTCCACGCCCAGCTGACCCAGCAGGTTGCCCACCAGCGGCACCTCGGCCTGGGCCGTCTTGAGGAAGCCCTGGAAGCCTGAACTGGCGCCGAGATGCGACGTCCAGGTCATGAACGCCCCTGAGAGCGCGACGGCGCCCTGCTCGAACATGGTGATGAGCGGCGAACTCGCCTCGATCAGGCTGCTCATCCCGGCCCCGACGTTGCCCATCACCTGGCCGAGGCTCGTCATCGCCGGCGGCATGGCCGTCGCCATCCACTGGGTGAAGGCGGTGAAGTTGGGGTTGAGGATGTAGGAGAACAGCACCTTGCCGAAGTCCGTCATCGCCACGCTCGACGCCTTGAAGATCGGCTCCAGCCGGGGAAGCACGCGCTCCATCTCCCGGATGCCGAAGAGCAGGACGCCGATACCGCCCGAGTTGAGGGACAGCTGCTGCCACTGGGCCCCGAAGCCCTTGACCGCCGCCTCCAGCGGCGCCATCGGCCCCTTCAGCTTGACGTTGTTCGAGATGGCGGTGGTGACCTGGGAGAGCGCCGGCATCGCCGTGAGGAGGAATCCGCCCGCGGAGGCGCCGGCCAGCGCCGCCGCCCCGATGCCACCGAGGGCGACGCCCGCCACGGATGGCCCCAGCGCCGACGTGAGGCCGAGTCCGACGCCGATCAGCGGGAGCGCCCCGGCACCACCACCGCCGCCGCCGCTGCTCGCCGCCGTCGTAGCCGCGCGCTGGAAGCCGCCGCCACCGCCGCCACCGGCGAGATCGCCCATGGCGGTCGCCACGCCGCCGCGACCCGCGCCGCCCCCGAGCGTGAGAAAGCGGGCCGCGTTCGCCTCGGTCAGATCGGCGCCGACCTGATCCAGCGTGCGGCCCTGGTGCTCCGCGATCTGGGTCGGCGACCACCCCCGGCCGGCCAGCCGGACCGCCTCCGCGCGGAACGCGGCGTTGTCCCGCATCCCGATGATCTTCATGTGGTCCGGGACGACGCCCATCGGCGGGTTGACCGCCCGGTCAAGCTCGCCCGGCGTCATCCCCAGCGCGCCGGCCATCGACCGCTGGCTCGCGGAGGGCTCCAGCCGCGCCGCCTGAGCGGCCCAGAGCGGCGCGCCACCATTCGGCGTGCCCCCGAGCTGCCGCGACCCGTTCGGCGGCGCCGACCCCATCGACGACAGGTCGCGCACCACGGACGAGGCCGGACTGGCCCCCGAGCCGCCGCCGCCAGACCCTCCCAGGATCCGGTCGCTCTCCGCCTTGAAGGCGAGCAGCCGCGCCGTCGCCTCGTCCAGCTTGCGGTCGAGGGGGCCAATATCGGCCCCGACGGTGAGTTCGGCGTCAGCCATGTCTCACCTCCGCCAGGCGTCCCGGATGGCCCGCGGCACGGCACGCCACATGGTGGCCACCGCCCGCTCCCGCGTGGAGAGGTAGGGGCGCGGCGGCAGCGTCACCGACCGGGCGAAGTGCTCCCGGTGTCCCGGCGTGCCGCCCCACCCAAGCCAGCCCGGCTTGCCCGACGCGGTCAGATGGTGGGCACGCACCGTGCCGCCCCACTGCTGGATGGCGGCATAGACGACGCCCTCGGTGCGCACGGCCGATCGGAAGCGGCTCAGCCCCTCCTCGATCACGGGGAGGGCCCGCACCGATCGCGCCAAGTGGCCCGAGATCGCGGCCGGCGGCTCCGGCGCCACGCTGGGGGTGGGGGTGCCGGGCGCGTGGCTCTGCCGAAGCAGCCGCACCCGAGTCTCCAGCCGCAGCGTGTCCGTGGCATCGGCGAGGCCGCGTGGGGCCGCCATGCGGGCGGCCTCGCGCCAGTCCCGCAGCATCCGCTCCGCACGCCCCACGTCGCACGAGCCGGTGATCCGGCCGTCGCTCATGGTCAGCCGCGCTCGCGGTCCCCGCGGGCCCGCGCGTTCCGGATCGACAGCAGCCAGTCGCAGCGGTAGCCGGGCGCCTCGTCCGCCTCCGTCAGGGTCATCCCGAGTTCGAGGAGATCAAGGGTGCGGAGGTCGTCCGGGAGGGGTCCGACGAGGCTGGCGTCGGGGTGGGCGCGGGCGAAACGGAGCCGTTCGAGCTGCCGAAAGGGCTGGCCGGGTCCTTGCGCGCCTCCGGGGTGGGGTCGGCCTGGAGGAAACTGGCCCGATAGCGCGGCAGGCACGCCAGCGCCAGGGTGTCGTAGGCCAGACCCGGGATGTCCCCGAGACTGGCTGGAGCGTCCCCAGGCAGCGGGAGCGCGTAACTCCAGCCCTCGACGAAGACCCCACACAGGGCGTCGCTGAACGCCGCCCACGAGTCGACGTCGCCCTCCTGCGTGGCCGCGTGCGCCCGCTGCGCTCGGAGGCGCAGCCGGTTGGGGAGCGCCTGCGGGTCTCGAAGCTCGGCCCACGCCCCGTTCGGCAACTCGACACGGTCCCCCATCAGGCGTAGGACGCGTTCTGGCCGTTGATGATGGTCACCAGGACCGGCGACTCCCCGCCGGACGCTCCCGCGTTGGTGGTGTTGGCGATGCCCGTCCCGGTCAACTCGACCTCCAGGTACTCGCCCCGCTGGACGATGTCGCCCACTTCGATCGCACACTTGTTGCTGACGACAGTCAGGCCCGTCTCGGACGCGCCCGTCCCGCTGGTCCCCGACAGCGTCGTCACCGGCTGGGTGTTGTTGAGGTAGTTGAGGAGCGCCGTGTCGCCGGGATCGGCGATGGCGGTGATCTTCCAGGAGACCGCGAGCGACCCGCAGAAGATCTGTGCCGGTGTCTGCGTCCCGCTCAGCGCCTTGATGACCTGATTGCGCCGCGCCAGCGTGACCGCCGCCGTGGTGAAGTAGATCGACTCGGTGTTGAACGTCAGCGTGAACTCCCAAGCCGGAATCGGCAGCACCCCGGTCAGCGTGGTGGTGGGGTTGGTCTCCGTCGCCGAGATGAGGCCCATCCCCGCGGCCGAGGCCGTGAGCAGCCCGTCCGCACTGGCGGTCAGGGTGACGTTGTCCCACTGCACGGCGGTGAAGGCGCGGGCGGACGTGGCGCCGTACGCATCCGTCACCGAGTGCGATCCCGGCTGACCGTTCCCGGAGTTGAGCAGACTGCACGCGTGCGAGAACGGCGCGACCGAGCCCGTCGTCGTGATGTCCCCGAGCAACGCCGCCAGCGGCCATGCCCAGGTGTCGGGGAAGAAGTCCCCCGTCATCGTGATCGCGCTCGACTCGATGCCCTGGAGGTAGCCGTAGTCCTCGGTCATCGAGCCACCCAGATACTGCACCTTGAGCGGGTCGATGACGTCCTTCGGGACGAAGGTCTTGACCGGCACGAAGGCGGTCGGGACGGCGTAGGTCCCCTTGGTCGTCTCCTTGGCGATGCCAATGGCACGCCGCTGGACCGGAATCGCGTCGGCAAAGGTGGGCATCAAGGCTCCTTGGGAGGCGGCGCCTCATCAGATGGGGGTGGGATCAGGCCGCGGTCCGGGTCGGCACGCGACGACCCGATCGCCTCCAGCGCCTCGTGGGACAGGGGGACGTCCGTGGTGACGGTGTCGCCCGGCGCCAGAGTGCGCCCCAGCGCCAGCAGGCGCAGGTCGACGGGGCCACGGTTGCGATAGGTGGGCATGGCGCCTCCCGGTCAGGTGATGGGTAGCTGCTGGATGGTCAGGCGCACCTCGGCGCCGCCGATCAGGCCGCCGCCGAGGGCGGAGATGCGCTCGAACGCGACGTGCAGGTCGGCCGACCCGAGGCCGTTGCCCTCGCCGGCCTGGAAGACCGTGCCGTCCACCGTCCCGAGCGTCCGCGAGGCCCGCAGCCGCGCGAGCAGCGCCTCGATGATCCCCTCGATGTCGGCGTGGGCGTTCTCCGCGTCGGGCTGGCGACTCAGGCACCGGATCACGACCACCGCCGCGTAGGTGACCTGCTTGACCCCGCTGGTCGGGCCGCCGACCTCACGCCGGAGTTCCGCCTGCGACTCGATCGCGCAGAACGCCATCGCCCCCGTGACCGTCCCGGCGGGCAGCCCGCTGAAGTAGTCCTGGTCGCGCGACTGGCGCGGCTCGGCCGTGAAGACCGTCGCAAGGCCCGCCACGGCTGGCGGGGCGATCCACGCCGCCAGGGCTTGCCGGACCGCTGTCGCCCCGACCGCCACGGTGCTACAGCAGCCCAGCGACGGCGGTGCTGGCGCGGAACTCCGGGACCAGGATGGCCATCGCGTCCGCGAGGTCGTTGCCGCCGGGCGCCTCGGTCTTGATGACCGACTGGCTGCCGAAGCTGTCCGGCATGACGAAGGCGGCCGTCCCGCGGGCCGACCGGATCAGGCCCGACGTCGCGAGGATGGCCGCCCGGACCAGGCGCACCGGCAGATTGCTGATGCCGATCCCGGGGCCGTGCTGGAAGATCGTCGGCGGGACGGTGAGGGTCGCGGGGCCTGACGCCGTGAGCGCGAGCGCGCCACCCGGAAGACCCGACACCGTGACCGTCTCCGTGTTCATGCCGTCCGAGATGGTGAGCGGCATCCCGACCGCGATCCCGATGCCGTTCGCCACCTGGAGACTCACCGACGCGGCGTTGGCCTGGGCCGTCAGCGTCGTCACCGGGTAGCCGTTGACGTAGGTGAGCTGGACCCACCACGTCCGGCGCAGCCCGGTCGGGCCGAACTGGACCGGCCAGCCCCAGTTCATCACCGAACTCGGCGGTCCGACCACCACCCGGCGCGTCTGGACGACCAAACCCGACAGGTCCGTCAGCGCCGTCCAGGTCCCGGTGTCCGTCGCGGGCGACCCGAGACTGACCCCTGTCACCCCGCGGATCGGGAAGCAGCGCGGGAAGACCTCCAGCCAGCCGTCACGCCGGGCCCGGACCTCGGCGACCTCGGTGTCGGTCGTCGTGCCGAGCACCTGCCAGCAGACGCCGTCCATCCACGAGCTGGCTTGCAGGATGGCCGAGGCGAGCGCGGCGGTCTGCTGCTCCGGCGTCCCGCCGGGCACGAGGTTGTCCGTCTGGACGCCCGTGGCCTCGTTGAGGAACTGGCCCGTCGTGAGGTAGGGGACGCCGGCCGTCTCCGGGCGCGAGACGAGCGGAAGCGCCGGGGCGACCGTCACGACAGGCGTCGGAGTACGCGGCCGGTCTTGGGGTCGACCGCGTACTCGCCGTCCTCGAACGCGATCTGCCGCGTCCCGACCGCGACGACCTCGCCGAGGTGCGGGTCCGCCTCCGACGCCGGCAGCGGCGTCGGGGCGTCCGGTGTCTCGGTCATCTCATATCTCCTCTGAAAGGTCCGTGCGGCCACACCGGCCGCAGCGATCGCGAAAGTAGGCGCGGAACCCACACGCGCAGACGAACGTGCGGCCACCCACGGCCTGGGTGAGGCGCGGCGAGCAGCCAAGCTGGCGCAGGATCGAGATGTGACGGGGGTTGTCCACGTCCACCACGCCATCCCTGGCCCGGTAGACACGGCCCCCTTCGCCCACCTGGAGTTGGTGGGCAGCCTTGTCCGTGGAGAGCAGTTGCATCCCACCTCTCGCCCGGCTGAGAGGGACGGCCCGAAGGCCGTCCCCCCAGTGGCTAATCTTTGATGTTGATGATGGCGCCCGAGAACTGGGGCGCGTAGTGGACCAGCGATCCGAACCAGTACGTCGACGCGGCCGAGGCCAGGTCGATGTCGGTCCAGTCGATGGACATGAACGGCTGCACCTGACGGAACTCCACCGGGTTGGCCACGCGCGAGTCGGGCATGGGCAGGTGGAAGCTCTGGATCAACATGCAGCCGGTCGGCATGTAGGGGTGGACGTCCAGCGGCACGTTGTCCCGGCCGTTGGACTGGTTCTGGATGCCGGTCACCAGGCCACCCATCACCACCCCGCCATCGCTGATCTGGGCGGTGAAGCGGTAGTTGGTGGACGACAGGGTCTGGAGCTGCACCGAGAGCGCGGCCCGGATCGAGGCGGTCGTCCAGATGTGGTCGGGGTCGGCGAAGTTGTTCGTCGAACCCTGCCCGTACAGCGCCGCCAGCGCCGTCTGGATGTCGCCGCCCGGGGTGCTCGTCGAGAGCGGCCCGTCGAGCGACTTGACGTAGCCTGAGTTCGTGCCGGTGGCCGCGGTGAGGAGGCCGTCGTAGGAGTAGGTCGACGCCGAGGAGTCGGTCGCCGAGGGCTGCGCCCCCGAGTTCGGCGTGCCGCCCGTCCCGCCGCCGGTGAACTGGATGGTGAACGCGTCTGCGCCTCCCTGGTTCGTGGTGCCGGCGTAGAAGGCGTTGGCGATGCCGGTCGTGGTCCCCGCGTACACCGTGGCCCCGAGCGCGCCGCTGGGGAGGGTGAAAGAGACGTTGATGACGTCGCCGGTCGTGGCCGACAGGGCCGTGGTCGCCACGATGGTCGAGGCGACCGACTGTCCCGGCCCCGAGTTGGCGGTGACGTAGACGTAGAGCGTCGGGATGTTGGCGGTGTTGCCGACCTGGCTGCCCGTCGCGGCGGCTGCCGCCACGGAGACGCCGGTCGGCGCGGCCAGGACGCCCTGGAAGCCGTTGGCGGCCGTGCCACGCCCGTACAGGTGCTCGCGCTCGGCCGCGCCCAGCGACGCCCAGAGGAGGGCGGTGTGGGACAACTCCTGCGCGTCGACGAGCCCTTGCATCGCGAAGCGGGCTCCGTAGCCCACCGAGTCGTACATGCCGTGCTCGATCATCTGGACCGAGCTGCTGGCGGTCGCGTACTGGATCGGCACGCCCCGGCGTAGGTTGATCGTCCCGACCGGCGTCTGGACGGTGTCCGAGTCGATGCCGGCCAGCAGGTTGGGGATGCCGCCCTGGCCGGAGTTCGACCAGCCCTTGACCTGGAAGTAGTGGTGCGCCACGCCCGACGCCGGTCCCTGGGGGATCAGGTCGTAGAGCGGGGTCTTCCGGTTCACGAGGATCTGCACCACCGGGAGCAGGTCGTAGGGCAGCGGCAGCGGCGAGGGGTTGGTGAACGTCCAGTCCTTCTGAAGGTCCGCCTGCTGGACCTTCGCCCGCGCGATCACGTCCTGGAGGGACGCGAGTTGGTCCGGTCCGACCGACTTCTCCAGGTCGACGATGGCCTGCGCCTGCGCGTACTGCGCCTGCGCCGGCGTCTGGCGGCGGGTCTGGAGGCTGGCGTGCTTGCCGGCGAAGGGCTTGGGAAAGTCCCCGCGGGCACTCTTGGTCTTGGTTTCACTCCACGCGGCCTTGAACGCCTCGACGCGTTCCGCCGGGTTGATCCCCGGCTGGTGGAGGCCGAGCCACTGATTGAGCTCGGCGAGGTCGGTGGTCTCCACGGTGATCTCCTTTGAGGCAGTGCCTCAGCTGTGAATCTTCTCCAGGGCGTCCGTGCGCTGGGCGGCGAGGTCGCGGTAGCCCTTGGCCAGCGACACCTCGCTCACCTCCTCGGCGACACGGAGGTAGTGGTCGCGCTCGAGCCGAAGGCGCGTGGCCTCGGCCGAGGCTTCCGCGGCCAGCGCCGGCCGGGTCCGGACGGCTCCAGGGATCGGCGTCGCCTTGACCTTCTCCAGCTCTGCCTCAAGGCCCGCGACCTTCTCCAGCAGGGTGGACTCTGCCTTCAGCACCGCCGCCGCCACGGCCTTCTCCAGGTCGGGGCCCATGGTCTTGTCCGTCTCCGCGCGCTTCCGCCGACGGCTGGTGAACCCAGCCGCCCGACCCTTCGCGGTCGGCGTGCCGTCCGCGTTCCAGTAGTCATGGTCGGTGTCGCCTTCGGGGGTCATGTCGTCGTCCCCGTCGTCGTCTGGGTCGGGGTCGGCCTTCGTCGGCTTGGTCGGCTTGGCCGCCTTGACCATCTCGGCCAACTCGCTCACCTTCTGACTCAGGGCGTCCCAGGTGGCCGACGCCGCCTTGTCCTCGTCCTTGTCATCGGCGACGTCCATGTCCGGGTACTTGCGCTTCACGGCGGCCCGGACGCGGGCCTCCTCCGGCTTGCCGCTGGAACGCGCCAGCGCGTCCCGGGCATGGGCCTCGTCGTTGATGGGGTAGCTGCCGGACCCGGGCGCCTTCTCGGGGATGGCAAAGTCCGACTTCGGCAGCGCCTTCCGGTCGGCCGTGTCCAGCTTGGCCTTGGTCACGTCCGCGCCGACGGTCTTGTCCTCGTCGGCGTCCTCGATCAGATCGGGGTCCGCCTCGGCGTGGTTGTGCCCATGGCGGACGCCGGAGTCCAGCCGCGAATGCTCGGTGACGTCCGGGCCGTGCCGGTGGTCGTGACGGTGGTGCCCATCCGCGTGACGGTGGGCGTGGCTGTGGGTCATGGCATCGGCCTTCTCGGCATCCATGGCGTCGGTGAACTCCTCTACGAACTCGCAGGAGCCGTCGCCAGCGGCCTTGGCCAGCACCAGCTTGGCGGTCGGGTTGGCGGGACGATCGACCAGCGACACCTCGACGATCTCGCCGTCGACGATCCGGTCGGGCTGGCCGGCCGTCTTGTGCAGCCGGTAGCCGCGGACGCCGTAGCTCAGCCCCCGGAGGATGCCGAGTTCGACCTTCTGGTTCGCGACCGGGTCGGCGCAGATCCCCGAGATCCACTGGCCGTCCTCGCGGTCCTCCAGCGTCAGCGCCTTGCCGATGGCCCGGTGCTTGTCGTGCTGCTCCCGCAGGTTGCCGCCCGTGGCGAACCACTTGGCCATGGCGGTCCGTGCCCAGACGGGATCCGCCACCTGGCGGTCCGCGTCGACCTCGGGGCCGACGGCCTTGGACACGCTGAAGGCGAGCGTCCCGTCCGCCAGGCGGGACGACTTGGTGATGGTGCCGCCGGCCAGGTACAGGGTCTCATCGGTCATGGGATTCTCCGTGGAGGATGCAGATCCGGGGTCATGGCTCCGCCAGCCACTCCACCGTGCAGCGACAGAGCGGATGGGCCGGGGGCGCTTGGTCACCCGAGGCAAACGCGTGGGTGATGTGGATCGCCCCTTCCGATTCGTTGGCGCCGCAGAGCGCACACACCCGGGCGTCGTCCTGCGTCTGCCACGCCTTCCCCCGCTGGTGGACCGCCGTGGCCTGCGCCAGCGCCGCCGTCTCCATGGCTCGGGCCACCTCAGTCCGGGCGATCATCCGAGCCCGTGCAGGGTCGTGCAGCACCGCGTCCACCCGGGCCGCGAGTGCGTCCGGAGACTCGTCCAGCGCCATCCCATCCGCCAAGGCGACCCCGATCCGGTCCACCGAGGTCTGGGCGATGCCCCGGATCGTGATCTCCAAGCCGGCCAGCGTCCGCGCCAGCCCCGGCGACCGCAGCGCGGCGACCGCCTCGGTGTCCGTCTCCGTGGCCGCGTGGGCCATCCCTGCGTCGAAGGCCCGCGTCACCAGCGGCGGCAGCACCGCGTCGAGGTGGCGGCCGATAGCCGTGCCCACCCCGGCGTCCGCCAGGCGTCCGATCACATGCGCTGCCCCGGCCGCGCCCACGGCCAGCCCGACGATCCCGGCCGCGGTCAGGCCAGCCGCCAGCGCCGCCTCGATCGCCGCCGCCGCTCCCGCCGCTAGCGCATCGCCCGCGACCGTCTGGGGAGGCGCTCCCGTCCCGCTGCCCGTGGACGGCGGCTTAGTAGCCGCTCGCGCTTTTGGGAGCGTCGCGGCCAGGACCTTGACCGCGGCCAGGTCACCCCGGGCCCCGGCACGGTTCAGCGCGCCGCCGAGGTCGGGCGTCACCGCCTTGAAGGCGAAGTCCCGCCACGGTCGCCCCTCCCGCCGCCGGGCGAAAGTGACGAACTTCTGGACCTCGCCGTCCGGGTCATCGTCCGGCGTCTGGGGCGGCGGGGCGTCCTGTCCGGTGGCTGGAGGGGGACCACCCGGCTTCGCCGCCGCGACCGCGGGGTCCGGCTGGGCCGACCCCGGGATGAAGACCGGCCCCGTGCTGGTCACCAGGAACGGCATGTCCGCCTCCGGGAAGCGGTAGAGGTCGTCCCCGTTGTCCGCCCGGATGTCGTTCAGGGTCCGCAGCGCGGTCGACACCTGCCCCTGCTGGGTCTGCGTCCGCACCAGCTGGTCCTCGTCGATCCCGCCGCCGCTGAACACCAGGGTCAGCGCGGACGGCATCCCGAGATACATCCGGAGCGCCGAGTTCACCACGTCGATCAGCCACGCCTCCAGCGGCTGGTCGCCCAGGGTCTCGGAGATGTCCTGCTCCCCTGGCTGCGTGCCACGGCCCAGGACGCCGTAGTTCGGGCTGATGACCCCGAGCTGGGTCGGCATCACCGCGAACTTGGCCCCGATCTGCTTGATCAGGAACTCGTCATAGTCGGCCTTGTACTTCTCCGCCATCTGCGGCGGGAACTCGGTCTTGAACCCGCCCGGCACCAGCGTCCACTGGAGCCGCGCCGACGTGTCCCCGCCCAGCTCCGCGTTCAGGTTGGCCTCGTGCTGCCGCCGGTCCGCCGGGGTCATCACCGCGTCGGCGAACATCAGTCCCCGCGGGATCGCCCCCTCGCTGAACTCCTTGAGCAACCACTCCTGCCTGTGCATATAGAGGTTGGCCAGCGGGAGGGCCTTCTCGGTCGGCGAGCAGCCGAAGGGCGTCCCCGACCTCCGGTCGCGTGGCCGGTAGAGCAGTTGGTCGTGCAGGAACTCCCGGTCCGGCTTCGAGCTCGCCTGGAACTCGCCGCGCGGGAAGCCGTAGAGCACCTGCTGGAAGGCCGGGTACGGCGGCGCCGGGGTGTTGCCGAACTCGTCCAGCAGCGGCTTGATCGTCGAGCCATCGACGATGCGGAGCGCGACGAGATCGCCGCCGTAGGTCAGGATCGGCTGGATCGCCAGGGCGTCCCAGACGAAGTGCTCCTCCAGCGCGTTGCCGACCCACTCGGACCAGCCGAGGTGGTTCTGCGGGTCCGGCTCCTCCAGAAAGGCCCGCACCCGCGTGATCTGCGCCTCGAAGTGCTTGCGCCCGATCGCGGTCGCCTTCTCGGGGTTCTTCTCGGCGTAGTCGCTCATGATCTGCTGGGTCGCGGCCTGGGTGAGCGCGATGTCCCAGTCCTGCTGCTGGATCGCCGCCTTGCGGATGTCGATGCAGCGCCGGACCACGTCACAGCGGTCGGCGACCGCCCGAAGCACCTCGAACGGGACCGCCCGCTGGGGGCCGAGTTGGATGTTGACCGCGACCGGGTACTGCGAGCGCCGAGCCAGCGGTCGCCCCCACGCCTCGACGGGGTCGATCGGAGCCGGCGTCAGCGGGACAGCGGGTCCGAAGGCCGTCACGGCGTCGCGGGGATCGCGCGGGAGCGGGGTCAGGAGCGGGGTCGTCGTCTGCGCCTGCGCCCCCCTGGCCTCGGCCAGCGAGCGCGTCGTGGTGCCGGCCGGGAGGTGCGCGGACCCCTGTGCGGTCTGGACGGCTGCCTTCTCCAGCGCCGTCGTCACCGCATCGGCAATCCGCGCCTCCAGGGGGCGACGGCTCCAGAAGGCCATCAGCTCGCCGCCGGGACGCGGCTGTCCTCCAGCGCGTGCAGGAAGCTGGAGGCGGCCGAGTGGTCCAACACCTCCGTCATGGCCCACACCAGCGCGTCGAGCCGGTCGGGAGACTCGCCCGAGTCCTGCGTCCACTCACACATCTGCTTCTCCAGCGCCGGGAACTCGCCGGCGTGGTGGACGAGCCCCTGGGCGTAGGCCGTCGCGATCGGCTCCGCCCGGATCGCCTTGCCACGGGTCGCCTGGACCAGCCGAACCGGCACCGAGGCGTCGACCGTGGCGATCGTGTGCTGCACCATCTCGCCCCCGTAGTTCTTCTCCGCCACGATCAGGTCGCAGCGGTACTCGTGGTAGGCCGCGATGGCCCGCCGGGCCCACGTCTCGGGGTGGTACTGCCCAGAGCGATCGGCGAGGACATAGCCCTGCCCGTCCGCCCCGCGCGCCGCCACGACGATCCCGGTCTCGTCTCGGCCCCCACCCGCCGGGTCGACCCCGACCACCGACCGGACGAGGTCAGCCGGAGCCTCGGCCACTCGGCCGTCGTCCAGCGGACCCTGGCGCCAGAGCGCGCCCTCGACGTCCTCGATCAGCTCGCCGAAGATCTCCTGCCGCTCGAGCCGGGAGCCGCGGTAGATCGCCAGCACCCGCTCGGCGAAGTCCGGCGCGAGGTTGTCCAGGTTGTCGTAGGTCGACCCCCGGACGGTGACCGTCTTCGGGTGGTCCAGGATCGTCCGCACCAGCCGCCGTGGCCGGGGCGTCGTCGTCAGCACCACCTGGGGACGCTCGCCGAGCCGCAGCCCCAGGAGGAGCTGGTCCCAAGTCTCTGGGCGCTCCCACGCCGCCACCTCGTCTCCCCAGGCGAACGCGTGCTGGGGACCGCGGAGCCGGTCGGGCTGCGTCGCCGCAAAGCAGGCCGCCTGGGAGCCGTTCGCCAGTTGGAGCTCGCCCAGGCTGGCGTTCCACTTGCGGACCGCGTCAGGGGGCAGGCACCGGAGCAGCCCGCTCTCGCCCTCCACCATCGTGTCTCGGGCGTCGCGCCACGTGGGAGCCACCAGCGCCACCCGTGAGCCGGGGTGCCCGTGCAGGTAGTGGCTGGTCGCCTCCGCCCCCAGGCGCGTCTTCCCGTAGCCGCGGCCGGCCATCACCAGCCACGCCAGCCACTCCCCCGGTGGGGGCAGCTGCTCAGGCCGTGCCTGGAGCCTCCAGCGGAGGCGCAGCTTCGACCACGAGTCGAGGGACCGCCAGTCGTCGGGCGAGGATGCGGTCGATTTCGCCGTCGATGTCGAGATCCCCATTGCGGATCGTGGCCTCCACCTCGACGCGCTGGCGGGGCTCCTGGCCCAGCAGCTTGGCCTCGTCCATCGCGGCCTGGCGGTACTGGCCGAGATAGGCCGAGCGGTTCAGGCTCCGAGCGTCGGTGTCGATGAATGCCTTCTCGGCGCTCTCCATCACCCAGCGGAGACGCCCGACCGTCTCGGCCAGACTGCCGAGCGGCTTCTCCTGGGCCAACTCCCGGATGTGCTCCCGGTCCTGGTGGATCGTCCAGGGATGGAGGCCGAGGTCCGCCGCGATCTCCCGCGCCGACTCGCCCCGAAGGCTCCGCTCGGCCACGATCGGCAGCCGTGCCAGCACCTCAGGAGTCTTGCGCCAGGGCTGCGTGCCACGCTTCAGCCCGCAGTGTTGGCCGCGCGACGGGCCGGTCCGCGTATTGCCCCGGTTGGTGTGCTTACTCTCGGGATGGGTGGGTCGCGGAACTCGCGGAGGCCGCGAGGGTTGATCGTCTTTCAAGGTTGCCTTCCATGCCTCCGCGCCTCTACCCGATCCGCGCCGCGGCGGCTGTGAGACTGCCCCGGGCTCGGTAGGCCTCCTGCATCACCCGCTCCAGATGGCGGAGCTGGGTGGCTGTGAAGTAGCGCCTCCCGTTCCGGCGCATCGGGTCCACCAACCCCATCCGCTCATACCGGCGGAGGGTCTGCGGGTGGATCTCCAGCCACTCGGCCGCTGGGCCGGTGCCGAAGAGCACACGCCCAGTCGCCGGACGGGCGCACCCGTTCACCATCGCCAGAGATCGTGAGGCATGGGCAGCTCGGCGTGCAACGGCGCTCAGCTTTGGCCGATTCGCTCCTGCACAGGGGCTGCGCAGGAGGAGTCCCGCGGCGCTTGGGGCAGCTCCGACCAGAGACCGCCCGCCAGTACCTGCGCCATTCCCCACGCCGCGGCGTCACAGGCCGAGCTGTGGGGCCGCACAGGGTTCGCCGACACCCAGGCCCCCCAGTCGGGTCCGCAGGGAGACTGCGCCAGCCACCGCACCACCGCCCGCGCCCCGGCCGGCCGATCGTAGCTGTGCCCACAGATCACACAGGGCAGCCGCCGCCCTCCCGGCTCATGGCACGGGGTGGTGCGCGTCGCCCGCACCAGCGCTTGCAGCCAGCCCGGCGCCGTCTCCGCGAGCGCCCGTTGCAGGTCGCCCTCCAGCATCGCGGGGATGTAGGCCGCGTCGCTCGGGGCATGCCCGCTACGGCGCTCCCAGGCCGTCAGGCTCACCGCGCAGCCGGATCGGGTGTCGGGGCGCAGTTCCGGCGGACAGAAGCTCCCCGCCCATCGCCTGGGGAGGTGCCACGGACAGGGCTCACCCGGACGGTCCCTGTGGCCCAGGAGGGCGTAGGGAGGCAGCGCGGGGAGGTCAGCCATCGGCGGTCAACTCCCACACGGGCTCCTCGTGCGGCGTCACAGCTGGCAATGGGGCTTCCCCAGTGCGGAGCGAGCCATGCCCACAAACATCACGAAGCCCATCGCGCCCAAGGCGCCAACCCACCAGCGGGAGACGATATGCGGCTGGGCCCACACCCACGCGCCCCACACGCCCAGGCCAACCCCGCCGAGTACGGGGATGGCAGCCAACGCCCAAGCCACCACAGCGCAGACCTCGCAGCGCTGGTGTTCGCGCGCCTCAGCCATCGGGCCACCTCACCCGGTCGAGTCGCGTCGCGTCCAAGAGCCACCACGCGGCCGCCTCGAACCCCGCCGTGG
>Ga0307374_10008894_pt1 | contig 14901 bp, 14 predicted proteins | sample OX3MG_FD_202532 | JGI IMG/M metagenome (GOLD analysis project Ga0307374, IMG submission 202532) | Soil microbial communities from Risofladan, Vaasa, Finland - OX-3 | ecosystem: Environmental > Terrestrial > Soil > Coastal area > Acid sulfate soil | place: Finland: Risofladan, Vaasa | collected... | reverse complement strand
ACCTGATTCCAGGCCCGGCGCGGGTGGCCTTGGAAGCTGACGGGATCGCTCAGACCACTGCCCGGCAGGTCGATAGCCGCCACCCGGTGGTGGCGACCCAGCCGGGTCAGTAACTCCGCGAAATCTCCCGATGAGGCCCCCAGCCCGGGGAGCACCAGCACAGCTCGCTCACCCCGGCCGGCCAGGAGGACGTGCACTCGGCCCACCGGCGTGTGCACGTAGCGGTGGATGGCCTCGAGCCCCGCCTCCCTCAACCAACCTTGCAGAGCCGATTCGAGCTCCGCCGGCGGCGGGTCGGCGACGAGGGTTCGCCGCGCCCTGCCGACCAGCGCCACGTATCCGAGCACACTCAGCCCAAGCCAGGTCGCGAGACCGAGCTTGGACCGACTCAAACTTCCTTGAACTCGGCGTCTACGACATCCCCGTCAGCGCCTGGATGGGCGTCCGGGGAACCCTCGGCGGGAGGGATATCCTCCCCGCCTCCGGACTCGCCGTCAGCGGCTGGCGGTGCTGGGGTCTGGTATACCGCCTGGCCCACCTTCTGCAGGGACTCGGACAGCTCAGCCTGCCGGCTCTCGATGTCCGCCGAATTCTGGGCAGCCACCGCTTCCCTGAGGGCATCGGTCTTCTGGGTGACCTCGTCCCGCAGCTCCTGGGTAACCTTCTCGCCGTGCTCGCGGAGGGTCTTCTCGGCGGAGTAGATCAAAGAGTCCGCCTGGTTGCGCTTGGAGATGTCCTCCGCCCGCTGGCGGTCCTCCTCGGCGTTGGACTCCGCCTCCTTGACCATCTTCTCCACCTCCTCCTTCTTGAGGGTGGTGGAGCCGGTGATGGTCACCTTCTGCTCTCTGCCAGTGCCCAGATCCTTGGCGGTCACGTTGAGGATTCCGTTGGCGTCGATGTCGAAGGTGACCTCCACCTGAGGCACGCCCCTGGGAGCTGGTGGGATCCCGTCCAACATGAACCGGCCCAAAGTCCGGTTGTCTTTGGCCAATGGGCGCTCGCCCTGCAGGACCACGATCTCCACTGAGGACTGGTTGTCGGCGGCGGTCGAGAAGACCTGGGTCTTGCTACTGGGAATGGTGGTGTTGCGCTCGATCAGCCGAGTGTTCACTTCTCCCTCGGTCATGATCCCCAACGAGAGCGGGGTCACGTCCAGGAGCAGCACATCCTTGACCTCGCCCTTGAGGACTCCAGCCTGGATCGCCGCGCCGACCGCCACCACCTCGTCCGGGTTGACCCCGCGATGGGGCTCCTTCCCGCTCATCTTTTGGACCAGCTCTTGGATGACCGGCATCCGGGTGGAGCCGCCCACCAGAATCACCTCGTCCAGTTCGCCGATCTTCATGCTGGCGTCCTTGAGGGCGTTCTCAAACGGCGCCCGGCAGCGATCGGTCAGGTCGGCGGTCAACTGCTCGAACTTAGCTCTCGAGAGGCGGGTGTCCAGATGCTTTGGTCCATTCTGGTCGGCGGTGATGAAAGGCAGGTTGATCTGGGTCTCCTGCAGTTGGGACAGCTCGATCTTGGCCTTCTCAGCGGCTTCGGTAAGGCGCTGCAGGGCCTGGCGGTCCGACTTGAGGTCGATGCCCTGCTCTTTTTTGAACTCCTCCGCCATCCAGTCGACGACTCGGCGGTCGTAGTCGTCACCGCCTAAGTGGGTGTCCCCGTTGGTCGATTTTACTTCGAAGACGCCCTCACCGACCTCCAGAATGGAGACGTCGAAGGTGCCTCCACCTAGGTCGAAGACGAGTATCTTCTCGGACTCCTTACGATCCAGCCCATAAGCCAGAGATGCGGCGGTCGGCTCATTGATGATCCGCAGCACATTGAGCCCGGCGATCTGGCCCGCGTTCTTGGTGGCCTGACGCTGGGCATCGTTGAAGTAAGCGGGCACCGTGATCACCGCGTCGGTGACCTTCTCGCCCAGGTAGGACTCGGCGTCCACCTTGAGCTTCTGCAGGGTCATCGCCGAGATCTGTTCCGGGGTGTACTTGGTGCCAGCGACATCTACTTCGGCGCGCCCGTCCTTGCCGGCCACAACCTGGTAGGGGACGATCTTGCGCTCCCCTTCCACCTCGTTGAAGAGTCGGCCCATGAAGCGCTTGATGGAGTAGACGGTGTTCTCAGGGTTGACCGCCGCCTGACGCCGGGCCAACTGTCCCACCAGCCGCTCCCCATTCTTGGTGAAGGCCACCACTGACGGGGTCGTGCGACCGCCCTCAGCGTTGGGGATGACAACAGGCTCACCCCCCTCCATGACGGCAACCACCGAGTTGGTCGTTCCCAGGTCGATTCCAACGGTCTTGGCCATTAAGTCTGCGAACCTCCGTAGCACTGAAGCCGGACGCCGCCCTCGCGGCCCGCTAGCCCTACCGTACCGCAGCCGGGCGACCCCCAAACGCTAGGTCTTCTCGAAAACCATCTGACCCCTCCCCAAGTCCGATGATTCACCCGTGCCCGGGAAGAGCCCCAGTCAAGGCGGAACCGCTCGCCGGCGGTGGCGACCCCTGGCCCTGGGCCTGGTTCTGGTTCTGCTCGGTGGCGTCACCCTGGTCGCGATGCAGGTGACTCCCATCCCGAACGGGATAGGGGTCCTGCCCGGTCAGGAGACCATCCTGAATCAGAGTGGGCTAACCCTCCAGACGCCGGTCGGTAAACCCGGCACCGATACCGAAACTGCGGTTAGAGCGGCGACCAAGGCGCAACCGCAGTCTTCAGTGAAGGAGGTGGTCCTGGCCACCGTCGTGGGCGGGGACGGGACTGCGATCGGCCCGCCCGGGCGGCTCTGCTGGATCGTGTTCTTGAATCCCAGCTCCGATTCAGTCGGCGACGCACCGGTGCCCGGACAGATTGATTTGGACGCTGTTCTGGTCGATGCCCACAGTGGCGCTGTGATCGAAGGCTTCATCTCATTCCGAGGCACCACCCCCCACTCTGAAGTCGGCGCCGAATGAGCCCCACCCACTCCTCCCACTGAAACCCCTCGGGCCCCCCGCGCCAGTGCGACACAATCGCTGGGTGCCCTACCGACTGTTGAGTTCGCCCCGCCGCCAGCGCGCCGGTGGGGTGTCTCCCCTTAGCAGCCTGCTCGGTTTGGTGCTGGCGGTGGCCGCGGTGGTGTACCTGCCGTTGCCCGCGCTGACGGTCAGAGTGGACCCGCAACGTCCGGGGGCCGGCACCCTGCCTTGGCTCTCAGCTCGGGACGGCCAGATCGTAGACAGCTCCGGGAGATCGGTGCTGCTTCGGGGGTTCAACGACGACGCACTACTCCAGGTGGGCGGTTCAGCTACCCGTTCTCCTATGACCGGGCGTGACGCCGCCCTGATGCAGGAAGAGGGCTTCGACGTCGTAAGACTTCCGATTTCCTGGTCGCTCCTGGAGCCCGGCCCGGGCCAGTTCAGCCAGAGCTACCTGAAGCGGATCGCCGATCTGGTCTCGCTCTGCGCCAGCTACCACCTCTACGTGGTGCTGGACATGCACACCGAGGACTTCGGCGTGGGATTCGGGGGGAGCGGCGCCCCCGCCTGGCTGTCGGTGGCGGGGGTGCCCGACCTGAAGCTCCCCTTTCTGAGCCCAGCCTGGCAGCGTCACGTCTCCCCGGCGGTCAACGCTGCCCTGGCCTACTTCTGGCTCTACCCGAACTGGCAGAGGCTCTACTGGCAGGCATGGGCCAGAGTCGCGGCCGAGTTCGAGGGCAACTCCGCCGTCGCCGGCTATGACCTCTACAACGAGCCGCATCCCTTCCCGGTGCCACCTGCCATCTTCGAGACCCACATCCTCTGGCCCTTCTACGCCACCGGAATCGAGGACCTGGCTCGAGTTGATCCCAATCACCTCTTCATCGTCGAGGGCGACCTCTTCGGCGACCTTCCCTCGGCGATCCGTCCGCTGGCGACCCGAGACCTCGTCTATTCCACCCACCTCTACTCAGGGAGCATCCTGCCCCCCACCTTCGATGGAGACTCCGCCCCGCTGCGAGCGGAGCTGCAGCAGGGGATCAAAGAGGCAGATCAGCTCCCCGCAGCCTACTGGGCGGGCGAGCTCGGGATCGACCACCATCGGCCGATCGCGGCCGCCTGGGCCAGGGCAGAGATCGCCCTCTCCAACGAATACCTCACGGGGTGGGCCTGGTGGCAGTGGAACGACCTGGCCGGCTGGGGGGTGAGGAAGGGCGCCGGCCCGCCCGACCGAGCCTGGCTTGACGTACTCGCCCAGCCCTTCATCAGGGCGGCGCCGGGCAGTCTGGCCCGCCTCCGCTATGACCCCACGACCAAGACCCTGACCGCGACTCTGAGCGCCCTGGGGCGGGACCGCAGCGTCGAGGTCTCGTGGCCCGCTTCGGCGGGAACGCCCCGGTCGCTCACCTCGTGCGCCAAGATCGCCTCGCCGTACACCCCCGCCAGCGGCGATTTGGAGCTCAAGATCTCGGCCGCCAGCTGCCAGCTCGAGCTGCAAGGATAGGTGGTATCACGGCATCTCCCAAGTTGCGCTGCCCAGGCTGCGGCGGGCTGCGTCGAGGACCCTCAGGCTCATCTCGGCGTCCTCGGGCCCGGTGGGCAGAGCCGGCCCGCCCCGGATCCTGGCCGTGAACGTCTCGACCATTTCCTGGTAGGGGTCGGCTGCCGGAGTGGCGACCATTTCGGTATCCCCGTCGGCCTCTCGCCGGAGGAAGAGGGGGATCGACTCCCCGCGCCAGGCAGTGAACGGCTTGCGGATCTGCAGCGAGCCCTTGGTGCCGATCAACTGCAGGTTCTGGTGCTCTGCTGACTCGAAGCTGTACGCCAACTCCGCCGAGACGGGGCCCCCCGAGCTCTGGAACTCCAGCAGCAGGGAACCATCGCTGTCGACGCCGTGGCGCAGCTGGGCTCGGGCCAGAACTCGGGTTGGCTCCCCGGCCAGCCACCGGCCGGCATTGACCAGATAGGAACCGACGTCGTATAGAGCCCCACCCCCCAAATCCTTCTCCCAGCGGATGTCGGGGGGAGGACCGAGCGAGAAGGTGAAGCTTCCCTGCAGGTGGCGCAGGTGGCCAATCTCTCCCTCTCGGATCAACCGGTGCACGGTCTGCCACCGCGGGTGGTACCGGTACATCACCGCCTCGGCCAGCACCACCTGGTGGACCTGCGCAGCGTCGGTCATCTGCCTGGCCTCCTCTGCCGTCAGCGCCAGCGGCTTCTCGCAGAGGACATGTTTCCCGGCGGCAGCCGCCCGCAGGGCCCAGGGCAGGTGGAGCGAGTTGGGCAAGGGAATGTAGACCGCGTCCAGATCTCCCTCGACCAGCTCCTGGTAGCTCAGGCAGAGTCGCGGGATCTGAAATCGCGAGGCTAGCGCCCGACCCCGTTCGGGATTCCGGCTGGCGAGTGCCGCCAACTCGCCACCGGCCCCCTGGATAGCGGGCATGACGGCCTTCTCGGCGATGTCCGCCGCCCCCAGGATCCCCCACCGGAGTGGTGGTTCCGTCACACCCGAAGATCGAGCGTCTGCCCCAGCTCGGCCGACCGTGTGGCCGCCTCCATGACTGCGATGTTGCGCCGCGCCGACGCCGGGGTCACGGCCAGCGGCTCCTGGGCCAGGAGATGTCCCGCCAGGTTGCGGTAGAAGGGCTGGGGCGGAGCGCTCGGTAGCGACAGCAGCTCGTCGTGACTCTCGCCGGCCCCGTCCGGGCGCAGGATGTGCAACTCACAGGGCAGATCGGTAACGGGCAGCCGTTCCTCCACCACCAGGCCCGTTGCCCCGCGGCTCGTGATCCGCCCCTCTCGCCAGTGGCCCACCGCCGCCCCACTGGTCCCGAGGACATACCACTTCGGCTTGCGGGCAGCCGCAATGTCAGAGTGAATGAACACCGCCTCCGCGCCGCTGGCAAAGGTCATCCGGAGTTCGAAATGGTCGTCGTTGGTCACATCCTGCCAGACCAACTTCTGTCGGGTGGCCGCCACCCGCACCACCTCGCCAGGGATGAGCTGAAGGATCCAGTCCAGATAGTGCGAGCCCCAGTCGAAGATCACGCCCCCGCTGACTGGCGCGTGGGAGTGCCAGAAATGGCAGGGGTGGCCGTAGCCGCCCACGAAGGCCTCAAGGTGGAAGACCGAACCAAGATCGCCCCGCTTAACGACCGCCTGCAAGGCCAGGAAGTCCGGATCCCAGCGCCTGTTCTGATAAACGGTCAGGGTGCGATCCGACGTCTGGGCCAGCTCGACCAGTCGATCTGCCTCCCGGAGGGTGAGGCACATGGGCTTCTCCAAAACCACGTGCTTCCCGGCGCGCAGGGCCTGCTCGGCCAGGGCCGCGTGGGTGTTCGGTGGAGTGGAGACGATCACCAGTTCCACCCCCGAGGACTCCACGAGTCCCGCGAGGTCGGCTGCCACCTGGATCTCAGGCGAGAGCTGCCGAGCGGCAAGAACCCGCTCCGGGCTCTGGTCAGCGATGGCCAACAACTTGAGGCCCGCGACCGCGCCAATGGCAGTCGCGTGGTCCGCTCCGATAGCGCCGAAGCCCAGCATCCCGATGCCGACAAAGGGACGCTCGACCTGACCCGCCACGTAGCGAACGCCTCGGTACAGCATCTCCTGCACATCGGGATCCCTAAAGGTGGCGGCCGCCTCCCCCAAGCCCCAGTAGAAAACCCGGCCCGCTCCCGGCTCCCGCACGTAGGCGACCGACAGCCGTCTGGCCTGCCAGGTGGTATCGAGCAACACCTGCGAATCTGGTGGGGGCTCCGGCTGCGTATAGCAAGAGTCGTGCAGGGTCAGAGAGCCGACCAGCCGCCTGGTGATGTCATGGCCGCCGTCGTGAACCTGGCTGACGATTTCGCTCTTGGGCAGGCGGCCATCCGGGCTGCCACCGACCAGATCCAGGTAATCGTGGGCTGACGCCCAGGTGGCGTTGGTGCAGTGCAGCCCCAGGAATCCACCACCTTGGCGTACGAATTCGCACAGCCCGGCCTCGGCGGCGGGCACCAGCGTTCCTTCGGAAGGATGGGCCACGATCACGTCGTAACCCTCCAGCCTGGTCAGGGCGTTGACGTCATCGGTGACCTCAGCCTCGATGCTGCCGGTGCGCCCCATGTAGTCGAGCCAGGGAGTCAGATGCTCGGCCTGCCGACGCCCCGCCACCACCAGTGCTCGAATCACCTGGTTCTCACTGCTCCCGGACTCAATCGCACCGGCGTCATGTCGCCCTCAGCCGGCCTCACTGTAACCTACGGGTTCACAGATGGCGGTACTGCCCGCGACCATTGACGATCTCCGGCGCGCAATCGGCACGACGCTTGGCCCCAGTGTTTGGGTGACCATCGACCAAGCGCGGATCGATTCCTTCGCCGAGGTCACTGGCGACCATCAGTGGATCCACGTCGACCCAGCGCGAGCGGCGGCCAGTGCCTTCCGCTCGACCATCGCCCATGGTTACCTGACGCTCTCTTTGACCCCCATGCTGATGGACCAGCTGACCCGACTTCGCCAGGGGGCCACCAGCATCAACTACGGGCTCAATCGGCTCCGGTTTCTCACGCCGGTTCCGGCTGGTGGTCGGGTACGGCTGCGGGCCAAAGTGCTGGAAGTGACGGATCGCCCGCCGGAGGGGGTCCTGGCCACCTACGAGCTCGACTACGAGCTGGAGGGCGCCGACCGGCCGGCCTTGGTCGCCGAGGCGATCAGCCTGCTGATCCCCCGACCGCAGCTACTTCCCGAGGAGAGCTAAGCCGAGCCCTGACCGGGGAGCCGTCCCACGTGAATGGCGACAACCCCGGCCGACATCCGGTGCAGCCGCACCGACCGGAAGCCTGCCTCGCGCAGCCACTCCGAGACCACCTCGGGGGCAGCGAAGGCGGCGATGGATTCGGTGAGGTAGCGGTAGGCGGTGTCTCGCCCCAGAATGCGGCGGGCGATGGGCGGGATCAGATGCCGGCTGTACCACGCGTAGCCGGGGCGCAGCACGCGATGAACCTGACTGAACTCCAGGACCACCGCGCGACCGCCCGGACGCAGAACCCGCGCCAGCTCGCTGAGCGCCAGCTGTCGCTGATGGATGTTGCGGAGCCCAAAAGCCATGGTGGCGGCCTGGAAGGAACCGTCCGGGAAGGGCAGTTGGCAGGCGTCCCCGACCACAAAGCTGACCCCGGGGACCCTCGCCCGCGCTACCTGCAGCATGGCCTCGGTGAGGTCGACCCCGATCACTTCCCCCCCAGGCGCGACCCGACTCCGAAGGATGGCGGCCAGCGCTCCCGTGCCGGCGCACACGTCGAGGACTCGATCTCCCGGCTGAGCCCGAGTCAGCTGGGCGGCGCGCCGCCGCCAGCGCCGGTCCTGCCCCTGGCTGAGGACTGAGTTGAGCAGGTCGTAGCGGCCGGCCAGGCTGGTGAACATCCCCTTGACCGCCTCCGGCTCGGGACTCCCGACAGTCGGAAGGCCGCGCGCAGCGCTCACGCCGGGTCGGCGACCACTTCCGGGACGGCGGGAACCAGCTGCCGGTGACTCGAACAGCTGCACTCGGGCTTATCGGGGAGGGCCAGCAGGGCATCGAGGGCGACCCTGCCCAGCTCCTCGGCTCCCTCTCTCACGATCGCCCGTAGCAGCTCAAAGTCCCACTCCGGACGAACCCCTTCCGCGTAGTTCAGAACCATCTCCACAGAACCGAAGCAGGCGCCGATCTCGCGCGCCAAATAGACCTCGGGAGTCAGGCTCTGGCTGATGATGTCGCCGCCCATCCGGGCTAGGGCCGCGACCTCGGCAGCCGTCTCCAGCCGGGGACCCTCCACCGTGACGTGAACCGCTCGGTTGAAGGCGCGGGTCGCCTTGTCCGCGGCGAACTGGCGGGCCCGGTGCCAGAGCGCCTCGCGAATTTCTGGACAGAAGGGTTCGCGCATGACCAGGATTACCCCCGTCTCCAGCTGCCCGCCGTGCTGGTGAGTGAAGTCGATGAAGTCGTGCGGCACCACCAGGTCCCGGGGGTGAAAGTGCTGGGTGATGCTGGCGGCGCCCGACTCGGCGACCACCCTGGTCACCCCCGCCCGCTGCAGTACCCAGAACAGCGCCAGTACCTGCTGCGCTCGCTGATGACTGGGCAGGGCCGCCGTGGCCCCGGCCAACCCGGCATAGGGCCTGGAGAAGAGCACCGGCCGCACGGCTCCCGAATCCAGCGGTAGTTCGAATCGGGATATCGGCGGGGTGTCGCCAAAAGGGGTCGCGAAGACCACCTCGCTCTCCAGCATTCGCACCTCGCGCTCCAGCTCGGGAGAGCCCTGGGTACCGGTGCCCGACCCGCCCAACAGCGCAAAGGCGACCCGGGGGATCGACGGCTGCCGGCCGGCCCTGACCATCGGCCGAGTATATGGGCGCCCGGGAACTGCCCCTGAGCGCCTCACCTGTTCTGCGCCCGCTGCTTGGTCCAGGCAATTTCGTGGCCCACGATCGCTCCCATCAGGACCAGAGCGCCCAACAGCTGGACCAGGTCCAAGCGCTCCCCGGTCAGCACCACGGCGAAGACCAGCGCCAGGGCGGGCTCGGCGGCAAGCACCAGTCCGGCCCGACTGGCAGTCATCTTCTGCTGGGCCCAGGTCTGGGCCAGCACCGCCAGGGCGCTGGCGACCACTCCGGTGACCAAGAGGGCGAAGGCGACCAGTCCGGACACCGCTGGATACGGCACGCCGCTGGTGGTCCCGAGGGCGAGAAAGACGGCAGCACACACCAGCATCTGCACCATGCCCAACTGGCCGGCCGATCCGCGGGTGTGGCTCAACAGCACGATCTGGCCGGCAAAGGCCAGCGCCGAGAGCACCACCAGCAGGTCACCCAGCGAAAAGTCACTGCCGGTGCCGGTGAGCAAGATGGTGCCCAGCAGAGCCACCCCGATGCTGATACCGGTCTTGAACCGTAGCGAGGTCCGGAAGAATATCCGGTCCAGGACCGGGGTGAATACCACGAAGAGGCCGGTGAGCAGGCCGGCGATCCCCGGCTTGATCGAGACCATCCCCTCGGTCTGAAACAGGTAGCCGAGCGCCAACAGGACGCCCACCGGAAGTCCGACCCGCCAGTCCGCAAGCCGGGGCATTCGACGCAGCACCAGCAAGAGGGTTACCACGGCGATGCCGAAGCGCAGACCCAGATAGGGCAACACCGGGTACTCCGCGATCACGTCCTTGACCACAACAAAGGTCCAGCCGAAGACGGCCGTCACCAGCAGCAGGGTCAACGGCGGCAGCCAACCCCGACCGGACGAGACCGGATCCTGGAGCGGGCGCTCAGCCGAGGTCAACTGTCGCCCCGACTCGCGACGGGTTCAGGATCCGGAGTGACCCAGACGGAACTCGGCCATGAGGGGAAAATGATCGCTGGCGTGGCGGGCGATCTCTGCAAGCTCCCCCGAACGGCCCACCACCTCGCAGCGGGTGAGCCGTTCAGTCAGTCCCTTGGTGGCAAATATGTAGTCGATCCTCACCGCCGGCTGGTAAGAGGGACAGGTGAAGGCCGCGGCGCGAGAATGGAGCGACCGCAGACAGTCGGTGTATCCCGCCCGGAGCATGCTACGGATAGCGGTGCGGGGCAGAAGCGCGCCCAGCAGGGCATCGGTCGCGTCGCCTCGTGGAAGCACCTCCAGTAGCGGATGAACCAGCCAGGGCAGGCGCGGAAGTCCGCTGCGCACCGCCTCCGGCAGCTCCTCCACGGCCGCGTCCCGGGCCTCCGCGTCCTGCCACCAGCGCAGATGGGCCAGCCCAGGAGGGATCGGCCCGAGAGCACCCGCCTCCTCCAGAACACCGCTGCGACGCCATTGATTGATCTGGGCAAAGAAATCGGTAGCCCGGATGCGATCTCCGGGGGCCACCGCGTTGAAATCGCCAAGGATGAGATGCTCCGCCTCGGGATGTGCGGCGGCGTGACCCCTCACCGCTGCCAGTTCGCGCACCCGTTCCGGCTCCGCCCGGCCGCGACGGTGAAAGGCGGCGGTCAAATGAACGGTATGCAGACAGACCTGGCTGAGCCGGCTGCCGGCGGGCGAGCGCACCCATATCTCCAGCGAGTTCCTGAGGAAGATCTGGGAATCTCGGTGATTGGTCCAGCAGTCCACCGGGAGGCGGGACAAGACCGCCTGATGGCGGGGATTGGGGGCGGTCCCGAAGATCGCCTGATAACCGAGCTGCTCGGCGACGCGCTCCACGGCGCCGCGGTCGTCTGCCTCCTGGAGCGCGACTACATCGGCGTCGATGGCCCGCAGCAGCTGAGCGATCTCAGCCCAGCGGCCGCCGCCCCCCAGCAGGATGTTGTAGGTGGCGACTCGGAGCGTCGGCGACGTGGTCGGCTCTGGCGAACGGCGTCGGCCGACAGCCGTCGAACCCATCTACTTGATTCTAGGCCGCAGCTGAGAACAGCCAACCGTCCAGAATCAGAAACCTCATGCCCGCCTACATCTGCCAGACGTGCGGCGTACAGCAAGCGTCGAGCGCTCAACCGCCCGACCACTGCTCGATCTGTGCTGATGAGCGCCAATACGTGGGCCGGGCCGGTCAGCGCTGGACCACGCTGGAGGAGATGCGCGGAAGCTACCGAACGGAGCTGACCGAACTAGAGCCTGACCTCTACCAGCTCAGCACCCAGCCCGCGGTCGGCATCGGTCAGCGCGCTCTTTTGGTGCGCACCGGTGCTGGGAACCTCCTCTGGGATTGCCTCAGCTTCCTCGACCCGACCACCAAGGGTGACGTGACCGAGATCGGAGGACTCTCGGGGATCGCCATCAGCCACCCTCACTTCTATGGAAGCTGTGTGGAGTGGAGCGAGGCGTTCGGGGGAGTCCCCATCTACCTGAGCCGACTCGACCGCTCATTCTTGGTTCGCTCGAGCCCCGCCGTTGTCCATTTCGACGGTGACGAGGTGGCGCCCTGGCCGGGTTTGCGGGTCGTGCGCCTGGGTGGACACTTCGCCGGCTCGACAGTGCTCCTCTGGCCGGCCGGGGCAAGTGGACGGGGCGCCCTGCTGACGGGCGACACCATCGCGGTTGCCGCCGATCGCCGCTGGGTGTCCTTTCAGTACAGCTATCCGAATCGGATCCCCCTCCCGCCGGCCGACGTGCAGTTCATCGCCAACCGGATTGCCACGCTCCAGTTCGACCGCATCTACGGGGCCTGGCCCGATGACGTGATCGCGACGGAGGCGCGCGGGGCAGTCCTGCGGTCGACCCAGCGCTACTTGGGGATGCTCGATGGCAGTTGGCCCCGTGGCTAACGACCCAACTCGGCTCGGGCCAGCTCTGGATCGCCTGACCGAGTGGGCTCGCCACCGTCGGGGCCAACTTGTGACACTGGTTCAGCGGCATCCTCTGACCAGCGGGGTGGCGACCGCCAGTCTGGTGCTAGGCCTTGCCGTGGCCGCCGTCTCGTTCGTGCTTCAGACTCACTTCAGCACTGTCTATCAGGATGGTCATCGGCTCAGTGGCTGGCAGAACTATCTGAGGCTGGGAGCTCCCTGGCAAGCGCTGGTTCCGGTGATTCTGGCCGGTCTGCTGGCCGGCTGGGGATCGATCAGACTGCGCTCCGCCCAGCCCGAGCCGCCGGTGAGCCTGGGCGCCCCAGAAGCTGCCACCGCCGGACAGTTGCGCCACGCCCTCAGGGCCGAGAGGCGCACGGTGCGGGTCTCCTTCGTGGTGATGACCGGACTGGTCGGAGTGGTGGCGGCTCGGTTTCTCGTCTATGCGGGGCTGGCCCTCGGAGGTACTCGTTTGGCCCAAGCGACGCTACTCGGGGTCACGGTCGAGCTGGCGTTCTGGCTGGCCGCCTGGGCGGCCTTCTGGAACTGGAATCGGTGTCACCGGAACCGCATGGAAAGGTGGGGTGTAATTGAAGGCTGAGCGGCTCGAACTGATCACCCGCCGCAACTGCCCACTCTGCGATCTAGCCAGTGCCGCACTGGCGGAGGTCGCGGCCGCTCAGGGCCTTGGCATCTCGGCATTCGATGTGGACGACGACCCCCAGCTGGCGCGCGAGTTCACCGACCGGGTTCCGGTGGTCCGCTATCGGGGCCGAGTTCTCGCCGAGGGCCGCACCGACGCCGCTCATCTGGTGGCGGCGCTAGCCGCGCTGGAGCGAACCGCCTGAGATGCGCCTGACGATCCTGTAACGGCCGCCGAAATGGAGCTCGATCGGGGCTAGACTTCGGCCAATGTCCCAGCTCCTCACCATGGCCGGGGCGGCGCCACCCGAGCTCTCCGTAGTGCTGCCGACGCGCAACGAGGCCGACAACATCGAGGCTTTATTGACGCGGCTTCGCGGTGCCCTCCAGGGGGTCGAATTCGAGTTGGTCTTCATTGACGACAGTGACGACCAGACCGCGGCTCGGCTGGCCCGCGAGGCGCGCCTCGACCCCCATGTGCGGGTCACGCATCGAGAACCCGAGCTCCGAGAAGGTGGACTGAGCACGGCGGTGGTGCTCGGACTTCACGAGGCTCGCGGTCGCGTGGTCTGTGTCATGGACGCTGACCTCCAGCACCCCCCCGAGACCATCCCCACCATGCTCGAGGCGGAGAGGCGCGGCGCGGACCTGGTCGTGGCCAGCCGCTACCTCCCCGGCGGCAGCCGGGCGGGGCTGGCTACCGGACTGCGGCAGCTCGTCTCGTGGGCGGCCAGCATTTTGGTGCGTACGGTGTTCGTCGAGGCTCGGGCCAGCACCGATCCTCTGGCCGGATTCTTCCTATGTCGTGCCTCCCTGCTGCGGGGGGTCGAGTTCCGCCCGGTGGGCTTCAAGATCCTGCTCGAGCTGCTCGTCTGCTCACCGCATCCTCGAGTGGTGGACGTTCCGCTGCGATTCCAGGCCCGCACCGCCGGCGAGAGCAAGGCTAGCTTTGCCCAGGGACTGCTCTTCCTCCGCCACATTTGGTCTTTGGTCCGCGACGTTCCGGGCAGCGCGAGGGTCTGGAAGTTCGCCGCCGCCGGGATCAGTGGCCTGCTCGTATTCCTCCTGGTCCTAGAGCTCGGTGGGAACGTTCTGGGGTGGCCGGCTCTGGCCGCCTGGTCCGTGGCGTTCGTCCTCTCGGTAGCGTGGAACTTCAGCTGGAACCTGCGCCTCACTTTTGCCGACCTCCGGCGCGAGCGCTATCCCCTGATGCGGCGCTACATCTCTTCCACCCTCACCTCCGGTGGCGCCCAGCTGGCGGTGTTCTTGGGGTTGGTCGGTACCTCGCTCCCTCTGGTGTTGGACGGTCTGGCAGCCGCGATCGTCGGGATGTTGGTGAACGCAACCCTCAATTCGCAGCTGGCCCGCCGCCATCGGCGCCCCACAAATGGGCCGATCGGCGTCGACCTCTTTCTCGCCCATCTGGGCAGGGTCGGCAAGGCGCAGCACACGGCGCTGCTGGATCAGCACGGCCGCCAGGCCGCCGCCTGGGGCCGGCAGGCAGCCGGGGGGACTGAACTGCTCAATTCGTTGGCCGAGCGCGCCCGCCAGGGTGGCGTGCCGGTGCTCTGGACCGAGCCCCTCTCCAACCGGCCCCAGGCCCGGACCAACGTCGAGCTGGCCTCGATCATCGTGCTCCCACTGGAGTTGCCTGGATCGGAAGGTTTCACGGTGGCGCTCAACCGGCGCACCCGGTCAGCCTTCAGCTCCGCTGATCTGGAGGCCGCCATGCGGCAGCTGGAGCGGCTGCTCCCCCGCCTGGTGATGGCGGTGCCTGGGGGTGCTCTGGATCCTCCCCAAGGTAGCGAAATTGCGTCGCGGAACTCGGCCGAGCTCAGTGGTAATCGTGGGAGGACGGGGCCGGGAACAGCGACTCGATCGAGCTAGCCTCCGCCTCGGGCCGGGCGGCCCGGGGCAGCCGCACCAGCCGCTCGACCAACAGGCTCCGGGCCCCGTCCGCCACCTGCAACACTCCCTCGGCGCCGATCACCGGCTCATGGTTGGCCCAGGTCCGGTGCGCCCGGTACAC
>Ga0307374_10008892_pt1 | contig 14902 bp, 19 predicted proteins | sample OX3MG_FD_202532 | JGI IMG/M metagenome (GOLD analysis project Ga0307374, IMG submission 202532) | Soil microbial communities from Risofladan, Vaasa, Finland - OX-3 | ecosystem: Environmental > Terrestrial > Soil > Coastal area > Acid sulfate soil | place: Finland: Risofladan, Vaasa | collected... | reverse complement strand
TGGGAACCTCGAAAACCTTTAACAGTCCAAGTATGACCTCCTCATCAACTCTGACATGTCCCAATTCAATTCGAGCCACACCCTCGCGGCTAATATCCACCCCCTCGCATTGCAAACGCGCCGCCAGAATCTCCTGTGTCCACTTTCTCGCGGAACGCAGATAGGCCATTCTGCGGCCAACAATGATATTCCAGCGGCGCATACACACCTCCGTCCGTCGGCATCTCTGCAACCCGTTCAGTCATGGAAAATCGCAGAGTGTGCGGCGTCATTCAGACACCAACGCCGACACCCTCTTTTCTGGTTTGGGTTTGAGTCTGGCTTTGTGACTGCTGTTTGTTTCGCCGTTTTTCACGTTCGGCCTTGAGAATAAATTCCTCGCGCTGTTCTTCGGGCATATCCTTGGTCAAGATGTCATACGCTTCCTTGCGTGTGGGATCATTCTTAATCTGCGACATGATTTCCCCGTCAATGCGCTCGCGCGCTTCGAGCCGGCGGACATCATTCAGAACAAGGGTGCGGCGCAGTCGGTCACCCGGCATGGCTTTGATGTAGTCCCAATCTTTTGAATGTTTGTTGATCCAATTGTCAATCTTGCCCTCGGTTTCAGGATTGATTCGGTAGGTGTGTGGTTCATTGTTTGTTTCAGCAGCGCCATTGGGCGGTGTTTTGGTCTTTATTGTGCTCATAATGAGTTGGTTTTCATTGTTAGTTGTTTATGTGAATTGCCAGCGTGGTTGCACCGGCAAAGGGATTCACGGCCCCAACGCGGTCGGCGGCTCGTTGGTCGTGGAAATGGATGGCGCGGTCGGCGGCGCGGGCACGGCTTCCAGCGCGGCGAGCCGTTTCTTGAGGTCGTCCACCTCAATTTGAAGGTGGACGACGACCTGCTCGTTCCTTCTGGCGGAACGCAACGCGCCTTCAAGCTGTTGCAAGGTCGCCGCCAGAATTTGGCTCCCCGCGATAATTTGAGTAGTGGCCAATCGCTGCGAATTGACTTCGGCCAGAATTGCATCGTTGACCGGCGTGGGGTTGAACGCCGCGTTGCGCGACGGAGCGGGCGAAACGGGACTGCCGCCAGCGGGACCAGGATGCAGATTCCAGCGGGTATTTTCTTCAACGCGATAAACGACGTGCTGCTCGTGCATCACCAAATCGTCGTTGGGATCAACGTAACGCCCAAAATGATAAGCTCGGACAACTTCGGGATAGCGCACGGCGGAATTGTCCGTGGCCGGTGGCGGCTGCTGCGGACGCAACACAAGTTTGGGCGTGGTCGAACACGCGGTGAGAAATATCAAGGGAATGAAATAAATGGTTTTCATGGTTTTGATTTTGGTGTAATTGCGCCGTCATTTTCTATGGTTAAACCCACACCGCCGAACGAAGCGTCGGCGCGGTCAATGGTTTGCAGGACGTAGAGATAAAATTGTTTGCCGCTCGGCACGCGAACGTAGAACCCGTTTTTCTGAATCGAGTCGAAGATTTGCTGTGCGTAGGTTTGCAACACGGCTTGCGCTCCCTGAAAGGGCGCGTTGCCAAGCGTGGGAGCGGGCATGGAACCCAATAGCGTTTGCTGTTGCTCGGTCAACGCGCTGGCTGCACCGGAAAGAAACGTGGCGGCAAAGAGTTTGATTTCAGCGAGATTGTCGGACTTGATGACTTCACCGCTCAAACCGGCGCTGCCGTCGGTGATTGCCCAACCACTTTGGTTGGTGTTGTTGTCAAACTCACGGTCGAGGGCGATGGCCTTGAGTTGCATCTCCTCGCCGTCCTGCCAGACCAGCTTCCAACTGGTGCTGGTGGCGATGCGGTCGCGCTGCCGGTCGGTCTGCGCCATGCCGTGAACCTCCGTGCCCGCCGGAATAATCAGTTTGCCGCCGTAATAAACGTTTTCGGTGATGAGGCCGACAATGGGAGTTTCCATTGAAGATGAATCCACTGTGATAACCGTTTCACAGGGGATCAATCGTCCGAACGGCGCATAGATGGCGCTCAATTTTTTGGGGCGCGCCATGCCAGCCAAGCTGTCGGCAAACAAACTGATGGGTGCGAGCGTTTCGGTTTGACGCGAAGAAGCACGGGGTTGTGGCAGAGGTAAGGAAGCGGAAGACGCAGAATGGGTGACAATGGACGAATTTGACTGTGCCATTGAGGACGACATTGGCGGCGGCGGGCGGAACACCACCAATGGCCGTTGCACAGATTGCACGACCTGCGGCTTCCCCGTAATGTTGGTAGATAGCGAAGCAATCTTAATGCCATTATCGTTGGTGGTCTGCTTGCGCAGGACGCTGAAGATGACCAGCCCGGCGGCGAACACCGCGCCGAAGGCGGCGAGCTTGCCGCTTTTGGTTTTGAAAAAGTTGAGAAAATCGCGTGGTTTCATGGCTGGTTTCTTGGTGAACGAATGGGATGAACCGTCGGCGAATTGGTGACAACAACGGGTGGCGGAATGGGTGAAAGACGGTGGATAAGCACCACAAATTTATTTTTCAGGGACAGGTTGTTACGCCCACCGTCGGGTGTCCCGGTGACTGCAAAATAGACAATGCTCCTGCTTTTGGGCGGGACAGAGCCATCCGCATCGCTGATGGATTGGGGGTAAAGTCGGTTGCCGGCGCGCAGCATGAAACTGTCCGGCTGATAAATCAGTGGCGCGTTCGCCTCATTGGTGATGGCGACACGAAAAACGAGTGTGTCCTCGGCGTTGAAACGAAACGCTTCCTCAATCTGAATTTGATAATCGTTGAAGTCGCTGACCAATGGTTTGCTGTCATAGGTGGTAAAGCCGACATCGGCGACACTTTCCGGCTGCTGCGATTTCAGCAACGGAAATGCTTTTGCCTTGTCGAGCAACGAAAGCAATATCAACGGACTGACATCGGGGGCGTGGCCGAATCCTTCATCTTCGGGCGGCGGCAGTGCCTCCATGTTGAGCGACAGCACCGGCGCATCGCTTTCGATCAATTCAAAAACATAGGTCTGGTCATTCCAGCGGATGTTGAGATTGGCGGATGCTTTAGGCAAAAGAGCGCGCACGGAAAGAAACGCCGAACCTTTGGTATGAGCCAACTGGAATTGGCCTGGCGTTTTTCCGTCCACGGTGATGCCTGCGCCGTCAATGGCCTCAATCGGACTTGGAAAACTGATGGTGGTGACGCGGTTGGTGGCAACCGGCACTACTACTAATACGTTGTCATCCAGAAAATCTTTCAAAATTTCTTTGGACGATTGCGCCAGCGTAATGGTGGCGGCAAGCGTCGTGACGGTGAACAACGCCGTGATGGCGAGCGATGATTTGCTAACGATTGATTTCATATTTGAAGTCGCCCACGGCGGTGGGGAAACGTCCGTTCAAGGCCATGTTGGGGTTGCGGAGCATCAACAGCCGGAGCGTGAACGGAAACGCCTCGGTGAATGCCTTGCCCTGAAAGATGCCCGCGCGAATAACCTGGCCGGTGACACTGGCCAGCACCTGATTGTCGCGCGTGTTCAGGATGTCAATGCGGCCAATCTCGGCTTTTTGGTGCAACTGTTTGGCGCGAAATTCGACCTGCTCACTGATGCGTTCGTCTTCCGCCTTTTCATACGCCTTTTTGAGGAACATCAATTTGAGCAGGTCGGGATTGTCAAAGTCTTTGGGGTTGCGTTCGAGGAACGCCGTCGTTGCCAGTTCCGCCTGCTGGACGTGCAACTGTTTGGCTTCCGAAAAATTGAGCAATGGACTGACGTAATAAGTGCCCGATGGGTCAATAATGACAACGTGCTCGCGTTGTTTGAACTGCGAGATGATGTGGTAACGGTCAATGGCGGACAACACCAGCACCGCGACGGTGAACGCAAACCAGAACCACGGCAGCCGGTCGCGCAACACCAGCAGCCGCGTCAGGTCAAAATGTTTGGGCGCGGGCGCTGCGCTGGTTTTCAGTGAAGGAGAAATATAATCGTCGTTTTTCATAATTTTGGAGGCAGTCCGTTGGCCGGGGCGATGGGCGGCATCTGGCCGGAATGAACGAGCATTTGATTGAGCAGGCGGCGGACGGTTTTGTCACCGCTCGGATCACCTTTCGATGAACCAAATCCGGCGAAGCCGGTCACGAGTGAACCGGCGTTGCCCACCCGACCGGCGGTTGAAACCATGTTCAACGCTCCCGCCGTTCCGCCCGCGCCAACCGCCGCGATGGGACCAAACGGAGCGGCAGCCACCGCGCCGCCGATGGCCGCCGCTGCGGTTTGGACGACAGTATGCGCGCCGTGCGAAAACATTTCGCTGGCCAGCGCGCCGGAAGAAATCACTTTTTGGATCATCACCGGCGCGGCGATGGTGCTGAAAATAATCCAGAAGCCGATGGCCGCCGCGCCAAAGGTCTTTTGCAAATCGGGAAGCTGCGAAGTCGGGTCAATGTATTCCAGCGTGGGATTGGAAATAAAATCCAGCATCCCTTGCGTGACCAGCGCAGCCACGGCCCAACCCAACGGCCAAAGGAGAACGCCGACAAGGTTCAAAAGATAGCGGTTGCCGATTTGCTTCAAGGCCGGTATCGCCATGAAGCCGATGAGCAGGGGCGAAAGTGCATAGCCCATGTTCAAAATGACCTTCTGGAAGATATAACCCCAAAACATCATCAGTGAGGCGAAGTGCCCGACCAGCCAAAGAACGGTGGTGATGAGCAGGTCGGTGGTGATGTTGTGAAGTTGCGAAAGAATGTTCCACCAGGACGAGAACATGGACGGGTCGCGTTTGATGATTAAAAGGGTCAGGAACTGGTCATAAATTTGAGCCGGGTCAACGCCCAAGCCGGAAATAATGGAATCCTGCAACAAGTTTTGGACGGTGTTGCCCCAAACCGGCAAATAGACCAGCAAAGAAGTCAGCACCATGATTCGCACCAGCAAATGCAGCAGCACCTTGTGCGAAAACCGCTGATGCACAGTCACGATGATGCCTGACACAAATAGCGCGTAGGCCACGCTCAACAGCAAGTCGTGAAGTTCTCCACACTTGGCGAGAAAGGTGGGAAAAATGCTGTCGAACGTGGCCATAAGGATTTAAGGCAATGAATGGTTATTGCGTGGGAAACTGCGTCGGCTGGTCGAGCAATTGAAACGTGACCATATAATTACTGGTCGCCTCCTCGAACTCCGCGTTTTGTTGTTCGGTCAACGCCTGAATCTGTTTTTGCTGGTCGTTCTGGTTTTGGATGTTCTGCACCACCGCCGAATCCGCCGCCTGATTCAGTTCATCATCCGTGCTGGCCAGATCGCCGTTGAGACTGGTAAGCACCGCGTGCAACTTCTGGACTTGGGCGTCCGTTGTCGCATTTTTCAACTGTTCGGTGGTCTGCGCGATTTCATCCTTGAGGGTTGTCCGCCGTTTGGCCGCATCATCGGCTACCGACACATAGTTGTTGGCGGTGTCATTGATGGCCGCATACTTTTTGTATTGGTCGGCAGGGCGTTGGATGGTCTGGCCGCCGGGCGTTTGGAAGGTCGCGCCAACGGTCGCGTAAATGCCATTGTCATTGTAAGTCAGCGCATAACTGCCGCTGGCGCTGGTGACGAGATTTTCAAGGCTTTGTTCCGGTTCGATATTTTGCAAATCGGAATCGAGGGTGGGAACCATTGACAAGGCGACTTGGGAGGGATTGCCGAACAAGGATTCGTAGTTTTTGAACTCGCTCAACTGGTCGCCAAGCGTTTGAATCTGCTGCACTTGGTTGTCAATCATCTGAACGTATTTGGCGATGTTCTCGGCCTGATCCAGAATTTGCTGAATGTTGCTGGTGGGGTCATAGACAATCCACTGCGCGCGGGCGGAGAACGCCAGCGGCAGGGCGACTGCGATTATTGCGATTAACTTTTTCATTTTGTTGTTCCTTTCTTTGGTTGATTTGTTTGGGTGGCAAATGGGATTATTCCTCGACGCGGAGAAATTGAGTTGTTGGCTGGAAAATCACGCCGTCAATGACTTGCTCCGGCAAATGGACTTCGTAGAGCCGGACGCGGCCATCTTCCCCCGCTTTGGCCTGTTGCATGGAAACGTAAAGCCAGTATTGTTGCTTCACCGCGTCACTGCGGCCTTTGTCGTAGCCGGTCTGGTAAGACTGGTCGTTTAGTTTGTCATTGGCGGCGTGGAGTCCTTCACCAAGCAACGCGCCGCCCGCCGCGCCGCCGACAATGGCAACGGGATTGTTGTGAGTGAGTTCGCCGCCGAGGGCCGCGCCGCCCGCTCCCAAGCCGACATCGGTGGCGGTTCGGGTCACGGCGGCGCAGCCGGTGAACAAACAGGCGGCGCAAGCCAAGGGGATGATGAGCAATGATTTTTTCATGGAAGTTTTTTGGTTAGGTGTTTTCATAATCCGCACATGCCTTCACATTCTCGACCAAAGCCCAAGTGCTTTCGTTCTTCGCGTGATTCGGGAGCATCAAGGTCGGCCTTGTAAAGCGGGGCGCAAGAATGGTGGAGATAACGCGGTGGGATGGACTTGTTATCTGATTGGCGTAGATTCAGGTCAATTTCAACCGCCAACGCAAATCCCGCCGGATCGTGTTCGCGTAGCCATTTCCAGTCTTTGTTGCAACGGAATGGGCAGAACACACAAGCCGAACGTGGCAGAGGTAGAGGGAGGTTGCCATAATCACGCATCCAGACACGGCAATGCCACAGCGTCATTTTTCGCTCAATCAGCGGAAAGACGGGTTTCAGCCAGCGATATTCCGCAAGCCGTTGCCGGATCAGTTCGGCGCGATGGCGTTCATCGTAAGTAACCGCCAAATAAAGGGTGACGGAAACCTGCCGATGGAGGAATTGCTGACGGCCTTGGAGTCCCAGGATTTCCCGGATTTTATGGATGACGGGTTCGAGTTTATATTCCTTTGTCAACCGACACGGCGGAGCGGGCGCATCCGTGGTGTGGGCGGGCAGGTTCTCAAGAAGTTTTGAATCGGCCAGCAAGTCAAGGCCGAGATTCCCGCGCTTGGCAGTATAATTGTCAGGGCCGCAAAAACTGTGGAGCAAATCCACATGGTCGTAGAGAGGTTTGGATTCCGAGCCTGTGTCGGCGAAAATGACGCCATCCATTTCCAGAGGCGTCGCTATTTCCTCACAGTAATACATAAGGTGAAGGGTGGTGGATGCGATTCCACCTCCAACTTGGAAAATATGGTATTCGGTCATAATTTTTCTGGTTGTGGGTTGGCGTGGGCGATGATGCCCTCGACGATGTTGGGACTCTGGCGCAATTCACGGGCGCGTTTATCGAAGTGTTCACCGCTGGATGAACTGCAATAGAGCATTTCACGCGACGAAATGTTGTGAGCCGTGCCACACAGATTGCGCCCGGAGTCGGTATGGAAATAGGTGAACGGCGAATACTTCTGTCCCGATTGATGGTCGGGCAGCGGATAATTCATGATCGCGTGTTTGGTCACTTCGGGCAGCGCGATGTCCTGGGCCATGTCCTCCAAGTCGGCGCGGTCGTTCTGGCGCATGATGAAAAACTGGCGGCTGTTGCCGAACACGGCGGAACGGATGCGGCTCTGTTTGAACCGCGCATACTGCTGGACGATGGAGATGTTCCAGCAATTGAACTTGCGAAGCTGGGCGTAACTCTCTTGGACGATTTCCTGACCGCCGGGGATGTCGAGGAAACGGGCAACTTCCTCATACACGTTCCGTTTCCGCAGCGCGCGGGGCAGCGTCATAATGTGCTTGCGCGCGTGGTTCGTAATCAGAAAGCCCGCCGCCGCCTTCAACTCCTTGGCTGATTCGGGAATGTAGCCGAGTTCAAAATGGGCAATTTTTCCGGTGAGCGAAAGATTGCTCGTGCCGTCAAACAAACACCCGTAATTGCCATCCCGACACCAAGGCAGAATCAGGGTTGCAATCTCAATGATTTGGTCACGCTCTGAACCCACCGGATCGAGCATCATCAATTCCTGCAACATCCGATGCGTGGGAAACTCGTCGGGTGTGAAATAGGCGAAAGCGAGGTTGCGGACTTCCCTGCTGGTCTTGGGTTCTTTCAAGAACCGGAGCACGTCGGCTTCGTTGAACGAAGCGAGATACTCTGTTGCCTCGTTAGGTCGGCTTGCCTTCCAGTCCCGGAAGTCCGCAAAAGTTTCCAATGAAGTCGCGCCCGGCGGCATCCGTTCCAAGCGGAATTTCTGCAAGGCCATCGCGTGCCGCGCAATACTCAATAACTGGTCGTGTCGTTTTTTCTGCCAGTCCTGAAACGAATCTTCGTAGAGCAAATTCAGATACTTGGCGATCTGCGCCTGTCGCAGCATTTGTTTGTCCTCCTGACTCGATGTGCCAATCATGCGAGCGACAAGCGCAGTCGCGGCGGAAAGATGGTCGGGCGTTAATGGCAATCCCTTTGTGTCGAGATAATTGATGGTCAAATCACCGTCGGGATGAATGATGATAGGACGCGCGCCCTCCTCGACGGTCTGCGTGTAGATGCCATACGACAACCCTTCTTCGATAATTACCGTGTAAGCAAAATAGCCTTCGGTCTGTGACAGCAAATCGCAAACGGTCACGGATTTGCCCGCGCCGCTCATGCCGAGCAGCACGGCGTGTTGCGGCGATTGATTATCTTTCGAGCCGGAAAAGGTTTCGACACCCACAAGATTATTGTTCGGGCCGTCGTAGATGGCCTCGGCGGTTTTGAGATGGCCGGTGAACGTGCTGGTAACGGGCAGCATATCGGCCAGGTAACGGTGTTCGGAATAGAGTTTGCGATGTTCATAACGTCCCCACGTCCAGCCCGGCCACGTTTGGAAGAAAAGGTTTTTTGATGTGCTGGGCAGGTTGCTTTCAAAATACTGCGCCGAATTCATTGAGTTGATGGCGTTCTTGATGGCGCTGGCTTTGGCGGTCAACCCGTCTTTGGATTTGTCCCATACCCGAACCACAAAGAGTGCGTTGAACGGAATGGTTTGTCCCTGCATCAGCGCGGAAATTTTTCGCTGCTTCTTTTGCATCACGGTCAACAGGGAAACTTTCTTTTCACTGGCGTAGTCGCCCGCGATGCGGTCATGCTCCTTTTCTTCTTTTGAGATTTCTCTGGTGACAAGCAGCGGGTCAATGTTGACGGTGATGGTGTAATCCAAGAGCCGAAGATTGGTGAGCCGCTGAATAATCCCCGGATACGTCGTGCGCGGCCAGCGGGTGAGCGCGATGACGGAGTGATAATGGCCGTCCAGATAAAACCCGAAATCGCTCTGGCCGTTGCCTTCGCTGTGCCAGCAATTTTCCTGAATGGAAAGTTCGGGCGAAAAATCCTGGGCGGCGTCAAAATCAAATCGGTCGGCCAGCGACGGATTAAGGAAAGTTTTGTAATGCTTGAAATGGTCGAGATTGCTCATGGGCAGCACGCGCGTTCCGGCGCTGGCGAAAATTTCCTTGAGCAAATAATGGGTATGCTCGAAATCCGTTTCCAACTGGCCAAGCAGGGTTGCGTAATACTCGCGGAGCGCGGCGTTGCTGGTGAGGGTCTTGGGCGTGTTCTCCAGCGCGCGTGATATGTAGAGGATCACGCGCTGCCGCCGCAGCTTGCGTTCAGCCATTGCCTGCCAGTAGCGCATGAACCGCTCGTTGCGGGAGCGTTTCGTCCAGATGTTTTCAAAGCGTTCGGTCTCCTGCTGATACCGGAGCAACTCGGCCTTGTAGTCTGAATCGGAAAAGTATTGCACCTGCAACCGCTGTCCTTCGTTAAGTGATTCCAGAAGCTGGCCGAGTTGGTTTTGAAATTCATTCAGGTCGGCAATCGGACTGTTGGTGAGGTCGGGGGCTTCAAAGATAAAGCCCTTTGAAACATAACCGCCGCGCCGGAGCGAATTGAACAGAATCAAATCGTTCACGAAAAAACCATTGGGTACGCGTTCAGACATAAATCAGATGCGTCGGGATTTGCCGCGCGTCGCCTCGTCCATCACCTGTTGAACGCGAACCAGGTCATTCACCAGTTGTTGCACCGTGCGGGCGCGGCCAATTTCATTGATGGCGACGTAGGCTTCCTGAATGTGCGCGATGGCGCGCTCCATGTGCGCGCGGGCGGTGCTGCCGAAGCCGTGCGTGTGCAGGCCGCCACGCAAAGCGGCTTCGGCGGCGCGGAGCTGGCCGAGCAACGCCTGTTGTTGCGCCTCAATTGTGTTGATGTCGTTTTGGTTCATTGCGATTGGCAGCAGCAGTTGCAACGGCGCGGCGCGGATTCGGGCACTTCTGGAAAAACCAAAACCTCTGAAACCCACGCTTCTCCCAGCATGAGCGCCCCAAGATGTCTTTCGGCATGAATGCGTGCTATGCGCCCGCTTGCCAGAGGACCAACCAAGTTTTCCAGCCGCCAGCCCTTGAGAACGATCATTGCCGACGGATAAAACAAAACCAGTTCGTCCGGTGGCACGGTTTTATCATCTTGGTGAATTGAAAGTTCCTGCAAACGGAAATGAATCAGTTGATGAACGGGAAAACCATAAAGCTTCTCCTCGTCAATAAATTCAATATGCGTCGGTTGCGGCTGCGTGAATTCAATGCTGCCGCCAAATTCCCGCCGATATTTGCGGGGCGAACGATGTGTTTTTTTTGATTTCATAAAAGCGGATGAGTGCAATGGGAGCGAACTTCGGGACTGAAGCCGCGTCCATGCAGAACGTATTCAAAAATGTCGCGGTCGTAGCCGGGCGGTTTGCCCTGCCGCAATCCGAAGATGTAAGCGAGGCAAACCGACACCGGCACGAGTGCCACAAGGAAGGAAACAAAAAACGATGAGCCGGCAACAACGAGCAAAATGAAAAACAACGTGATGCCCGCGCCAATGCCGCCAATCAACCACCAGAACAAGCCTCCATCCAATCCCCAGGTGCGTCCTTTGGAATCGGACGCAGCGTTGGTGTCGGTGAACCGCAATTCGTTTTTCGCGCTCATGCGTTGGCAATATTTTTTTTGGAGATTAGAAGTTGCCGACGCCCACCGCGCTGTTGCTGTCCAGCCCGAAGATTTTGTAGAAGGCATAAACCGCCGCTGGTGCTGCCGCGATGATCGCGCCGCCGATGATGGACATCTTGCCCTGATCCACGTCGCCGCGCCGGACGGCGAAACCGCCGTAGATGACGGCGGTAATGCCGAGCACAAAACCAAACATCATGATGACGGCCAGACTGTCGCTGATGCCGGTCTTCAGGTCGGTCGAGTTGAAGGTCGTGCTTTGCGCGAAGGCGGGCAGGACTTGTAATGCGAGCAAGGCCGCAATGGGGAACCAAGAGCGCAGACGCGCCCGGACTTTTTTCGGAACGAATAGTTTTTTCATAGTTTCAGTTTTTTTGTTTCGCGGCGGAGTCTTCCGCCGAATGACGCGCCCATCATTCCACTTTTTTCAAAACGCTTTGTTCGTTTTCCGAACAAAGTGAAATTTTTTTCCGGCAGGATAAAAGGCCATGAATACAACGCCATTTGATGCTCAAAAACTTGAACGCCTCCGCCGCCTGGATGAGGTGTTGCGAACGGAGATACGCGGACAAAACCAAGTGTTGCCGCGGGTTATCTCGGTCGTGCAACGCGGTGAATTAAGTCTCACCAAGCCCGCGCGTCCGCGCGGCAGCTTCCTTCTGCTCGGACCGACGGGCGTGGGAAAAACGGAAACGGTCGTTGTCCTGACGAATCAAATTTTCGGCGGGGAAAAACTTTTCCGCTTCGATATGTCGGAATTTCAAACGCAAGAATCGCTTGGCCTGTTGCTTGGCGCGAGGTTGGGCGAAGTCGGTTATTTGGGAACGGTGCGCGAACGCGCGGTGGAAGGATCGTTGCTTTTTGACGAAGCGGAGAAAGCGCATCCGCGCGTGCTGGATATATTATTGCAACTGCTGGACGCGGCGCGGATTACCATTGCCACAGGGCGGACATTGGATTTCAGCGGGTTTTATATCTGGCTCACATCCAACATTGGTTCGGCGGAATTGATGACCCTGCAACATTCCAACGAGGCCACGCTGGAACGCCATGTCCTTTCGCGGGCGCAACAAGCCCTGCGCCCGGAAATTTTCGCGCGCATTACCGAAAAGCTGGTGTTTGGTCGCTTGAGCTACGAACATCAGTTGGAGATTGCCGAAAAGTTTTTGTCGCGCGAAGTTGAATTCCTTGCCGCACGCGGTCACAAGCTGGAACTGGACAAATCGGTTTTGCCGTTCCTCGTGCGAAAAGGGTTTCATCCGAAACTCGGCGCGCGTCCAATGCGCGACGCGGTGGAAAAATTGGTGGGCGATGCCCTCGCAAAAAACCTGCTCGCCGGAGAAAATTCCGGCGGCAGGTTGGAAGTGGACGAACCTGGCGATTGTCTCACGGTTCGCTGAATACCGGCTTGGAGATTTTTGCAATGCGCGTCTTGACACTCAACATAACCGGAGTCAGGATTTACTAACAATATGATCTCATGGTTTAAGCCAAGCAACGACACCGTTGCAGTTTATTGCAAGGTTTTTCCCCACAATAATTTTGGAGAGTCGGCACAATTCCTCTTTGAGGCGATGCGGGAAGCCCAGGAATTTTATCCGAATAAAAGGCGGTTGCTATATCTTGAAATTAAAGGTCATCGCAACAATAGAGATGAGTTTGATGCGGATATGTTTGAACTGCAAAAGGACTTTCTGCTCGGCTTCCTCGCGCCGTTTGTGACGGAAATTCATGGACCACTTGTTAGCGTCAGAAATTCCAATCCGCAAGAAAACGACTTCCCGCCTGCTTTAACAGTTCAGAATGTCCGCAACAATTAGTGCGCGTTCAAATCAGCGAAACCACGCAACCACGGTCGCAATTTTTCCGTCAAAAAAACCGGCGGTTTGGTCATTCGTTGAATAGCTTCCGCGTGGCGGCTCGTTGCCGCCGCGCGGCCAGTCGCGCCGCCTTTGCCGCTTTACGCTCGCGCAATTTTTCCATCTGAATTTTCGCCGCCTTGCTGCGCTTCATCCACCACAAGACATCATAAATTCTGGCGGTGTCTTTGGTGCGGCAACCATGTTCGCGGATGGAGATCAAATCGCCCCGCTCAAAAGCCACAACCAGTTTGCGGGCATGCTTCCCATAACCATACGTTTCCAGCGTGACGCGCCGGACGGGTTTTGTAATCGGTGTCATAATGCAAAATCAATTTGTTGGGGTTGACTGGTCAGTTTGATTTCAAGCGCCAATAAGCGGCGCATTTCCTCTTGAGTGCGCGGGATTGGTTTCGCGGCGCCTTCGGCGATTTCTTTCAGCCGTGCTGCGCGGCCATTTGGTGAACCCGGATCAAACCGATTCACGAGAAAATCACCATATTCAGAACCGGCGACGAAATACCCGCCGTCGGCATAAATGACGCGGAGCAAATGCCGCCATTCGTCAATTGTCGGGTCAGACGAAACAAATAAAATTTTTGCGCCGAGCCTGAAAACATTTCCGCGATAAGCGGCTTCGCGTCCTTCGTAGGAATACGGCACGGAGTCCGCGCCGCGATACTCGTCGGCGGGAATGAGCGGATAACAATTTGCTTCCGTCCCGAAATGCTTTGAATAATTGCAACCGCAATTCGTGAATAAACGCCCTTCGTGCGCGAACGTTTTTATTTTCGGAAACACGTCCGCGCAATACGCGGCGGCAATATCACCTTTAGACACACGCCAAAGGCCGGTTGCAAATCGCCGCCAATGCGTGACGATGCGTGGCAAATTGGATTGAGTTGCGCTCATGGTGTCACCTCCACTTCTTCAACGATTGCGCCGTCGAGATACTCCCGATGGAAAACCGTGCCTACTTTGTTGTGCCAGCCCATTTCTTCATGGTGGTGGCTGACGAGTCTGCCATTCAGACAACGGCAGCGAATTAGTGCGCGGCCAAGCTGATTGGCGCGGTCAATGTCTGCTTGGCTGGTGTAAATAACCTTTCCATAAAAGCGTTCAGTGATTTTGAGCAATTTCGCGGGTATGAGTTCTTGATAACTGCTCGGAGTAATTTGCTTTTGGTCGTTGGTCGTGTTCATAATTTTGATTCGTGAAATGATTCATGTTCAATGGGGCGTTCCCGCCTTGCGACGAGAACGCCCTTTGTTCACTACTCGGCCAAAACGATTGCCTCATTATTGGCAAACCGTTCGGCGAGATTCCAAAGTTCGCGGTTCAAGCGGATGTTTTGGTCGAGGCCGGAAATGGCACGGGTGCGCGGGAAACGGTGGCCGTCCTCGCGCTTCCGCAGCCAGTCGCGTTGTCCGCCGCGAAGCAAATGTTCCTGAACGCGATTGAAAACGTGCCAAAGGTCATTGCCCTCGTCGGCGTCTCGGCGGCAATCCAAGAGCCGGTGCGGATTGATGGGAGCTTTGTTGGTGTCCTCGAACCGCAGCCGCAAGGCGGCTTCGGCGAAGGTTGTAATTTCAGCGTCGGAAAGCTGACGCGCCCTGAAAGCGTCAACGCACGCCGTGATTGCTGGCACTCGGTCGAGTAGTTTGAAACTCGCATCAATCACTTCGTCGGGTGTGAAGCCGCTGTGCCGGATGCTGACGCGCTCGAACGTGGCGTCGGCAACGATCATGCCGTTGCCACAGACAAACCGGAACAAACCGGCGTGCAACTGATACGCGCTGGAGCGGTCGTGCGAATTGATTAAAACCAATTCGGGCGAGTATTCACCGGCGACGGGTTGCGCCTCGCGCCGTTGAAACCGGAGCAAGTGCTTTTGAAAACCGCGCCGGTTGTCGAGCCGCACGATTTGTTCGGAAGCCTGAACCGGAGACCAGCCCGATTCACGCAAGCGCAAAACGATCTGCGCGGTGGGAACAAACGCATAACGCTCGCTCACGTCCGGCAGCGGCGAAGCTGCGAACACGGACGGCGCAAGCGAACGGATTTGCTCGTCGGCCAATTCCGGGCGACG
>Ga0307374_10008891_pt1 | contig 14904 bp, 22 predicted proteins | sample OX3MG_FD_202532 | JGI IMG/M metagenome (GOLD analysis project Ga0307374, IMG submission 202532) | Soil microbial communities from Risofladan, Vaasa, Finland - OX-3 | ecosystem: Environmental > Terrestrial > Soil > Coastal area > Acid sulfate soil | place: Finland: Risofladan, Vaasa | collected... | reverse complement strand
GAGCCTCACCGCGAGGGGTATGATCCAGAAGCAGAGCGGCGCTCCCAGTCGCGTAAAGCGAGACATCGCCAGGGTCCTGACCGTCATGAAGGAGAAGAGCGTGGTCGAATGAGCTTCATCATAGGAGAGGACGTCAGGGTGGCGGCGGCCAGGAGCGCGGTCCTACTCGGGCTCAGGGGAAAGGTCGTCCTCGAGAGCATGCACACGATAACGATTAGAGCGGACGGGAAGCGGAAGGTCACCCTGCCAAAGAAGGGGAGCGCGCTGGAGCTCTCCGACGGGACGATTCTGATCGGCGACGACCTAGAGGGCAGGCTGGAAGACAGGATCGCCGTGAGCGCAAGGCCGGGAAGGCGAGGAGCGGGGCGAACGCGATGAACTCCGCAGGACTGGACTTGGCGCCGCCAAAGCGCGGCTGCGAGGACGCCCGCTGCCCCTTCCACGGGCACCTGAAGGTGAGAGGCAAGATGCTCGTCGGGACGATAGTCTCGGTCTCCAACAAGCAGACCGTGGTGATTCAGAGGGAGCTGCTCCAAAAGGTCCCGAAGTACAACCGCTACGAGAGGAGGAGGAGCAAGGTCCACGCGCACCTCCCGCCTTGCGTGGAGGCGAAGGAGGGTGACGTCGCGACCATAGCCGAGTGCAGGCCGCTCGCGAAGACGGTCTCGTTCGTGGTCGTCCAGACGAGGGGAGCTGTCTAGAGCATGTCCACCAAGTCCAGAGCGGTCTCTGCCAAGGGCGTCGAGGAGTTCAAGACCTACATCACACGCTCGATCCCTCTCAACGCGGTGATCATCTGCGCAGACAACACAGGAGCGAAGACCCTCAAGGTCATCATGGTGACAAGGGCAAAGACGAGGCTGGCGAGATACCCGGCCGCCTCGGTCGGAGACCACATCCAGTGCACTGTGAAGAGGGGCCCGCCCGACCTGAGGAACCAGGTCTGGGGCGCAGTCGTGATCAGGCAGAAGTACGCGGTCAGAAGGGTCAGCGGCCAGAGGATATGCTTCGAGGACAACGCGGCCGTCCTAGTGACCCCGGAAGGCGAGTTGAAAGGGACGGACATCAAGGGACCGGTCGCGAGCGAGGCCGCCGAGAAGTGGCCAAGGATCGCAAACCTGGCCTCCGTGGTGGTATAGCAGGAGAATGATGATAAGAAAATGAAGAAATTCGGCTCGTCCTTGTCCAGGGAGCTCCGCGAGAAGCACGCGCTCAAGGCCGTCAGGCCGGTCAAGGGCGACGGAGTCAGGATAGTCAGAGGAGGGTTCAAAGGGATCGAAGGCAAGATAACGAGGGTCGACCCCAGCCTGGGCAAGGTCTTCGTCGAGGGGGTCACCCGCGAGAAGATCGCCGGCGGCAAGACGGGCCCCGTCCCGATCGACGCCTCGAAGGTCGTTGTAACCAGCCTCAACCTCGAAGACAAGATCAGAAAGGCTCGCGTTGAGCGGGCATCCGGCTCTACGGAGGAGGCGACCTAGTCATGGGCAAGAAGAGCGGCAGGACGAAGATGAAGCGCCTCTCGGCCCCCCGCTCGTGGGACATCGCCCGGAAGGAAGCCAGGTTCATCACAAAGCCGAGCCCCGGGACGCACTCGGTCGCAAAGTCGTATTCGCTCGCCGTGGTCTTGCGCGACCTCCTGGGGATGGTCGCGACCCAGAAGGAAGTGATGCAGGTCCTGACCGCAAGGCAGGTGCTCGTGGACGGCGTCCCCAGGCACGACCCGGGCTTCCCCGTCGGGCTCTTCGACGTGGTCAGCATCCCGAAGGAGGGGAAGGCGTTCAGGCTCGTCCCGTCCCCGGACGGTCTGGTGCCGCTAGACATCGTCTCCACGGAGGCCGGGATGAAGCTATGCCGCGTCAGGTCAAAGGTCAAGGTGAGAGGGGGTCACATCCAGTTCGGGTTCCACGATGGCCGCTCCATGCTCGACGACAAGCTCACCGCGGCGTGCGGCGACTCCGTGGTCATGAGAGTGCCTGCGCAGGCGGTGGTGGACAGCGTGAAGCTGGCAAAGGGCGCCACGGGTCTCGTCGTCTCAGGCGATAGGGCGGGTCAGGTCGGGAGGATAATCAGCGTGAAGAAGGGGACGAGCAGCCGCGAGAAGATGGTCGCTCTCTCTCTCCCGAGCGGAGAGACGGAGCTGCCCGAGAGGCTGATCTTTGCGGTCGGGACTGACAAGCCAGCGATGGAGGTCCAGGCCAAGAGTTGATGGCGAGCGCGGAGACGAAGGCGCACGACGCTGGAATGCGCAAGATCTCGATCGGAAAGGTAGTGATAAACATCGGGGTGGGCAAGTCCGGCGAGGCGGTAGAGAGGGCGAGGAAGGTCCTCGAGCAGATCACCTCCCAGAAGCCAAGCGCGCGCAAGGCGAAGAAGTCCATCAGAGACTTTGGGACGCATCAGGGCGAGCCCATCGGCCTCGTGGTCACCACTAGAGGGCAGGAGAGGTGCAAGGAGCTGATCACCAGGCTCTTGGTCGCGAGGGAGAAGAAGATGAACTCATCCTCGTTCGACAGCAAGGGCAGCGTCTCCTTCGGGCTGAAGGAGCACATCGAGATACCAGGGATACGCTACGACCCCGAGATAGGCATCTGGGGGATGAACGTCTCCGTCCTCCTTGAGCGCCCTGGCTACAGGGTCTCGAGGAGACTGCGCAAGTCCGGAAGGATCGGCAAGAGCCACGTGGTCACCAAGGAGGAGGCGATGGGGTACTTCAAGCGCGAGTTCGAGGTCGTCATAGAGTGAAAGAGCGACATCCTAAGGTCAGGAAGTACGGCAAGTCGACAAGGTACTGCCGCAGGTGCGGGCAGTACGGAGCGGTCATCAGGAGCTACGACCTATTCCTCTGTAGGCAGTGTTTTAGAGAGGTCGCTGAGAAGCTCGGGTTCAGGAAATACGACTGAGAGAGTGATGGAGAAAGAATGCCAGTAACCAATATCCTCGCGAACCTCTTCATCTCGCTGCAGAACTCGGAGATGAGGCACAAGAAGGAGTGCGTGGTCATTCCCGCGTCCAACCTGGCGAGCGAGGTGATGCGCGTCCTCCAGAAGAGGAGGTACATCGGCGAGTTCGAGTTCATCGACGACGGCGTGACCGGGAAGCTGCGGGTCCAGCTCCTGGGGCGGATCAACAAGTGCGGAGCCGTCTCTCCTCGCTTCCCCATCAAGGCCAAGGAGTTCCAGAAATGGGAGTCCAGGTACCTGCCCGCGGTCGGCGTCGGGATGCTCGTCGTCTCGACCTCTAAGGGGATACTGTCTCACACCGAAGCCCAAGAGAAGAACCTGGGCGGGAGGCTACTAGGGTATGTCTATTAGCGTCGCCGCCAAGGCGGCCCAGAGGAAGGAGGAGGGCTCGAGGACCGTCGAGCTGCCTCCGGGGGTCACCGCGAGCGTCAAAGGCCGAGAGCTCCTCATGAAGGGGCCCAACGGGGCCGCAGCGAAGGTCTTCCAGCGGATACCCGTGGACATAGAGGTCAAAGGCAACCAAGTGACAATCAAGCCGTTCACGGGGAAGAAGAAGGACGTAATCTCCGCGAACACGGTCTCCTCGATAGTGAGGGCGCTGGTGCACGGGGTAACCAAGGGCTACGAGTACAAGATGAAGGTGGTCTTTGCCCACTTCCCCGTGACCGTGAAGATAAAGGACGACACGGTGGTGGTGGAGAACTTCATGGGCGAGAGGTCGCCCAGGCTCGCGAGGATCCTCGCGGGCTGCAAGGTCACGACCGAAGGCGACGATATCATAATAAAGGGAACCTCGCTCGAGCAGATAGGACAGACCGCCGCCAACGTGGAACAGGCCACGAGGATAAAGCGAAAGGACCAGCGCATATTCCTGGACGGGGTCTACGTCTACGAGAAGAAGAGGAACTGATGCTAACGATGGGAACAACCAAGCAGGGCAGCAAGGCCAGTTCGGCGAGGAAAGAGCTCCAAGAGCTCCTAGAGCTCAGGAAGAGCGTAGCGGAGCAAAGGCCGAGGTTCGTCCGCCCCGAGAGCTGGAGATACGTCAGGCTGCACCCAGAGTGGAGGAAGCCGAAGGGCCTGGACAACAAGATTCGAAAGTCGTTCAAGGGTTACCCGAAGCGCGTGAAGATCGGGTACGGCGGCCCCGCCAAGGCGCGCGGCTACCATCCGAGCGGGCACCTGGACATCCTTGTCCAGAACCCCACACAGCTCGATGAGCTGATCCCCGAGCGCGACGCCGTCAGGATAGGAAGGTGCGTCGGCGCGAAGAAGCGAGCTGCGATCCTGAAGAGGGCCAACGAGCTGGGCCTTCGAGTTCTGAATCCGACGAGGTTGAGGACCATTGAACCTAAGAAGTAAGCGACGGCTGGCGGCGGACGTCCTCGGCGTGGGACAGGACCGGATACGCTTCGACCCGGAGGCGGAGGACTTCATCCAGGACGCGATCACGAGGAGCACGATACGTGGGCTCGTAGGGCTGGGCGCGATCAAGGTCGCCCCCGAGAAGGGAGTCTCGAGGGGAAGGTTCAGGGCGAAGCACCGCAAGGGCAAGATCAGGCACCAGGGCTCGCTCAAGGGGACCAAGACTTCCCGCAACCCCAAGAAGCAGGCGTGGGTACACAAGGTGAGAGCCCTGAGGTGGAGGCTCACCGTCGCCCGCGACAGGAACGAACTGACGAAGGAGAACTACACGAAGCTATACAGGCAGATAAAGGGTGGCCAGGTCAGGGACGTCAAGCGGCTCCTTGAGATGATCAAGGAGACGAGGAAGTAGAGGGAGTCGTCGATAGAGCATGACCAGCACGAAACAAAAGTACGTCCCAATCTACCGGCGCAGAAGGATCGGCGCCACCGATTATCGGGCGCGCAAGAAGATAATCACCTCGTCGGTGCCCCTCCTCGCCGTGAGGGTCTCCTCGAAGAACGTCTCAGCCCAGTTCATCAGGCCCAAGGCTGAAGGCGACCAGGTAGTCTCGTCTGCGCACTCGAGGAATCTGAAGAAGCTCGGGTGGAAGGGCTCCACAAAGTCCGTCCCAGCGTGCTACCTCTTGGGCCTACTAGCCGGGAAGAGGGCGAAGGAGGCGGGCATCGAGAAGGTATACCTCTACAACGGGCTCTCGTCCTTCGTCAACGGCTCCCGAGTCTCCGCGCTCGTGAAGGGCGTGAAGGACGCGGGCATCGACGTCCCCATGTCCGACGAGGTCGCGCCGTCCGAGGACAGGATAACGGGCAAGGCCACGGCGGATTACGCGAGGTCTCTCCTCGAGAAGGACAAGGAGAAGTACTCGAAGCTCTTCTCGGGGCTCATCAAGACCGGCTTCAAGCCGGAAGAGTACGTCGAGAACGCCAGCGCGCTGAAGCAGGTCATATTGAAAGGAGCAAAGTGAGCAGATACATGTCGCAAGGTAGAGGTTATCGCAGGCGCGAGGAAGAGAAGCAGATCCCTTGGGTCCCGCGGACGAAGCTGGGGACCATGGTCGCCGAGGGGAAGATCACATCCCTCGAGGAGATCTTCCAGCAGGGGTGGAAGATCCGTGAGCCGGAGATGGTGAAGAAGCTTGTCCCGGAGCTCTCATCCGAGGTGGTATACGTCGGGATCGTCCAGAAGCAGACCGATGCAGGGGAGCTCACCCGGTTCGGAGCGGTGGTCGCCGTCGGTAACGGCAACGGCTGGTTCGGGGTCGGCAAGGGCAAGGCCGCTCAGATGAAGTCCGCGATAGACAAGGCCACCAACGACGCGCTCCTCAACATAATACCTGTCAAGCTGGGGTGCGGCAGCTGGGAGTGCAAGTGCGGGACGTCCCACTCGGTTCCCTACCGGATCACGGGCAAGGCGGGGAGCGTGACGGTGGAGCTCCTGCCAGGGCCACGCTCCTTGGGAAGGGTCGCGGGCCCGGCCCTGACGAACCTCCTGGCGCTCGCTGGGGTCAAGGACGTCTGGGTCCGGACGTTCGGCTCGACGAACACGCTCTCGTCCCTCGCCAACGCGGTCTACGACGCCTTCTCAAAGTCGCACGGGTTGAACGTATAGGGTCGTTTGGTGAAAAAATGGGTAAACTGCTAGTCGTGAACCTCCATGGGCTGATAAACGTCCCCCGCGGGACCAGGGAGACCCTCATACAGCTGGGGATAGGGAAGCGCTTCGCCGCAGCTGTCGTGGGCGACGACCCAGTCTCCTGGGGCTCCGTCCACCTCTGCAAAGACTACGTCGCCTGGGCGCCTCTGGACGCCGAGCTCCTCACGGCGCTCCTTCAATCGAGGGGTAGAGTGAGCAACTCGAAGACGCTCGACGATGAACAGTTGAAAGCCTTGGGTTACAAGACGCACGCGGAGTTGGCAGAGGCGATACTAAAGGGGGAGACCACCAGCACGCTGTCTTCGGTAGAAAGCTCGACCAAGGGGCTGAAGTTGAAGCCTTTCTTCGGCCTCTCGCCACCAAAGGGTGGCTTCAAGCGCTCCTCCCGCAGAGCCTTCAGGGAGGGCGGCATACTCGGGGAGAACCCATTGCTGCCAGAGATTGTGAGGAGGATGCTCTGAGTTGCCCACCAGGATTCGCAAGGTTAGGAAACAGCGCGGCTCGCGCACCCACGGCTACGGCCAGATAGGCCAGCACAGGCACTCGGGGCAGCAGGGCGGGCACGGGAACGCCGGCCTTCACAAGCACAAGTGGTCTTGGCTCACAATCAACGACCCGGACCACTTCGGGCGCGACCCGTTCAAGCCCCCGAGCTGGCACAAGGTCTCGAAGTGGGCTAACGTCGGCGACCTCGCCTCCTTCGCCGAGGACGGCCAGAGCAAGGGAGGGCCGGTCTCGATAGACCTCCACGCGAAGGGCGTCGAGAAGCTTCTCGGCGCGGGCGACGTCACGCGCGCCTTCAACGTGAAGGTCTCTTCATATACCGAGAGGGCGAAGCAGAAGCTCGAGGAAGCAGGTGGCAAGATACTTACAGAGTGAGAGCGGAGTTCACAAGTAGCCTTGGTATCATTACGCAACTTTGTCAAGAGCGTTGCGACGGTCCTCCCAGAGATACCTAAGCCTATCAAGAAGCCGACCCTCTCTGAGAAGTTCATCTGGACGGGCGGCGCGCTCGTCCTCTACATGGTCATGGGGATCACTCCCCTGTTCCACTTCGGCAACGCGACCGACCAGTTCGCGTACCTCAGGATCATCTTCGCGTCCTCTCAGGGGACGCTCACGGAGCTCGGGATAGGCCCTATCGTCACCGCAGGCCTGATCCTCCAACTGCTCCAGGGGAGCGACATCCTGAAGCTGGACCTCGGGAACACCGATGACAGGGCGCTGTTCGGGACCGCCACGAAGCTCCTCACGTTCATCGTCATAACGGTGGAGTGCGGGGCGTACATACTAGGAGGCGCCCTTGGCACCCTGCAGAGCACCCAGGCCGTCGTCATCTTCTTCCAGCTCTTCGGAGCGAGCGTGATAATCCTCCTCCTCGACGAGATGATCCAGAAGGGCTGGGGGATAGGGAGCGGGATCAGCCTCTTCATCCTCGGGGGAGTAGCCCAGACCCTCTGGTGGGACACACTCTCGCCATACCCGGTCTCGACCACGCAGGGGGCGCCCGCGGTGATCTACGGGTTCATCCCGGCCCTGGTGGCCTCGCTCTTCCCGGGAGGAGGTGGGGTGGCGTCCACATTCATCAGGGCGAACCAGTTCCCCAGCATGTTCACCTTCGTGATGACCGTGGCGGTCATCCTGTTCATCACGTACATCGAGGGGATACGCGTCGAGGTGCCTATCACCTCTGTCAAGTACAGGGGGTTCCAGGGCGTCTACCCGATCAAGCTCCTCTACGTCTCGAACATCCCCGTCATCCTCGTCTCTGCGCTCACCGCGAACATCTCGTTCTTCACGCGCATCCTCTCGAACTACGTCGGGACAAAGGCGCCGTCGTGGTTGCACTATCTTGTCGTCTACAACACGAGCTTCCAGCCCACCGGCGGGCTTGTGTATTACATCACGCCGCCTAACGGGATACAGCAGGCCGCGGGAGACCCGATCCACGCCATTATCTACACCGCGTTCCTGATGATCCTCGCCGTCATGTTCGCGCGGATCTGGGTCGAGATAGGAGGGCTCTCTTCCCGGACCGTGGCCAAGAACCTCATGAACGCGGACGTGCAGGTGCCCGGGTTCAGGAGGGCGGGCCTCTCGATAGAGCAGGTCCTCAACCGGTACATCCCCCCGATCACGGTCATCGGGGGCCTGATCATCGGGTCGGTCGCGGCCATCTCTGCCATCTTCGGCGTCTTCGGGACGGGCATCGGGCTGCTCCTGGGCGTCGACATCGTGCTCCAGTACTACCAGATGCTCGTGAAGGAGCAGCTCGAGGAGTTCTCCCCAAGGCTCGCGGGAGTCCTGGGCCAGGCATAGAGGGGTTGGACGACCGATGGGTCTCAGAATCGTGATAGTCGGAGTCCCCGGAGTGGGGAAGAGCACCGTCGTCACGAAGGCCAACGAGGCGGTCTCCGGATCCGCCGTCCAGGTGTTCGGCACGGCGATGTTCGAAGAGGCGCAGAGGCTCAAGTGGGTCAAGCACCGCGACGAGATGCGAAAGCTGCCCGTGGAGAAGCAGAAGAGGCTGCAGGAGGCGGCCGCCGCGCGCATAAGCCGGGGCAAGGGGAAGGTCGTCTTCATCGACACCCACCTCTTCATCCGGACCCCTGAAGGGTTCTGGCCGGGACTCCCGCTGAGCGTGATCCAGCCGATGAAACCTACGCACCTCCTCCTCGTAGAGGCTTCGGCGAAAGAGGTACTCGCGCGCCGCAAGAACGACACAACGAGGTACAGGGACGAGATCACGGAGGAAGAGGTCGCCCAGGAGCTCGAGCTCGCGAGGAGCTTCCTAACGGCGGCGTCGCTGGTCAGCGGAGCGCCGATGGCGTTCATCAAGAACGGAGAGGGGCAGTCCGAGAAGGCAGCGAGCAAGATCGCAGAGCTAGTGAGGGGTGCGAGAGCCTGACCCTTGCCATCCCAGAGTCGACCCTGATAATCACCGGCACCGCCATCTTCTTGGGCTTCATGTCAAACGTCGCGACCAGGCTCCTGGTCGACCTGAAGAGGGAGAGGCGCATGAGGGCAGAGGTCGCCGCCTTCGACAAGGAGCTGAAAGAGGCCACCGCGAGCAAGGAAAAGGAGAAGATGGAGAAGCTCAAGAAGAAGAAGCCGCAGATGGACCAGATGAGGCTCAAGGCCTCCTCGGGACGTTTCAAGGTCGTGCTCGTGACCTGGCTCCCGTTCATCGCCGTCTACTACCTGATGGGAGACTTCGTGAGCGGGTGCAAGTTCCCCAGCATCTGCGTCTCCGGGGTCGTCGCCTACTCGCCGATACCGATCCCCTTCATCGTGGCCGCCAACGGGAGCATGGTCCTGATCTGGTGGTATTTCCTCTCGTCCCTCTCCTTCTCAACCCTGATGACCAAGCTTCTGGGCACGTCCCAGACGATGTGACCCCTCGGCGGGCTGCGTAGACAATGAAGGCCATAATACTCTGCGGGATGCCTGCGGTGGGGAAGACCACCGTCGCCAAGATCATCGCCTCCAAGCTGAGCCTCAAGCTCATCGGGGGAGGAGACGTCCTGAAGGAGATAGCAGCCGAGGAGGGATACAGAGCGGTGGGGGACGACTGGTGGGACACGAAAGAGGGGATGAAGTTCATGGCGGAGCGTGCGGGCTCCCCCGAGTTCGACCGGGAGGTCGACAGGCGCCTCCTCGCCAGGGCGAGCAAGGGGGGAGTGGTGATGACGAGCTACACGCTGCCTTGGCTCGCGAAGGAGGGCGTGAAGGTCTGGCTCTCGGGGACGAAGCGGAGCAGGGCAGAGCGGATGGCCAGGCGAGACTCCTCCTCTCCCGAGGAGTGCGCGAAGGTGATAGAGGCCAGGGACCGGGAGAACTTCGCGCTCTACAAGAAACTGTACGGGATCAGCTTCGGGAAGGACCTTTCCCCTTTCACGATAGTCGTGGGCACCGACGGGGTCCCTGCGGCGCAGGTCGCGGAGGCGGTCCTCGAGCAGCTCCCAAGCCAGAGGAAGTCACGGAGTAAAGCGCCGAGGAGGCCCGCCCGCAGCAAGGAAGGCGGCAGAAGGCCCTCGGCTTGACCACCCAGACCGGCGGCGTGGCAGAGGAGATGGTCACCATCAGCGAAGAGCCCACCGATGCGAGCCATGGGTGGGAGCCGGCGAAAAGACCCGTCAAGGAGCTCCTCAACTACGGCCTCATACCGCTCGACAAGACCACAGGCCCCACGAGCCATGAGGAGGTCTCCTGGGTGCGGCGGCTCACGGGCATCGACAAGGCGGGGCACAGCGGAACGCTCGACCCCGGGGTCTCCGGGATGCTCCCCATCGGTCTGGGGCGCGCGACGAAGGCGCTCGGGCTGTTGCTCATCTTCCCTAAGGAGTACGTCGGCATCATGCGGATCCACTCCTCGGTCCCGCGGACGGAGGTAGACCGCGTCATCGCCGAGTTCACCAACGAGATCTACCAGCGACCTCCTCAGCGCTCGGCGGTCAAGAGGGAGACGCGCTCGAGACGGATCTACGAGCTCGAGGTGCTGGAGCAGAAAGGGAACCTCTTCCTGCTGAGGTGCGTCTGCCAGGCAGGCACCTACATCCGGAAGCTCTTCTACGACATCGGGGAAGTATTGGCGGTCGGCGCGACGATGGTCGAGCTCCGAAGGACCAAGGTGGGTCCGCTCGACGAGAGCAAGGGGATAGTCACCCTGCACGAGCTGGACATCGCCCTCCAAAAGTGGAAGGAGACCGGGGAAGAGTCGGAGCTGCGCAGGGTCGTCTGGCCGATAGAGTCCTGCCTCGACGGCATACGGAGGGTCGTGGTCAAGGACTCCGCGGTGGATGCGGTCTGTCACGGGGCGATGCTCGCCATCCCCGGGGTCATCTCGCTCTCGAAGGGGATAACCAAGGGCGAGACCGTCGTCCTCCTCACTGCGAAGGGGGAGCTGATCGGGATCGCCGAGGCATCGATGAGCACAGAGGAGGTCCAGGGCCAGCCCAAGGGCATCGCCTTCCCGGTGAGGCGCGTCATCATGGACCAGGGGACCTACCCGAAGATGTGGAAGAAGCAGGACAAGCCCGCGGAGGAAGCCGGAGCAGCGGAGCCTGTCACGAGCGCCGAGAGCGCGTGACCCCTACCGGCCGTTCGGCCCCGCGTCCAGGCGCTTTCCCAGAAGGACCTCGCCAGGGACCACCATCATCTCGCGGTACATGAGCAACGAGCGGATGCGACCGTACCTCTCGGCCATCTCCGAGCCGCCCACCCTCTCGAACTCCCTAGAGCCGAAGAGCGTCTTGGACTCGACGTTGTCCTCCTCGACGCTGGCATATACATCTCGCACCCCCTTCTCGACAAAGCGGGAGACGGCGTCGTCGAGCAGCCGTCCGCCTATCCCCCGCCTCCTGAAGCGCGGCGGCACAGCCACGTAATAGACGTACCCCGTGCCCTCGGAGAGGACCTTCAGCATGATGAGGCCGGCGTCGTCCCCCTCGGCGGTCCGCGCCACCCGGACGACCTCTATGCTCTGAAGGGTCCTCCTGGCGTGCCAGAGATAGAGCCCCTCAAAGCTCTCCTCAAGGATGGGGAGGAGCCTCGACCTCTCTCCCTTTGGGACGTCGACGACCTCGATCCCTGGCGCCGTCAGAGCGAGTACAACCTCGCGGCGTTGCGCCAGAGTATCTTCTCCTTGTCCGCCTGCGTCACCTTGAGCAACGAGACCAGCGTGAGGCCGTCCTCGTGGGTCTCCACGGGGTAGTCCGTCCCAAACACCACCTTCTCCGCCCCGCCGGCGTAGTATACCACCTCGCTGATCCGCTGCGCGAGCATCCGCAGGTACTCCTTCCCATAGCTCCCGCCCCCCGCCACTAGCCCCGAGATGTCCGCGAAGACGTTCGCGTGCTTGTAGAGGAGCTCGGCCGTGTCGACGACCCAAGGGTTGCCGAGGTGGCAGACCACGATCTTGAGGCCCTCCCTCCCGTTCGCGAGCTCATCCAGGGTGAGCGGGTGCGCGTGGACTAGGCTGCCTGTGCTGCTCGCGGTGTCCCCGGTGTGGAAGAGGACCGGGAGCCTCTGCTCCTCGGCGTAGTCATACAGCGGCGCGAAGACCGGGTCGTATGCGAAGACCCTGCGATACCCCAGCCAGACCTTGAACCCCTTCACGAGCCCCCTGTGAGCCTCAGCGAGCTCTATGGCCTCCGCCACCGCTGCCCTCTGCGGCTCCACGGTGAAGACCGGGAAGAGCGCGTCACGGCTTCTCGCACACATCCTCACTATCTCCTCGTTGGGGAGGGGCTCCCCCTTGCCCATAGGGGGGCTGAGCAGGAGGGCCCGCGCCACGCCGTTCTCGCGCATGAGCTCGAGGAGCTCCTCGAGGTCGTAGCGGAGGCCGTTCAGCTTCGCGTACGGCCTCAGGCGGTCGTCCTTCCGCTTCCCCGAGCAGTGCGCGTGCGCGTCGATGATGCGGCCCAACGTCCGGCAGTGGCGCCCGCGGCTTATGTCTTTGGCGGTTCGGGGGCCTTCGGATTCTTGTGGAGGGACGGGACGAGGAGGGCCAGCACCAGAGGCGGACTGGGTGGGCCAGTATCAGGAGGGATGAGACCGGCTCCCGGCGAGGGAAGGCGCCCCTCGGGAAGCTATTTGTGCGGGTTGCGGAGCACCGTGGAGCAAGGCCGGCGTATGGGTAACCTGGTAACCCAGCAGCCTGGAAAGCTGCCGCTCGAAAGGGCTTGCGAGTTCAAATCTCGTCGCCGGCGCCACCAATCACCCCCTCGGGAGTTCTTGCCGACCCTCGGGCAGACGTACGGTTCGTCTTCGGGGGGCTTCTGCCCCATGGTAGGGCGCTCGACGACCCCTGCGGTAGCGGGCTCGCTCTCCTTGAGTCTTCGGCGAGCTGGTCGAGCACCGCTTTCGGGATGGCGGCGATTGACTTCTCCGGGACGGGGCCTTGGCCTCCGGGTCTCCTAGGTCGGGCCCGCCGAGCTGAGCACGATCGAGGCAGGCCCGGGTTTTTCCCCGAATACAGTTAAATGCGGCTAGGCGAAGATGGCGCGGTTTGCGGAACCTTTGCATCGTGGGTCTCCAGTGGGGAGACGAGGGCAAAGGGAAGATAGTAGACTACTACGCAGACAGGTTTCACTCGGTCGTCCGCTACAACGGCGGGAGCAACGCCGGACACACCATCGTGATCGGGAAGAAGTCCTACGTCTTCCACCTCCTTCCCTCGGGCCTCTTGAAAGGGAAGCGCCTCCTCATCGGGCCGGGCGTCGCCGTCGACCCCCAGACGCTCAAAGAGGAGGTCGAGATGATAAAGCGGGAGGGGCACAAGGCGAACCTCGTCGTCGACGGGAGGTGCACCATAGTCACCCCTCTCGAGAAGCAGATGGACGCCTTCATCGAGGAGCTCAGGGGAGACAAGGCGATCGGGACGACGAAGAGGGGGATCGGCCCATCCTACGCGATGCGAGCCCTCCGCCTCACCCCCAGGGCGGGCGACCTCGAGAGGGGGACATTCGACCTCGGATCAGCGCTCGCGTTCTATCGGACCTTCATGAAGAAGATCCCCTCAATGAAGGGGTGGACCGAGTCCGCCAGGGCTTCGCTGAAGGGGCTCGTCGGCGACGTGGGCGAGGAGATAATGGAGACAAACGAGGAGGGACACTCGGTCCTCTTCGAGGGCGCTCAGGGCGTCCTGCTGGACCTCATTCACGGGACCTACCCGTACGTGACCGGGACGCACACCCTCGCGAGCTACGTCCCTGCGAGCCTGGGCATTCCCGCCACCTCGCTGGGGGAGGTGATGGGCGTGGCCAAGGCCTACGCCACCCGCGTGGGCGAGGGCCCCTTCCCGACCGAGATACACGGCAAGCTCGAGACGCTCATCAGGGAGACCGGGAGGGAGTACGGCGCCACCACCGGGCGGCCGAGGAGGGTGGGGTGGCTCGACCTCGTCGCGCTGAAGTACGCCGTCAAGATGAACGGCGTCTCGACGCTCGCGCTCACCAAGCTCGACATCCTGACCAAGCTCAAGGAGTTCAAGGTCTGCACGCACTACGATGTGCTCGGGACGGAGACCACAGAGTTCTCCCGGGCGCTGCCCGAGCTCGCGTCGGTCAAGCCGGTCTACCTGGACCTCCCGCCGCTCTACGGCGCTGAGCTCACGACGGCGCGTCTCCACAGGCCCATGGAGAAGTTCGTTGAGTACTTGGAGGACGAGATGAAGGTGAGCGTGAGCATCGTCTCGATGGGCGAGGAGAGGACCGCGACACACCAGCGCGCCGCCCAGTGACCAAAGGCCCGAGGAAACTCTCATAACCAGCCACGCCGCTGACGGGTGCGTGTCAAGGCAGCCCAGACCCCGACGAGCCGTTACGCGCGTAGTGACCAAGCCCAGCCTCCTCGTCGGGCAGCCGATCAGGAGGGTCGAGGACAGAAAGTTCCTCATAGGCAAGGCGAACTACCTCGACGACGTCAGGCTAGAAGGCATGCTGCACGCGGTGTTCGTGAGGAGCCCGCACGCGCACGCCCGCATTATCGGAATCGACGCGTCTGAGGCGCTCAAGCGGCCTGGCGTGGTCGCGGTCTTCACGGGCGCCGACCTCGAAGGCAAGGTGGGCCCGCTCTCCGAACCGGCTTCTTCGGGTGAAGGCGGGGAATGGGGCGCGAACACTTCGGGCGCTGTGATGAAGGCGCTGGCCGTCGGGACGGCCAACTTCCCCGGGGAGGCCGTCGCGGTGGTGGTCGCCGAAGACCGCTATCTGGCCGAGGACGGGGCGGAGTCAGTCCAAGTTGATTATGAGGCTTTGCCCGCCGTAATGGACCCAGAGGCAGCGCTGGAGAGAGGCTCGCCGAAGGTCCACGAATACCTCGAAACCAATCTCGGGTCACACGATTCCGTGGACGCCGGCGACG
>Ga0307374_10008890_pt1 | contig 14906 bp, 13 predicted proteins | sample OX3MG_FD_202532 | JGI IMG/M metagenome (GOLD analysis project Ga0307374, IMG submission 202532) | Soil microbial communities from Risofladan, Vaasa, Finland - OX-3 | ecosystem: Environmental > Terrestrial > Soil > Coastal area > Acid sulfate soil | place: Finland: Risofladan, Vaasa | collected... | reverse complement strand
CTCGCCGATCTGCTCGAAGCCCTCGATTCGTTCGCACGCGCCGGCCTCCGCAGACTGTCCGTTGCGCCGAAGCCAGTTGTTATAAATGACATCCTCGATCAGCGAGGATTTTCCCGAGCCCGAAACTCCGGTGACGCAGGTCATCGCCCCAAGCGGGATCATCGCATCGACGCCCACGAGGTTGTGCTCGCGCGCACCGCGCACTCGAATCGCCGGGTCGCGCCGCGAAAAGCGCCGCTCGCGCGCGATCGTGCGCATCAGCAGGACCCGTCCCGCCGACGCCGCCATGCTCGCCAGCTTCGCACCCGCGGGTGCGCCCGCAAAGATCAGGCGGCCGCCCTCGCTGCCGCCGCCCGGTCCAAGCTCGACCACAAAATCGGCGCCTTCGATAATCGCGGCGTCATGCTCGACGACGACCACGGTATTGCCGAAGTCGCGCAGATGGCGCAGCACGGCCAGCAGACGGCGCGCGTCGCTGGCGTGAAGTCCGACGGTAGGCTCGTCCAGCGCGTAGAGCGTGCCGACCAGGATCGAGCCGAGCGCGCTCGCCAGATGGATTCGCTGCGCCTCGCCGCCCGAAAGCGTGCGCGCCTGCCGTTCCAGCGTCAGGTAGCCCAATCCGACCTCGGTCAAATAGCCGATGCGATTGCGTAGCTCGCGCATCACGACCGCGGCGCGGGTGACGGCGCGTTTGCCGCGCGCGATTTCGCCGAGCCATCCGCCGAGGTCGCGCACCGCCAGCCGTCCGACCTCGGCGATCGAGCTTTCCCCGACCTTCACGTTGAGCGCCTCGGCTTTAAGCTTGGCCCCCGCGCAGACCGGGCAGGTGACGAAGCGGCGATACTTCGCGAGCAGAATCCGGACGTGAGTCTTGTAGCGCCGCCCTTCGAGCCATTTGAAGAAGCCGAGCACGCCAGGCCATTTTTCGGGATCCCATTTTTCGCGTGGTCCCTCGTCGCCGTTCATCAGCCATGCGCGCTCCTCGGCGCTCATCTCGCGAAATGAAACCGCGGTGCGGATTTTGCGCCGCCGCGCCAGCTTCAGCATCAACTCATTCATTTCCCGATAAGCAGGAGTGCGCCACGGCGCGATTACCCCTTGGCGCAGCGACAGATTCGGATTCGGAATCACCTTGTCGAGATCGAGCTCGACGGTGCGGCCGAAGCCCTCGCATTCCGCACACGCGCCGATCGGGCTATTGGACGAAAACAGGGCGGGGGTCGGCTCCGGATAGGCGCGGCCGCATTTCGAGCAGTTATACCGCCGGTCGAAATCGAAACTCGCGACCGATCGGATATCGCCGTTGTCGCGCTCGACGCGAACCACGCGCGCGCGTCCACCGCCGAGGTAGAAAGACTTTTCAAGCGCCTCGCGCATCCGTTCCGATTCGGCGGGTCCCGTCACCGACAGCCGATCGACTACGACGGTCAGCGCGATTTCGGGCCCTTCGAGCGTGCGCCGTCCCTCGGCGAACTCGACCGTCTCCGCAATCGCGCCGGAATCGAAAATGCGATGGTACCCGTTCTGGATAAGATAATTCGCCGCGTCAGCCAACGTGCGCGACCCGGCGTCGAAGGGCGCCAGGAACAGATACATCCCGGGCGCGTCGAGCACGCGGGCGCACGCGCTCTGCACGGAATCGCGCGCGACTTCCAGATCGCAATGCGGGCAAATCGTGCGGCCGACGGTCGCAAACAGCAGTCGCAGGTAGTCGCTGATCTCGGTGACGGTGCCGACGGTCGAGCGCGCGTTCTTGATCGTGTTCTTTTGCCTGAGCGCCAGCGCCGGCGGAATCTGCGTGATCGAATCGACGTCGGGCCGGTCCATCCGCGCCAGGAACAGCCGCGCATAGGTGGACAGGCTCTGCACGTAGCGGCGCTGCCCTTCGGCATAGAGTGTATCGAATACCAGGCTCGACTTGCCCGAGCCCGACACTCCGGTGACGACGGTGAGCTTGTCGCGCGGAAGCTCGAGCGAAATGTTCGCCAGGTTGTGAGTGCGCGCTCCGCGGATACTGATCGAGCGGTCCAAGCTGATTTCCAGCGTTCAGGTGGGATCGACGAGCGGCCGGGCTTTCTTCTTGCGCTCGCCCGGATACTCTTCGGCCATCTGGGAGTACAGCTCGCGTAGTTGCAGATCGAACACGGCCTCGAGGCGATGCTTCTCGGCGTCGCGCTCTGGCGAGGGTTCCGCGCCCAAGCGTCCGATCGAGTCTTCGAGCGACTGCATCAGGCGGTTGCGGGCGATAAGGTATTGATAACCATCCATATAGGCGCTCCAAAAGCGCAAATTCCAAAGATCAGAATTATAGGTTATCCTTCGCTGAACCAACAACCCACGCACGTGCAAAATCCTTCAGAGACAATTTCGCCGCGCAACACTGGCGGCATCGCGAGACTCGTTCCCTGGCGCGAGCCCGCACTCGTCGCCGGATTTCTCGGCCGCGACGGCGGTGTCAGCACGGGCGCCTTCGCGTCGATGAACCTGTCGGAGCTGGTCGGCGACGATCCGGCGCACGTCGCCGAAAATTGGCGCCGCCTGCACGCCTTGCTTGCGCCGAAGCTGACCTTCGCCCGCCTGCGCCAGGTGCATGGCAACGAGGTCGTCGTCGTGACGCGGGGAAACCTGGATCATCGGCCGCGCGCCGACGCGATGGTCACGCGGGAGATCGGTATCGTCCTCGGGATTTTTACCGCCGACTGCGTTCCGGTTCTGCTGAGCGCCCCGCGCGAGCGTGTCTGCGGGGCGATGCACGCGGGATGGCGCGGCGTGATCGCGGGAATCGCGGGGGCCGGCGTCCGCGCGATGAACTCGCTCGGCGCCGCGCCAGGCTCGATCCGCGCCGCTCTCGGTCCCTCGATCGGGGCTTGCTGTTTCGAGGTCGATCGCGAGCTTGCCGACCGCTTCGTGGCGGAGATTCCCGGAGCACGGCGGCATCGGCGCGAGGGCCGCGCCGGCAAGGCCTATCTTGATTTACGCGCGATCTTGCGCGACCAGTTGATCGCGGCAGGCGTCGCGCCGGACGCGATCGAGAACGTCGGGCCGTGTACGCGATGCGCCTGCGCTCAATATTTCTCGCGGCGCGCAGCCGGTGGCGCAATTACAGGATTGCAACTCAGCTTCGCTGGATTCGCGCAGGATTAAAGTAAAGGTTTAAGAAGATGGCGGCGCGAGGTAAAAAACGGTCCGCGAAAAAGCGGCTCATCGCGCGCCTGCGCAAACCTATGGCGCCGCCCGCGCGAGTCGAACCCGACCCGAAAAAATACGACCGCCCGCGCGAGCGCGAACGCCTCCGCCGTCAGGCGGAACTGGAAAAGCCGGAAAAAGATTAACCCATGATCCGCGACCCCATCACCGGACAAGTGCGCATCGGACTAATCGGCGCCGGGCTTATCGGACAACTGCATTCGATGATGCTGCGCAAGGTCGCCGACCGCAGCGACGGTGGCGCGCGAATCACCGCTATCGCCGATATCTCGACCGCCGCTGCCGAGAGCCTTGCGGCGCGATGGCCGGGCGCGCGCGCGCTTTCCTCCGCCGAGGAGATAATCAACGACCCGGCAATCGACGCGGTGTGGATCTGCACTCCCACCGCGATGCATCGCGAGGCGTGTATCGCCGCAGCACGTGCGGGCAAGCACGTCTTCTGCGAGAAGCCGCTCGCGATGACGGCGGACGACGCCGAGGCGATGCATCGCGCGCTCGAAGCGTCGGGGGTTCAGAGCCAGGTCGGCCTCGTGATGCGCTTTTCGCCGGTCTATACCGTCATCCGTGAGCTGATCCGCGGTCCCGAAGCGGGCGCCCTAATCGCGGCCACAATGCGCGATGATCAGGATTTTCCGATTCGCGGCGCGCATCCCAGCACGTGGCGCAACGATCCCGCGATTACCGCCGGCGGCACGCTGATCGAGCATTCGGTCCACGACTTCGATATCCTGACCTGGATGTTCGGGGCCGTAAGCTGCGTCTATTGCCGCACCCGCAACTTGCGCGGCGCACCCGGAGTCGAAGACTTCGCCGCAACCCATCTCGAATTCGCGCGCGGCCATCAGGTGCAGCACACCTCCGTATGGCATCACGTGACGCATCGCCCGAGCAACCGGCGGCTCGAGATCTTTTGCGAGAATCTGTTCATCGCTTGCGACAGCGACTCGACCGGGCCAATCATTGTCCAGCGCGGCGACGCCGAGAGCGAAGCGACGATCGGTGAAACTGAAGTGATGGCGCAATTTTCCGAAATCCTGCTCCGCGACCGGCCATATCTCGCGCCGATGAAGGACTGGTTCGCGGTCGGCTACGCGCTCGAGGACGCGGCCTTTGTCGCCGGATTGCGCGGAGTGTGCGAGATCGATCCGGGCTTCGGCGAAGGGGTCAAAGCGCAGCGTCTGGTCGAAGCGGCTTATGAATCGGCGCGGCGCGGCGCTCCAGTCGAAATCACAAATTAAAGTGATAGGTTAGAATTAGCCAAATAAGGAATTCGCAAAGCGCATGATCGACTTCGACTTGACCGAAGAACAGCAGATGATCCGCGACACCGTCGGCGCGTTCGCGCGCGAAGAAATTCGCCCCGCCGCGCGTCCCGCCGACGAGAGCGGAGATATTCCGGCCGCGCTGATTGCCAAGATCGCCGAGCTCGGCCTGGTCCGCGGCGCGCTTCCAGAGAGCGTCGGCGGCGACGGCGCCGAACGCTCCGCCGTGACCGGCGCGATCGTCGCCGAAGAGCTCGCCTACGGCGACCTGGCGATCGCGATTCACTGCCTTGCGCCGCGCCTGCTCGCCTATCCGATTCTCGAGATGGGCACCGACGCGCAGAGAGCCAGGATACTGAAGCCGCTGGCCGCATCGGGATTTGTCGCGGCGACGGCGGCGCTGATGGAACCGCGATGGGACTTCGGTCTGACCGATCTCCAGACCAGCGCGAAACGCGACGGCGCGAACTGGATCGTTTCCGGCGCAAAGTGCGGCGTGCCGCTCGCGGCCGAGTCGGAGACGATTCTGGTTTACGCCAAGAGCGGCGCGGGCGAGGGCTTTACCGGCGTTGAGGCGTTTATCGTGCCGCGAACCTCGGCCGGAGTTACCCTCGGCGATCGCGAGAAGAGCATGGGGCTCAAGGCGCTCGCGACATATGAGGTCCAGCTCAAAGACGTGAAGCTCGGCGCCGAGGCGCGCGTGGGCGGCGACAAGGGGATCAACTACTCGCGCCTGATGAGCGAGTCGCGCGTTGGATTCGGCGCGATGGCGGTGGGCGTGATGCGCGCGGCGTTCGAGTACACGCGCGACTACGCCAAGGAGCGCAAGGCGTTCGGCGTGCCGATCGCGACCAAGCAGGCGATCGCGTTCATGATCGCCGACATGGCGATCGAAATCGACGCGGCGCGGCTGCTCTTGTGGGAAGCTGCCGCACAACTCGACAAAGGCGCAGACGCGCTCGAGGAAAGTTATCTGGCCAAGAATTACGCCGCCGCAAGCGCGCTGCGCGTCGCCGACAACGCGGTGCAGGCTCTGGGCGGCCACGGCTATATCCGGGAGCATCCGGTCGAGATGTGGTTTCGCAACGCGCGGGGATTTTCCGCGCTCGACGGCCTTGCCACGGTTTAACTCGCTGCAATTAACCGCGCGGAGAATCAATCATGATCGATTTTGAACTCGAACCGCAGGTAGTCGAACGGCTCAAGATGTATCACATGGTCGCCGAGAACGTGATGCGCCCGATCTCGCGCGAGTACGACGAACGCGAGCACGAAGAGCCCGAGCAGTTCTTCCAGACCATGTGGCAGGCGCAATCGCTCGCCGACGTCGCCCCCGGCGGAGATCTAAAAGGAGACCTGAAAAAAGACGGCGCCAACGCGGCGAAACCGTCCGGACCCAAGCTCCGAAACCTGCTCACCTGCGCGACCACCGAAGAACTGTGCTGGGGCGACGCGGGCCTGTTCCTTTCAACCCCGAACAGCGGACTGGGCGGTGCGGCGGTGATGGCGGCCGGAACCTCCGAGCAGAAGTCGCGCTTCCTCAAGCGTTTCACCGAAGGCGAGCCGAAGTGGGGCGCGATGGCGATAACCGAGGCCGCCTGCGGCTCGGACTCCGCCGCGATCCAGACCACCGCGACACGCGACGGCGACCATTGGGTGATCAACGGCACCAAGATTTTCTGCACCGGCGGACAGCGCGCGGTCGAAAAATCCGACGGCTTCGTGGTGGTGTGGGCCACGGTGGACAAGAGCGCGGGACGCGCGGGAATCAAGTCGTTCGTGGTCGAACGCGGAGCGCCGGGAATGCAGGTTTCGCGGGTCGAGAACAAGCTCGGGATCCGCGCCTCGGACACTGCGATGATCATCTTCGACAACTGCCGCGTGCCGCTCGACCATCTGCTGGGCAGCGCGGAAGTTCGCAAGGATGGCGGCTTCAAGGACGCGATGGCGACCTTCGACGCGACTCGCCCGATCGTCGCCGCGATGGCGATCGGGGTAGGGCGCGCCGCGCTCGATTTCATCCGCGAGTTCCTGCGCGAGAACCACGTGCCGGTGCGCTATGGAATTTCGCCGCGGCGGCTCTCGGCAATCGAGCGCGATTTCATGGACATGGAAGTGCAGCTCAAAGCTGCGCGATTGCTGACCTGGCGGGCCGCGTGGATGCTCGATACCGGCAAGCGCAACAACCTGGAAGCCTCGATGGCCAAAGCGAAGGCCGGACTCGTGGTCACGCAGATCACGCAGAAGGCGGTCGAGATATTGGGACCGCTCGGCTACTCGCGCAAGCTGCTGGTCGAGAAATGGATGCGCGACGCGAAGATCAACGACATCTTCGAGGGCACCCAGCAGATCAACATGCTGATCGTGGCGCGCCGCGTGCTCGGCTACGGCAACAAGGAACTGAACTGATCGGGTGCGGGAGCGAGAGGATGCCAGCGACGAGTGATGACACGCCGGTCCGGGTTCATCTGATCGTCGGCGGCTTTCCGCCCGGAGAGCCCGCCGGCCACGACATGGACTACGTGCGGCTCAAGCTGCTCGAGGCGCTGCACGAAACGCCGAATGCGCGAGTCACGGTGTCGAGCGATTACCGCGACCTCGCGCGATGGCTCGAAACCGCGCGCTTTCTGATCACTTACGCGGCCGGTCCATACCCTGATGACGACGGCAACCGCGCACTTGAGAAATGGCTCGAAACTGGTGGCCGATGGTTCGCGCTGCATGGCACCAGCGGTGGAAAAGCTGCGCCGATCGGCGAGTCGCGCCGGGTGCGCAAGATGGTGAAGATGCCGCATCATGCGACGCTCGGAGCATTTTTTCTGAATCATCCTCCAGCGCGGAAATTCCGCGTGAAGGTGACGCAGGAGCATCCGCTGGCAGCGGGCCTGCCGGCGTCATTCGAGGTGATGGACGAGCTGTACATGATCGAGCTGCAGGATCCGGCGCATAGCGAAATATTTCTCACCACCGAACTCGAGAAGAATCCGGCGCCAAACTTCGGTTTCGTTTACGATAGCGACACTTCGCTGCTGTCCGACGGAAAAACACGGGCTCTCGGATTCAGCCGCAAGGTTGGCGCGGGCGGCGTTGCATACGTGGCGCTGGGACATTGCCATTCGCCCTACACCAATGTGCAACCGTTCGTGGATGCGAGTATCGATCGGGAGGGCAAGACGCCGCTTGAGTTCCGCGGAGCGTGGGAAACCGACGCGTTCGGGCGTCTGCTCCGCAACGCGATCAGATGGGGGATCGAGCGGCCTGCATAAGAAAGAGGCCGCCAAAACGGCGGCCTCAATGAAGACTTCCGCGGTCGGAATTGCTCACTGAAGGTCGAACCAGGCGCCCTTGTCCCAGCGGAAGATTTCGGTGGTATGAGTATCGTCCACCGGCGTCGCCTTGGTGGTCTTTGCCTCGTCCACCGTCTTAGCTTTGATCAGGTAGTGAAATTCTTCGTAGCTGAGCTTGCCAATCGAGAAGCCGGTCGCTGACTGATGGGACTCGCAGCTCTCGACCGTGCTGTAGCCGGTATAGAGCGCGGTCTGAAATCCATTGTCGAACCGCCACGCGATATGCGCGAGGTTGTTCTTCTCGCGATCTTTCAGTTTCTGTTCCCAGGTCTTGCAGAAAGCGGGAAAGGCGACAGAGGCTTTGGCGTACTGCCGGTCCATCATGAGCCGCGCGGGGTTCAGGCTCTTAACCAGAGCCTTGGCCTGTTCCTTGAGCGACTTCTTTGCGGGTGTCGCTGCCGCGACCGGCGAGGGATTCGCCGAGGGTCCTCCGAGCGCGCTGGGAAGTTGCAGGTTCGCAGCCGTCGATGACGCCCCGTGGGGCGACGCGGGTGTCGAGTCCGCAGCCGCCGACGCCGCAATCGAGGCGGCGTGATCTGCCCGCTGAGTTACGTCGGGTGCGATAGCGGCCGGTGGATAGGTGCGGCCAGCGCCGGTCGATTGATCCTGCGCGCGCGCCAGCGGCGACCATGCGGAAACGATCAGCGCCAGAGCCGCGGCGGTGGTGGTTGCCTGCAAACGTAGCGATGCCATGTCCGAGGTATATAACAAATTCGACGGGCTCCGTCAGGTACCGCGGCGCGATTTGCGAACTGGCGGGAGGCTCGATTCGGTAAATCCTTTTCAGACTCGGACGCCGCCAGAGGCGAAAAAAGAACGGCCGGAGCTCCTGTTACAGAGCTCCGGCCGGTTCAGACCTTACTAATCGGACGGTGGCGCGACCTTAGTCGAGCGGCACCAGTTCGACACGGCGGTTCTGTGCACGACCATCCGCAGTGTCGTTCGGCGCAACGAAATCGGTCTTGCCGTATCCGTGCGGGATCAGCCGATCAGCCGAGATTCCCTTGCCTTCAAGGTAGCTCGCGACCGCGTCGGACCGCCGATCCGACAGTTTGAGGTTGTACTCTTCGCTGCCGATCGCGTCGCAGTATCCGTTCACGTCAATCTTGACGTTCGGGTTGGACTGCAAGGTTGCCGCTGCTTCATCCAGCACGGCGGCGTCGCCGGGACGGATGTTCGACTTGTTAAAGTCGAAGTGCACGCCGCGCAGAACGATCTTCTGCTTAACCGGAGGCGGGGGCGGCGGTGGCGGAGGCGGAGGAGGTGGCGGCGGTGGAGGAGGCGGTGGCGGCGGAGGCGGCACTATCGGATCGCAGATGTAGTGTCCCGCAAGCGCGCCAAGGCCCGCGCCAATCGCAGCGCCACCGATGCCCGAGAAGACTCTCGCGTCGCTCGACGAATTAGCGCGCGTGCTGGCGTCGGCGATTACGATTCCCGAAGCCGCACCGGCGGCGGCGCCCGCCGCTGCGCCGATAAGCGCGCACGATCCCCAAGTGCGCGGCTGGCGCATATACGCGCATCCACCGAGCGCACTGGCGGTAAACGCGGCACCGGCCAACGCGACTACGGACTTCAACAAACCTGACTGTCGTCTCATGAACTCCTCCCTGCCCAAGTGCGTGTTACGCGGTGCTAGAAACCCCTCACTCGCCGCGACATCGCGTCATAAATCGTAATTGCGGAGCAAATATAGTTATATTTGGGCCCTGAATGCAACTAGGGACCCCAAAATTTTCTCACACGTTGTCCGCGCCCGATTTTCCACCGCCGAGACCCCAAATCCGATCGCGCAGCCGCCCTGACGCTCACATGAAAAAGGCCGGACCGCATCAACGGCCCGGCCTTCTTTAGCGCGGTTTCAGCCTGGTCAACGATCACGATCTAGTGGTTGTCGTGACCGTGGTCCTGCCCATGGTTATCGCCATGATGCCACTTGTTCCATTGCTGGGGATGATTCTGCTGCCACCACTGAGCGGATTGCCACTGATGGTGTTCGTCGTAGTCGCCGTCGTTGTACCAATGCGGATGATTCGCGGCCCATTCCGGATGATGCTGGCGCCACCATCCAGGATTGTTCTGCTGCCACCAGCCAGAACTGCGCCACACATGATTGTTGTCGTAGTCGCCGTCGCCGCGTCCCGGACCGCCCATCATTCCCGGTCCGCCCATCATCCCCGGTCCTCCCATCATGCCGCCGCCAGCCTGTCCGCGAAGCGATTCGCGGACGTGGGGATGCTTCACGAGATAGGTATGCAGGCCCGGATGCTTATTGATCCATTCATGGTTATCGATCAGCCCAGGATTCGCCTGAAGCTGTCGGGCCTCGTTGGGATGATCGCGCATAAAGTTTGAAAAGTCCGCGTCGGCCTGTCCCGGGTTCATCTGCGCGAACGCCGGAGCCGCGACTGCGAGCGCAAAGATCGCGGCCATGATTGTGATCAGTCTCCTCATCGTTTGTCCTCCAGTGCTAGTGAGCCGATGGACCCGCTGCGATGCGTTGGTCGCCAATCGCACTCGAATGCCCAACTCTCCAGTTGTAACCCGTTTGGATTTCAGAGCCTAAACCCTCGTTCGTCTACCGAGCCGTCTAATATCGCCGCCTCGTATGGCAGCAACACAGAGCAACCGCTATGCCATCGCGCCGGCCCGGATATGGAATTGTTTTGTATCAGAAATCACGATTGATAACGAGAATCTTTTTGGGCCCTACGGCATCCCAGGCTGAATAATCGTCGCCGTGATGCCGACGCAATCGGATGACCGCATACACGTTTTGGTGTTCCCGCGGCTGCGGGAATGTTAGAATCTATTCCTCGCTATGCTTCCACTTGCGCGCGGTAAAGAAGGCAGCTTCCGGCTGGTCTCGAGCTACAAGCCCGAGGGCGACCAGCCCGCGGCTATCGAGGCGATCGCAGGCAACCTGCGCGGCGCCGTGCCGCATCAGGTGCTGCTGGGCGTCACCGGTTCGGGCAAGACCTTCACGATGGCCAACGTCATCGCGCAGATGAACCGGCCCGCGCTGGTGATGGCGCCGAACAAGACGCTGGCCGCGCAGCTCTACAACGAATTCAAGAGCCTGTTCCCGGACAACGCGGTCCGCTACTTCGTCTCCTATTACGACTATTACCAGCCCGAGGCCTACGTCCCCTCGACCGACACGTTTATCGAGAAGGACTCGAGCATCAACGACGAGATCGACAAGCTGCGTCATTCGGCCACCAAAGCACTGCTCGAACGTAATGACGTACTGATTGTCGCCTCGGTTTCGTGCATCTACGGTTTGGGCGAGCCGGAAGTATATTTCGAAACGGTGGTGTTCCTGGAAGAGGGACAGACGATGGAGCGCGACCGCGTGCTCCGCAAGCTGGTGGATATAGCGTATCAGCGCAACGACTATGATTTCCATCGCGGGACCTTTCGCGTGCGCGGCGACACGGTCGAGATTTTCCCCGCCTATGAAGAGCAGCGCGCGGTGCGGATCGAGTTCTTCGGCGACCAGGTTGAAGCGATCTACGAGATCGACGCGCTGCGCGGAAAAGTGATCCGCAAGCTGCAGGCGGTCGCGGTCTATCCGGCCTCGCACTACGTCACGACCTCGGACCGGATGGAGCGCGCGGTGGTCGGAATCCGCGAGGAGCTAAAGGCGCGGCTCGAACTGTTCCGCTCCGAGAACAAGTTGCTGGAAGCGCAGCGGCTCGAACAGCGCACGATGTACGACCTCGAACTTTTGGCCGAGATGGGCTTCTGTCCGGGAATCGAAAACTACTCGCGCCATCTGACCGGCCGCTCTCCCGGCGATCCTCCGCCGACGCTGCTCGATTACTTTCCCAAGGAATCGATCTTCTTTATCGACGAAAGCCACGTGACCGTGCCGCAGATCGGCGGGATGTACCGCGGCGATCGATCGCGCAAACAGACCCTGGTCGATTTCGGCTTCCGGCTGCCCTCGGCGCTCGACAACCGTCCGCTGAATTTCGAGGAATGGGAGACGCACGTTAACCAGGCGATCTACGTCTCGGCCACCCCCGGAGACTACGAGCAGAATCGCTCGGGCGGGCTTATCGTCGAGCAGCTTATTCGTCCGACCGGACTTATCGATCCGCAAATTGAAGTGCGAAAGGCGGGCAGCCAGGTCGATGACCTGCTCGAAGAGATTCACAAGCGCGTCGCGGTGGGCGAGCGCGTGCTCGTCACCTGCCTGACGAAAAAGATGGCCGAGGATCTGACTGACTATTACCACGATCTCGGCATCCGGGTGCGCTATCTGCATTCGGATATCGAAACGATCGAGCGGGTCGAAATTATCCGCGGTCTGCGCAAGGGCGACTTCGACGTGCTGGTCGGAATCAACCTGCTGCGCGAGGGACTGGACCTGCCCGAGGTCTCGCTGGTCGCGATTCTCGACGCCGACAAGGAAGGTTACCTGCGCTCGGCGCGTTCACTGATTCAGACGATAGGCCGCGCCGCCAGAAATCTGCACGGACTGGTCCTGATGTACGCCGACCGGATGACGGACTCGATGGCGAAGGCGATCGGCGAGACCGATCGACGCCGCGCCAAGCAGGTCGCGTACAACGAGGAACACGGGATCACGCCGGCGACGATTATCAAGGCGATCGACGCGTCGCTGGTCGAGATGTACTCGCCTGAGTGGGCGGTCGTTCCCGAGATAGACGACAAGCCCGGTGACGAGGATCTGTTGCCGGCGCACGAGCTGCCCGAGCGAATCAGCGCGCTGCGCCACGAGATGATGGACGCGGCGGAGAAGCTCGACTACGAGCGGGCCGCGGAGCTGCGCGACCAGATCAAGAAGCTCGAGCGCAAGACCTTTGGGATGGACCGGGCAAGGCCTGCCACGACCAAGGCGCCTGCGGGATCGGCGGGCACTCATGCGAGCGATCCGGGCAGAGACCGCGTCCAGGTAAAGAAGCCTCCCGAGGCACCCATCAGGATGCGGCCGCGAAAGGATGCAGGAGCCTCGATGGCTGCGGCATCGGCGGGCAAGCGTCCCGTTAGACAAGGCAAACTCAAGCTGATCCCGGATCCTCCGAAGTAGGCGCGGGCCCAAGATTTAAGCAGCCACGAGTTTTCACCGAGCGGTCTGCTTAACGAGCTTCTTCCTAGTTTCCCGCGATCGCGACGAGACGATATCTCGAACTAAAGCCAGATCGAAGGGGTCCATTCCTTCGAGCTTCACTTTGGCCATCAGGAGATCCTCACCGTATTCCTTGGCGAGCACTCCGAAGGATTCGTCAAAGAAGGAAACCGACGTAATCTGCATTCCGGCGAAATCTACAATCACGGGCGGCGATCCATTCGCTATCGCTCGCTCCAACATAATTCTCATTTTTTCGCCGTGTTCGCGCGAAACCACGTCGTTCCCGAGTTGAGTTTTAACTTCAATACGTGTCATTGCCGTTTTCCTCATCGTCCAGGACGTACAAGCCCCTCTGGGTAGGCACGAGGGAGAGGAACACCGCAGTGCCGGGAAATGCTCCATCGATCGTATCTCGCATCGGTCGTCGGTCGGGCCTGAATCGGACTCTACCCTTACCAGATATTATAGTCATCGTACCGCCATTGAACCGAACGAATCGACGAATCACGTTTAAGCCACGTCCGCGACTGGTGGCGACCGAAGAGACGCCTTCTTCAGTCGCCAATTCTATGAGGTGCGGATCTTTCATTCGACGGTATTGTTTGACCGTCCGCAAACTTTGCGGTATTCCCTTCCCCAAATCGAGAAGACAAAGAGTCAGGCGATTTTGATATTTGTGTCCCGATGCCCAGGCCCCGGACACGGACCCGGAGTGCTCTGCAAAATTCTGAACCAATTCGAGAAGGGACATTCGCATCGAGAGTTTCAGACCCCGCGCAAACGGCTGCACAGATTCCAGGAAGTCAAGCAGGCCGTCAATGAACAGCGGCTCAAGCTCGCGTATATGCACTAAATCGACACGATCTTTGTTTGGTTGACGGGGTCTGAATTGATCTCCCAGACCGATCGATTCGTAAAAACCCGCATCTTGTAAATATTCGTTCACTTTCGCTCTCGTTGGTGGGCGAACGAGAATTTTTGTGATTGTCTCTCCAGCGCGACATCGGTCCAGACACGCCGCAAGATACGTGAGACCGAACGAATCCAGGAATTCCACTGCGGATAAATCAACCACTAGTTCTTTAGGAATCTGTTCAGAGAGCAGGGGTAGCGTCTGGCGTAAAAGCGGGTTGGCCCAGCCAATCGTGGCAAGTCTGTAGAACGGGTATCGGGGTGTCGCTTGCGTGATTGGTATGCTTCCCATACGCGAATTGGCATTTAGCCACAGAAGGTATCAATTGCGCTAACGAGCAACGACTGACGTTCTTGGACACTCCAACCAAGGTGCCACGGGTGCTCATCCCTGACGACCCGAAGTAGCGGCTCGCGAATGGCGCAGCTGTAGCGCATCGCGTCGAGGACGCGGTGGGTTCGTTTGGTATCTTTCGGCCCTCGCGAAAGGGTCACAAAAAGAAATTCATGAGGAATTTCCTGGATTTGTTCTTGCGCGACATCGGGTTGGGTTCGTCAAATTGTACATTCTATTTTCCGTCGGGTTCGCTCAATTATCGCCCACCTGGTTGCGTCACATTTTCGCCGCATCGGGCATTCGCGGGACGGCCCTGCGCGATACTTCGCGTATCGGCGGTGAAAAAACAAGGCTGAACAGTTCAGCCTTGTTTTTTGGTCCAACATAGTTTATGGGCGCTGATCCTCGGCTGGTATAGGTGGCACCGGTTTGAACCGCTGCGGGATCACAGGCTAAAGCCTGCGCCACGAAGAATCCCGGACCTTAACCAATTGATTCGTAGGGGCACGTCGCGACGCGCCCGTCTTTGGGCGCATCGGGCGCAGTCGGAATGAAGCGTTCCCGAGGAGTCGAGTCGTTCTCGCGGGTGTCTGCCGTTGCGCTTTGGGATTTCTCCCTTTGGTCGAAATGACGGCCAAGGGTTCCGTGCCATACAATCGAAACTTCCACGCCACCACCATTCGTCATTTCGACCCCTTCGGCGTTGCTCACGGCGGACTCCAGGAGAAATCCTGGACGAAGAA
>Ga0307374_10008889_pt1 | contig 14909 bp, 15 predicted proteins | sample OX3MG_FD_202532 | JGI IMG/M metagenome (GOLD analysis project Ga0307374, IMG submission 202532) | Soil microbial communities from Risofladan, Vaasa, Finland - OX-3 | ecosystem: Environmental > Terrestrial > Soil > Coastal area > Acid sulfate soil | place: Finland: Risofladan, Vaasa | collected... | reverse complement strand
ACCTGGAGTGGGAACCCGCCACCTGCTCCAGGAGAGCGGTACCGAGATCCGCCGCTCGGGCCGCTCCGCTGATGGCGCCCGCGAGGGCGCCATCAGTGTTTCTTCGCCCGGTGAACCATCAGCTAGGGACCCGAATTGCTGGAAATGTTGGCGCAGCTATGCGCCTGCGGAGGTCGCTATCGCGACGACGGGCTGGTTCAGCGGGTGATTGCCTTCGTCGCCGTAGAAGGGCGCGTCCCCGAAGTTGAAGACGCTGCCATTCGACGCGGTCAACCAGTAGCCGCCAGTTGCGGGGTCTACCGCCATTCCGACTATGGGAGCGAATGTCTCCCCCGCCGCGGAACCCTGAAAGATCGCTCCGGGTCCGAAGTTGAATATGCCCCCGTCCCGAGCGACCATGTAGTAGCCACCCTCGGGAGTCTCAGCCATACCGACGACAGGCTGGTTGAGTTGCGTTCCTCCTTCGGACCCGTAGAACGTTGCGCCTGGGCCGAAGTTGAAGATGCCGCCGTCGGAAGCAACGAGGTAGTAGCCACCTTGGGGTGTGGCCGCCATCCCCACGATTGGCTTGTTGAGGTGGGTGCCGCCTTCGGAGCCCCAGAACGGAGCCCCGAAGTTGAAAATGCCGCCGTCGGAGGCGACCAGCCAGTAGCCACCGGTCACGGGATCGACGGCCATTCCAACCACCGGGGCGTTGAGTCGCATGCTACCCGTCGACCCGTAGAAGGGGGCGCCGCCGAAGGTGAACACGCCGCCGTCCGAGGCGACCATGTAGTAGCCGCCGTTAGCCGCGTCCGACATGCCGACAATCGGCTTGTTCAGGTGTGCCCCGCCTTCGGAACCTTCATAGGGCGCGCCGCCGTGGGTGAATAGCCCGCCGTCGGAGGCGACCAGCCAGTAGCCGCTCTGCACGACCTCCACGTCGAACACTGTTCCGGGGAGTCCGGTTGCGGACACCGAGATTTGGAACCCGCCGCCGGTCGAGCCCGCAACCAACTCGGATGCGACCGCGTAACCGGACGAGTCGGTGGTGGAGACGCACTGGGTCTGGGTGGAGCCGGCCCCGCTGCATCCCGAGAAGGCTGCCCCACCCATAGTGTCGGGCGCCGCGAAGGTCACGGGGATTCCGGCGACCCCGTTGCCGTACGCATCAGTGACCTGCGCGATGAGCGGGCTCGCGAAGGGGTTGTAGACAAGGGCGCTCTGGCCGTCGCCCAGCACCGCCTGCATAGCCACGGCCGGGCCTGGCGTGATGGCGAAGGTATTGCTCGATACCGGAGCCGTATCCACGCTCGTCGACTCGGCGAATGTGTAGCTGCCGTTCGCCAGTGTGGGATTGGTGACGCCGGTTGTGTTGACCGTGACCGTGTCGACACCCGCGATCGTCGATCCTGCGAGCCCGATCGTCACCGAGTTGCCGGACGGGGAAACGGATACGGTGTTCACGGTTGCTTTGTGCCCGTTCGTGACGCTGATCGCGTAGGCCCCTGTCCCCGTCGGGAAGCCGGTGCCTGAAGGGCCGGCGAGGTTGACCGAGCAGGTCGGCTGGCAGGCCCCGTTCGAACTGGTCGAGAACGAAATCGAATAGCTCGCCGTCGCTCCCGCCAGCGAGGTGGACGGGACGACCGCGCCACCGGTCAGGGAGACCACGTTCTGCAGGTGGAAGCTTGTCGAGACGCCGGAGACCGAGGCGGACACGAGATAGCTCCCGGGTGTCGAGTTGGCGGTGAGAGGCACGGATGCAGCTGTTCCGTCAGTACCGGTCGTCTCGGTATCAGACGTCTGGCCCGATGAGAAGGTGGCCGATGCGCCGCTCGCAGGCGCTGTGAACGTGACCGAGGCGTTGGGGATGGCGTTGCCGCCCTGGTCTGTTAGCCGGATGTCGAGGGTCTGCGGGAAGGTCTGGTTGATCGCCGCTGTCTGGGGAGTGCCCGAGACGACCGTGAGTAGCGCCACTGCGCCCACGACGATTGGGTAGGCGGGGCTCGCCGCCACCCCGTCCTCGCTCGTCGACTCGTAGATCGAATATGAGCTGGAGACGACCGTCGGATTGGTCACTCCCTGGACAGTCACCGTGACGAGAGTCGATGCGGGGACCGCGGACCCGAGTGTCAGCACAGCCTCTGAAGGTGCCGGCAGGTCCACGGCCGAGGGCGAGACCGACGTGGCACCGGACCCGACACTGTAGCTGGACGCCCCGGTCGGAAGGATGGTCCCGGTTGGCATGTCCAAGGTGATGGTCTGGCCCGACACCAGTGCGCCCGTCGACGACGTGGTGAACGGAACTGAGTAGATGACATTCTGCGCGCCCTCGACCGAAGAAGGATCGAGGGTCACGGTGCCCGGTTGGACCGTATTGGACGTATTCAGTAGTGGGAATGTCGCGCTGTACGTGATATTGGACGTCGTCACCGACGCCGTGACGTCGTACCCGCCCGCGGTGGCATTGGCCGTCGGCGGATCACCTGCGGCGATGCCGTCCGACCCAGTCGGGACCGTCTCGGAACTACTGCCGCCGCTGAACGTCGCCGTGGCACACGAGCTTCCGCCGGAGCAGGTCGGGGCCGAGAACACCACATCGATGCCCGCGCCTTCGGCATTGCCGTACCCGTCGCGGAGGATCACCACGAGAGGGTCGTGGAAGGTGGTCCCTACCTGCGCTGTCTGGTTGGCTCCTGATACCACCGAGACACTGGCCACGGCCGCCGGGGTGATCGAGTAGACGTTGGTGGTCGGCACGGCAGAGGTGTCAGCCGAGGTGCTCTCGAGAACGGAATTGCCCGTGGAAGTCGCGGTCGGGTTCTTGACCCCGGCGATCTGCGCCGTGACCGACGCTCCAGCGCCCACGGTTGAGACGCCAAGGGTGACCTTGACGGAGGATCCGCTCGGCGTCGCGCTGGTTACTACCACGGGGCCACTGCTCGCGCTCACTGTGTAGTTGCCGCAGGACACGCTGCAACTCGGAAACACCGTCCCCGCCGGGGCCGAGAATGTGATGGTGGACCCGAGTGAGAGACCGCCCGTAGCCGACGTGTGGAACGTAAGCGTGTAGTCCGTGGTGTTGCCGGCGGTAGTGTCGCCGGGCTTCACGGTTCCCGGCGTCACAGAGGTGGCCGCGCCGGCCGCCGGAGCGGCCATGACCGCACTCGGGAGCCCGATGAGGACAAGGCCGGTTGCAGCCGACCTCGCGATTCGCATGAACCGAGCCACCCTTGGGATACCGCCCCTGATCATGCGAGCGCTATTCGCCGCGGGCACGGACGTCACCTTCTGACCTGATCCGTTGACGCAGCCTCCGATAGCCTACGGATCAGACGAACCCGGGCAATTGCGAAGTGACGGCTGATGGAGACATCCGACCGCGATCAGGTCACGCCGGCGTCGGAGAGCTCGCTGATCTGCTCCCAGGTGTAGCCGACCTCGAGGAGCACTTCCTCGGTGTGCTGGCCGAGCTCGGGCGTCTCGGCAACCGCCCGCGCTGGTGTCTCGCTGAAGCGAACCGGCGACCCTGGAACGATCGACTCGCCCTGGCTGCCTTCCGCTCTCACGAGATAGCCGTTCTCCCACACGCCGGGGTCGGCCACCACCTGCGAGTGATCGCGCACCGGTGCGTGACGCATACCCGCGGCAGCGAGGCGTTGGCACCACTCTGAGGTCGTCCGCTCGCAGAAAGCTTCGTCGAGGAGAGGGAACAGCCTCGCCTTGTCCTGCTCGGAGTAGAGCGGCTGAGGGAACTGCTCGGCCAGGTCCGGCCGGCCGACCAACCGGTAGAACTCCTCTCGGACGGACCCGACGATCCCGACTACCGCGATCCAGCCGTCCGCCGTCTTGAAGATGCCGTAGAGCCCCGGTATCAGGGGATGGCCGCCGTTGGACGGCCCGGCAACAGACCCGGTCATCAGGAAGGCCGTGTACTCGCTCGCCTGCGCCCATATCTGCCCACCGAGGAGCGAGACGTCGACCCGCTGACCCCTGCCGGTACGGGTGCGGGCGAGAAGCGCGGCGAGTATGCCCCCAACCATGTTCTGGCACGCGATGTGGTCGGCGATAGTGGCCCCGATCGGCGAGGGGTCGCCGTCGGCGCGCCCGATCGTGCTGATGATCCCGCCGGCTGCCTGACCGCTGAGATCCGCTCCTTCCCGCGTGGCGTCGGGTCCTACAGGGCCAAAGGACGACCCCGTGGCGTAGACCACGCTGGGATTCCTGGCGGACACGTCCTCGTAGCCGAGCCCCCAGGCCTCCATCGTTCCCGGCTTGAAGTTGGTGATGACCACATCGGCCGTGTCTGCAATCCGGAGGAAGGCGTCCCTACCCGCGGGGGATCGCATGTCGAGCGTTACGCTGCGCTTCCCGCGGTTGCAGGCGGTGAAGTACGCCGAGCGCGTGTCTCCTTGTGCCACTGGCAGCCAGCGACTCTGGTCTCCGAAACCGGGCAGCTCGACCTTGATCACCTCGGCACCCCAGTCGTGCAGCATCGCGGCGGCCTGCGGACCCTGCACCAGGAGTCCCGCTTCCACGACGCGAAGCCCGTCGAGCGCGCCCATCGGACCGCGCAGCTCAGAACAGCAGCCGCTCGTGCGCGGCGCGCTCCTTAAGCAACTCGTCACGGTGGTTCATCCGGTTCCTCCCTTCCGCGTCGATGCCGCGGCCTCGTTGCGGATCATAGGCCGAGCCTGGCGCTGTCCCTCGGGCGGAGGTTAGTGACCGTCGCCCTGCTGCTGGTCCTTGCAGTTGGCGTCTGACCACTGTTGCAGCTGTCGGAAGACGTAACCCATGTCGTCGAGGGACTTCCTGACCGACGACGGGACCCTGTCCGCGTCGAGCTCGTCCTGGGTCGCCCCGGTGCTCGCCCACGTCGCCATGGTCTTGAGGTCGGCGGCCAGGCGCACAACCAACTGACGAACGCCTGGCCCTTGCGGAGCTCCTTCTCGCAGCAGCGCAGCCGCCTTGGCAGCCGACCGGGCGAGATCCGTCCGGACGGCTCCGAGGGTCTTGTCGAGGCCCACCGCCTGCGCGGTGGAGTTGAGGTCGGCCAGGTTGGTGCAGAAGTCGTTCGCGGTGACCGTTGGCAAGTCTTCGGCTGCCACCGAATGCGCGCCGCTGGGCGGCAGCGACGTGGAGCCGCGCCCGCACCCTCCACCTAGCAGGGGTATCACGACCATCGCCAGCGCGGCAGTACGGCGCAACGACACGACGCTTTGGTTCGACGCCCCCCGGCCGAGTCCTGTCGCAGCGCCGGCTCGCCTACGCTGGTTACCCGGTCCTCGGGGACGTAGCTCAGTTGGCTAGAGCACCTGCTTTGCAAGCAGGGGGTCGTCGGTTCGAATCCGATCGTCTCCACTCCGAAAACATTTAGCTCTAGCTGGGGTTTCCCCTGCCTAGGGGGCTGTGGATAAATGTCGGTGCTCTCCTGGCGTGCGCGATTCGTGCGCGAACGAAAACGCTCAGGGCTCGTCGCGGTGGCCCTTATGGTTGGATTCCGTGTGGGCGTTCACCGACGAAAGCGAGCGGTCGGGCGTCATGCTGCTCGCCGTGGTGATCCTCGATCCGGGGGAGGTCGAAGGTGCCCGCAAGGTGTTACGGAGACTCTTGCTCCCAGGCCAGCGTCGGGTTCATACGGCCAAGGAGTCGCCGCGGCGACGCCGGGCGGTCCTGGGCACTGTCGCACGGATCGACGGACTTTCCGCAGCCGTCCTGCGCTACCGGCGGCCCGCGGGAGTCGGCCGCGTATCGGCGCGCCGGCTGCTCTTGCAAGCGGCGTGCGGCCTCGCGGTGGGTTCTGGCGTCACTTCTTGGGTACTCGACGACCAGGACGAATCACAACGGTTACGCGATCGTGCGGCCAGCGCTCAGGCGCTCGCTGGCGTCGACAGACATCTACACCCGGTTTACGACCATCACAGCGCGCCGGCGGAGCCCTTGTTGTGGGCCGCGGACGCGGTGTGCTGGGCGGTCGGCGCCGGCGCGGAATGGCAGGCACGCATCGCCGGGATCCTTACTGTCCGTGATCTTCGGCCCTGACGCGCAACACCCGGCTACTCACCGTCCGGAGAGCACGCCGGGTGCACTTCCCGCCGCTACTGCAGCGAGCACTACCAGGTTACCTGCCAGTGCCGGACCTGCGCTCGTCGATATGGATGACCTCCGCCTGCATGTGGAGCTCCGAGAGCGCTGCGGCGAGAACCCTGTCACGATCCTCCGTGGCGTGCTGGTAGATGAGGGCAGCTCGCGGACTGGCATGACCGGCCCGGCGCATGAGTTCTGCCAGCGTGGCGCCGGTGGCAGCCGTCCAGGTCAGACCGGAGTGCCGGAGGTCGTGGAAATGAAGTGCGATACCCACCGCCTTCGTAGCCGGCTTCCAGACCCGTCTGGTGAAGTTGCTTCGGCGGAGGTACCCCTTTCCATCCGGTGCAGGGAAGACGAGCGCGTCCGAACCCGGACCGACGTACTTGGCGAGGTGCTCCGTCACCTCAGGGAGAACGTGCGGCGGGACTGTCACTGTCCGCTGGCCAGCCTTCGTCTTCGGGGGTCCGAGTTGGCGCAGGCCGTTAGCTGTCTCGGTGAGCGTCTCGTTCACCTCGACAACGCCATGGATCGGGTCGATCCGCCGACGCGTCAGCGCCGCCAGCTCCCCAAATCTCAGCGAGCACCAAGCGGCCAGCAGCACCATCGTCCGGTACTGAGGGGTAACGGCGTCGGCAAGAGCCTCGACCTCGGCGATGGTAGCGACAGGTCGCTCTGCCGCGTGTTCAGCAGCTGCGCCCTTGATCTGACACGGGTTGGCGAGAATCCTGCGGTCTTCGACTGCCGAGCCGAAGATCGTCTTGAGCAGCCGGTAGGCCTTCGGGGCGATGGCGTTGTGCTCGTGATCCAGCTCGTCGTGCCACGCACGGATCCGGGCGACGGTCATGTCAGCCAGGTTCACATCACGAAACGTCGGCACCACATGATGATCCAGTAGGTACGAGTAGAGCTCGCGCGTGCGAGGTCGAAGGTTCGGGCGATGCTCTAGCCACGCTGTTGCGTAAACGCCGACGGTCTCTTTGCCCGCCGATGGCGCGATCCAGCCACCCTTGAGGATGTTGGCTTCCACGGTGCTCAGCCAGGCATACGCCTCCCCCTTGGTAGCGAACGTCTGGTCGGCGAGGTGGCGGTCCGCGAGGTGCCAGTAGCTGGCTTGGTAGCGGCCGGAGGGGAGTCGGCGTACTGAGCCGAAGTGGCGGCGGGCGGGCATGTGAGCACCTCCAGGGCGTGTGGCGACACCGCGTTGGAGGAGGCTCTTTGGGCGTCCGCCGGCCGGGCAGAGCCTCGAGCCGGGCCGGGATCGGCCGCTAGTGCTGATCGTAGCCGGCGCGTGTGTCGGTGGGGGAACGTCGGCGCGTCCCGACCTGGGTGATCCGGCCCGGAAATGACACTCGTCTGGATCTAGGTGAGGGAGGTCTTCTCACTGTGATCGCTCGCCCGATGGACAGCTGTGCTCCAGATGGCCCTTTACGAACACAGGCGGTCGGTATGTGACGTCTCGATGCCCATGGGGGTGGAGGTGTAGATGGCGCTTGAGGATCTGCCGGAGTTTCTGACTGTCGAGGAGGCGGCGGAGGTGTTGCGGATCAGTCGCACCTCGGCGTATTTGCTCACCCAGCGCTGGCGCTACACGCGTGGCCAGAGCGGGCTGCCGGTGCAACGACTTGGCCGGCTGTTGAGGGTGCCGCGTCCCCAGGCGATCGAGCGGATGGCTGTCTCTCCTGGGGACGCGGCGTGAACGGCGAGCCGTTGTACCGGTGGGCGGCTACCGATGTGCTCGAGGCGGTGGTCGACGTCGAGATGGCTGTGTTCTTGGGCCATCCATTCACCAAGGACCAGGCGCTGCTGGCGTTGGCCGCGCGGCGCGAGTTGGAGGACCGGATGCGCCGGCACCGTTGGCTTGCGATGGAGACCGCCCGCAAGGTCGGCGCCTCCTGGGCGGAGATCGGCGTGGCTGCCGGCATGGCTCCTCACGACGCCCGCCGGCTGTACGAGGCGACGTTGGCCGGCCAGAAGGCTTTCGGTTACGCGGAGGCGCACCGGGCCGATCCCGGCGTCCCGGAGCTGTAGCCGATGTCCGACGGCGCACACGAGCGGGTGATGGCCAACACCCGACTCACCCACCGAACGCTTTCAATGTCAGGCACCTGCATCACTTCCTCTATCACTTGCCCATCGACCACACCGCGCTTCTCCTCTTCATCCCATCTGCCTTTCAGCCGACGGCAGACACCTCTGCACCGGGGGTGCCCGGGCTGGGCCTCGCCGGTGATGGTGAGCGCCCGATGATGGGCTTGGCGAAGATCGCCCCCGACGGCTGGGCGTATTACGCCAAGGAGATCGCCGCGGGTGTGGAGGACTATTTCGTCGGCCACGGCGAGGAGACAGGCCGTTGGATCGGCCGGGGCACGATGGCGATGGGCCTGTCAGGCGAGGTCGATGGCGAGGGGCTGTCCCGGTTGTTCGGCCAGGGCTTGCACCCTCTCACGGGGGCCGCGTTGGGCCGCCCTTTCGGTATCGACAAGAACACCGTCGCCGGGTACGCGCTGTCGTTCTCACCGCCGAAATCGGTGTCTGTGCTGTGGGCCCTGGCGGCTTCGGAGGTGTCATCGCAGGTCCGCGAGGCGCACGACGCGGCGGTGGATTCGGCGTTGGAGTTCCTCCAGGATCACGCTGCGTTCTGCCGGCGCGGGCACGGCGGGGCAACCCAAGAGGCCACCGCCGGCTATGTCGGGGCGGTGTTCGTGCACCGCACGTCTCGTGCCGGGGACCCGCAGTTGCACAGTCATGTCCTGGTCGCGAACAAGGTTCAAGCGGTCTCGGATGGGCGGTGGCTTTCGGTCGACGGGCGTGAGCTTTACGAGGTGCAGAAGGCTGCCGGGATGCTGTACAAAGCCGCTCTTCGAGCCGAGCTCACGACGCGTCTTGGGGTCGCCTGGGGCGAGATCGACGACAACGGCGGCGCCGAGATCACCGGTGTCCCCGAGGATCTGATCCGGGAGTTCTCGAAGCGCCGGGCCCAGGTCGAAGCGGCCGCGGGCCGCCTGGCCGGGGAGAAAGAAGCGACCCTGGGAAGGTCACTGACCGGCGACGAACGAGCGGCGGTGTTCCAGTTGGCCGCGTACCAATCCAGGGCCGCCAAGCGCAGAGACGGTGGGGAGACGACGGCTCAGTTGCGGGAGCGTTGGCGGACCGAAGCGACCGCCGCCGGGCACGCCCCGGAGGGTTGGTTGGGACAGGGTTTCGGTCGGCGTACGGTCACCGGACGCGAGGCCGCCCTGTCCCGCCTCGGCCTGCGACCCTCGATGGAACTCGTGTTGGTGGAGGCGATCGACCACCTCGAGCGGTCCCATTCGACGTGGGGGCGAGCCCAGGCCGTCGAGGTTTTGTCCGTCATACTCCCGGTGCACAAGGCCGGCAGTGCGGAGGAGGTCCGCGAGGTGGTCGAGGCGGCCGCGGAGCGGCTGTTGGCCCACCCTGACGTGGTGCGGTTGACTTGCCCGGACCGCCCTGATGCCCGCCACGGCGGGACCCGTTACAGCACCTGGTGGACCCTGCAAACCGAACAGGCCGTCCTCGATGTCGTAGAGGCCGGACGCACCGCCGGTGTCGCGGTCGCACCCACCTACCGGGCGCTGTCCCGAACCAGCCTGGGCGATGACCAAGCGGATGCGGTGCGGCGGGTCTGCGCCGGCGGGGAACGGGTCGCCGTGCTCGTCGGGCCGGCCGGGTCAGGCAAGTCGCGCACCCTCGATGTTGCCCGCCGAGCCTGGGAGCAGACCGGTGTCGCGGTCCGGGGCGTGGCCCCCTCCGCGGTCGCCGCGGGGGTGCTCAAAGAGCAGGCCGGGATCGCCTCCGACACTCTGGCCAAGTTCCTCTCGGACGTCGGCAGCGGGCGCACCAGGTTGCAGGCGGGTGAGGTCGTCGTGTGCGATGAGGCGTCGATGGTCTCCACCCGAGACCTCGCCCGCCTCGTGCTGCTCGCGGATGCCTCCGACGCCAAGATCGTCCTGGTTGGAGACCACTACCAGCTCGGCTCGGTCGAAGCCGGCGGCCTGTTCCGCCTGCTCGCCACCGATGCCAAGACAGCCGAGCTGACAGGGGTGCGCCGCTTCAGTGACCCCTGGGAAGCCCAAGCAACCCGGCGGCTGCGGGCCGGCGATACCGCTGTCATCGGCGAGTACACCCAGCGTGACCGGGTCCGCTCCGGTGACCGTGACCAAGCGGTCGATGCCGCACACCAGGCGTGGCGGGACGCTCGCGACCGGGGCCGGTCGGTCGTAGTGATGGCCGCCGATCATGACAGCGTCGACCAGCTCGCCATGCGAGCCAGAGCCCAACGCGTCGCCGCCGGAGAGGTCGAACCCGAAGGGATCAACGTCGGCAACCACACCGTCGGGGTCGGCGATGAGATCGTCACCACCAGAAACGACCGCCGCCTGGTCACGACAACTGGGGCGTGGGTCCGAAACGGTGACCGCTGGCAAATCACCAACAGAACCCGGGAGGGGTCTTTGCAGCTTTCCTCTCTAGAAGGGCGCGGCAAGGTCACCCTCCCGGGCAACTACGTCCAGGACCACGTCGCCCTCGCCTATGCCGTCACCGTCCACCAAGGGCAAGGAATCACCGTCGACCAAGGCGTGCTCGTCATCGACCGGGCCACCAGCGCGGAGCACCTCTACGTCGGCATGACCAGAGGCCGCCACCACAACCTCGCCTGCGTCATCACTGAACCCCCCGGCGACGAACACACCCGCCGAAACCCGCCCGTCCCCAACGAGATCCTCGCCGCCGCCCTACGGCGCACCAGCGCCGAGAAATCGGCCACCGAAACCGTCAGAGAAGAACTCGACCAGCCACCACGCCGGCCCCCGGACGACCCTCGGGAGGCGATCATCGAGGGCCTGCGACAAGCCCAACAACACAGCTACCACCAGACCATCCGCCGCCAGGCCCGACCCCAGGCGAACCCGTTCCCGAACCACAACTCGGCTCCCACCATCACCATCGACGGGCCCTTGCTATGACCGACTGGGTAATGGCACTTACCTGGCGGCCCGGTCCAGGAGCCGTCTGGTGCCTCATTGGATGCCAACGCGACCATCGCCGGCCCACGATGTGATCGGGCGTGAACCCGAAAGCCTGTCCTAGCCAAATGACACAAAAGGTGTGAATTCACATGGCTCCAATAAACAGATATCTCCTTCTAGAGTCACCGATCAAGAGCTAAATCCTTGACATTCGAAACGACCAAGCTTACGGTCATCATATGAGACGTGGGGCGGTCTTGGGTGTTCTCGCATGCCTAGGCCTATCCACCCTCGTTCAAGGTCTTGCCGCCTTAAATCCACCAGCCGCCGGTGCGACTACGTGCCCTCAGGGTCTGTGTATCAATGGCAATATCGCCACTCAAGTCCAACATCGGGCGACTGTATACCTAATATTTTGGGGATCCTATTGGTCTAATGACAATGGAGACGTAGCTGCAGTCACCAACCTCTATGGCGCCGTTCACGGGTCGGCCTGGCAGGGAATACTTGGTCAGTATCAGGTATATGGAAACCCATCGGTCGGAGGAACCGTGATCGATGGTTCGAAGCTGCCACACGATGTTTCGGCTAGCGCGCTTTACAACGAGGTCACTTATTGGGCGCAGGCATTTGGGTGGGCCCCTGGTCAGGACGTTCAGTACATCGTCTTCAATCCCCCAGGCCAAGGAAGTAGTTTCCTAAACAACGGAGGGCTTTGTGGTAGGCACTCAGACCAGAGCGGCTACATCTTTTCTGACATTGCCGATTACTCTTCCACTCCGGAAAACTGTGGTGGAGCTAACGCTACCCAAGCGATCACCTTAGTCTCGTCACACGAATATGCGGAGGCGGCGACGGACCCTTATCTCGGCACAGGCTGGACAGGCGCGTGCGGTGGCTCCTGCGAGGTAGGTGATGGGCCCGCGAACAATGTCTGTAACCTCGTTGCAGGGCCAACGATAGGTGGATCCTTGGTGCAAGAAATATGGGATAACGCTTCCCAAGCTTGTCAAGGAGCCAGCACCCAAGGTGGTATGGCGTCGCGCATCGTTGGTTGGGCTGTGAGCTCCTCGCACGGGGGATATTGGAACGTAGGGAGTGATGGCAGCATTTTCTACTATGACGGTGCACCCTTCGAAGGCACCCTTCGAGGCACCCACCTGAACGCACCGATTGTTGGGATGGCTGGAACTCCTGACGGAAATGGCTACTGGCTCGTGGGGGCTGATGGCGGCGTGTTTAACTTTGGGGACGCGGCCTTCTACGGATCAAAAGCTGGCCAGCCTCTAAACAAGCCCATCGTCGGCATAGCTTCGTCGATCGACGGCCGCGGATACTGGCTTGTAGGCGCCGACGGTGGCCTCTTCAATTTTGGAGATGCTGGGTATTATGGATCTTTGCCGGGCGAGGGTATTACTCCGAACGGTGCAATCGTCGGTATCGATCGAACACTCAACTCGGCCGGATATTGGATGGTTGGTACGGATGGCGGAGTCTTCAACTTTGGGAGCGCGGTCTACTATGGTTCGCTTCCCGGCTCGGGGATTCACCCCAATGCTCCGATCTCTGGAATGTTTCCCACATCCGATAGTGCAGGATATTGGATAGGCGGCCAGGACGGCGGAGTATTCAACTACGGCGACGCCGCCTTCGAAGGAGCCGCTGGGTCCTATCCAGCTCAGCGCACCATTGTGGGCATATTCAATACTGGTGGTGATGCTGCCTATGCCTTTGTGGCGAACGACCAGACTGCATACGACTATGGGACAGCGAGCCTTATCCCCAACTAAATGTGGGGAGATCGGCTAGGAGGGGATCCTAGTGACTGACCGAGGAGTTCCGCTACGGCCAACACCGAGGGCGAGGCTAATGATCGCAAGTATCGCGGGGGTGCTGTGTGCCCTTGCGGTCGCGGCTTACCTAATATTCGTGTCTGCTTTCAGTACGCAGGGAAGCCACGCTCAGTTGGTGGTCGGCGATTCTCCGACATCGTCGGTTGTCGCCACTTCCGTACCTGCCACGTCGGAGTCCACGAGCACGCTGCCGACGACTTCAACGACTACTACGCTGCCTACTTCCACGACCACTCCGACGACGACTACAACGACCCCTCCGGTACCAACAGGGCCACCGGCAATCGCGGTGGGACCTGGAGATAGCGGTAGAACGATCACCGTAGAACCTGGGCAGATGGTTCGGGTAAGCCTTCCCGTTCCGGCATCTGCGAGCGCGACCGGCTGGAAAGATCCCGCCTTTTCACATGACGGAATAGTGACCCTTGTCAGTAACGCTGCGGATGCGAATGGGGACCGTAACTTCGTTCTCCAGGGCGCTGGGCCTGGGAACACCGAGGTCGTTGTCAGCGAAAATTGTCAGGTCCCCGGTGGTATGTGTACCGGCTGGTTCATGAACATATCTGTAGTGTCTGCGTCTGGGCAGTAGTAACTACTAGTAGTAGTAGTAACTATTTCCGCCTACTGCTTGATTACTACGATGATTCGGGCGAGGGCCGCTGCGCACCCGCCGGCCGAGCAAGGATACTCCTGTCCAATTGTCGCTCTTCCTGGACGCAGCGCGCGAAAGGCAACCCAACCATTTTGGGCCTTCTGATTGGGCGGCCAAGGGATCACCTTCACGACAGAGGGATCAGACGAGCGGGGTTGGTCACGCGATCCCGGAATGGCTTCGACTCCGATGTTTGTTCCGACGCGGACGGAAAGAAGCCTGGGATTAGCTGAAGGAGCAGGAAAGGTGACTCGGTCTAGGACTGACAGCTTTGTCGACGAGGAAGAACATGAGCAAGCGACCAGAGTAAGTAGAGTCGCAACCGCGGTAACAGCACCTCGGGGTAGGGGCCTTCGATTCATTCCGGCACTTACTCGCTCTCAGATCTCTCCAAAGGTAACACGAGACGCCCCAGACCTACTGACGTCAGTCAGACAACCAGATGAAGCGACAATCGTCTCATGAATGATCGCTCGCTAGGGACTCGTCTTATACTCAGAGCGGGACCACTCACCTCGCCGCTGACAAGCCTGGGACGCTGTCGGCGTATCACAATGGGCCAGCCACAAGCGGGGTGGATCCGACGACTGCCCGACCCGCGCCATGACGACGGTGATGCGTTAACCGGAGCGGGAGGTCCGGGCGCCGAAGCATCGCTCAGAACGTCTTTCCGGCCGCTCGGAATTGGGCGCCGGCTGGCCCCCGGAAGCGACCCCAAGCTGGGGGCCAGAAACAGGGTCGTGCGTGCGCGATTCGTGCGCGATCGTGCGCGAATCAGTCGTCAAACGGCGTAACTGGCCGGGACGGCTCAGCACCTAAAAGTCCTGTTCAAGGGCATAATTTCCACTGCGCCGTAGGCTGTGGATAAGTGCCGAACCTGCTTTGCAAGCAGGGGGTCGTCGGTTCGAATCCGATCGTCTCCACCACCCGCTCGGCGGAAGCACCGCTCAGATCCGTCCGCTCCCCAGGCGAAGCGCTCTTCGAAGATCCCAGCCATGGCGCCTGCTGAGCACGAGAACGGAAACGCCGGCGGCGACCAGCGCCAGGCCCGCCAGGCCCGCCAGCAGCGCGTCGAACCCAGTGAAGCTGAGAGGTCCGGATCCGCCCTGAGCCGCGGCGGAGCCCGACGCCTGCGCAATCCGCGCCCCGCTGGACCCTGATCCGTCGGCAAGCGACCCGGTACCGGACCCGCCGCCACTGCCGGCCGGATCCAACCTCGCGGTGGTCGAGGTGCCGTGCTGAGCGGCCTTCACGGAAGAGCCGAGGATGTAGTCGAACGGGCTGGACGCGTCGACCTGGTTGAACAGTTCGACGGGAGGTGTCGCCTGGCCCTGGCCCCCGAGGCTGCCG
>Ga0307374_10008886_pt1 | contig 14914 bp, 16 predicted proteins | sample OX3MG_FD_202532 | JGI IMG/M metagenome (GOLD analysis project Ga0307374, IMG submission 202532) | Soil microbial communities from Risofladan, Vaasa, Finland - OX-3 | ecosystem: Environmental > Terrestrial > Soil > Coastal area > Acid sulfate soil | place: Finland: Risofladan, Vaasa | collected... | reverse complement strand
TCGGTGCGATATCGCCCATGCGCCGAGCGATCGCCCAGCCGCCCGCCACGGCGTCGAGGCAGCCCACATTGCCGCAGCTACAGATTTCGGCCGCATTCGGCTCCACCACGACATGACCGATGTCGCCAGCGGCGCCGCGTTCGCCGCGCAGGATGCGCCCGTTCGCGATCAGCCCGGCGCCGATGCCACTGCCGATCTTCACGAAGATCATGTGTGGGTTGTTCGCGCGTGCCGCGACGTGCTCGCCGAGCGCCATGATGCGTGCGTCGTTGTCCACCAGCACCGGGGTGTCGGTCGTGTCCGTGAAGATGCTTGGCACATCGACACCATCCCAGCCCGGCATCGCCGGAGGGCTCACCGGCCGGCCGGTGTCGAAGTCGACCGGGCCCGGCAAGCCGATCCCCACGCCGAGCACGTCGCTCCAGTCGCGACCAAGGTCATTGAGCAGTTCGGAGAACCGCTTTTTGACCCACTCGAGTACCGCCTCGGGCCCCTGGTCGATCGAGAGCGACGCAGTGTGCTCGGCCAGAGGGCGCGCACGGAGGTCACATACCGCAAGGTGACAGCCCGTCTGCCCGAGGTCGCCGACCACCACCAGTCCCGCGTTCTCTTCGAAGGCGAAGATCGATGCCGGCCGGCCGCCGCTGGACCGCGCGTCACCCGCCTGCCTCACCAGCCCGGCGGCGCTCAGCACCCCGAGGCGCTGAACGACGGTCGAGCGCGCGATCCCAAGTTGCTCGGCGAGTTCGTTACGGGTGGTCGCCTCCCCCGAGCGGATCAGGGAGAGGACAGATCCTGGTGAAGCTGGCTCAACGATCGAAAGACCATAGCTGGCAGCCACGCTTGAGAGCATGTATCGGCCACTGGCACTTGTCTGGCGCCGTGCTCAACGGCTGACGAACCTGATCGGGAGGATCTCCGAGTACCCGTATGGATAGAACTCGCGCTTCTGGACCAGGTTGGCCTCGAAATAGATCGGGTCAGGACTCGACTGAGTGCCGACGATGCGGAAGATCGCGACGCCGTCATTGTTGGTGCGCGCCATCACCGGTGTCTGTCCTGGTGGCTCGTGGTTGATTCTGGCCTCACTCAGCTCGAGTCCACTCTGGTCGTAGATGATCTGGCCCAGGTAGATCGGCACGCCGGCGCGATGGATCGGTCTGTCGAGCTGATCGAGCAACGCCGCTCGGACGATCAGCGAGCTGCCAACCCGAACCGCTTGGTTGATCGCGATCGGTGTAAGCGCCACATGCAGTGCAGTTGCTTCGTATGGGCCGGTGCTGCTGACGGCGGCCGGGCCGCGAGAGAAGGCGACCACGGAGAAGCCGCCGGCGATTGAGGGTTGTGCTGGGAAGTTCGGGGAGACGATCGTGTAGTTGGCGGACGTGTACGGCAGCAGTGACCCCGGTCCCTGCGCGACGTGCCAGAAGGTCGTGATGCCACCGCCCTCCTCCAGGGCGAAGGCGGGTCGCACGGTGCCGCCGGACACGTTTGCCACGTACAGTGAGATCTGTTCAACAGTTGCGAGCTGACCCGTGGTGCGGATGCCGGTCACTCGCACCTTGAGCGGCTGGCCGTCCGCGAGTGCGTACACGACTGTCGCGGTCATCAGAGCGGCACCGAGCGACACGGCAGCCAACCAGCGGCGCGACCGTCGTATCCGTCCGCGACCAGGGTGGGTCTCACCCTGACGGGAGAACGGCCTGATCGTGACTGCGCCGACCACCGCGGCCGGGATCAGCGCCACAAGATAATTGCCGTACGAGCGTGACGCGAAGAACAGGATCAGCGCCGGAAGCACAAAGGTCGCCATGCGCAGCAGCGGATACGTGCCGACGTAGATCAGGATCAGCAGCAGCGCCAAAATCACCGTCGCGGCCGTGAATGCCGCCAGCGAGCCGCCACCGACTTTGAGGAACAGGCTGAGTGCCACTGCTCCCTGCCCGGCGGGGACCAGGTGACTCGTGATCGGTGTCAGGACTCCCTTGACCCAAGCGTTCGGAGACATGAACACAAAGGGCAGATTGGGTGCCAGGAAGGCCGCTGCAACGACTGCGACGTACCGTGCCGAGCGACGGAACGCCGCCTTGGCACCGGCGCGCGCATGCTCGTCGATCGCCAACGCGCATACGAGGAAGGGCAGCAACAGCCAGGGGGTCTGCTTGACGGCCATCGCCAGGCCGAGCAGCACCGGGCCTGCGTAGGTGATCCGCGATTCGCCGAAACGGTCCCAGCGATAGGCGGCGCCAACGAGCAATGGCATGAAAAGGACATCGGTGATGCCACCGACGGCGTAGGACACATAGATGGCGACGCTCCCGAGCACCAGCGCCGCCGGTCGCACACGCGTGGGCAGGGCTGCGAACAGCAGCAGGACGGTCAGACCCCAGGCGGCGACATTCAGTGCCACTGCCAACTGGCTGGACCACCCGAGCGCCAGAAGCGGCACGTACAGGAGAAACGCGAGCGCCGGATAGGAGAGTTGCGTCACCGGCGACCCACTCAGCGAGTACGTGTAGCCGTCGGGCGAGACTCTGAACTGCGAGAACGAAGGGGCCATCGAATGGACGTACGGATTCAGCCCGTGCACCACGAGCTGGCCGGCGTACTGGTCGAAGGCGAGCTCGTCGGTTCCGTATCCGGGCGCAGCGCGCACCTGGATGAACGACCAGGCGACGAATGTCCCCACCAGCACGAGCGCCGCGAACCAGCCAAGGACCCAACGCTGACGTTCGAGCACACCGCCACGCGCCTGCGGCAACCAGCTCGCCAATATCGTCAAGAGACCCAAGGCGCCGGTCAGAACGACCAGTGCGCCCATCCACGCAAAGCTTGTGGTAGCGCCGAGAAGCGCCACGGACCAGTTCAGCAGCGTGCAACCGACGAGCGTCCACCACAGCCGCTCCGGCCAACTCGCCCCGTCGTCAGCCGTTTCCTGCCCGACCGCCACGCGGATCAGAGGTTGAGGATCTGAATGTTGCCGTACGTCGCAGTACCGGCTGGGTCGTACAGCTCCGACCCGTCGAGTGAGATGCCAAGGCCCACGCTATCGCTCGCGGCGGGTAGGGCCTCCTTCTGAATCTCGGTCGCCGTGGAGAGGACGGCAATGTTCGCCGTCGCCCGGGTTCCCTTCAGCACGTACAGCGTTCCGCCGTTGGGGGAGAGTGTGATCGCGATGCCGGGGCCGCTCGTAGGGAACGCGGTGATTGGCTTGTCGTTGGTGAGGGCCGTCTTCTGCACGACGCCGGAGCTCTGCACGCTCCAGATCGCCTTCTGGTCCGGCGTCGGCACGATCCCAACGGCGTCGCTCGGCAGACCGATCGTGCGCTCGAGCTTGTGCTTGACCGTGTCAACGATCGCCACCGCGCGTACCTGCCCCGCGCCCTCGAGCACGTAGAGCGTGGTGCCGTCATCACCAAACGCGAGCGCCAGGACGGGATCGCTGACGGGGACGGTGGCATCGACGGAACCCGCCGAACCGCTGAGAAGTTCCACGGCACCAGTCCTTCTGGTGGCCAGTCCGAGTGCGATCAGACCAGTGGACGACTGGGTCACCGCCCGAGCGTTGCTGCTGACCCCGACGACCTGCCGCTGAATTTTGCTTACCAGGTTGACCTCGTTGATCGTGCGATCCTTGGGTGTCCCGGCGAGCATCCAGACCATGCCGTTGGGCTGAGGCGGGCCGCTGGAGCGCAGTCCGGCCGGGCCCGGCACAACCTCGAATGGCTTCGTATGACCGGAGGAACGGTGATGTGCGGACGGCGTACCCCCCGAGCCGCAGCCGGCGAGGGCCAACACGCTCGCCAGCAGGCAGCCGGGCAGTGCTCCCCTGGCGCGCTTGCCCAGCAACGGCCTACGTCCCAGGCGGCGCAAGTATCGCGATCGATTCGCCGCGCTTGATCCGGATGGTGGCCTTCCCGCGCCTAACGGTCGCTCTCACTTTTGTGAACTTACCGGTCCGTGAGTCGTAGACGGCGACGATACAACCGCGGGTGATCGCCAAGTCGGTGAAGATCACCGTGAGGGCCTTCGACGTCGTGATCGACGACGCGCCGGATTTGATCTCGATACCGAAGTCCGCGATCACCCTGTATTTCGCAATGGATCTCGCAAGATCCTTCCTGACCGTAGCGGCGCTGCCTTTGGTGATCGCGACCTGGAACCGCTTCTTGTAGGCGCGCTTCGGCACCACGACCTCCACCGGTCCGGCGGGTTCCTCGCCATTGACGGAACCGCCGTTCTTGCCCATGGTCCTCACGACGATGATCGCGCGGAAGCCGGTCGGCGTGTTGACCGGAGGGGGCGAGCCGCCATAGCCGGACCCAGCGGCGAGCGCCGGGCAAGCAGCCGCCCACGCAACCGCAACGGTGCATGAAATTGCGACTACGAGTCGGATGGCTCGCTTTCCGTGTGCCTCGAGCACGTACACCCCCTGTTCGAAGCTTAGGGGTCGCATGGGCATATCTCCAAATCTGCCTTCCCGCGTCCAACCGCTGATCAGGGCCGCTCGAACTGCCGAGCGGCCCTGGGACCCGAATCGGACTATGCCCGCCGCTCAGCCCGCGGCCGTCGCCAGGTGACCGGCTGGCTCCGGCTGCGCCGCAGCAGCAGGAACGCGATCGTGCCCCAGGTCGCCGGCACCCACAGCGAGATCGCGTGGTAGACGATCGTCGCCGAGGTCGCGGTCGTGTCGTTGATGCCGAACAGCACGAACATGCCGACGAAGCTGCCGTCGAGGACGCCAATCCCGCCGGGGATCGGGATCAGATTCGAGAGATAGCCGATCTGATAGGCCAGGACGATCGTCGAGAGCGGTGGCGTGTGCCCGAGCGCTCGGAAGCAAACCCACAGCACCGCGATGTCGAACCACAGATAGCCGAACGCCCCGAGCAGACGCCAATCCGCGCGAAACAGCAGCTTCCTGGTGTCGCGGATCGTCTCCGAAGTCGCGCGTGACCAGGTGCCGATGCGCCCGCACGGACGGGCGCCGAGCGTCCGGTCGGTCACCCATGGCAGCAACAGGAAGCCGACGAACACGACCACCCCGATGCCGCCCGGAAGCAGGCTCAGCAGCGGGTCGTGCTTGCCGGGCAGCACCTGTGTCCAGAGTCCCAGACCCGCAAGCGCGAGCGTGATCAGGTTGATCGCACTGGTCAGAAGGAACAGAACCGCCGACCGCTCGGCCACGGGACCAGGCCGCGCGCCACGTTCGATCAGCAGCCACGCGCCGACTGCGACGCTGCCGGCGCCGCCAAGCGCCACCGCCGCTCCGAACGCGAGCTCGCTCAGCGCGACCCGCGCGCCGAAGCGGATCGGCGCCCGGTCGAAGACCTGCAGGAAGCAGACGACGTAGCCCACGCAGGAGAGGAGCTCGAGCCCGATCGCGAGCGCCACCCATCCCGGCGGCATGTGCAGCACCTGGTGGGCAACATCGTGGAGGCTCGGCACCGCCAGGAACAGGCCGACCGCCATCGCGATCAGCACAACCAGCGAGATCAGGCCGTGGCGCAGATTGCGGGTCGCCTTGGCGTCGTCGAGGCCCAGTGGGGCGGTCTCGGAGCTTGGCTCTGCGTGCGTCGCCACGACACCATCCTGTCATCCTGCGCGCATGACCCGGCTGGAGCTGCCCGGACATGACGCCGTCGGCATCCGCTCGGACAACCCAGGCCCGTTCACGCTGTCCGGCACCAACACCTGGATCTATGGGCGCGAGCCCGCATGGCTGATCGACCCGGGCCCGGCCCTGCGCGAGCACCTCGACGCGATCAGCGAGGAGCTCGACGAGCGGGGTGGCCTCGGCGCGGTGCTGCTAACCCACGACCACCAGGACCACGCGGAAGCGGTCCCTGAGCTGATCCTTCGCTTTTCACCGGCGCCGCTCGCCGCTGCTCGCGGCGCGGTCACCACGCTACTCCGGGACGGCGATCACTACGGACCGTTCGAGGTGGTCGGGACGCCTGGCCACGCGCCCGACCACCTAACGTTCCTCACCCAGGATGGGCTCGCGTTCACCGGCGACGCAGTGCTCGGTGAGGGCAGCGTGTTCGTGGTTGGGCGGCTCGGCGAGTATCTCGACGGTTTGCGGCGGCTACGCGAGCAGCGGCTGTCGTTGATCGCGCCCGGGCATGGCCCCGTAGTCGAGGACCCCGAGGCAAAGCTCACGGAATACATAGATCACCGTCTGGCCCGGGAGGCTGCTCTGGTTACCGCGCTTGCCGAAGGCAAGCGCACGATTCAAGATCTTCTCGATGCGGTGTGGTCGGACGCGCCGGCTGAGTTGCGGGGCGCCGCAGCGGTCACGCTCGAGGCGCACCTGCAGAAGCTCGAGGCCGAGGGGCGTCGACCGCCAGACGTTGAGCGCGGGGGGTGGGATTTGATCCCGCCCACCCCAACGGCCGCAGATGAGACCTAGGAGAGGTTCACCATCACGCGCTTGACCTGCGTGTAGTCCTCGATTGCGTAGAGCGACAGGTCCTTGCCGTAACCGGGCTGCTTGTAGCCGTCGTGCGGCATCTCGGAGACGATCGGCAGGTGGTCGTCGATCCACACGCAGCCGAACTTCAGCGCGCCTGAGACGCGCTCGCCGGGGTGATGCCGGCCCACTCATCGAAGGCCGCATCAGCGGCGTCGACGGCGCGATCCACATCCGCGACGGACGAAAGTGGGGTGTGGGCGATCTCCTCGCCAGTGGCGGGGTTGAGGATCGGCTCAGTCTCGCCGGTGCTGCCGGCAACGAGTTCGGAGGCGATCAGATTCTGGACTGTGGGTGCGGTCGCGGTCGTAGGGCGGCACGCTACCACTGGCGTTTGTGACGGTTTGGCTGATGCTCAACGGTCCTGTGCGCTCGGGCGGCGGGCCTCGAGGATCTGTGCGAGCTTGGATGCCGTCTCTTCGTGCAGGCGCGTGATCTGATCCCAGGTGAAGTGGACCGTGGGGATGCCCGTCTTCAGGAGGAGGTCAACGCCGCGTCTGCGGTCGTCCTCGAACGCGGGCCGCCAGTCGTTGCCGTGGGTGAGGCTGCCGTCGAGCTCCACGATCAGTTGATGGTCGGGGAAGTAGGCGTCGACACGCTCGCCGGCGACGTGGACGTTGATCATCGGCATCGGCAAGCTGTGGCGTCTGATCAGCCTGCGGAAGGCGCGCTCGAGCTCCGAGCGGGTGTGCTCCTTCTGGCTGTCGCCGATCAGCTGCTTGAGCTTTTGTGAGCCGGGGTGGCGCGGGTTGCGGTTCGCGACGTCGCGCAGCTGGGGGACCTTGAGACGGTTGACGTGGCGCATGTCGTCGACGACTCGCGTCAGCTCGTCCATGCTGAGACGCGGCGCGAGGTCGAGCGCCGTCCGCGCGGGGCTGGTGACCCTGAGGCCCTGGACCCTGCGGATGTCACGCCCGATCAGCGTTGACGAGCGATGCACTGTGAGCCCCGCCAGCCTGATGTCGCGCGCGCTGATCAGCTCGAACGGGTCCGGCCAGGTGCGATCCGCCCGCCACAGCGCGACCGCGGTTCCGCCCGCGAGCGCCGTGCGTGCTCCAGCCGCGAGCTGCGCTCCGTGTGCCCTGTCCACCGGGTTGGTGGGGACGTGGCCGACGGCATACACGCCGTGGTGCACACGGATCAACTCGCCGATCGTGATCCGGTACTCGACTGCTCGCGGCGATAGCCCCAGGTCGTATAGCTGCCTGCGCGTGACGTGCCCACCCTGCCACTTCGCGATTTCGGCGATCCGAGGGGCCAAAACCACACCAGAGTGTGGGTTTGGCCCCTCGCTAGCCGATTTTCGTCCATTGCTCATGGTTAATAGAGGCGCGACAGCCCCTGCATTAACCCCCCGCGGGTACGCTCATCCCGCAATGGACGCCGCGTCAGGCATCGCCATCCCGGTCGCCTTCGGGGCCGGTCTGGTCAGCTTCCTCTCGCCCTGCGTGCTCCCGCTCGTCCCGGGCTACATCTCGGCGGTCGCCGGCGTCACTAACACGGCCGAGATCAAAGCCCGCCGCGTGATCGGTCCGAGCCTCGCGTTCGTCGGCAGCTTCAGCGCGATCTTCATCGCGCTGGGGCTGCTCGGCCAGCAGGCCCTGCGCGGAGCGCTGACCGGCAGCACCGCCCAGCACGTATGCGGTGCGGTCATCGTCGTGATGGGGCTGCTGTTCGTGCTCAGCCCGCTGATCCCGCGACTTGCGCGCGAATGGCACTTCCCGGCCCTGATGGAGCGGGCAGGTCGCTCGGGCCCTGTACTCACGGGCGTCGCCTTCGCGGTCGCCTGGACTCCCTGCACCGGACCGACCCTCGGCGCGATCGTGACCGCCGCGGGGACCTCCTCATCGGCCCTGCGCGGCGCTTTCCTGCTCGCGATCTACTGTGCCGGCCTCGGCGTCCCGTTCCTGGTCACGGGCCTTGCGTTCGGCAAGGTCACGGCTGCGCTGAAGGTCGTCAAGCGCCACTACCCGGTCGTGATCGGCACCGGCGGCGTGATCCTCATCGGCATGGGAGTGCTGATCTGGACCGGCGAGTTCCACGTGCTCAACCAACACGTAGACACCTGGCTGAACACCCTCGGGCTCCCGAATCTCAATGGCGACACGTGAGCAGTTGACACCTAGCAAGGCAAGGTATAGGATCGCTAGGCATGAGCATGAGACCTGAAGAGCTCAAGGGCCACCTCGACGGGCTGATCCTCGCGGTCGTCGCACTCGAGCCACTGCACGGCTACGCGGTGATCGAACAGCTAAAAGCCCGAAGCGGCGGTGCACTGGCGCTGCCGGAAGGCACCGTCTACCCGGCGCTGCACCGGCTCGAGGCCGACGGCCTGCTCGAGAGCGCGTGGTCTACGGCTTCCGGCCGCCGCCGCCGCGTCTACAGGATCACAAGGCGCGGGGAAAAAGAGCTCGGTGCCAGCCGCAAGCGCTGGCGTGTGTTCGCCGGCACGATCGAGGCGGTACTCGCATGAGCTACCTGAATGAGCTCGAGTCTGAGCTGAGCGCCACCGGCATCCCCGCGCGACGGCGCCGGCGGATCCTCGCTGAGTTCGCCGACCACCTGCACGAGAACCCGAACGCTGAGCTCGGCGCGCCACGTGAGCTGGCGCGGCAGTTCGCGGACGAGCTCGGCACCAGCCTCGCCCGGAAAGCGGCCTTCCGCGCCTTCGGGGCGCTGGCGTTCGCCGGCGTCGGGCTGGTCGCGATGTTCCTGGCTGTGGGACGGTGGCGCGGGGTCACGCTCTACGGCACGCACCGGCACGTCGCCACGCCCACTTGGACGCTGCCGATCATGCTGATCACCGCGCTCGCCGCTCAGGTCGCGCTGGTCGCCGGTACGCTCGCGCTGCTCCGCGCCTGGCGGCTTCGTCACGAGCGCGTGATCAGCCACTCGGACGCGGTCGTGCTTGCGCGGCGCTCCGCCGTCGGGCTGCTGTGCGGTGCGGTGACGATGGCGGCGCTGCCAGCAATCGCGCTCGCCTTCCCGCACACTACGGGGCACACGTGGACCATCTTCGCCTGGGTTGTGGCGGCTGTGGCCGCGATACTGATGGCCTGCGTCGCGCCCACCGTCCTTGAGAGCGCTCGACTGCGGCCGGCGAGCAGCGGCGAGCCGGCCGACCTGACAGCCGACCTCGGACCGTGGCTCCCGTCGGGGATGACGCCGACGCGCTGCGCGCTCCTGCTCACAGCGGCGATCGTGGTCGTCCTTGGCCTTCAGGGGGTTATCGCCAGCGATCCCTACGACGGCATCGCCCGCGGCCTGCTCGACGCGGCCGCCTGCATGACGGGATTCATCGTGCTGGGGCGCTACCTGGGCTTACGCACCGCCAGCTAGTCTTTCGCGGCGACTGTGTCGCCGACGATCGCGCTCCCACCGCATGACACACCCCTGACCGGCGGGTCGCCGTTCCCGCCGATCGCCGACTACGCATTCCTGTCGGACTGCCATACCTGTGCCCTGCTCGCGCCCGATGGCAGCATCGAGTGGATGGGCGTGCCGCGGTTCGACTCGCCGAGCATCTTCGGCGCGCTGCTGGATCGCCGCGCCGGCTCGTTCCGGGTGGGGCCGTTCGGGCTGGTGGTGCCGCTTAGCGTCCGCTATGTCCCCGGGACGCTGGTGCTCGAGACCACGTGGCTGACCCCGTCGGGGTGGCTGGTCGTGCGCGACGGGTTGACGATCGGCGCCTGGCACGACGACCACGCCGACGAGAGCTCGCACACACGGCCGCCGACCGACAACGACGCCGACCACATGCTGGTGCGCGAGATCGAGTGTGTCCAGGGCAGCGTCCAGGTCGAGGTGGTGTGCGAGCCGATGTTCGACTACGGCCGTGAACCCGCCATCTGGGAGATGCAAGGCAGCAGCAATTGGAGCGTCGCCGAGGCGACCTGTTCCGCTGACCTCAAGCTGCGCTTGCACTCGGATCTGCGACTCGGGATCGAGGGCAGTCGCGCGCGCGCACGCCACACACTGGTCGAGGGCGAGCGCCGGTATGTCTCCCTGGGTTGGGCGCATGGACTCGAGGGCCCGCGTGACGTCGAGGATGCAGAAGCGCGGCTCGGCTACACCGAGCACTACTGGCGCGACTGGCTCGCCGGCGGACGCTTCCCGGACCATCGCTGGCGCGGGCACCTGCACCGCTCGGCGCTCACGCTCAAGGGCCTCACCTACGCACCCACCGGCGCCACCGTTGCGGCGGCGACGACCTCGCTGCCTGAGACCCCGCAGGGTGAGCGCAACTGGGACTACCGCTACTGCTGGATGCGCGACGCGACCTTCACGCTCTGGGGGCTGCACGCGTTGGGCTTCGACTGGGAGGCCGATGACTTCATGCAGTTCGTCGCCGACCTCCAGCGTGACGGCGACGGCGGCCTGCAGATCATGTACGGGGTTGGCGGTGAACGCGACCTGACCGAGTCGACACTCGACGACCTGGGCGGCTACGAGGGCGCACGGCCTGTACGGATCGGCAACGGCGCCTACAACCAGAAACAGAACGACGTTTTCGGCGCTGTGCTCGACTCGATCTACCTGCACACGAAGCTGGGGGGTCACATCCCCGGTCGTCTTTGGCCCATCATCCAGGATCAGGTCAAGTGCGCGATCGAGGTCTGGGACAAGCCCGACCAGGGCATCTGGGAGGCGCGCGGAGAGCCCAAGCACTACGTCTCCTCGAAGTTGATGTGCTGGGTTGCCGCCGACCGCGGGGCGCGCCTGGCCGAGCGCGAGGGTGAGGATGACCTGGCCAAGGAGTGGCAGGAGGTGGCCGAGCAGATTCGCGAGGACATCCTCGCCAAGGGCGTCTCCGATCGCGGCGTCTTCCGCCAGCACTACGACACCGATGCGCTTGATGCTTCCACGCTGCTGATCCCCATCAATCGCTTCCTCCCGCCCGACGACGAGCGTGTCCGCAACACCGTGATCGCGATCGCCGACGAGCTGACCGAGCACGGCCTGGTCCTGCGCTACCGCACCGACGAGACCGACGACGGCCTCTCGGGTGAGGAGGGCACCTTCCTGATCTGCTCGTTCTGGCTGGTGTCGGCGCTGTCCGAGATCGGGGACCAGGAGAGGGCCGCGATGCTGTGCGAGCGGTTGCTTTCGCACGCCTCGCCCCTCGGTCTCTATGCGGAGGAGCTCGACGCAAACAGCGGTCGCCACCTCGGCAATTACCCGCAGGCGTTCACACACCTGGCGTTGATAAACGCGGTGCTGCACGTGATTTCCGACGAAGAATCCGACTGACGCAGGGCGGATCGGACTGCCAGCGGCTGGCTGGCGTTGCGATCCGGCATCAGTGCTCGCGGTTGGTGGGTGGGTGTCAGTGCTCGCGGTCGGTGGGTGGGTGTCAGTGCTCGCGGTCGGTGGGCAGCACGATTCGAGCGTGCTCTCCCGTCCCCACCACATGCGGCTTGATCGGCTCGATCGCACGCCCGCGTGCGTGAGCGAGCAGCTCGGCGGCCGACTCGAACGCGCTCAGCTGCTCGAGCTGGGTGCGTGTCGGGAAGGCGAGCACAAGCTCACCGGCCTCGAACTCGGCGAGCGCCTGGACGGGCGCGAGCCAGCGGAAATCGACGATCTCCGACCCGTCGACGTCCGGGTTCGCGTCCGTCGGCGCGACTGCGAGGTAGGACCAAGTGTCGAACCTGATCGAGAGCTCCGGTGGCGTGATCCACCGTGAGAACGCCACCAACTCGGTGCCGGACGGCAGCGCCACGCCGGCCTCCTCCTGCAGCTCGCGGATCGCAGCAGCCATCAGCCCGGGTTGTCCCTCGCCGTCCGCAGGATCGAGCGCCCCACCGGGAAAGACCCAATGGCCGCCCATGAACCGTGCCGCAGCCGGGCGCCTGACCATCAGTAGTTCGAGCTTGTCGCCGCCGTCGCGCAGCAGCATCACGGTCGCGGCTGGTCGCGGGGTCACGGATCGACCCTACCGCGAGACATCGACCCCCGGGCGCGAGACATCGACCCCCGGGCGCGAGACATCGACCCCGGGCGCGAGACATCGAGCCTGGCGCGAGACCGTGAGCTAACCTCGAGCCCGTGAAGTACGTCTGCGAATCCTGCGGGTATATCTACGATCCCGCCGACGGCGACCTCGACGGTGGCATCCCTCCCGGTACAGCCTTCGCGGACATCCCGGAGACCTGGTTCTGCCCTGTCTGCGGAGCGCGCAAGACCGACTTCACACCCTGGGACGAGTAGCTTCAGGCCTCGGACGAACAGCGACCACTCGGCCACGACGGCCGACGCCGCGGTCTACTCGAGCACGACGAGCACGTCTCCTTCGGAGACCGCCTGCCCCTCCTTGCAGCGGATCTCCTTGACGACGCCGGAATCCTCCGCCTCGACCGGCATCTCCATCTTCATCGACTCGAGGATCACCACCGGGTCACCCTCCTCGACGGTGTCACCGACCTCCACCTCGATCTTCCAGACGGTGCCGGTTATGTGAGCTTCGACGTCAGGCAAATGGTTGCTCCTTGGCTTGAGGCGAAAGGGGACGGCGGCAGGATAGTCGCCTCGTGACCAGCCACGAGCCGCGGGTGATCAAAGCTCGCAGTTTGCGGATTCCGTCCGAGCATTGTTATTGACTACCTGGTGCCGCATCCTTCTCCGTTCGATACTGAGGTCAACCTATGGATGGCTCAGGGCTGTTCGTGAGTTCGTGCAGTCGCCGGCAACTGGCTCGGCGGCGGTCGGCTGGTCGCTTTTGGACCAGGCAGAACCTTGTCTGGGTGCTCGGCCGCCTGATGGGACCGGCGCGGCGCTCGGTGCGATAACCGCTCGGCGGGATAACGCCTCATAGACGTGGGTGGCGTAGGCTTCTGGTGTGACACCGGAGGAAAACACGTCGCTGGATCTGGACCTGTTGGCTGCAGCGCTGCGCGCCGACCTCAGTGACATCGCCGCGTTCATGGAGGGCCTCGCGACACGACTCGAGCAGGCACTGCCGGGAGCGGTGGTCGTCAAGCGAGCCAAACGCGGCCTGCGCGGCCCCAAGCTCGTCGCCGAGATCGCGGTCGATGCCGGCGGCGAGCGACTCGAGCTGAAACGCGTCGGCGACGACGTCAGCGCGGTGCGGGCCAAGTCCTCTGGTGGGATCGTGCTCAAGACCGAGACGATCGACATCGATACCTGGCTGTCAGCTCTCACGGCGGCGGTGGCCGCCCAGGCTGAGCGCAGCGAGCGCACCCGCCAGGCGCTTCAACAACTCGTGCTCGACAGATAGGAGCGACAGCAATGGGATTCCTCGACCGGAAGGGTGACCCCTCGGGGCGTCAGCAACCGCAGGCCGATCAGCAAGCGACCCGCGAGCCGGGCGCCGAGGCGCTCCAGTCCGAGGCGTACCGCGCCGGTTCGCTGGAGGGGCTACCGCAGTCCGGGCGTGAGCGCCTGGCGCGGATGAAGGAGGACATCGCCCGCGGCTTCTTCACAAGCGACCTGTCCGTCAATGAATTCCTGCTCGTCAAGGAGGCGGGCTTCGAGCCGCTCGGACTGGTGCTCGGCAGCTCGATCTACCACATCGGTTTCCAGCAGGCCAACTGGAATCGGAACCAGGAGATGACGGTCCTGACGCAGGCGATGTACCACGCCCGCGAGCTCGCGATGACCCGCATGGAGGAGGAGGCCGACCAGTTGGGCGGCGACGGCGTCGTCGGCGTGCGCCTGACGATTGGCCGCTACGAGTGGGGCGCCGACCTCGCTGAGTTCATCGCCGTCGGCACCGCCGTCAAGCACGCCGGCGGCGAGTTGCACCGTGCGCCGGGCGGGCGGCCGTTCACCTCTGATCTCAGCGGTCAGGACTTCTCGACGCTGCTGCGGGCCGGTTATCGGCCGGTGGGCCTCGTGATGGGCAACTGCGTCTACCACGTCGCCCGCCAGGGAATGATGCAGTCGATGCGCCAGGTTGGGCGCAACCTGGAGATGCCCAACTTCACGCAGGCGCTCTACGACGCCCGCGAGCTCGCGATGGGCCGCATGCAGGCCGAGGCGGAGGCGGTCGAAGCCGGCGGTCTCGTAGGCGTACGCCTCAACCAGGCGTCGCACGGCTGGGGCTCGCACGTGATCGAGTTCATGGCCGTCGCGACGGCCGTGATCCCCACCAACGATGATCACATCATCGAGAAGCCCCAGCTGGTGCTGCCGCTGAATGGCTGAGGACGCCAGGATCAAGCCGCAGGTCTACAAGGACCCGCGCCCCGCCGAGACCTTCGACCGTTACCACTCACGAGTGCGGCGCAGACCACCCGAGTGGCCGTATGAGCTGGTGCGGGCGATCACCGTCTGGATCGCTGTCGTGTTCTTCCGGGCGCAGGCGTACGGCGCCGAGAACGTGCCCAACGGTCCGCTGATCATGGCGCCGAATCACGCCTCGTTCATGGACCACTTCTTCGCAGGAGCGTTCGTCCGCCGTCACATCCAGTTCATGGCGAA